>UMLJ01004793.1_pt1 | contig 148399 bp, 179 predicted proteins | sample 1966521 | NCBI WGS metagenome assembly UMLJ01 (sample SAMEA4836199, study PRJEB28245) | human gut metagenome | biome: gut microbiome; material: fecal sample | place: Denmark | collected 2008
CCCCCTCGTTTGCTACAAGTTTACCTTGTTCTGATAAGTAACTTATTAATCTTCTGTAATTAGCCCTAACACCTATTTTTGATGCTTCGTTCCAATTCTCTGTTGCCTTCTCTATTGTCTCATAATTTTTTAAGTTTAACATATTCTTTTGAGGTGGAATGTTACCACCTCACCTCCTTTCTTTATTATACTTATATTATATCATAAACTCATATTGTTGTCAAGTGTTTTTTCAAAATTTTTATGCTATTTTACTCAAATCTTCTTCTGTAAATTTAATATTCAATATTTTACTTATACCGTAAATACCAACTGGTGTAAATCTTAATTGACTATAACTAAATTCATCTTTATTTCCTACTACTATTTTATACCAAGATTTATCAGTTGTCGCATAAGGAAGCCAAGACTCTCCCTGTTTAAAGATTACTTGATTTTCATATAATAATTTATTTAATCTTTTAGCCGAAGATATATTTAATAATTTAGCAACTTGGGTAGATGTATAACTTCCTTCACTATTCATAAAGTCATCAAACCAATTTGCTCTAGGTTGAAGTTCTGATATTCTTTTATTTTTTAATTCATTAATCTTAGTTGTTATTTCTACAACTTTAGAAAGATTTCCTTCTACTATCGCTGCTCCTAATTCCATAGACAGTTTCTTTTCTTCATCTATTTCATTTACTACTGTTTCTATACTGCCATTCCCATTTTCTGCATCGTGTACTATGTCCAATATTCTACGTCTTAACTCTTTGGCAACTTCTGAATCTCTAAGTAACATACCTATGTTTAATAGAGTACGCTTTGTCATTAGATACATACCTCTATTAGGGAATATTAATTCATATCCATTTTCAAATGTCAATATAGATTTACCGTTCATTTGTTTATTATTTCTTAAAGGCAAATTAATTTCCCTTAAGAAATTTTCTTTATTATACATTTTTAAACCATTGTCTTTTAATTCCTCATTAATTTCATTTATAATTTGTCTTATTCGTCTTTCACTTACTTCAAAATATTCTGCACACATTTGAACAGTTGCAAAATCAGTTTCTTTTATTGTTAGTATATCTTTTACCTGTTCTAATACATGAATATTTTCCTCGTTTATCTTTTGTTTTCTTTCATTTAAGTCAATTATCCCTTCGTTAATTCTTCTATCCATTTTATTTCTCCTTTCTCATTAAATAATATATTTATCTTTGCAAAACTTTTTCATTTATTGACATAACTAATTCAGATATTTTTTTCTCATTTATTTTTTTAGGCAATACACTATTTTCTTTAGCATACTTAAATTTTTCTTCTAAATCATTTGCTATTTCAAATATTTCTTCGTAAGTATATTTCCCATTTCTTATATCTAACAATAATTCTTTTTCATCTTCTCTGTATGTCCTAACGCCTTTACCACTTAATATGTCTGTTCCCATTAAATATAAACGAACTAAATGCATTGAATGTTTCAATAGATGCAATTCGTCTTTCTTTTTGTTACGATGGTTTAATTTCCCATACTGCTTAACAACCTCTCCCATTTCATTCAACATACATTTTAAATCTCTTAACGGATAATGGGTTAAATTTATATCTATCATTATCTCTTTATCATAGTCTTCTTTCAAAGAACTATCTATGTATAACTTTAAATCCTTATCCATATGTTGGTAAGATATTTCAAATGTATTCATTCTTTTTTGGATAGACTCTAATAAGTGTTGTTCTTTTTCAGATTGAGTATAACTATCTCTAGCCATAGCGTTTTTCAACCTTCTTAATTGATTCTGTGAATACCCTAAAAATGCATTATAAACTGCATCGCTACTTAAAAATGTCTCTACATTATCTTTTAACATTCTACCTTCTTCTGTTATTATAAAAATGTCATCTTCTCTTGTCCCTAATATTTCTATTACATTAGGATTAGAATTGCATAATAAATTTATCATTTGTTTTAAAGGATATATCACTGTATCTGAATCTGAAGGAATATATGGCTTATTTTTACATTTCATACTTAATATTTCATCCTTAGAGTTTAAATATATACCTCTTAAATCAATATCAGAACCTTCTACATTCGTCCCATAGGCATATGAACCACCATAAGTTAGTAAACATATAGGATTTTCTTTTGTAAACCTATCAGTTCTTATAAAGTCATACTCTTTGTTCTTTAATAATAAATTATTCATAATTAACATCGCCCTCCTAAAGAATATATTTTTTATCAAAAGTATTTCCGTATCTTTTTAATATCTCCATCTCTAAGTCTTTAGATATAAAGTTATTATTTCTTATACTCATTTTTCTAGCACCTCTATTAACACACTCATTCTTTTTTTGCATATAACTTTTCTTAGCTATATAGCGTTCTAAGATATAAGGATTAGAACTTTTCTTTTTATTACAGTCTTCACAGATTAATCTTAAATTATTAAAGTTCCAACATTGTTCCCACAATTCTTCTACAAGTCTTAAATCATCAACCCCGTATTTCTCTTTAGCCAATTTCTTAAAGAAGGCTTTAGGTATTTTATGGTCTACTGTTATTTCATTTCTTCTTATTTTTTTACCACATTTAGGGCAAATATAGTATTTACCTTTAAATCTATTTTTTACAGTTCTAGTAGTTACCAACTCTTTTTTAACTATATTAGCATAATTTTTGTCATCAAAGACACAATCTTTTCTTTTAACGATTGTGCCTTCTCCTTCTAATATCACATAACTGTCTTCTGTTTCCCCTATTATAGTAGCTTTTCTTACCTCATATCTTCTGTTACTCTTATTAAAAAATACATACCACTTTTTCATTCGGTTTCCCCCTTTAAATTTATCTTAATATTTTTCCATTATTAATTGTTTTAATTTATAAGCATTTACTAAATTAATACTATCTTCATTCATTTGATTTATTAAAGAATCGCATTCATTAATTAATAAATCTTTATTTATATTGTTTATTATCATTTCTGTCATGATACCTAATTCGTAAGTAACTTGACATTCTTCTAATCCATAAGCTGAATTATCATAATAATTATTTAGGATATCTCCTGTTATATCGTTATATTCTTCTGTAAATTCACTTCTACTTTGTTTCGCTATTTCGATAGCCTGTTCCCTATCTGTATAACAAGTAGCACGATTAGAACCAAAATGCATACCTGTTAAAAATAATGTTAAACAAAGTAGTGTACAACCTATAAGTTTTAACCCTTTCTTCTCTTCTTTTATAAGTTGTTTCATAAAATTATTTTTACTCTTTTTATTTGTATTCTTATTCATATTACCCTCTCCTTTTCTTTATTATACTTATATTATATCACATTATCAAAGTGTTGTCAAGTGTTTAATATAATTTTTTCTTATTATTTCGTATTTTTTTAAACTTGGAAACGCTACTACAATTTCTCCAAATCTATCTATTATATCATCTTCATTTATAAAAGACACTATCTCTCCAACTGCATCTTTAGGAACTCCTAGCACCTTTTCACACGCCTCTCTAAGAACAACCTTGTCTCCTTTGTTCATTCCATTTTTGCTATCTATTGTCTTTATAAGATTAAAGTGTGTAGACCAAACTTCAAATTTTTTGTGTTTATAAGATATTAACGGTGCTACAATTATATCTCCATCATCTATATCTATATTAAACATATTTTTATCTTCTCTGGTCATAGTGACAATACAAAGATTGTCACTATTAGTTATTCTATAAACGTTGCGACCACGCCCTATTATTACATCACCTATATTAAACATATATTACCCCTCCTTACTCTCCTAACATCACTAAATAACGATTAACTAAATGTTGTATAAATTTAACATTAGAATTCATTGACGGACAGTTTGACTCATATATAAGGTCAGATTTTCCGTTAAGAAATATTCTTTTAACCTCTTCATAGATATTACTAGGAACATTTACTCCGTATTTATTAAAAGCTTTATCAAATTTGTCTCCGTCAAATCCATCTCTTCTTTCAAGAACATACACTAAACTTATTAAAGCGCTTGTTACTCTATTTTTATCTGTCATTGATTCACCTATACTATAAAGATTTCTAGCACAATTTAAAAAGAATTCTTTTACATCAGTCGAATCTGCTTTAGGATTCATATGACTAAATATGTTAAAATCATTCAATGAACTGGCTATATTATAGCTTTTTAATTCTAAGGCTAGTTTAACTCCATACATTTTATCTTCGTTTGACATATTTGTCACAAGGTCAAGTACTGATGGAGCATTTGAAATATAAAATCCTTCATATCTCAAGTAACAATATTCATACATAGTTTTTTTGTCATTATTTGACTCCACAAAAGAAGCCTCTCTATTATTAATATCTCTACCATAAACTGTTTTATATATAGAATCAGAGAATATAAATCCTTTTTCATCTAAGGCAATTCTATTTAAACTAAAAGCTTGTTTCTTTAAGTATGCACTTAGAACTCCTTTTCTTAGTCTTAATTTCCCTAATTCTGTTTCTAAGTAATACCCTCTATTATCTCTTTTAATCATATCTCTAATAGGAGTAAAATCTTCTACTAAAAGTTTGAAGTGACTTAAACTTATATCTTTATAGAAAAGGAATCTTCTCACTCCTTTGTCTACTGCATAAGTCTTTGTATAAGGATTTAATTTTTTTATTCCTTTTGATACTACACTCATAATTTTTTGTTCTTTATTCATATTACCCTCTCCTTCTTCTTTATTATACTTATATTATATCATATTTTAATAATGTTATCAAGTGTTTATGAAATATTTTTAATTTTTTTATTAAAATATTCTCTACCTTTAGGAGTTATTAAAGTCTGTGTCCCTGCATGATTGTTTACAACAAATTCTCTTATCTTAAAGAATCCCTTTGATATACTTGTAGAATAAGGTTTTAAATTACCTCCATTATCTCTAAAAATATATTTATTGTTTATAAGAAACTCGATAAAATCTTTTTGTTTTATCTCCAATTCTTTAGCTGTATCTCTAAAGTTTAATAATAAATCTTTATCAACTAAATCATCAAAATATTTTGCTTTAGGAGACATTTCTCCGATAGTTTTTTGATGCTCTTTATTTTCTAATTGTAATCTTTCGTTTTCTTCTACCTGTAACAATAAATGTTGTAATGCTTCCTTATATGTAGTTGGCATCTTAGGTTCTTGCTCTTTAATGTACTTTTCCATTTCATTAAACTTACTAACATATTTAGCAGTAAATAGTATACCCTTTTCCCCAGTAAGCTTATTACCTAATATTTCACATCCCATTTTAGTACATTCATAGCATTTTCTAGTTTCACCTTTTGCATCTACATATGTACTTTCTATGAAATAATTAACCACCCCAACGTTGTGGTCGTTTAGTGTTGGTATTATTCCCACAACTTTTCTACTTTTACTACCTTTTGAAGGTTCATATCCTTCTAACATTCTAAGTACTTCCCAATGTTGTTTTCCCATCATATCTGCTACTTCTCGACTGCTTATAGCCTGTATATCATTGACAGACTCTTCACCTTTAAACATTTTTAAATCATTCATATTATCTTCTCCTTTCTTTATTATACTTATATTATACACTATTTTAATAATATTGTCAAGTGTTACTTTGGATTTTTATCAAAATATTTTATAATTTTTTAAATAATATTTCATACCAAGTCCAAGATTTACCGTCAATATCTAATTTGTATTCTGGAGTATCTGCATCACTCCATAATTTTTCATCTATTATTTCTGTTATGGTAGCATCTTTATTAGCATATCTATACATAATATCAATTACGTCAAAACCATACCTATTTAAACCTTTTAATTCTTCTTCAGGTTTTATTTTTACCCTATCTCCTACTTTTCTCATTTTCATATTATCACCCATCTTTTTCTTTATTATACCTATATTATATCACATTTTAATAATGTTGTCAAGTATTATTTTGTATTTTTAAAAACTTTATAATAAAAAATATTATCAATAGCAATGCCCACAAACATAAAGACAAAACCTAAATTAGTAGGCAAAGTAACCAATGTGCTAAATCCATATCCTATAATACTTGTTATATTACAATAATAAGTTGTCTTATTATCAAATACCTCTCTAGCTTCTCCTTCATATCTAAGAGCTTTTAATCTAGTCCCCCACAAATTATATTACGAGTTATAATTGCACTCATTAAAGCATCACCCATAAAGTAAATAAATGGATCAGCAATTCTAATTAAAAATAATCCTGTCAATATTCCATAGGCAATAACCTCTACTCCTAAAAGAACACCAAAGGTTTTATATAACTCTTTACTTTTATTTAACCATGCCTTAGTTATAATAGCTACAAGAATACAATTAATTAAACTAGCTAAACTCATAATGTTTGAATTAACACTCTTCATTGTTATAGTATGAACTATTGGGTAGGCTACACTATAAAATAAATTACTTAATGCACCTGCAATTAATAATTCATCTATATTCTTATTCAACTTTAACATACTCTTCTCCTTTTTTATTCTTATATAGATAGATATATAGTTTAGATAGGTCGTAAATTTTTTACTTTTATCCGAAAATATATAGCATTTCCAACGGGTATAGCGATTTTCAATACTCGTAAATTTTTTACTTTTTTAAAATAGAATGGCTAAATTTCAACGTTTCTTAAAAATAATATAAAATTAGCACCCATATGAGTGCTAATAAAATAATTGATAAGTATTACATAAACCTTTATTTCCTTTAATTTTGTCTACTATTACCAAATTTGCCTTTTTTAAATTGTTAACACATCTTGGTACGTTATCTGACGATATTCCTGTTAAATAAGATATATCTTCAAGAGTTACAGTTTGATTATTTGCCATTAAGTATCTTAAAGCAATAGCTACTTTTAAATCGTTATCCTTTATTATTTTTTGCATTTTTGCTACGAATAAATTTGTGTTTAAATGTACTATTTCTTTATTGTATTTCTCAAAATCAAAGTTATAAGCATAAAGTTCTGTAGGTTTTTTAGAGCCGTCTATTTGTTGTTTTGTACTATATACTATATTTTTTTCTTTTAAAGTTTTTAAAACTTTAGATATAGTTGGCTTACTTATTTTTAAGTATTCAGATATATCTTCTTTAGTAAAAAATTTTGTATTACAAACCTTTAATAACGCCATTACAGTTAATTCTGTTCCAGTTAATACTTCTAACATAAATTTTTTTCCTTTCCCTTTTACTGTCTGATAGTTTATTATATGTTTTTTTGTTAATCCCATTACTTTATTATTTAAAGATATATCTGGTAATACAAATATATCATCAGAAGTAATATTTTTATATTTACATTTTAAGCTACATAATTTTTGTCCTGTCTTTATACAACAAGGTTTTATAAAAGAAGGATTATCATATATACTTTTAACAACTCTTTTAATTTCATTTTTAGACAACCCTTCTTCACAGTTATCATTGAACTCATAAGCGTATTGTAAAGCTTTATGTTCGCTTAGATTGGCATATTTACAAACACTAGATATAAACATCAATGATTCATTTCTAAACCCCTTAGAAGCTCCATGACGGACTATTTGATTAAAACAGAATAAGTCTTCTACATTGTCGACCGTCATATCGGTATTGTTTTTTTTAAATTCTATTACTCTATGATTTTTTAAAGCTTTTAAGTCATATCCTCTTATTGGATTTCCATTTGTAACAATGGAAGCATATTTATTTACTTTAAAGTTTTTAGTAAAAGGAACTCTTATTATTTGAGTACTACTACAAGCCTTCATATCAGCTTCAAATAGACTTGTAATATGTTTGTTAACCTCAACTATATCTTTAATAGGATAAGAACCTTCTAGCTTGAAATACAAGTGCCAACCTCTACCACTGTTAACTACCATGTGTGTAAAAAGTCCTACCCTCTTACACATATAATAAATTTCTGATATAGACAAATCTTCTTCATCTATATCTACTACTATAACATTCCTATTTAATAAAAGTTCTGTTTTATAAGCCTCTGTAACAGTTGTTGCTAGTCCTATATAGCAACTATTGTGTTTATACTTTTCTATTAAAGTTAGTCCTTCCTCATATGTATTAAAAAATACTTGTTTATTGAAATTGGTATTAGGATTATTAATCCAAAGGTATCCTTTTTCAATATTATTATTTTCTAATGTTGGAAGAACAAATTCTAAATAAGTTAATAATTTTTTCTTCATTACTTCTTCTCCCAGTTCGATATTCTAATTATATTATACCAAAAATTACTAATGTTGTCAAGTGTTTTATTCTTTTTCATTTAGATAGATTTTTTTAAATAGTTGTAACATAGGTAATAAATCATCTAAAATTCCTTCGGTTATTCGTTTATCTTTTTTATATGCTATCAAAATTTTAAAATGTTTAGATAGTAAATCTCTCAATTCTTTGTGAGTATACGGAACTTTTATAATATATTCATATCCACCTATATCGTTTTTAGGATTAATTTCTACAATTTTAGCAGTAGGGTATTCTTCTCCTATGTATTCTTTATATATTTTTTCAAACGTTAAAAAATCTCCTACTTTCTCTACTTTATAATTCCTATTGTTGTTGGGACTTTTATATAAATATTCTCCATCTTCTGTTTTATCTAAAAAAATCCAGTTAGGATAAAATGCTATCATACCATCAACTCCTTTTCTTATTATACTATTATTATATCATATTATCATAATGTTGTCAAGTATTAAAATAAAAAAAATCATGCACTAAGCATGATTAAGTAAATTGGGAATAGTTAAGTTTTTAAAGGTTGTATTTTCATTTATATCTGTTTCTAATAAAGCCAAGATAAATTCTATATACTTATATATTCTATCGGCATCTAACGTTCCCTTGAACCCTCTAAATTCTATTGTATCTTTATTGGTTAGGTTTATCATTCTTCTTCTTCCGAATGATTCTGAACTAAAAATTATTTCATTGGCTATTCGTGTATCAATCTTTTTATCTTTATAAGTATAAAATTCTGCATATGGAGTTTCCCTTCCACAGAAATCTATAACATCTTTTTTATTGTTCTCTAAGAACATTATTATTTGTGGAAGCTTCTTTACGACTTCATCAGTTTTAGTAACATGAATGTGTAATCCACATCTATCTGATGCATACATTACTTTCCCTAATTCTGATGTTATCTGCTCTATAATTCTATTGTTTTTCATAAACTCATAGCTTAAAGGATTAGTTATTGTTTCAAAACCATTTTCTAAAGAGCCGTCTCTTTCAAAGCAGCATAATGTTCTTGTACTTTCAGAGAATGTTTCATCTTGGAAGAGATTTTTAAATGAAGATGAATATAGAGAGTATTCAGATTCTATTTCTAATCCAAAGAATATTCCGTTTGAAGGATTACCATAGAACTTTTTAGGAAAATCATGTTGGTTATGATATCCTCCGATGTTTGTATTTTCAACATCTTTTTCCTTCATACAATCTCTGCATATTTCACTACAAATATCATCTTCGTAAGCTAATTCTCCACATTCACGACATATCATAAATTGGTATGATATACAATCACAAATAAGCCCTCTACTGTTTTTTATTTTTGCCATATGGGTAAGTTTCCCTTCTTCATACAATTCGTATCTTTTATGATATATGCACCAATATACTTTATTATCTTTTATAAGTTGTTCTAAGCAATCTATACACACAGGAGAAGATAAATCCTCTCCTGCTATATAAACCTCTGTAAATACTTCTTTTCCACATTTACATTTTTTTACCATGCTAATCACCTCACTAAAATACTAAGTTTTCTTTAAATAAATCGAACCCACTAACTTTTTCTAAGTCTTTAAATGTAGGTCTTTCTGTTATACTGAATAAATGTTCTATGTTTTCAATTAAAGCTAGGATAAATTCAATATAACCATAAACTCTTTTAGCATCCAATGTTCCTGCAAAACATCTAAATTCTATTGTGTGTTCATTAGTAAAGTTTATACACATATGTCTTCTTCCTTGAGGTCTTAAACATATTCTCTCAGCTTCATAGGCAGTTAATAAGTTTTCTTCTGTATAGAAGTCGCACCATTCTGTAAATGAATCATAAGTTCTTCTTGAGAAATCAACTATATCATTTTTATTACTTTCTAGGAAGGATAAGATTAACGGCATAGCTTTTATAACTTCATCAGTTTTAGTAACATGAATGTGTAATCCACATCTATCTGATGCATACATTTCATTATTTCTAAGAGTCCCTAATATATCTTCTACTACGAAGTTATTTCTCATAAATTCGTAACTCATAGGATAAGTTATTGTTTCAAAGCCGTCATCTAAAGAGCCATCTTCTTCAAAATAAACTTTATCTGAACCTACTTTGTCTTGTACTGATAGAGCTATAAGATTTCTGTCTAAATCACAATTATAATCTCTTTCAGATTCTATTTCTAATCCAAAGAATATTCCATTTGAAGGAGTTCCATGAAAATATAATTCTTGACCATGATGATAATGATAATATTTAATTACTTTTCTTTCTTCGTAACAATGACTACAAAGAACATCGTCTCCCATAACATATTCGTCTCCTTTTCTCATAGGTCTACCGCATTCGTCACAAGTTATATAGTTTTCATCGAATGCTTCTTGACACATCACTCTACAATTATCATAAACATCAGTTATTTCAACTCTATTTTCTATTGGCTCATAATCTCTATGTTCTTCGCAATAAAAATATCTTTCATCTAAACAATCTATACAGAACCATTCTCCGTTTAACTTAACCATTTCATATCTATTTTCTTCTTTCCCACAAACTGAACATATCATTTTATTTTCCATTCTATCCTCTCCTTTTCTTTATTATACTTATATTATATCACATTATCAAAGTGTTGTCAAGTGCTTTTTTGATTTTATTCTTTTAAAAACTTAACATATCTATATCAACAGGTAAAAGCATTTTCCCTATATCAAAATCACGTTCAAAGAGCCAATATACTCCATTCTTTGTTTCTGTTATCCTTTTGTCGTTTTTATATTTTTTTATTTCTATTAGTTTTTCTTTGAATTTATCAAAATATGCTTGTAAATCATTTATTGTCATATTTTCAATTACATATGTGTCATAAATTATTTGCTTCATTTTTATTAATTTTAAATCTTCTCCTAAGTATTCTTTAAATAATTTCTTTAAAATATTTGTTCCTTCGCCTCGCAGTACGTAATTATAATCCCACTCTTTTATAAGGATATCATTCCCTCGTACATGGATATCAGATAAAACGATTATCATTCAATCACCTCCTTTTATATATATTATATCATATTATCAAAGCGTTGTCAAGTGTTTTTTAGATTTTATTCTTTTATTATTACAGGTATTATTATTGGTTTTTCTCGTGCAAAATAATCTATGAAATAACCAACATTCCCCATAATCCTTTTATCTTTTTTATATTTTTTTATATTTTGTAAATCTTCACAGAATGCTTTAGAAAGCGTTTCTATATCTTTTATTTCTTTATTTTTTATTGTATAAAAATCAGGATTTTCTTCTATTATTTCCATTTCTAAATACTCTAAATTCTTATCTCCATATTCTTTATAAAGTTTTTCTAATCTTTCTTCGTCTTTCCAATTTAAAATATGTCCGTACGCCCATTTGCTAATTATTATTCCATCAGTAGGTAATCCTATTTTTTGAATCGTGTAATCAAAAATTTTAATTATCATATTATCAACTCCTTTATTTCTTATTATACTTATATCGTATCATATTATTATACTGTTGTCAAGTGTTTTTCTAAAAAAAATTATTTTTTTTCACATTCACATTTAAGATTATTCTTTAGAACATTATTAAATCTTGTTATTTTCCTTTGTTCTCCACAAATATGCTCCAATATACAAGGCTTCATATACCCATTAAAAGACACTATCTTCCATTCATCATGGTATTTATCGGATAGTTTTTTACGAGCTTTCTCAAGCCTTATATCGTGTTTATATTGTTCTTCTTTGAGTGTTATTTTTTCTTTTAATTTAACAACTCTATCTTTTTCATCCTTGCATATATGGTTAACAAAGGGCAAAGTAGATATATATTTAATATTTCTCTTAAATACATACTCTTTACATTTAGGACATTTAAACCAAGCATAATAATCTTGATTATACTTTACTTCACTAGGTTTTAAATCATTTAATTCATTATCCCACCAAGTAGTCATTGAGGGATAAACTCCCTCAAAACTATTTGAATATTCTATCATTATTATCACCTCACAATTATTATATCATATAATTACATTGTTGTCAAGCTAAATTACATCAAATAATGGATTAGAATTTGATAACTCTTTAAGCTTATCCTTATCACTATTGAAGTAATGATTAAGAGTAGTTGTACTGCTAGAGTGTCCCAGTTCTTTTCTAACAACGTCTAAGTTCTCACTTGAACCATTTATCATTACTGATGAATGACAGGCTCTTAGGGCATGGGTATTGATTTTATCAAGTCCTGCATTAGTGGATACTTTGTTAATAATTCTAAGGATATCTCTTGAAGATATTTTTCTGCCTGTTTTAGATAAAAATAATATATCTCCATCTTTTGAAGTAGGTCTATAATTATTTATATAGTAATTTAAGTCTTCTAGTATCTTATTATTAAGATAAACTATTCTAGTCTTAGAAAACTTAACTCCACCTTCTTCTGTCCATCTAGTTAATATTGTTTCTCCTGTCTCTAGGTTAACATCTTGTATTCTTAGATATTCTAACTCTGAACATCTTAATCCATTAGATAATAATATAGCTACCATTAAATGATTTCTAAAAGATAATTTACTATCATTTTTATGACTATTTGTATACTTTAAAAGAGTGATAGCTTCGCCCTGATCTACTACTCTTTTATCTTTAACATTTCCGTTACTTCTAGGTATTGTCCTAGCAGTATTAGTAGTACAATACAGTTCTCCTATCATATAAGTGTACAATCTACTTAATACGGCTATTCTCTTGTTTATAGTAGCCGATTTAAGTCCTTGTTTTTCTAATTTAGATAACCATTTTATGGAGTATTCACTGCTTCTTATTTTGGCTATGTTCTCAAATGTAGCCTTTTCTGTATCTCCTTCAAACATATAATCTATCATTTCTTCTAGTATTGTTTTATAAGAAGATACAGTTAACTTCTGATTAGCACCTTGAATTTCTGCAAGATACTCTAAAAATAAATTTAAATCTTTATTCATTTTACCACCTTCTATACCACTTTAATATAAATTATCATTTTGTCTTCGTCTATACAGTCATAAACCCAATTAAAAAGACTTAATCTTTTATCTTTTTTATAATTCCTTAATTCTTTAATTCCTTCTCTTGTTTCTTTAAGATAATTGAAAATCTCTTTTCCATTTATATTTCTTAAATAATATCCGGCAAGAAAATATTTTTCAGCTTCTATGACTTTTAGTTCTCCTATATATTCTTCATATAAGTCTAGCATTTCTTTTTCTTTCCAAGAATAGCAAGGACTTATTATTTCATTATACCAAACAAATGGGCGGTCTCTTTTGACAGTCAATCTATTTATAGCTATAAACATATTATCACTCCTTTTCTTATTATATTATTATTATATCACATTATCATAATGTTGTCAAGAAATATTTTCTATTTTTCATAATAAAAACCTAGCAATAATGCTAGGTCTGTTGTGTATAAAAGTGTTGTTATGCCAACTCTTCTCCTGTTAAATCTCTTATCATACCTTTTTTAACTTCGTCAGATAAGTATGAAAAGTGACTATAGATAAAATCTTTTTCATTTCCTTTCGCTACAAATTCCCCACCTGTCTTTTTTATGGTTGGAAGGGTTTTATTCATTCCCCAGTCCTGAAAATTTTCAACTTGGTTTCCTTCAAATTCCATTAACTCATTCATAATACTCTCCTTTATATCTAATATATTTTTTATAACTAAGCCTAAATTATATCCTAAATTATTTTTATCTGATACTCTAATAAATTTACATTTTAATTTATTTTCTATTGCTTTTTGTCTACCTTCATGTGCTTCATAAGAATAATTATTATGGTTGTTTTCATCATATTCTATAGCTATATTTAGAGTTGGGATATAATAATCTATTCTATAATTTAATACTTTATACTGTTTAATACCTTTTAAATTGAAAGGTATTAAAGCATGTTCTAATTCATTTAAAAACAAAATCTCTTTTCTTGTACTATTAAAAATTTCATCATATGATACAAATTCATTTTTAGCTAACCATTCTATAAATTTCAATCTGTTCATTGTGTGACTAATAGAAATGAATTTTTTTAAATTATTTAAATTTATAAATGTTTCATCACCCTGTACAACTGTTGATATTTCAGCGTTTTCTACCACTCTATTTATTCTGTCTTTTCTTGGATATATTTTACCAACAGTATTATATTTTACATATCCTAACGCCATACCCGTTGAATATAATTCGAATAACGGTTCTCCATTTTCGTCTTGTATTACTCCTACATTTACTCCTTCAAATTCCATTAATTCTTCCATAAACTTCTCCTTTCATATTAAATATATTTAACCTCTTAGTATTACATTAAATAATTCTGTCAGAGGTTTATCGTCCAAGTTTAACTTTGTAACCTCTTTAAATAAAGGTATAAATTGTTCTAAAATAGCCTCTTTACTCTCTTTGTCTTCGATAGAGTATTCTATATTAGATAATCCATCTACTAATACAACTGTATTCTTACCTTCAACCTCTGCATATTCATCATAACAGTTGTCTATAGCCTCTCTAAAGCTATTCTCAAACTCTTTAGATTGAAGTTCTTGTGTTGCTAATGCCCTTTTAGTTTCTTCTGTCTCATGAACTGCTACAGCTCCAAAAAGGCATATTAAACATATTGTTATTCCAATTACTGTAAAATATTTATTAATCATATTACCATCCCCCTTAATCTTCTAACATAAAATTTATTTCTGATATTGCCCACTCATAGCCAAACCATGCTAATTTATTTGCATCTAATTCTAATAATCTTGATTCTTCTTGCATGGATTCATTTAATATATTAAATATTTCATCCATATGTTTTATAAAGAATTTCTTTGTGTCAGTGTAGGATATAAGGCTTGTCACGATACCACTAGAACATCCATACATTGAAACATCTTGAATATATAATTTAGTCTCTTCTTCTCCTTCATCTTTTATTTTATCAAGAAGTTCTTCAATAACCTCTTTGAGCAAAGTGTTATCAGTCTCTTTTAATATTTTATTTAATCTTTCTTTTAACATATCCATAACCCCTTTCTAATAATCTATATAATTAGGATTTATTACTTTTTGTAACTCTTCTAGCATATTTGTTAAAGTTGTTCTATTTATTCTCTTAGCACTTTCTAAATAAGTTAATATTTTATTAGCACATTCAGTTCCATTTAGACAAGCTTCTTCTAAACTTCTTATTCCGTCCCAAGCTATATCTCTTTCATATTCAACTGTTTCTACACATTTTTCTGCTTTTCTTATAGGTTCTTCAACTGCTTTTCTTACATCATTACCTAGATTATCTTCCACATAATCTAAAATATCCTCTTCACCTCTAAGTACCACTAATTCATTATTAACAAATATATTCATATTACCGACCTCCCTTTATTTCTTATTATACTTATATTATATCATAAAATAATAGTGTTGTCAAGTACTTTTTAGAAAATAGCTAAGAGATTTTCTTAGCTATCTAACTCCTATACCGTTACAGAACGGACAGTCTTCGTCTTGGTATATTCCAGTACCTTTACAGGCTTCACAACGTCTCTTAACCCCTAATCCTGCTTCATTTAGGTAATAAGTAACTCTCTTACCTGTTTCTGCATTACAGTTATAATAACTGTATTCATTAGTCCATTTTTCTAATTCTGCTTCGCTAGATATAGTTAACCATGTAGGTGACATCCAAATCCCTTCAGGGTTCATTTTAGAAGGTAACAAACCTACTCTTACGCTACCTTCTTTCTTTATTAATCTTTTTATATCTGTTTTAGTTATTTTCTTCATATTACCAACTCCCTTATTTCTTATTATATATATATTATATCATATTTTAACAATGTTGTCAAGAGTTTTTTAATATTCTTCGTTATAAATATCGTACCAAGTGTTATATGGATAATATCTTTCAAATATATGATACTTCCAATTATACTTATAGTCCTTGCCTTTAACGTTGTCTTCTGTTATAACCATTAACTCCTGTTCTTCATCAGAAGTAGTTATACCCATGATTCTTATAGCTTCGCTATATCCCTTCCAGTGTCTGTCGTCTTTTATCTTAATTAACTCTATCTTCGTTACCTTGCTACATAAGCAGCCGTATTCAAATCCTAATGGTTTAGTTTTATATCTTGTTAACCTCTTGCTTAAAGCCTCGTATTCTTTTCTTATATCTAACATATTATCACCCTCCTATATTTTTATTAAGGGAAGTTGCCTTCCCTTATCTCTTATTATACTTATATTATATCATATTATAAGACTATTGTCAACTATTTTTGAAAAAAATCTAATATTTTTTGTGAAGTTTTATTTATAACATCTAAAGAATCTTTTAATTCTTTAAGTTCTTTGCCTCTGCTCCAACTTGCAACATAACCAAAACTATAATCGTCTGTATTAAGTCCTAACCCTCTGCAAACTATATAAGCTATACTTTCTGCTTGAACTTCTTTAGTTCTTCTATCAATCCCATCATCAAGGTTACAATGTAATATACTGTGTGCTAATTCATGGATAATTGTTTTTAGCTTGTGAATATCGTCTAAAGATTCTTTTATATGAATATCGTTCATAAGAACATCGTAATATCCATTAGTAGAACCTTCATTTAGGCTTTTATCTATTGTTATAGCAACCTCTGTATTATTTAAAGCATAATTGATTAGGGATTTAATCTCATCACTATTCCCTTTTAATTCTGTTGCTAAAGAAGGTTTATCTCCTTCAACTTGAGTGATATCAAATACATTTCCTAATTTAAAGTATAAATGATTTTTTACCACTTCTTCTCCGTCTTCTTCTACTATTGTATTATATTTAACTGGGCAAAGTATCTTTAAGGCTTTAGCACCCTTCTTAATCTTAAACCCTAGTCTATTCCAAGTTGTAAAACTAGCAACTTGACCTGCATTAGGATTTTGTAGCATTATTAAAATTATATTTCCATAACTGTAATTATGGAATTTGCTACAGAAGTCTAGGTATTCTTGATATTTACCACTTTCAAATACCTCTTTAACTCCACTTTCTAAATCTTGCATGAACTTATTAACCTCTTGTTTTTTTTGTCCTGTTTTTTTATATTTCATATTATCAACTCCCTTATTCTTTATTATATTTATATTATATCATATTATAAGGTTGTTGTCAAGCGATTTTAGAAAAAAAATAAAAAAAATATAGTGGAATAAATCCACTATACTGATTGAACATCTTCTTCTTTAAGACTTACATCTAGTATTTTACTTATTTCATATATCCCTTTAGGAGTAAATTTTAATTGGCTATAAGAATGATTCTCACTACTTCCTACAATTAGCTTATACCAACTTTTATCTGTAGATACATAAGGAAGCCAAGATCCGCCTTGCTTGTATATAATCTTTTCTTCGTTCAATATAGTATTTAATCTTTTAGCCGATGATATATGTAATACTTTAGCAACTTGAGTAGAAGTATATAAACCCTCACTACTCATAAATTTATCAAACCAATTTACTCTAGGAGTCATTTCTTCAATAAGTTTATTTTTCTTTTCTATCGTTCTTTGAGCTATTAAAAAAGCTTTTGCTAGTATTGTTTCTTCATCGTCCTCTTGTGTTGTTGGTATATATCCACCAGTCATTCTTATTTGTTTTAATATTTGTTTTACTTCTTTTTTAAATGCTTTTGCTATTGGTTTTCTTGACTGCATCAAAACCTCATATAATCCATCTTCTGTTAAAAACGTCATTTCCCTTTTTTTGACCTGCATGGACTATTATTCCATTCAGCTTTTCATCTTCATCCACCCTTTCTAACATTCTAGTTGTGTGAGTATGTTCTATCCAGTTAGCTACATCTTTTGCTAAGAATAATGGATTTTCTTTTGTCCCATACATTTTAAACTCTTTGCCTAACACTTCTCTTTCATCTAACACTTTTAAATCTTCCATTTTATAACTTCTCCCTTCTATTATAATAATGTTGTCTACTTATAACAAATAGTGGATTTTACTCCACTATTCGCTTAACTCTTTTATTTTATTCTCTATTATCTGTTCTATAGGAATACTATTATTTTTGCTTATAATTGTTAATTCTATTCCTTCATTTACTACAGGTTTATTATCTATATAAGGTATAACGTATGCTTCATCGTCTAAGCATAAAACATATTTTATATCCTCTGACCCAAACTCTAGTCCTGTATAAAATATATCATACATGGTTATAATTTCTTCTCTTATTACTTCATCTTTAAGTAACTCTATATATCTATTCAATATTACCAACTCCTTTTACAAGGTTTATTTTCTTTCTTAAAGATATTTTTTTTCTTAAATTTATCATATTATCACCTCTTATATTAATTATACCACACTCTAAGGTTGTTGTCAACTCTAAAGTGTTATTATTCTTCCAGTTGCTACTTCTTTAGCAACTAAGTTAGCAGTTCTATGACAAGTAGGACGATATCTTAAAAGCAAACTCTTATTTAATCTATTTCTTTTAGCTACCACTTTACCACATTCGCTGCATATTATATGATATTTATAAACTGGAGCAACAGGTACATTAACTACGCTATTATTAATAGCAACGACTGGATTAGCTTCTCTGTATTTCTTCATATAGTCTGTAGTTTTAGTTCTGCTATCATTTACTCCATACATTCTACAAAATCTTTTCCAAGTATCATTGTGTCCTACTGGTTTTCCGCAGTATATATTTGCTAATACATGAATTACTTCATGATGAATAGTATCTATAACATCGCTTTTTTCTCCGTATTCAAGATACTTTTTATTGAACGTAAACTTTACAGGCTTCCCGTTAGCATTTAGATAACTAACTTGCCCCAAAGTTCTAGTCATTCTGGAAGATATATTTATAGGAGTATTTTTTATATACTCTAAAATCAAGTCTCTATGTTCTTCTTTCATGCTATTTACAAAATCCACCATTTCTTTTCTTATCATTTCTACCATATTATCAATCCCCCTCATTCTTTATTATACTTATATTATATCACATTATCAAAATGTTGTCAAGTATTTTTTTTAATTTTTTTTGAGAATTTTTAAGATAACCTTCGAGTCTTTTGTTAAAATTCTAATTTATCATTTAACCACAATTTGTAGTTTTTTACTGTAGCTAGTTTATAAGCCTCTTCCATCATTCCATCTACATCATCACCTTCTTCATCTTCATGTCTTATAAAAACTTCTTGAATTAAAAAGTCCATAAATTCCTCAAAGTCTGGTTGGCTTTGTAAGTTTTTCTTTGTTATTTTCATTTTTAATCCCCCTTATTTTTTATTATATTTATATTATATCATATATTAATAACATTGTCAAGTATTATTTTTAAAGATACTAAAATTTTTATCATTCATTTTATAAAGATACTAAAATGATTATCATTTAATAAAGTTACTAAAATAGTCATCATCTCAAACATTATTTAACTATACTTAATATATCATCATTCTAAGTCTATTATCATTCTGTAATTTGATGTATTGTTGATATATATAGATATAATATTATTTAAGTATTTCAATATACCTAAAATACCCCCGTATTTAGATTTTAAGCATATTGTAACACTTAAACAAGTAATTACATTAATACCAAAGGCTATGCTTTTACATAGCCCTCGATACCTGTAATTTACCGTCTCCGTTCTCTCTTGTAGTTATACTTATAATCTACCATATTTTATACACCTTTTCACCAGTCATAGTAAGTCTTCTTTCATCATAGTTAACTCTGTATAACCAACAATCGTTATCAATAACGTATTTATCTTGATAAGTGTAAAGATACATACCGCTTACTAATTCGACAAACTCATCAGTTAATGGAGTTTTATCTGCTAAAGCCTCTATGAAGTCTAATTTATCCATACGTTTATTTTCTACAAAGAAAGCTTGGAAATAGTCTTCAAAGTTATCAAAATAAAGTGCAGGGTCATCAACTATATCGTCATAAGAAGGTGATAAATCTTTTTTTACTTTTTCAGCAGATTTATAATTAAATTTTACATATTTTTTTGTGTTTGTGTCCCAATAATATCCGTAGTCATCATCCCATTCATGGTCATAACTATAAGGATTAGAAAAACTTTTATTATAGTAATATTTATCCCAACTTCTAGGTTCATAAGAATCGTTAGAGAATATCCAACCTTCTTCTTTTTCTATGAAGTCTCCATATAATTCTATTTCTCCATTAGATTTAAGAATACAGAATTTACCGTTGCCCTTCATTTCTTTAGCTAAAACATCTTTATTATTAAGTCTCCATAAGCTAAATACATCATCTAATATAAATCTTTGTGTGTCACTCATTTTTTCTTCCCAAGCATATTTACCTATAATACCATTGTGAACGATACCTGATCCACAATTTATTTCAGTTTTTCTTAATTTTTTCAATTTGTTAGTTATTGGGAATGGATGGCAAGTTTCCTTACTTATTCCACCACTTGTTGAAATTCTAAAGTGCATTACTAAATTCTTTTCTTCAAGATGTTTATTATCCCAAAGTTCTTCTAGTCTTTCAATATATTTGTCTACATCAAAGAACCCTTTTTCTATGTGAACCTTATTATTGTCCACAAACATGAATCCTGCTCCGTCAGAATTATGAAGGAAACAGTTTTTTACATACTCTTCATTTAATTTATACCCTTTTTCTTTTACAGCTATTATACACATTCCACATCACTCCTTTTAATATCTCATTTCTTATTATACTTATATTATATCACAAATTAATATTGTTGTCAAGTGTTTTTTTGATTTTTTTTAAAACTTTTTTTATTTTTTTTATTGACTTATAAATATAATATAGTATAATAATATATGTAGTAAATAACAAGTGTACTTAATGTTTCACTTAAAGACAAAATTAATATTCCTTAAATTATATATTAAATTAATGTTACACTTGTTATTTATTCATTCTATTTATTATTATTTATTTTTTTTACATTATTTTTACATAAAGTCGAAGGATTTTTTGAGTCCTCCCCTCTTTGTGCAAAATAAAGTCGAAGGATTTTTAGGGTCTTACCCCCTATTCATACTTATATTATATCATAAATTAATAGTGTTGTCAATTACTTTTTTATATATTCCTATGATTTTTTTTATTTTCTATGGAATTGAAAAAATTTTTCTATATGATTTTTTTTATTCTTATATAGGAAAATATTTTTCTTTTTAATTGAACACTTGAACATATATTCATATATTCAATTTTCCATATGAACATATATTCATATATTGTCGACCTTAATAAATAAAGTAAATTTTAAAAATACTTAATTTTATTAAAGTCCTGTATTCCATTGTAAAGAGTTATAAAAAAGAATTGATATAATATATCATTAAGATGTTAACGCCTCTTAAATTGGCGTATAGAAGGTATTTTAGTTATATTCTATATTATTAAATTAAAACATTGAATTGACTTTATTTTTTAAATTGACTAGAATTATTTGAATTGTTTATACAAACGTGAATTTTCTGACAATTCAAAATACTCTTATTCTTTCTATATATATTATAACATTTTTGAGCTAAAAAGTCAAGGAAAAGTTTTTGACACTATTCGACAATATTATACAAAAAAACAACCGTTCTATTTTAGCGTGTAAAAGGTTTTATAAAAGTCTTAATATAAATATATGATTAAAGGTTAACGCCTCTTAAATTGGCGTATAGAAGGTATTTTAGTTATATTGGATATTTTAATATATTGTAAAATACGATATTTTATATATGTATATTGTATACAAATATAGGTATATGCTAAAATATCCTTATATTTCAATTTTAAAGAGTTAGTATATATTAATCATATATTTATATTAAGATGTATTTATAAGTGTCTTAAAAAGGCGTATAGAAGGTTATTATTTTAAGATTTTTAAAAATATTACTGTAATTTATTCAAATTATAAAAAGTGACCTAGAATGATAATCATTATCATTTATAACATTATATAAAAACTTGTTTAATGTATACAAGTTGTTTCTTTATAAGAGTATTCAAAATTTAAATAATTACCGAGTAGGTATTTTTTTGGTAATTGATAATCATTCTCAAATGATAGTTATTATCAAAAGTAGATATGCTTACAACTTAATACTGTATACAAGTTGTTACTTTAAAAAACTTTTAATAATTGCCGAGTAGGCCGCTTTTTTCTAATTAATAATCATTCTCATTTAATAATTATTTTCATCAGGAAGGACCGCAGTCTAATTGAAAATTATTTTCAGTTGATAATTATTATCATTTAGTCTGGTCATCTGGAAGGACCGCAGTGAGAATTAATATTAATTGATAATGATTCTCACCTCTGGTCACCTCTGCAAAAAAAATACCTTTGGAAAAATCCAAAGGTTAAAAGTAAACTATTTAATTAAAAAGTGTCATTTAAGTAATGACTTATATATATATCTAAATTTTGATATTCTTCAAGGTCATTGTCTATTATTTCTCTAATCTTATATTTATTGTTAGTTTTATTAATATCACTAAATAATAGTAGTTTAATAAATTCTATATTAGATAATATATTTCTAAATGATAGCGTACCTTTAAAAAGTCTAAATTCTATCGTACTATAATTACTAAAATTAATTATATGATATCTATCACTCCAAGCATTTTCTAATGCTATATTTTCCAACTTTCCTAAACTAGTATCATAAAATGGCGACCATCTATTAAAACGACCTATATCCCTTTGACTATAGTCAAATATAAAGTCCTTGTTTAATTCCATAAATTGGAGAATATCAACCATTCTATTTTTTACAAAGTTATTTTTTGTTATATGAATATGCCCTCCACAAGAAGAATCTATATCAAAGTTAGCGCATTTTAAAAATCTAGTCATTTTTGGAATTACATCGTATGCAACATTAAAACTTAAAGGTTGACTTATAAACTCTATTCCATTATTTAACGACCCATCCTCTTCTATATGGAAATATTTTTGCCAATTAAAATTATTATTGTCACAAATTTGTATAAAATCATTTATACATTCATTTATATTTGAGCGTGTTATTACCTCTAATTCAAGTCCTAAAAATACGCCTTCTTTACTCTCTCCAATAGGACTATATTCTCCATCCCATTCATGATAACTGTATACAAAGTCGTTGCAAGTCTCACAGTAGCAATCAATACAATAAAACTCTCCATCCCCTTCATTATAATATAAGTCTTCTATATCGATAGCCTCTTCACAGTTATAACAATAATTCCACGCCTCACCTCTTGAAGAATAACAATAAGTATTCCATTCAACTTCAACAAACTCTTCTGTAGAAGCTTCTAGCTCGTGGTGATAATCGCAATAATCAATATAATATCTTAAAGAACAGTCGTTAATGCAATCTCTACATCCATCAAATATATTTATATAGATATCGTCTTCTAATACGTGGATTTCTTCTACATCGTCTATTATTTCAACGTCTTCTATATCGTCTATATTATCTAATTCATTTATAGAATCTATTATATTTTCCATATAAGGACAACTATTACAAGAACAACCTCCTTTTAAGTTTTTCATAAAATCAACGCTAAAATTATTATTTTCTAATACCTCTATTAATAAACTATTATTTAACATATAATTACCTCCTAATTATTTATTATAGTTAGGGAATTTTTAAGGTATTCCCAAAAACCTTTTATAATATTATAGATTATTTAAATAATCATTGTATAATTTTTTCCAATAATTCCATATACAACAACAACAATTTGAAAAATCATTATTCTTACATTCACAGTATTTTTTTGGAATTTCTATACCTTCTTTTTGGTATGCTTTAATTAAACAAGTTGCCTCCCTCTCAAAGGCTTGATTAACATAACTAGAAAAGAATCGGTCATTCCTTAAATATAGAGGGTCACAAATACAGTTTAAGTCATTTTTAAAAGTAGATATTTTTTCAATTTCTTTACTTACAAATATTGAAAAATTCATTTTTTCACCATACCCACAAATGCAAGTATTTTCATCCATCCAAAGGAATTTGTGAGGCAATACTTCATAACGATTATGTTTATTACAATATTCCATAAAATACCATCCATTGTATTCCATACAGTTTTTACATTCCATAAAAACATTTACTTGTTTTATATTTTCTTTATCGTCATACATATAGCAATTTACTATTTCATTATTAGTACTTTTATTTTCTAATAAATTGTTTAAAATATTACAGTTATTACACTTGCAAAAAGCCTCACTTTCAAGTTGTTTAAAGACTTGTATATCTAAATTTAAGCCTTCTAATAAACTTACTAATTCTTTATTATTTAACATATAATTACCTCCTAATTATTATAGTTAGGGAATTTATAAAGGTATTCCCAAAAACCTAATTTTAAAAATATTGTCAACTTATAAATAATAAATTTCATTTAAAGTGTCTATTATATAAGATACATTTAATCCACTTTGAACGCCTACAAAGTCCGTAATATCCATTAATTTTAAGCTTATAGGATTTTTAAAAGTTACTAATAAAGCTACTATTATGCAAGTTGTTTTTGCTATTCTATTTATTTTTTTATTCATATAAACCCTCCTTTTTATTTTACTTTGCAAAAATCGTAAATTTTTTCTTGTCTTGTTCTATAATAACAAGTTAAAATATTGCCACCAGTTAAACTTAAAACTACTATCAAAGTAGCTTGTTTACCTTCTATTATATCATCTTTACGGTTACCGATGGTTAATACCTCTTCCAAAGTCCCCTTCTTTTTTTTATTTTCTCTTATTTCATATAATAGGATTTTTCCATTTTGGGCAACGCTTCTTATATATTCCTTATCAATAAAAACAGTATTTCTTTTTAGTGCATGATAGGAAACATAAAAGCTTTTTTTTCTAGCGTTATCAAGTTTTATTTTATCTTTTTTGCTTAAGTCTTTATATCTATATTTCATTTTACGACCTCCTATTTATTTATTTTACTTATTCACTTTTATAAAATTGTTGTTCATATAGAATTATGAACGATACAATTAAGATTTTAAAGAATGGATTTTTTAATAGTATTGTCAACTTTTATTATGTTTTATCTTTATCTTTAATATAAGTATACTACATCTTAATAGTATTGTCTAATCAATAAAAATAAAGTAAAAATCAATTGTTAGTTTATAAAAATAATAAAATATACATGATATAAATAAATACAGTATAACATTAAAGTATTTTAATATAAAAACTTTATTTAAAAAGGAAATAAGTAAATTTAAAAATTTTTTATATTTTTTTTGTATTGTAAAAACATCTTTTTATTAATCACTTGTAAAGTATTTAAAAAGATGTTAAAATAAAGATAGTTTAAAAGGGTCATGATTTTATTGTTTATCGTATTTCATTAGCTCAAAAGTATAACGTTATAAGGCTTTTAGTGTGCTAATGTTCGGAATAACACGAACAAATATTTATTATAATTCGGAAATGTATGTATCAAGGTAATTTACGACTTTATTCGACACTAATCGACGCTTCTGTACGCCTTTGTAAGGCGCTTTAAAAAGTTGCCTTTATATTCTATCGTACGATTTTAAAAGTACATTTAACCTTCTGAACGTCTATATAAGAATAAGCAAGAATAAATTAACAAGTAACAACAAGAATATATTGCAAGTTGTTAATTATAACTTGCAATTATTATACAATTTATTTCATAGTTAGATAGTAGGAAATCAGGAAGAATGTAAATGATAATGGCTCTCAACTGCGGTCCATGAATAGTTGAGAATGATTATCGCCACAGACTGCGGTCCATGAATAAGCGTAAATGAAATCCATTATCAACTGATATCGTATTCTCAATTGAGAATGATTATCGAATGACTCAAAGTACCAACTTACAACTGTATACCACTATACAAGTTTTTGGAATTACTATAATTCCTATTAAAATAGTATGATATTATCATAATGATAATGATTAATGTATACAATGTAAATGATAATCGTTATCGACTGCGGTCCATGAGTAGTTGAGAATGGTTATCGAATGGTAAAAAGTAACAACTTGTATACAAAATATAGTTTGTTTATATTTGTTTTTGTATACATTACAATTCATAGTGGAATAATAGAGAATAGAATAAGTATTAATTGATAATGTTTCTTAAATAAGTTAATGTTTTAATTAATAATAATAATAGAATAATAATAATATTATTTTGATAATCAAAATATTTTATAGTCATAGTATTATCAATATGATAACTAGATTATACAATATACATAATTGCCAACTTGTTTTATTAATACAATATGTTTATATATATTATTGTATACATTAATATTATAGTATGTTATATTGTCTTATATATGTTATAACGTACTGTACTATTGTATTGTATAGTATAGTATACGATATATTATGTATATATGTTATACTAATATGTATTATATTTGTATATGTATTATTATATACGTATTGCATATGTATATATAGTATGTATTGATATATTATATATGATGTATTATTGTATTGTATTGTTATATATAGTATATATTATATAGGTATATATGTTATACCAATGCATTGGTCACTTGATGGGTATAGCAAAGGTGAGAACGATTATCGGTTGATAGCCTTGCATTTTTGGTTAACCGTTTTTGTATTTTGGGTTAACGTATTTTTTTTATTGGAATGTATGAATAATTGAATATGTTTTTATATGAATATGTATTCATATTTTGGGGATTTTTTTTGGGAATAATTTCCTTCATTTTTACACGCCAAGAAAATTTTTTCCTTCATTGACTAACCATTCGATTATTATTCTCACCTTCATTCAATTAAGCTTCTCTTATGAAATTGATAATTATTTTCAACTACAATTTTTTTTCTTTATGTATCAAATATTTTTCTATTCAAATATTTTGATAATCAAAGTGTTTAGTGTCGGATAATACTATTATTATAGGTCATTAGTGGGGGGGATGTTTCATAATACTTGATAATGATAATCATTCTGCGGTCCCTAGCTACTACACTCAAACACCATTTTTTTCTAAACACCATTTTTTTCACACCATTTTCCACCCCAAACAACAAAACAACACCCAAACACTCTCTCACCATTCTCTCCTAATGTAACCCTTAATATTCCAATAAGTCCAACCAAACATATCTAACGAAAGAATAACCAAAGTAAACACATATAGTTCCCAAATATAGGTAAATACAATAAAATAACCTTTTACATATACATAATATTGTATACAATAAAAGATTAAAGTCTCAATAAACACAACAAAAATGATATTAAAGGTAGGGGAGGGGTGGTTTGCATACTTTTTCTAAAGTTGAATAATAATGACCTTCTGTGTGCCATTTTAAGAAGATAAAATCAATAAGTTAAGTATTTGTATTAAGAGTATTTTTTAAGTATATTAGAGAAGAAATATAAAAGGGCAAAAAAAAAGAGGAAAACATTTTCAGTTTCCTCTGGAAGGTTTACCAATTATCTTGACCACATCTAATATAACAGTAATGTGAATTATCACACATATATATTCTTTCTTTTTTATTACGAGACTTATATCTCCATGGCTTACCACATTGTGGGCATATACCATTGTTCCATTTTCTTTTCTCAAGTTTACTAAGTATGAGATATAATACTATAAGAAGAATTATCCATACCATAATTACTTGAGGTAGTATATTTGCTAATGTCATTATTTTCTCCCATCTACATTATAATAAATTTCACACCAATGACCATGATTACAGGTATAAACTCTTTCTCCTCTTTTATTTTCATATACATATCTCCAAGGTTCATTATGATAACTACACATACCATTGTTCCATATTTTCTTATCATCATATCTTCTTATTAAAGAGTCTATTATGTTTACAATTATAACTCCAATTAAAGTTCCACCCATTGTACATAATACTGTTTCTATCATTTACATCACTCCTAATCTAAATCTATCCCTAATTCTTTACATCTTGTTCTAACTTCTTCTGTTGACACATACTTGTCTTTGCCTTTAGTATAAAAAACTTCATTTCCTTTAAAAACACATCTCCAATTAAACCCTTCTCCATTTGAGTATTTTATTAAATTATCATAATAATCCTCAAAGCACCAACTATAAAAACGTGGGCAACAAGGTTCTGCAACGCTATAGATTCCTTCAGCCTGCAAAGACATTCTATATGACTCTTGTTGTTCTTTATGTAATTTACATTCTACTAAAAAATCTGAATAAGCCTTTTCTTTACTAATCATTATTTATCTCCTTTAACCATTTATTAACATTATATCACCACTCTAAATCTGACCCATATTTAACTTTAATATAATGACCGTTCTTACAATAGTACACACGCCCTTCTTTACGAGAAGAATATCTATATCTCCAAGGTTTACCACATTCAGGGCATACACCATGATTCCATTTTCTTTCTTCAAGTTTTAAAAAAATTATACTTACAATTATATATAGAATTATAAGTCCTATTATATAATAAGGTACTAAAGCATCCATTATTCTTTCTCCTTAATATATTTCACATCAATTTCATACATCATATTATTACTCTAATTCTGTAAAAATATCTATATTAAATAACCCTGAAGGACATACATACTTAAAAATATGTTCCTTATCACAGACTGTTTTATCTATAAGCAAACCATTTTTAGGCACTATGGCAGCACTACCACCATTAACAAATTCACCGTAAAGGCAATATCCTCTATGAGCATATGCCTCAACTTCTTTTAAATTAATATCTATTATACTTTCCCATTCTCCAAATAAATTTTCGAAAGTATCACTATAACAAAACGCTCGTTTAAATGTATATCTCTTTTTCATATCATCACTCCTTTAAACTATTGAATATTATTTATTGCATCTATAAACTAATCGTTTATATCTACTTCATATTTATACATAGCATCATATAATTTTTTAGGTATTTTATCCTTATAGTAGTCTGCTACTTCTTTGATGTAGTTTTCTTTGAATTGTTTATAAACTTCAAATGCTTCTTGTGGTATGTTGTATAATCCTAAATTTTTTCTCTCTCTTTTATTATTTTCAAAATTATAAAATAAACATTGTGCTTGAAATTTTTTAGCATGTTTATTATAATATACACCAATAGGCAATTCACCTCTACATTTATCACTTTTAATAAATAAAGTATTTATTCTTTCTGGAACAAATACACAATTATCCGATGAATATATCTTATTGCCTTTATTTAAAATATCTTTATCCAAATGCATTCTTTGTCCTTCAACTTCATAGAAATTATCATCATGCCACTTAGCAAAATTTTGGAAATTTAACCATTCCTCAGCAACTTCACAGTCTTTATATGTAGGATATTTTTCATGAAAATTTTCATCATAACATCTATTCAACATATGAAACCAAGTTTTATAAGACTTAGTTAATTTTCCATTTTCAATCGCCTTATATTTTCCTTCACTTAAATAGCCTGTACCACAATACCTCTTTTCATATGGACATTTAATTTTCCCATTTTTAAACTGACAATATGCTACACCTTTAGCAGTCCAATTATATTTTGGAAAATATACATCCATATCTTTATTCATTCTATATCCAACTACTACCATTTCACTTCCAAAGTTATTTATATTTATTTCTCCAGTTCTATCTATTGTTTTTCTACTCATATTATCACCCTTTCATCATATTATTGAATATTCTATGCTTCTTGTACAATTATCATTTTTAATATATTCTTTTCTTATTAAATTATTGGCTTCTAAAAAGTTGGTTATTTTCGTTATCTTATTCAAATTCGTACTACTACTTGAAGCCAAACCTATATTATAGCATATGTAATCTCTAGTAACTATCTTGCTTTCGTCTTTGCATATCATCTTTAATAATAGATAAGTCTTTATAGTTGCAGAATCTCTGCTTCCTAACAGTATTTTAATAATGTTGTCATCTATTAATATATATCCTTTATTGTTTTTATTACTATAAGAAACAGTATATGTATTTTCTTTTTTTATTTTTTTTATCTTGATTAAATCTTTGTGTTTATCTGACATCTTTATTAAAGATTTATATGTGCTTGACCACGATTTATGACTTGTCTTTTCTATATCTTCTTTTTTGTTCCTTATAGTTTTGCTATCTATCGTTATATTCCTTTTCTTTAAGTTATTCTCTCCAAAATAAGATGCCACTATTAACGCATGGTAGTCGCAGCTTTTATCTCTAAGTAATTCCTTTTTAATCGCTATTGGCAAATTTTTCATGATATAATCCCTTTCTTTTAATCTTCTCTTATGTTAACTATTTCAAAACAAAACATAAGATTAGAAACCTCATTATTTAATATTTTAAGAATGTTTCCGTCTGGAATTTTACATTCATAGCTTTGTACTTTGTGCAGCTGATCTCCTTTTTCTGAAATAAGATGATAGTCTATTTTTATTAAAAAAGTATAATCACCCACACAAAGACGAAGCAGTTTTAAAAGTCTTTCATATTGTTTATTTGTTAATACTTCATTATCAATCTTTAAATAAAGTTTTTTACCTTTTTTTATAACATCATATCCGTTTATATTTCCAAAATTAATTCCGTCAATTATCATACTAAAGCTTTTGCAAGTGTAATATATATTTTCCATGATATAACCCCTTTCTTAACGTTTATCAAATAAATCTTTTACGTCTTCTTTAGACACATTTTCATAAGAAACATATTTAAGTTCTGTATCTTTTGATTTCTCTAACGCCTCAATCAATCTCTTTATTTTATCCTTATCGTCTATAAATTCAATGCCGTTGCCATTTAAAATATGTAAGCCGTCTAAATTATCTTCTTCATAATCTCCGTTGTCTATGGTTTCTATCTTTAAAACTATGTATTTATCATTGTCATAAAATGCATACAAAGAACTATTCTTTTTAATCATATTGTCTATGTTTGTCTTTAATATGTCATTTTGTTGCAATTCTCTGTATAAATCATCATACCCTTGTATATAAAGTACTTTCATAATTACACCTCATTAGATTGCTCTACTAGCATTACTTTATGTTCCTCACCGTTCCATTTTACTGTCTCTAATTTTTCATACCAAGCGTCTGTTATATTTGCTTTTCTTAGCTCTCCACTGCCGTCATCAAATTTAAGGTTTTCTAAAAGATAATTCATAAACTCACCTGCTGTTTCATCTGTCTCTGCCTTAAAGAAGTCTGCATATTTTGTTTTATCCTGTTCGCTTGTTACTATAACATAATGATATAAATATTTTTCCATTTAATCCTCCCAGTTAACTTTTATTTTAAACTCATTTGGTTGTAAATTTTCATCTACTCTTACAGGTATACCTTCAAATGTCTTTATATAACCATTTACAACTTTATTATAATCTTCAATATCATCTAAATTTAAATCGTCTGCAAAGAAGTTTTTATTATCTTCTTTACTTATAAATATTTCTATAGAAGTCCCAAGACTACTGTGTGTTTTTAAAATATCCTCAGCGTCTACTAAGGCTCTAAAAATATTAACCATTTTATTCATTCTCTTTTTCTCCTTTTGGTATTACATGATATTCATCAAATAAAAAATCAATTAAACAACCTATATATGTCTCTAAAGGACATATTCTACTACATTTTTTATTTTCACAATATGTGGCAAATCTTTTATTAAATACTTCTTCAGTTGTAAAATTCTTAATCTCTTTAATGTTTATTTTATCGCCATCTTGTTCAAATGTACATAAAACTTTTTCATTCATTTACATCACCTATCTTAAATAATTATTTATAGACTCACATGAATCACAAGTCACTGTAGCCGCATATATATCTTTATCAAAAAGTCTTTTTAATACACATTCTAAATCATCTATAAGTAATTTATCAAAATTACTTAATCCTCTAAGTTTTTCTTTAGAATTAATTGAACTAAAAGAAATTGGATCAGGAATGTCTAATCCCATTTCTTTAGCTGTATTTTTAATTATTCTTTTTTGTGTTTCACTACAACAAATTATAGGATATTTAAATTCGGCAGATTTTTTAATAAGATATACTGTCTTCCCTCTACCTCTATTCATTTGTATTATTTCCATTACATCTACTCCTTTTTATAAATTCTACATCGTAAACTTCCCAACCCAATAACACATCAAGAAAATACATTAATAGGGATTGACTTGGCTTTATATAATGGTCAAATCTATAAGTAACTTTAGTCTTCTCTAACCATATAAGTTTACCATTTACTACTCTAGGTAAAATATTATTACGAGTACGAATTTTGATATCCCCTCTCTGGGGAGTGTTCATTTTAAATTTCATGTATTAACTCCTTTCTTAAATCTTTTATTATTCTACGTTCTTTCATAGCTAACGTACTTCTCTTTATTCCTAAAGAATCTGCTAACTGTTGTTGTGTACATCTTTCGTATCCATTTAATCCATATCTTCTTTCTATAAGAAGTTTATTGTCTTCTGATAGCGTATTTAATATTTTATTAACTAATTCTTTGGTTTCGCTTATTCTTATATTTTTATCAAAATCAATTTCTTCTTTAAGAAAGCCTTCAAAAGAATTGTCGTTTTCTTCGTTCTTTGAAATTTCTGCATTAAAAGAAACCGTTTTTATATTTCTTTTTTCTCTGTTAAAAGCATTAATTAATTCATTTTCTATACTTCTGTAGAAATAAGAGATTGGTTTTTTATCTTTAGAAATCGGAATCTTATTTATCCCTTCCATAAGTCCCAACATTCCTGTCGCCATTAAATCCTCTTTAGAATAGTTGTTTATATAAAAATTACTAGATATACTTGCCACTAGGGGAGTGAAATTGGCAACTATAGTCTCATAATCTTTATTCATTAAACAAGCATCTATTTCTTTCTTGGATAAATATTTTCTCAACGAACCACCTCTCTTTAAAGTTCTTATATTATAATTATAACCATTTTTAGATTTTTTATTCATTTTTTTGTAATATTTAGCTAATAATGTCAAAAATTTTTTAACTCCATTAAACGCTATTTATTCAAGCACAAAGTCAAATAAAGACCTCTGTTTTTGACTTTTTCAAAATTCCAAATAAAGACCTCTTAGAAGAGAAAATAAAGACCCCTAGAAGAGAAAATACTGGTTCAGTAATGTATATATATTATATATTTAATATTAAATAATAATATATAAATATATTATTATTTTTGCGAAGCTATCGCTCCGGTATATCTTTTTCTTGGTGTTTTTTCTTTTAATTTAACCCTTATAGTTTAAACGAGATTAATTCTTAACTTGTCGCATAGCATACGCAAACACTATTTTTAAAATCTTTATTTTTTTTCTTTTTTTTTGAATAAAGAGTAAAATCCATGGTATATTAAGAGTATAAGAACAACTGAAAGAATCAATTATTTAATATCTTAGGGTGTCTTCTTGTAGAGCAAATAGTGTCAATTATTTTTCCGTTATATTTGGTACATAGACGAAAATAAAAAAAATATTTTTAAAAAAAGTGAATATATTTTTTAAAACTGGATATAATATTATTAGGGAGTAAAAAACTTAATATCTGAGTTGACAACATTCTGATAATTACAATCAGAAAGTAGGAAAGATATTGTTAGCAAATTACACGTTTAAAGGGAAGATAGATGGCAAGTCTATTAAAGACTATCAAAACAAAATAGATTTAAGTGTTAAAACAAGCCAAGAGATAATCGACCAAGTGAATAAAATTTTAAATATAGAAGAGATTAATGGGGTTCAGTTTAATGGTGATTTATTTTGGCAAGTTATTTGGGACGAAGGAGTTTGTAAAACAGATATAAATACAAACGAATTATGTTGGAGCAATACAGAAGTATGCAAAACACTAGAGATATTAGCATCGTACATACTTATGAAAGACGATAAAGAAAAAAGAAAAGAATGTAAAATGTATGATGATTACAAATTAACAAAAAGAGCAGAAAAAGATAGGGAAAAGGTTTGTCAGATTGGAGTTAACGAAGATGATGAGGTTGTAGTTCTTAAAGATGTAAAAAATTATAAAAAATACAAGAAAACTACTATTAATAAATCTGACATTAAAGAATATTCCGAACTTAAATGTTATGATGACTACAAGGAATATATGAAAACCTTATTCCATGGTGAAAATGCCAAAGAGAATAGACTTGAGTTAATAGAAAAACTAAAGAATAAGGGTTATGACATTTCTAATGGTAAACTTTATAAATTTGTTAAAACAACACTTCCAAGTATATCAGAAGATATGTTAAGTGTTAAGTTAAGTAAAACACAACCAATTAAATGGAAACAACCACTTAGAGACAGTCATCAATCATTTAATTTTGAAATGTTGGATATGTTTGACCCTCAACAAGTTAAATATGCTTTAGTAACTGATAAAAATTTAGAATTTTCTACTAGAAATGAGTTTTGTATAACTCTTGACGAAATTATTAAAAAAACACACCTTACTAAAAATCAAAAGATAATATTAAGCAAGTGGAGAAAAGATTGGCAAGTAGTTAAAATAGCAGAATATATGCAAGTAGATGTTGCTTATGTATCTAGGGAAATTGACACAATAGCTAAAAAAATAAGTAATGCCTACATAGACGAATATGAAGAACAATATTACTATATGAATTTAGTTAAGGGAACTTATAAGAAATGCTCTTGCTGTGGAGAGAATAAGTTGGTAAAGCATTTTAATAAACATTCTGTAAAGAATGGAGAAATAATATATATGAGTATTTGCTCGGATTGTAGAAAAAAACTCCGAGAAAAAAAAGAAAGGAAGAGGAAAAGATGAAAAAGAAAGATTTAATAAAAAGAGTAGCAGATAAATGTGATTATTCTCAAAGACAAGTAGAAGAAATGTATGACGTTCTTAAAGATGTTGTAGAGGACGCTATAGCAGATGGTGAAGAATTTAAATTATTAGGCTTTATAAAAATAGGAACTAAAAAATTAAGTCCTAGAAAAGGTAAAATGACTAATAGATTTGGCGAAGTTGTAGAATGGGAAAGAACAGAAGAAATTACTGTTCCAACTGTAGGATTAACTAAATATATAACTAAACGTTTTAAAGAGTAATATAGAACTTTAAAAAGTGGATAATATGAGCTTATAGACACACACAGCTAATTTTACATATAACAAGCTACTTTTGGTAAGAGTTAAGTTACTTGTGTCTAGTAATTTTTCATATTATCCTCCAATTTTATTATACTTAGGCGATTACCGCAATTATTTTATAAAGGAAATTAAAAACAAATTTTTATAACTAGATTAATACATCGCCTAGCGAATATGGATATATAGTTTAACAGGCAAAATACTTACCGGAAAAGAGTTATAGGTTCAAGTCCTATTATATCCTCATGATATAACCCCCTTTCAATTATATTATTATACTTAAAGACACATACAGCAATTTTAAATGCCTTATTTTACAAAAATAAAACAATTTATATCAACCTAAATAGAATTTTAATAAATACCTCCTTTGATTTAATGATATGTAAGAATGTGTCTTGTAATACCTCCTATAGGACTACTTCCCGTTCAGTAGTCCTAATATGACAAGGTGGAGTAATGGGAACTCGTTAGATTAATTCTAAAGATGTAGGTTCAAACCCTTCCCTTGTGAATATTTAACATTTTACCTTCTTTCTGCCCCTCTTTTGAGGGGTTTGCATGGAGAGGTGTCCGAGTGGCTTATGGTTCATCTTTGCTAAAGATGCGATGTCGTAAAAAGCATCCGTGGGTTCGAATCCCACTCTCTCCTTTAATTTATAAAAGATATTAACAGCATAATTAAAACAGTATCTTGAGAGGTGATAATATGAATAAAACGTTACTTAAAGAATTAAAAAAAGCAACTAATTATACATGTACAGAAAATGGTGGTTTAACACATAAAAGCACTTTAAATAAATGTTATGATTTATTTGCTTTTGGTGGAGCGTCAAGAGGGAAAAGCGAAGAAGACATATTAGATATGTTTTATGATGCTTTAAGAGAAGACAAACTGTTAGCAATGAAATTATTGTTTTACATTAGAGATGTAAGAGGTGGATTAGGAGAGAGAAGAACTTTTAGAATTATTCTTAAATCTTTAGCGAATTCTCATCCTTATTTAATTGAAAAAAATATAGATTTAATCCCCTTTTATGGTAGATATGATGATTTATTAGTATTATTCGACACTAAATGTGAAGATAAGATGATTAACTTAATAGCTAAAACATTAATAGATGATTGCAAAACTAATCAACCAACATTGTTAGCTAAATGGTTACCTAGTGAAAATGCCAGTTCTAGTGATTCTAGGAGACTTGCTAGAAAGTTAGCTAAAAAGCTTTCTCTTACTAATAGAGAGTATCGAAAGACATTATCTAGTATAAGAAATAAAATAAAAATTGTTGAAAATTTATTAAGCGAAAAAAAATATAATGAAATAGAATTTGATAAATTACCTAGTAAGGCAGGATTAAAATATAGAGATGCTTTTTTAAGACATGAGGAATTATGTACTAGATATGTAGAGTTTATTGATAATAAAAATAGTAAAATAAATGCTAAAACTTTATATCCATATGACATAATAAGAAATGTTTGGAATTGTGAGACTCATGAAAGAAAAGTACTTGATAAATATTGGAAAAATTTGCCTGATTATTTTGATGGTAAGCCTTGTAGTATATTGCCAGTAATAGATAATTCAGGGTCAATGACTTGGAATTTAAATGGTGGCGTAATTCCAATAGATGTAGCAGTTTCTTTAGGAATATATTGTGCAGAGAGAAATCTTGGAGATTTCCATAATCACTATATTAGCTTTAGTAGAACTCCTAAATTAGTGGAAATAAAAGGCAACAATATAGTTGAGAAAACTTTAAGTGCAGTAAAAAATGTTCTTTATGAGAATACTAATATAGAAGCAGTGTTTGATTTAATATTAAAAACTTTAAAGAAAAGTGATTTATCAGAAGAATGCTTACCTAAACACATTGTTATAATTTCTGATATGGAATTTGATGAAGGAACTAGATGTAACGATAGCGTAACATTAATGGAACGTATTAGAAAAGAATGGGCAAAAGAAGGATATACAATGCCAAACTTAGTTTATTGGAATGTATGTTCTAGGAGAAACAATATATCAGATTTAGGAGCAGATAATATTACTTATGTAAGTGGTTGTACTCCAATGATATTTAAGAGCATTATGAGTGGTAAAAATGGTATGGATTTAATGTTGGATACATTAAATAGTGATAGATATTCAAGTATAAGAGTATAGAGAGGAGATATAATATGAAAAAAGTGTTACAATTAGATTTTAAAAATGCAAGTATAGAGGAAGGTTCAAATGGAAAACAGGTTGTTGAATACGATAAAGAATTGTTACCTTTGTATACAAGAAGTTTAGATAAAGTGTTGGAAGATATAGAAGAAGAACAAGAGTTGCAACTTAAATTAAATATAAAACTTCCTCTTTCTCAATTTAGATTGCTCACTGATTTCCTAGTAGATTGTTCAGATTTAAACTTATTCGATTTGCAAATAAAATCAGTAGAACAAGATGACTAATATGGAAAAGTATAATACGAAACAAAAAGAACAGATGATTAAATTGTCCCTACAAAAATTAAGTGGGGACGATGAAGTAGATTGGGAAGATATAATAGATAGTCTAGGAATAAGTTTACATAAAGATACTTTAAGACGATGGGCAAGAGGAATGCAGATTTATGATGAATATCTTAAAGAAACAAAACACAAGTCTGTAAGAGACGATTCAGAAAAAACAATAAAAAAAATATTAGAATTAAAACAACAAAGAATTTTATTATCTGATGAAAAGAGATATGTAAATGAGAGACTTAGAGAACTAACAAGAGTAGAAGATTTCTATAAGAAGCTAGAAGATAAAATATCAAGTAGCGACCCTGTTCAACTAAGAGAGATTGAGTTTAGTGATAAAACGAATGAAGCAGTATTAATGTTATCTGATTGGCATTATGGAATAGAAGTTGACAACAAAGTTAATAAATTCAATTCAGAGATAGCAAATAGTAGAGTTTCTGAATTAGCGGGTAAAGTTATAAAACATTGTAAAATAAATGACGTGAGTAAATTAAATATATTTTGTTTAGGAGATTTAATATCTTCTGAAATTCACACTATTATTAAAATGGAAAATAGAGAAGATTTATCTACTCAAATATATGAAGTAAGTGAACTTCTTTCAAAATTTATAGAGACAGTATCGAAAGCTGTTCCGATAGAAGTTACATTTACTTTTGGAAATCATGAGAGAACGGGATTAAAAGACTTATCTAAAGATAGCGATAATTTTACAATTCTTATAGAAAAATATGTTATGCTTCTTTTAAGGGATAATGAGAATGTTATTATCAATAGTAGTGAAACAAATTCAGATATTATATATAAAAACATTATGGGAAATGACTTTGTCGGAGTTCATGGACATCAAGAAAAAAGAAAAGGTGTTGCTCCTGATTTAAGTGCAATCTTGAGTGGTAGAAATGTCGATTATGTATGCATGGGGCATTTACATTCTCAATGTAATTATATTGATAATACATCAGAAGTTTTTATAAATGGAAGTTTATGTGGCACAGATGCCTATGCTTATGGGAAGAGATTGTTTTCTCCCCCTAGTCAAAAGTTATTAATAGTTAATGACGAAGGTGTTGAATGTATCTACAATATTAAAGTTTAGTGAGGATTACGATATGGCAAATAAGAATGAAGAATTAAGTAGAGAAATATATATAAGCGGTGAAATAAATAACGAAATGGCAGCAGAGATAATTGCTCATTTAAAAAAGATAAATGATGAAGATTTAGATGTTTATGAGAAAAATCAAACTTTAAATGAAAAAAATCAATTACCTTATAAGCCTATAAGTCTTACAATAAATTCTCCGGGAGGAAGTGTAATGGACGGGTGTGCGATAATGAACACTTTAGAATCTTGTATTGCTCCTGTTCATACTCATGGTATAGGAGAAGTGTCTAGTATGGCAGTTCATATTTATGCTTGTGGAGAAGTTAGGACAGCAGGAGATTTAGTTACATTTGGGCTACATGGAACTGGTGGCGGTACTTGTGGTTATACTAAAGAAATGATAAGTTCATTGACTCATTGGAAGAAATTAGAGAAAAAGTTAAATGATAGACTTTTAGAAGACACAAAATTAACACAAAAAGACTTAGATGCTTGTGAAACTTGTTTAACGTTTTATGATTATGACGAAGCCTTGGAAAAAGGTTTGATAAATACAGATTTGTATGATGATGAATTTCTTAAAGAAATAATAGACGGATTAAATGTGTCTGACAAAAAAGAAGAAACAAAAGTGATAAAAACAGAAACAGAGGTAAAAGAAGATTAATTCTTTTTACATAAAATGCGAGTTCATATCATTTCATTTTGATTAGAATAAAGGTTAATAGAATCCATGTTTATTGGCGAAACATGGGTTCTCTTTAGTCTTTATTTAGACTAACATATATCTCCCTTGTTAGTGGTATGGTTGCTATTCCTCGTAGCCATACCCATTAATAAGGAAATAAAATCATATATTGATAATCTATTATTATCAAACCATTTAATAGCTACCCTTCGGGGTAGTTATTTTTTTATAACAAGAGAGGTGATAAAGTGAAAAAGGAAAAATCGCAAAAATTAGCTAAGAGAGTATGCCCTTATTGTGGAGAGGAAAAATTTGTATCTAGGGATTTCTATGGTTCAGAAAGCCTTATGTATTCTAATGAAAAAAGACACCTTATCTGTAAAAACTGTATGAATATTAGATATAATTTCTTTTTAGCTAAATGTGACGGAGACGAATTACTAGCTTTAAGAAGAACTTGTGATAACTTAGATATTGTATTTGATGAAGGAATAGTTAATAGAGTTGAAGGTCAAGATGGCTCTTTGTTTTTAAATTATATGAAAACAATAAATACTAATTCTATCCTTAGAAGTTTGAGTTCATTAGATAGTCCTATGTTTAATGAAATGCACTCAAAGCCTAATATAGAGGATTTAGTTGTTAACAATGATATAGTTATGAAATGGGGAGATGGATTTACCAAAAGAGAGTATCAACAGCTAGAATATATTTATTCTGAATATATGGAAGAGTATAAACCTAAAGACTTATCAACTAAAAAGATACTTAAAGATTTAAGTATGACAGAGCTTCTTAGAGAAAGAGCTAGATTAAAAGGTGACGACAAGACGTATGATATGTATACAAAACTGCTTTCTAAAAGTAGAGCAGATGCAAATATACAACCTAATCAAAATAAAGACGAAGATGATGAAAAATATATATTTGGTATGATGATGAAGATATATGAATTAAAGAAACCAGTAGTTAAGAGACTTAAAGAATATCAAGATGTTGATTGGATTGAAAGATATATAATGAGGTTTTTATTTAAACCATTAGCAGTGGCTTTAGGATTTGGTTCAGCTAATTATTCTTTAGAAGAAGGAGATGCAGGGATACAATTAGACGAAAAAATTGAGAGAGCCATACAAGCCGTTAAAGAGGAAGAAGAAGAGGAAAAGGCGAAGAGGAAGAATGGTGATAGCTAATGGAAGAAAAGAAATATATGGAAACCGAGTATGAGGATAGAGGTAATTTAACAGGAGACTCCAAAGAAGATTTACTTATAGGAATAGGTGAATATTGGGGTTGTTTTTATTTAGCTAATCCTCATAGATTTGCTATGGATTATTTGAAGTATAAGTTACATATATTTCAACAGATATTACTGTATTTTATGATGAAAAGTGACCAGTTCGTATTCATCGCATCGAGAGGTGAACCCTTGCCTCACTATGCAGAAATGTATAGTTAAAACCGACCAAAATCGAAGAAGGCTAAATTGATTGGTTCTAAAGGAGAATCTTTATGACTATAGGAATTTATAAAATAACTAATACAGTAAACGGGAAAGTTTATATCGGAAAATCACATAACATAGAAGAAAGATTTAAACAACACATAGAAGGATTAAATGGAAAAAGAAATCACAATCCTCATTTTCAAAGCGCATGGAACAAATATGGAAAATCTAATTTTAAATTTGAAATTATCCATCCTTTAAAAAAGTATGTTGAGGAAGAGATTAGCGATTTAGAAGTATATTATATATCAAAATATAATTCTACTGACGCTAATTATGGATATAATTTTCAATGCGGAGGACAGGGAGGAAAGTTAAGCGAAAGACATAAAGAAATAATAAAACAACAATCGCAATTTAAAAATGCTTCTTTAACATATGAAGAAGTTGTTCAAATTAAATTAGCATTGTATTGTTTAATTGATAAATGTGAACTTTCTGAAATATTTAATGTCGACATTGGAGTGATAAAAAGTATATCCGAAGCAAGAAATTATTATTATGTTTGTGAAGAATTAAATGATAAGATAAAAGGGTTAAAGCAAAAATTAATAGATGAAAGAAATGAAGAAGTTATTAAATTATATAATGAAGGTTTTAGAATCGTAGATATTATTGAAGAATTAGATTTAAGCAAAAGTATGGTAGAGCATATTATATATGATAGAAATCTACATTTAAAACGTAAAGCAGAAAAAGAAAAGAAATATAAAGATATTTATAACGAAGTTATTAAATTGTATAATGAAGGCTTTATCCCTCATCATATATCTAAAGAATTAAACATTCCATCTACTACTGTTTATAGGTATATTAAAAAGTACAAAAATCAACAAGCTAACATCGAGGTAAGTTAAGAAATTAAAAAGTCTTAACCACCGTAACGCATACCGATTGAACCTGTTTGTAGGATAACTACCTACCACAGAATAAAATATCGGCAAGAGTGGTTGGCTCTTAGCGAGTAAAGTCGAAGATGAAAATATATGCTAAACTGGGTCGGAATTGACCGACCGATAACTCATGTCTTTGCGGTGGCATGATAATGAGGGAAACCTCCAGAGGATAAGATAAAAAACTTATCGTTAATTACAATGAATTGCTTGGGAAAAGTTTTCTTACCGCAGTATTCTGTACAGTTATATGTATATTAAAACCCGGAACTAAAGTTATAGTCTGTGCTAAACAAAAGAAACAAGCAGAGAAAGTACTGACCGAGAAGATACTCGGTATATTATATCCTCAATCATATGCTTTAAGGAAAGAAATAGATTATAAAGGAATTAAGTGCAACTCTAATCAGGTATTAATACCATTTAAAAATGGTTCTTCTATAGAAGTACTTGCTAGTTCAGAGAACTCAAGGGGTGCAAGATGTAATGTTTTGGTAATGGACGAGTTCCGTATGATAAATGAAACAATAGTTAGAAGTGTTTTATCTCCATTTGGGGCAGTTCCAAGACAAGCCGGATATTTAACTAATCCTAGATATTCTTTTTATCGTGAAGAAAACAAAGAGCTAAACAGATATGGTTCACTACAAAGTATAGCATAAGTGCTTGTAGTAAAAACCGACCAAAATCGGTTAATATATAGTGATATATATAGTAAGTAAGACTAAGTCTAAAAAGGTTAACAACATTATTAAAATTTAAAAATATGGGTACAATATTAATATAGAGGCAAGGAGGGGAAGATATGAAAAATAAAAAAGATAGATATACAGAAGTAAAAGAATTCATTGAATCAAAAGGGAATAAATTAATTTCTAAAGAATATAAAAATAATAAGGGTAAATTAAAAATTCAATGCAAATGTGGAGAAACATTTGAAAGAACCTTTGGAGATTTTAAAAATAAAAATATGTATTATTGTACTTGTTGCTCTGGCAATAAGTTAAGATATTCTGATGTAAAAAAATTTATTGAATCGAAAAATTGTAAATTAATTTCTAAAGAGTATGAAAATAATAGTACAAAATTAGATATTCAATGTTCTTGTGGTGAAATATTTAAAGTATCATTTAATACATTTAAAAAAGATGAACAATGGCAATGTAAGTCTTGTGGAGAAAAGAAAAGAATAAAAAGTATGCAAGATAGGGTAGATGGATTTAAATATTACACATATGAAGATGTTAAAAGTATAATTGAATCAAAAACAGATTTAGTATTATTATCAGAAGAATATAACGGATGCTTCGATGAATTAAAATTAAAATGTTCTTGTGGGGAGATTTTTTATAAACCATTTAATACAATAATTTATAACATTAATTTTGGTAAAAGGAATCTTTGTCCTAAATGTATAAAAAAAGGTAATGATGAAGAATTCAGATTAAAAGAGAAGGATATCCAAAAAAGTATTTTTAATTTTTATAAAAAAGAAAAATTTATTTTATTAAACTACGATGAATATAAAAATAATAGAACTTTATTAAAATTTAAATGTTCAGAGTGTGGAGAGGTGTTTACTTCAACCGTTCACGCCCTTACCACTGGAGATGGAAGATTATGTCCTAATTGCGACCCTCCATATTCAAAAGGGGAAATGGTTATAAAAAATTTTTTAGATAATAACAATATTGAATATATACAAGAGAAAACATTTAAGGAGTGTAGATACTATAATCCTTTAAGATTTGATTTTTATTTACCTAATTATAATTGTTGCATTGAATATGACGGAGAGCAGCATTATAAAGAAATTAATTTTTTTGGGGGAGAAAGAGGATATGAAGAACGAAAAAGAAATGATTCTATAAAAAATAAATATTGTAAAGAAAATGATATTTCTCTTTTAAGAATACCATATTTTAATTTTAATAATATAGATAATATTTTAAATGCCTTTTTAGATAAGTTAACACCGAGATAATTAATGAGATTAAAAAATCATTAGCATTGTAGAGCGTAGAGATTGAACCTGTTTGCAGGATAGTCACCTGCCACAGAAAACAACATCTCCAAGAGTGGTTGGTACTCATTATGCAAAAAAAATAGAGAGTAAAAATGTACGCCAATCTGGGTATGAAGCGACATACCGATGAAAATGAGGGAAACCTCCAGAGGTATAGATAAAAAACTATACGTTAATAACAATGATATCTAAGTTCTGCATGGTATAGTGACCATTGGAGTTACTCTAAGTGGAAAACAACAGTTAAAGATATGCTAACTAAATTTGATTCCTTTGCTTGTAATATTCCTTTTACCTGTTCTTTAGAGCATGGATTAAATACTAAAAAGAAAATGGAAAGAGAAATGGATGCAGAAGGTATGAATTATGCATCTTTTTTAATGGAGTATTGTGCAGTGTTCTTCAATGAAGCAGATGACGCTTTCTTTAAATCTTCTATTATAAATCCTTGTAGAGATACACTCGATGTATTTTATCCTCCTACAGCGGAAGAATGGATAGCAGAGAGAAAAAAGAAGAAATCCGAACAATCATGGTATATGCCTAGAGTTAACGGCGAGATAAGAATTATGGCTTGTGATATCGCCTTAGCTAAAGGTGTAGCAAACGATAACTCCAGTTTCTTATTGATGAGAATGATACCTGATAGAGGTAAGTTTAAACGCCACGTTGTATATATGGAAGCACACAATGGTATGGCGGCTAAACAGCAGGCTATAAGAATAAAACAATTATTCTATGATTTCGGTGCAGATAAACTTATTATAGATACAACTGGTGTTGGAGAAGCAGTTTGGGAATTCATCAGAGAAAGTAACTATGATGAAGAGAGGGGAGTCAGATATGATGGATTTACCTGTTTTAATGAGGACAATAGAGTCGATGATTTATCTAAGAGAACTGGCTTGCCTTTTGTTTATTCAATGCAGGCTAACAGCGAAGTCAACAGTAGAATAGCAGTAAGTGTAAGAAAATTATTAGCAGATAAAGATTTAATACTTCCTATGAATGATAGAGAAGCAAAAATATTAGTAACTGAAAAAGTAGCTAGTTTAGATTTAGACTTAGAAGAGGCGGCTTATAGAGAAGCTAGATACCTTGCTCCGTTTGTTCAGACAACTATTATGGTTAATGAAATGATAAGTTTGAACCATGAAAGTAAAGAAGGGAAAATAAAACTTTTTGAAAGAGGGGCGAATAGAAAAGATAGATATTCTTCATTAGGATATGCCGTATTCTTGAGTAATTTAATCGCACAAGAAGAAGGCTTTGGTGATGACGATGATGATATCTTATTTTTTGTATAACGAGGTGGTTATTATGCAGAATAAGAAAAGAATAATTTATGAAATATATTTTCCAGCATTCTGTAGGGACTTTCAAGATTTAACAAATAAAATACCATACTTTGTAGAATTAGGAGTTACCACTTTATGGTTAACTCCTATATTCCCAAGTCCAACAGAGCATGGATATGACATTATCAATCATTTTGACATTAAAAAAGAATATGGTAGTTTTAGAGATTTTGATAATTTTATTGAGAAAGCACATGAAAATGGGTTAGAAGTTTTATTAGATTTAGTATTATGTCACACAAGTTCAGAACATTTAATGTTTAAAGAATCTATTCAAGGTAAAAACGATTGTTACTTTTGGAGCAACCATAAATTAGACGAAGCTTGGAAAATTTGTAATGAAAATAAACAGTATTATCTAGCCAAATGGTATTACACAATGCCCCAACTGAATAATCAATCAGCACAAGTCAGAACTTTAGTAAAGGTATTAATAAAGTTTTGGTTGGTAGAGCATAAGGTAGATGGGTTTAGACTTGATGCAATTAAATATGCTAGTGGTGACCCAATAGAGTTCTGGAAATGGTTCTGTGATGAGGTATATAAAATAAAACCTGATGCTTATTTAGTCGGTGAATGTTGGGAAGATTTTGAACTAAGCAATAAATATGCCATAGAAACAGGAATGAAAACATTTAACTTTGAACAAGCAGGTTGGATAAAAAATAAAATATTACACAATAGTAGGTATGAAGTTAGAAATGATATAAATAATGCGGTTATTTTCCTTGATAATCATGACATGACTAGGATAGCTGTTGATTGTAATTTTAATGTAGATAAAATTAAAAACTTGCTAAAATTAATGTTTACGTTTAACCATAACGATATATGTATATATTATGGAACTGAAATTGGAATGGGCGTTCCTAATGGTTATGTACATTGTGGAGGTCATGGAGATTTCCATTCAAGAACAAAAATGAATTGGCATGAAGTAGAAAGACAGAGAAAAGACCCAAATAGTATATTTAATTATATTAAAAAATTAATACATGAATATAAAAGTAAGGAGTAACTGATGATTTAGATAATTTGCAAGTATTAATATGGTTTTAAAATAGATGTAAAAATGATATGGCGTAAAAAAAGATTAAATTCAATGTAAGGAGTTGATATATTTGAGTGAAGATGTAAAAAAAGAAAATATTGATTCTTATGATGCTTATGATTTCTCCGAAGATTTATTATATAGCTTGAAGACTTATAATTCCCAAATTTCAACAATAAGGGACAATAGTGTAAGAGTTAAAAATAATATAAGAAAAATGTTAAGTAATCAAACAAATAATCAATATACAGAAACAGAACTCCAAAAAATAGGAGATATGCTTACTAAAAAGAACGGTCAGTTAAAGGAATTAATTACCTATAAATCTAATTTACTTACTTATGACCACTATATAATGCCATTAGATGTTAGTAAGTATAAAACAGAAGAAAGTATAAAAGAAGCTAGAAGAAAAGCTTCAAAACAAGTAGAAAAATACAACCTAAAATATAACTGCAAATGGATTGCACAGGATATTATAGAATATGGAGAAATTTATTTATCTTTAGTTAAAGGTAAAAATAATTACTTATTTTTTAAATTTCCTAGAGAGATGTGTATGATAACTCAAAAGACTGGTAATATGGTCTCTAAATTTGCTATAAATTTAGGATATTTAAATTCTACTAATTATTATACGTTCCCACAAGATATACAAAATTTATATTGGGATTATCAAGAAGGTAGATTGGATAAAAGAAGAATTATAAAAAATTCATGGTATCAAATGACAGAAGTTACTTATATGGCTTTTACATTAGATGAATGGCAAGAAAAAGGCACTCCGTATTATTCTTATTTATTTGATAGTTTGGCGTCACTAGAAGAATTATCAGATTTAGTTAATTTAAATGCTTATATAGATAGTTTTAGATTATTACATCAAAAACCTGAGCTTGACGATAGAGGTCAGTTAAAAATGGAAAGAAAGAAAATATTAAACTACCATAATTCATTAAAGAATTTAGTTCCTTATGGTTATTGTACTTTAACTTCTCCTTTGGATTTAAAATTAATATCTAGTGATGGAAATAGTTCTAGTATACTTGATGCTAAAGAAAAAACCAAAACAACTATATATGATTCTAGTGGTGTAAATGACAACTTATTCAATGGTAATACAACCAATACAGAAGCAGTAAGTATAGGATTTACAATAGATACTTTAATGCCTTTAAGAATACAAAAGGAGATAGAAAACTGGGTTAATGACCATATGCGAAGCGTTAGAGCTACTTCAAATTGGTTCTTAGAATTTATACCTACTAACGAATATAATCAAGGATTGGAAGCAGAAAGACAAAGAAACGCTTTAACTGTTTATTCTCCTAAATGGAAATATTTAGGTACTATAGGATTAACTCCTTTAAGAGCGTTAAGCACTATCGAATCAGAAGAATTAGAAGATATAGCATCTAAAATGTTGCCATTATCAACTGCATATACTCAAGTTGGTAATGAAGTGGGTGGCAGACCTAGTAAGGCAGAAACAGGAGAATCTAATGCTAAAAATAGTAGTACAAATCCAAATGAATAAAGGTGATATAAATGAGTGATTTTAAATTAACTCCCTGTTCTTTAGGGGAGATAAAAGATGATATACCATATAAAATCCCTTCCAATATAAAACTATTAGGAGCAGAATCATTTTGGGATAAAGGAATTTATGGTAAAGGTATAACTGTAGCTATATTAGATACAGGTGTAGATTCAGGGCATGTGTGTTTAAAAGATAGAATAATTGGCGGTAAAAACTTTACAAGTGAAGGTAAAGAAGATGATTTTACTGATTGGAATGGTCATGGAACTCATGTAGCAGGTATTATAGCAGGTAATAGAGCTGAAAAAGGAATTACTGGAGTTGCCCCTGAATGTAATTTATTAATAGTAAAAGTTTTAGATAGAGTTGGTGACGGTGCATTTCCTAGTATAGTAAAAGGATTAGAATATGCTATTGAACAAAATGTAGATATTATAAATATGTCTTTAGGCGGTAAAGCAAATGACGATTCTTTACACGACACTATTAAAAAGGCAGTAGGCAAAGGTATATGTATTTGTTGTGCTAGTGGAAACAATGGAGACGGAAGTGCAGATACAGATGAGATTAATTTTCCCGGAAATTATCATGAAGTAATAGAAGTTGGAGCAGTAGATAGAGATAATAATATTGCAAAATTCAGTAATACAAATTCGGAAATAGATATTGTATCATATGGTGTCAATATAATGTCAACTTATAAGAATAATAGATATGCAACGACAAGTGGTACTTCTCAGGCTACTCCACACGTTTCAGGAGCGTTAGCATTGATTAAAGAAGATTTTGTTAAAACTTATGGCAGAAAGCCAACTGAAAGTGAATTGTGGGCAAGACTTGTCAAATGTACTAATTTCCTCAATGATATAGATACGAAGGCACAAGGAAACGGTGTTTTATACTTAGGAAATGGATGTGAATAATATGGGAAAATATATAATTGCAGATACAAGAGATAAAGCAGAAAAGTTAAAACGAATAGGTTTTGAATGTATCGCAATACAAGAAATAGGTAAGAAAACACATTATGTGTTTGAAAATTCAGATAAATATTTACTTTTTTCAAATGATGAAAAAAGCGAATATATAATAAGTGATGAACTATATATGTGTTTTTAATTCTTATAGAAAGGAGGAAATCCTTTGATAATTAGAATACCATGTTCTATGACTTTAGAAGAAAATTTCTTAAACTTTTCAGAAAATAATGAATCAAATCCAAGTGTTAAAATGCAAATCTTACATGAAGGAGTTAATCCAAAAGGAACAAGTTTTTCAAAAGAAGCAATAGAAGAAGCTAAGGCATCAATATATGATAAACCAATATTAGCATATGTTAAGTATGATGAAAATGGTGAGCCTTTAGACTTTGGAGAACATGAAATGATACTTGTTCCAAAAGTTGTCAATGGTAAAAGAAGTTATGAGATTAAATATATAGAACAACCTATAGGAACTTTTTCTCAAAACTTTGACCTTTCTTACGAAAAAGGTGAAAACGGAAAAGAGTATCTTACTGCTACAGGTACTATATGGAACAGATATTGCAAAGATGCTTATAATCTTCTTAAAGAAGGAGATAAATCTGTAAGTATGGAAATCAATATACTCGAAAGCGAAAAAGATAAATATAGTGGAGTTTTAAATATATCTAAGTTTGAATTTTTAGGAGTTACTATATTAGGTGACGATTATGCTCCGGGAATAGATGGTGCTAATGCAACTCTTGAATTTACAAGAATAAAAACTGAAAAAGATTTAATTAATTTTTTAAATAATATAGAACAAAATGTGAAAGGAGACGAAAGTATGGATAACACTAACAAATATTCTCTTTCTAATAGAAGTATGGCGTTACAAATAAGAGAACAATTAAGTAATAGACTAATAGAAAAACAATACTCTTGGGGAGAAACATATCAAACTAGAGAGTTTTACTATGTAGATACTATACCCGATGATTCTGTAGTAGTAGTTCAAGGAAATGATGGCTATAAATACTATGGAGTTCCTTATTCTGTAAAAGAAGATACTCTTACTTTAGATTTTGATAATAAAAAAGAATATATAAGTGAGTGGAGAGAGAAAAAAGTTGATGAATCTGCTAATTTTGCATTAGATGAAGAAGATGCTAAAGAAATGGCAGAACTTACTTTTAATGCAGAAGTGGAAAAGGTTGGTCAAGAAGCCAAAACAGTTGTCGACACCTTTAAAAATAATTTAGAAGGTGTTAATAAAGAATTAGAAGAAACTAAAGAAGCATTAAAAAATGCTAATGAAACTGTATTCTCTTTAGGAGAAGAAGTTAAAGAATTAAAAGCTAAAGAGGCTCAAGCAGAACAAGAAAAACTTGTAGAAAAGGTTGAAGAAGTTCTAGCTAAATTCTCATTTGACGAAGAAGAAACTAAAGAAATGAAAGAACAATGTTTAAATGGAGAATTTAATGTAGAAGAATTAAGTAATAAATTATTTACATTATATGGTAAAAAAGCATTTGAAAATATGCAAAATAAACAACCTAAAGAACCAGAACAAGAGCCTAGTTTACACATGCCAACTAAGGGAGATACTCATATTCCTTATGGTGGTATATTTGAAAATTTATAAAATTAAAAGGAGTGAATAAGTGTGATAAGAACAGTTATGAGAGCAATAATGAGAAAAGATAGACAACCATATCCAAATCCTATAAATGGTATATGCGAACAAGTATTAGAAAATGGTATGGTAGTCGGTGTTAAAAGTTTTGCTGAAAATGGAGAAAGAGAACTTTACAAAGTTGGTCAATTCGCAGAAGGAGATTTAGCGGCTATAGTTGATTGTTCCGTTTTGATGTATGATAATCAAATGGACGAAAGAGACTTCCAACTATTAGCAGGTGAAAGAGGTAGATTTGAATATTTAGGACATGGTGATGTTTACACAATATCTAACGCTTTCTTACCAGAAGGATTAGTAGTAGGAGATAAATTAGCTCCTGATACTGAAAATTTAGGAAAATATGTTAAAGATGCCGATAATGGTATGTTCTTAGTTAGAAGAGTAGGTATAGACTTTGAAGGACAACCTTCAACTATGATAGAAGTATGTTTACACGCATAAGAAAATAAATAAAAGAAAGGATGATTATAGTGGAAAAAAGAAGTCAAGTTGCTCAAATGGCAATAGATATATTAGACGGAAACCCTGATACATACGATTTAAATACTGCTGAAGATAAATTAAGAAAATTAGTATTAAACGAAATGGGTGGAACTTGGGATTATTATACTTTCCAAGATAACAAATATAAAGTATTCGCAATATTATCAGAAATATTAACTGAAAGTACTTCTCGTGTTTTAAGAGAGGTATTCGAACCATTCTGTGAATTCAGAGATTTTGAATTAGGAGATACTGTTGAATTTACAGTAGAAGACGATAGATTATTTGAAGTATCTGTAGTTGCAACAGATAATAACAACCTATTAAGACAAAAATTAATGAATAGAAAAGTTCCTATGACTGCTAGTGAATTAGGTGTAAAAATCTATGCTCCATTTACTGCTTGGTTAGCAGGAAGAATAGATTTAGCAAAATTAGTAGATAGAGTTCAAAAATCTACTCAACAAGATATGGTTAGAAGAATAGGTAACGCTTTTGTTAGTGCTTATGGTCAATGTCATGCTAACTTAGTTGAAAGTGGTACAGTAACTAGAGATGCTTTATCTTTATTATGTGCTAAAGTAGACGGTTTAGGATTAGGAGACCCAGTTATATATGGTACTAAAACTGCATTAGCTAAAATACCTGCATTAGAAGGATTCGTTTTAGACGGAGAAGATTTAAGAAACAATGGTTACTTAAAAATGTTCGAAGGTATGAAATGTGTAGAATTAAAAAATACATTCAATAAAGAAACTGGTAAATTTGGTTTAGGTGACGATGAACATCTATACATAGTCCCAAGTGGAATGACTAAACCTATAATGGTTGGTTTTGAAGGAAAAGCATTTGTACTAGAAGATAAATCTGGTGCTAGAAACGACAGAGAAATCGAATATCTATTCACTAGAAGAGTACATATAGGTGTTGTAAAAGCAGTTAACTTCGGTAGATATGATATAGCTTAGTAAATATAAATAGGGAGATGATAGTAAATGGCAAATAAAAAAGTAGAGGAAAAAGTTAATTTAGGGAAGGAAACAGTTGAAGAAACAAAGAAAGCAAGAAAAAGAACAAGAGCAGAAATGATAAGAGAATTAAAAAGAGAAGCATCTAAAATAGACATTGAAGTAATGAATTTAACCAATGGCTCATTTATTTATGAAAATGGTTATGATTCTATAAGAATGAATGAACCCGGAGAAACAGCCATAGTAGGATTAGATTTATTATTAAAAATGAAAAATTCTCCAACTATGAGAAAATTATTTTTATCAATAGTAGATATATATAGTGATGAATATGAATTAAAAGATGTGCTTGATATATTAGATTTAACTAAAATATATAACGACAAAGTTCTTACTTTGGATTACTTAGATGAGGTATTAGAAAATAGTACTGTTGATGAATTTGTGGGAATACTTGAAAACGAATCCCCTGAATTAGCTAAAAGATTATGCCAAAGAGCAGTTTATTTAGCTCACTTAAATGAATTTGATTCTATGGGTAAGCGTTCTGCAATCGAAAGCAAATTTAATAATGCTTATATATTTAAATCAAATTAGAAGGTGTTAATATGAGTACTCCAATAGAGAAGATATTTGTTGTTTTTTTAAACCAAGTTGAAGATGACGGACTGGCTTTAGCACCTGAAGAAATACAAATGAAAACAATGACCAGATATCTTCGTGGAGCGACTATAAAATTCGACACTTGTGAAAAGGATTTAACTATCGTTTCCGAAGATGATGGAGTTTCAGGTTATATTAAAGCTGATCTAACTGAAAGAGAAATAGAAATTCTTGCTTTGGGTATGGTATGTAGATGGCTACAAAGAATTGTAAATAGTGAAGATAATTTAAGGAATATTATTACAGACCACGATTTTAAGAAAACTTCAAATGCCAATTTATTAAAAAATTTAATGACATTGAAGAAACTTCACGAAGAGGATTTTCGAAAAATGAAAATTGATTACACTTACGAAGGGCATTATGGTTTTGAGTAAGTTTTTAGATGAATACAAAACTTTTACTTTACGTGGTCAAAATAATAAAAGAGAAAAATTAAGGGCAACGGCTAAACTAACATTCGAAAAAATGCTATACAGGTCACCCACAGTAATAGATATACAAGTAACAGATGTCGATGAAGTGCTTATAACAGAAAATACAAAAACTGTTATGGCAGTAGTTAATAATATAACAGACAATGACCAAACATCATTAGATGAAAAAGAAATATATTTCCCTGTTGACACCAATGTCGATATAGGGTGCTATTGTTTCTTTGATAATTGTTATTGGTTAATTATATTTAAAGAGCATCATGAAATGGGTGCTTATTTACATTTTGTAGCTAGAAGATGTAATCAAATTATTAATTATGCTTATAATGGCATAGTATATCCTATCCCAGTTTCTATATTAAACCTAACAATGTATAGCGATGGTGTTAACCAAACTAGATATGTAGATATAGGAGATGCTAAAAGGCATATATTCATAGGCTCAAATCCAATTACAAGAACATTTGATACTGGGACAAGAGTAATGTTAACTAGAAAAACAGTATTTAGAGTTACACATATAAATGATTTTGAATTTAATGGTAGATATAGTGGTGCTGACGGATTGATAAAAGCACTAACTCAACAAACAGTTCGTATTTTAGAAGACGATTGCGAGAATAAAATAGCCTACAATATAGTAGGAGAAAAAAAGGTTGAGGAAGATAATGATGTGATGGGATTAGATTACATTTATCTAGGCGAAGAAAACGAATACAATATCGACACAGATAAAGAAGTAGAATTTATACTAGATACAGATTATTCAAACACAAGTATTATAAAACAAGAAAATAATAAATGTACTATTAAACAATCATCTAATATTGAATCAATAGGTGATAACATTATGCTTATTGCTAGAGATAAAAAAACAAAAGAAACAATAGATATGTTTGTTATTACTGTGAGAGGTGTTTAAGATGATAGAACAATTTCCAAATAAATATTTGATTAAACTCTCAAATGAAATAATGTTAGATGATAAAATAAATAAATTGATATATTATAATAATGAAAAAGAAAGAGACATATATAAGCTTGAGGATTTAGAAAATCCAATTAAAAAACTTAAAGAGAAAAAAGTATTTATAAATAAAAAGGCTCCGGAAGTAATGAAGGAATCAGATGTTTCTTTATTTGTTAATATATATAGAGACTTTCCTTATACGGGAGTATATAGACAAAGCAATAAAATACAGCAATTTAAGTTTGAAGTTGGCGTATTATGTCATAAAGATTGTAGATTTACATTAAATGGTTTGAGAGATATTTTAATATATAAGGGAATAGAACAAATGCTTAGAGAAAATAAAAATTTAAAAGCTATTGGATTCCCAACATTAGAGCAAACTTACCCAATGTATAATATTCCTAGTGACTATATAGGATATATGTCTGTATATAGACTTGAATATTTTGAAGGTATGTAATGTATTTTACTAAAGAATATGTTACAGGCATCCCTTTAGACTTAAAAAAATATACATTGGGAATCATAAAACAACCAATCGTAGATTATTTTATGTATGATTATGATTTCATAGATTTTATAAAACCATATTATATGGGGTTGTCCTTATCGTATGATGAAGTGTGTGAAGAAAGTAAACTTTTCTTCACTATTTTTTTGGAAATGATGAATAAATCAAAGAAGATATTAAATGACTTTTATAGAGGGTTAACTTTATTATACGATACATCTCTTGAGGATATGGGATTTTTTCAAGATGAAGAAAAAAGGTATATTCTTAGAATAGACGAAAAGGGTAGTAGAAAAGAAAATGAAGATGGAATAGGAAATCCGATAGCGTTTATTACTGATGAAAATTTCGTTACTCTTTGTAAAATAGTTTTAGAAATGAGTCATTTTGAAGAACCCCAAAAGCCAACAGAGCTAAAGGGAGACCCTGAACTTGTTAAAAGATTTAAGCAAAAACAAAGAGAATATTATCAAAAAAGAAAAGTTGATAATAGTATTCTTTTTGAAAATGTTGTCAGAGAAGTTATGTATTTTAGGAATATTAATTCTTATGAAGAAATGAGAAATAAAACTATATGGTGGCTAAGAGATTGTTATTCTGTTGAAGCTTTAAGAAGTTCTGAACAGAAACAATGGCAAATGGCAAGTGGTGGAAAATATAGCCCTAAAAAAATAAAATCTTGGCAAAAAATAACTAAATTAAAAAAATAGAAAGGATGAATGATTATGGGATATGCGATAAAAAGTGCTTGTGACTTAACTTTAACAAATTTAGCTAATGCTGAAGACACTACTACTATAGATTTCCTTAACAGTTTTAATATAACTACTGAATCAGAAAACTTTGAAGCTTATAAAAGAGGGGACTTATGTATAACTATAGCAGGTCAAAGAAAAGGAACATTACAAATGGATGCCCAAGTTATAGACGACTTCTTCTTAGCTCAAATGCTTGGTGGAGAAATAACTGGGACTAAAATACAAGTTAAAGGTACTATACCAAGTAAATATTATAAAATGGAAGGTACATTTGAAGTTGTTAATGAAGATGGTAGTACAGAAATTAAATCAATAAAATTCAGTAAGGCAAAAGCACAGCCTAATGCTGACTTAACAATTTCAGCACAAGAAATATCAGACTTTAGTTTAACTTGGGACATATTAGTTGATGACCAAGACTTAATATTAGAAATAGACAAAAAAGTTGGGCAATAATTTATAGCGTCAGCAGATTAAGTTCTGTTGACGCATTTTTTTTTACCTATTTTTAGAAGGGAGAATAAATAAAATGAAAGTAAGCGATTTTAAATTAGAAAAAGTGAGAAAAGAATTTGTAGTAGAAATTAATGGGGAATTAGAAAAAGTAACGGTTTATAATATATTAAATGAGGAAAGAGAAGAAATAAGATTACAATTAGAGGATATTATAGAGGGGAAAACTGAACATACTTTAGATGCAGAAGATATAGAAGATATATACAATGTATTATTCCCTGTATGTACGAATATAGAAGTTGATGAAAATATTATAGGGGCGTTAAATAATCCTAATAAAGATATGATTTTAGTATTAAACGAAGTAAGAGAAATATTAGATGAAATATACCTAGAAGTATTATTGAACCAGTCTCAGCAATTAACTGAATTAGAAAAAGGATTAATATTGAAAAGAAATTTATTAAAGGGAGAGAAAATAGAACTTTTAACTAAAGATTGTGAAAAGTTAAAGAAAGAAATAGAGGAAATTAAAAAAGAAGGCGAACAAGATGATATTTGATAATTTAGATCAGGTTGTCGCCCATATAGAAAGAATAGTTGCTGATGAGTTAGATAGCGTAGGAGAAAAAATGGAAGAAATCATGAATGAAGTCCTTATGCAAGAAACAGGATATGATGAGAGAATTCCGAATATGTACGAAAGAAGTGGAGATTTTAAAAATATAGTTACTTCTGAACAAGTTAGCCATATGGAAATAGACGGGGTATTCCAAGATAATGGTGGATGGGTAGATAAGCATGGGGCACATTATTTCCCATTGAACCGTTGGGAAGAAGGAACAGTTTGGGCTCCGGGTTATAGAGATGATAATCCTGTTTATTATCCAGCAACCAACGTAGTTGATAATTCAAAAACAGCTATAGACGTTATGATTCCTACGGAACTAAAAGAAAGACTTTTAGCTAGGGGTCTTAGAGTAGTATAAAAAAATTAAATTACCACTTCGTATAGGTGGTAATTCTTATGCGTATTAAAGGTGGTGAATTTAATTGGCTGATGATATAAGAATTAGAGTCTATCCAACCGTTGATAAAGGACAGTCAGCATCAGAGTTATCAAAAGTTATAGCAGATTTAGAAAAAAATGCTAAGAAAATAAAGGTTGGAATAGATGACAAAGAATTGCTTACACAAATTGAAAAGCTTAAAGAGCAAATAAATAGCTTGACTAAGGGTTCAAATACAAAAGGCAATTCTAAAATGTTTCAAGGCGAAGCAAAAAGTGCAAAAGAATTAGTCGCAGAATATAAAAAGTTAATATCTGAAAAAGATAAACTTGAAAAGAAAATGTCTAAACAAACATATCAAGGACAGGCTTATAAAGCTCTATCTAAAGATTTAACAAAAGTTAATAAAGACATTGAATCAGTTGGTAGTAAAATTGATGCTTTAAATAAAAAGAATATTAAATCAGATATTACATCTAGTTTGAATTCTTCATTTGAATCAACAATTAAAAAGGTAACTGAATTAGGAACTTCTATCGAAAATGCTTTAGGAAAACGTAAACTTGCAGGTAATCAGGTAGCGGATATTAAGACTTTACAAAATCAGGTTGAAAAGTTTAAACAAGAAGCGAATCTTGAGAATATACTGAAAGCAGATAAGCCATATGCCGAAATGTCTAAGTTAATCACTAAGGCAGATGAACTTTCTAGGTCTTTTAAGAAACTAGAGTTATCAGATAATCTAGCTAGAAGTATAAGAAAAGCAGAAGCCGATACAAGTATTCTTCAAAATAAAATTAAATCTTTATACACAAAAGGGTATGGAGATAACAATGCTATTGATAAATTATTTACTAGAGCAAAAGAATTAAGCAATATTAATATAAGAGTCAATGGTAAGACAGCAGAGGCAGACCTAATTAATCTTAATAATAAAATAAAAGATTTAGATACTGATTACAATAAATTGGTGGCAGATATGCAAAGAAATAAAAAAATGGATGTTTTCAAAATAAATGTATCTGCATCAATGAAGCAATTAGAAGAATTAAGAACTAAATTTACAAGTTTAGGGAAAGACACATCTCAAATAGATTCTTTAAAGGCTAAATTAGAAGGGTTAAATAAATTAACTTTTGCACAGGCACAAGAAGAATTTTCTAAAATAAAAACTCGAATAAGTGAAGTGTCAGGAGAAATCCCAAAAGCTACTTCTGCTATGAATCAATTTAATAAGTTGATGAATGAAAGAGCTTCTTTAGAAAAACAAATGTCTAAGACTACAAATAATCAATCTTATGCAGTTTTAAATAAGCAATTAGATGAAAATTTAGTTAAGATTAGGAATGTGTCTAAAGAGTTAGATGTATTAAAGAATAAGAATTTTGAACCAAATATAACTAAAAGTTTGGCCGCAACATTTAATCAATTACAAGATTCTGCAACTAAAACATCTCAAACTATAGATAATATGTTCAAAAATAAAAATCTAACAGAAGGGCAAATCTCTCAATTAGAAGCTTTAAGAAAAGAAATGGATAGGATTAAGGGTACGAAATTAGATAATATTCTAAACGTATCTAATTCTCATGAAACAATGGCTACGCTTTTATCTGACTTACAAAATGTAAAGAATATAGCGAAAAGTATAGAGATAAATGGTAACTTTAATTCAAGACTTGAAACTGCATATAAAAAAGTAGCAGACATTGGGTCAAAGATTTCCGATTTAAAGAATAAAGGATTTACTGGCAGTCCTCAAATGGTCGCAGATATTGATAAGGTAGTAGCATCTTATGAAAAATTAAAAAATGTAAAAATAAATATTAATTCTGATACTGCGGTTTCAGAGTTGATGGAACTTAATCGTTCAATAGAAAAGACAGAATCAGAAATCCAAAGATTAAATAATGTTGCTAAAGCAAATAAGCAATCTTTTAAGATTGATGCGGGTATAAGTGAATCTTTAAATAGATTGGAAGAATATAAACGTGTTATACAAACACTAGGAGAGAATACCGCTCCTGTTCTTGCTTTAGAACAAAAATTATTAAATCTACTTGAATTACCTTATGATGAGGCATCTACAAGATTAAGCCAAGTAAATAAAGAAATCAATAAAATGATTCAAAATACAACTGGTATTAAATCCCAAACAGATGCTTTAAACGCTTTTAATAAGGCAATAACACAAAGAGATACTTTGATTAAGCAACTTGGGAAAACTCCTGTTGGAACAGAAACTTTTAAAGCTTTAGAATCAGAACTAGGTGTTGTTGAAGGTAAAATAAATACTATAGCTAAATTGCTCCCTAATATAAAAATTACTGGGACTTCAACAGAAACAACTAAAGAATTTGCAAAATCTTTTGATAATGTACAAAAATCATTAACTAACGCAGAGACTAAATTAAATGAATTTGGTAGTAAGACTAATCTTACAAAAGGACAACTGCAAGAATTACAAAGTTTAATAACTCAATTAGGAAATCTTAAACTAACTAAATTTGGAGATATTTTAAGCAGTTCAGTTCCTTATAATGAAATGACTAAATTAATACAAAGTACAAGAGAATTAGAAAATGCTTTGTCTAATTTAGGTAAAAATATTAATTTTACAGGAAAACTTGATAGTCAGTTTAATACTGCTATTAGTAAATTTAAGACTTTACAGTCTCAAATGGACTCCTTTAAAGTTACTAAGATGTTCGGAGATACAACTCAATTAGATAGATTAATCCAAAAAGCAGATACATTATCTAAGACTAAAATAGATTTAGATTCAGAAGCAGCAGAAGCAGATATTCAAGATTTAATAAGATTAGCAAACGAATTAGAAAATGAATTTAAGCAAGTTAAAGAAGTTTCTAAAATTAATGAAGGTAATTTTAATTTAGAGACTGCTCTTAAAAATGCAAATGCAACATTAGACCAACTACAAAGAAAATATCAAGCTATGGGTAAAGATGTTACACCTATAACTAATTTAAGAAATCAATTAAATGGGTTAAATGGGGTCTCTTTAAAAGAAGCAGATGCTCAAATTAGAAGTGTTACAAGTGAAGCAAGGCTTTTAGACAAGGCACTTAGACAAACTTCAAATTCTTCTAAACAAATGTCTTCAGCAGTAGCTACTTCTGCAAAGAAAACAAGCTCATTTGTTACTAATTTATACTCTACATTATCTACTTATTCATTAGGTAATATTTTAGGTATGCAAATAACTAAAGGTATCTATGCAATAAAAGAAACTATTGTAGACTTAGATAGTGCTTTTAGAGATATGGAAAAAGTTGCTCCTGCTAGTTTTACAGGAACAAAAGAAGAGTTACAAGAAGTTAAGGAATTAGCGTTCCAAACAGGACAAGATGTTGCTAGAAGTTCTGTTGATATTATTAATTCAACTGCGTCAGCTTTCCAATTAGGTATAGACAATGTTAAACAAGCGATGGAATATGCAAAAGATGTAAATATGTATGCAAATGTCGCAGATATAAATGAGGAAACTTCTGATAAATATTTAAAAACTATCGCATCAGCTTATGGTGGCGTAACAAAATCATTAGAACCTATGACTAAGAAGGTTAAGGGTGCTAGTGATTCTTATAATATGTTAACTGATTATATGGATCAGGCAAACTATGCGGGTGAATGTAAACTAATCGCCCAGTAATACAAGCGATTGTATTATTTTACTTTTTGAATTGACTGGGAAGCCCTAAGAGCTTTAATACTACAACGTAATTGGAAACGATAAGCGTGAATGTTTGAAAAATTTAAAGATTGGGCAATCAGCAGGTAAGATTCTAAAGTTTATTTTAAAATAATGTTAAATGCAATATATAACGGATATAATGGAAAAGAGGTGATTAAATGAGTAAAAGATTAACACAAGAATATATAGAAGAATATTTTAATAAATATGGTTATGAGGTTTTATGTTTGTATAAATCAAACAAACAAAAATTAAAACTTAAATGTCCTAATGGTCATATAACAGAAGCATTATCTTATGATTCTTTTAGAAGAGGTAATTGCAGATGTCCTGAATGTAAGCCAAGATTTAAATATTCTTTTGAAGATATAATTTTAGAATTTAGGAAAGAAGGATATCAAGTTGTATCTGATAAAGAATCTTATAAAAATTGTGGAACAAAATTAGAAACAATATGCCCAAACGGACATATACATAAAACATCTTACCATCATTTTAAAGAAGGTAGGAGATGTCCAAAATGTAAAACTATTTTTAAAGGTGAAGAAAAAATTAAAGAATACCTAGATAAAAATAACATAAATTATATAGAGCAACATAGATTTAAAGATTGCAAATATAAAAATACTTTAGCTTTTGATTTTTATTTGCCTGATTATAATTGTTGTATTGAATATGACGGTAGACAACATTATTATATTAGTGAATATTTTGGTGGGCAAAACGGTTTTATAGATACAAAAATAAGAGATACGATTAAAAATATATATTGCGATAAAAATAACATTAGATTGGTTAGAATTCCTTATTGGGAGTTTAATAATATAGAAGATATATTAGCCAAAGAAATAAACCAAGAATAAACTCCAACGACTATTCTCGGCAGAGAAGTACACTCAAGCGAGTGGAAGTGGAAAGCTCTTGTTCAAAACAAGATGAAGATATAGTCTCGGCTTCTAGTGAAAGCTAGAGAAGTTCATAAGAGAACTGTATGAGAAGTAGCGAACTCATATGAAGACAACCGAACAACTTTGCAGTCACTTCAGGTGACATAGGCGAAGCATTACAACGTTCTGCATCACAATTAAAAGCAAATGGTAATAGCATGAGTGAAGCTATTGGTATGATTGTCGGTGCTCAGGAAACAGTACAAGATGCTTCTAAATTAGGTAACGCATTAAAAACTATAGCAGTTAACATAGGTGGGGTTACTTATAATGCTAAAGAAGGAGAAGTAACTCTTAATAAAACAGCGAAAGCATTAAAAGAAGTAGCGGGAATAGAAACTGCTGACTTAGCAAAAGGAACTACAAGACCTTTATTTGATGTATTAAATGAATTACATGACAAATGGGATTCACTAAATGACGTTGAACAAAAAACAGTTACAGAAGCAATAGGTAGTAAATATCATGCCAATGTGTTACAAGCTATGCTAGATAACTGGGAAACAGTATTACAATATGTACAAGAATATAACGATGGATTTACTGTTGATTCGGCTAAACAAGAAAATGCTCGTTATATAGACTCTCTTGAAGGAAAAATAGTAGCATTAAAAGACCAATTTAGAGATTTTATAACAACTGTAATATCAAGTGATATGACTAAAGGGTTAGTTACTGGCTTTGCAGAAGTTATGGAAATGGTAAATAAGGTTACTAAATCATTAGATAGCATGGGTATGGCTCTTCCTGCAACAATAGGTACTGTTGCAAGTTTATTTAGAACATTAAAAGCATCTGCTAAAGGAGAACAAGTAACTCTATTTGGTAGTAGTTTTTATAATGACCTAAAGAAAGCACAAACCCAAACAAAAGTGGTAACAAATCAATTAAAAGATTCCTCTGGTACTGTAACAAGTATGATTTCTAAAAATTCAAATAAACTAGCTAGTAATATTCAAACAAGCAATATGAGAATTCAAAAATCATTGGGGAGTTCTAATAAACAATTTAAAGTATACAGAAAAGATGCGACAGGAAATTTAAAACAAATAAGTAATACATATAGTAGTGCGACAATAGTTGCAGAACAAACTCAAAAGGGACTTGGTAAAACAGCAGGGTCAATGGTGTTAGCGGGTGCTAAATCTATGGCTGCGTCTGTAGGTATATCATTATTAAATGGGGCTATGATAACATTGGCATCCACATTAATTGGTAATGTTATAGGAGCTATAGATAGCTATGTTCATAGAACAGAAGATATGTACCAAAACACTAAAGAGAATATAGACAAAACACAAAAAGAAATCGGAAATTTAAATACCAAAAAAAGTAACCTAAAAAGTATGGCTGATGACTTTGAAGAATTGTCAAGCAAAATGAATCTTACTAGCGAGGAAGCCGAAAAACTATCTCAATATAAACAACAATTAGCAGAGATGTTCCCTGAGCTAGTAACTGGTTATGACGAAAACGGTGACCCTTTATTAGCTTTAAGTGGTAGTGCTGATGATTTAATTGAAAAACTAGATATAGCAATTAAAAAGAAACAAGAATTGCTTAGATTAGAAGAAAAAGATGCTGCCAATGAAGCAAGTAAAATGGTTGGTAAATACAGACAAAACCAAAAGGGAAATATAGAAGATAATATAAAGCAAAATGCTCTTACAAACCCTTTCTTTGATTATTCTATATTTAGTAATGGATTGGCTGACTATGAAAAAGGATGTAAAAGATACGAACAGATTGCACAACGTACAGCTGATAAAATTAATTCAATAAATAATAGTAATATCGAAAAAAGTTCAGAATATTATTCATTAGAACAAGCCCAACAAAAAGATGCTATGAATGAAATGAACAGAAATGCTCGTCAATATAAAAACTATGCTAATCTTGGAGATACTCAAAAAGGTAAATTAATAGAGTTAATGGGCATATATGACTGGTCAAATGAATTAGTTGCAGAGAACATCAATAAAAGAAATGAGTTTTTAGCAGGCTTTGATAAAGTAGCCGATTATGCAGTAGATAACTATGATAAAGTTGAAGAATGGAATAAAACACTTAATGCGGCTAATGATGTTTTCCAAGCAACAGGGAACATAGATGATTATAAAAAATCAATTTCCGGAGTGGCTGAAGAACTTGAAAAATTAACCGGAATAGATTCTAGTGAATGGATTGAAAGTTTTGTCCCTCAATTACAAGGAAAACTAGACAAAAATATGATAGAGCTAAACGGATTCTTAAAGGGATTTGGTAAAAATCTTATGGATGTTAATTTGGGAGACGATGCTGCCCTTCAACTTCAAAAACAATTTGATGACTTAAAAGAGGTAGCCGATGAACTAGCAGGTAGTGATATTCCTATTGAAACAAAAATAGACTTAGTTACTAAAATAGGTAAAAATGATGACCCATTTGTTGATTTACCACCTCAAATAAGAAATCTTATTCAAGGTATAACTGATGGTGGAGATAAGGTAACTACTACGGAATTAGAAGTAATAACAGCGATTTCTACGTCTTTTAAAAACACTGGTGGTATAGCAGATGATGAAAATCTTAAATTGATTAATAAGATGTTGAATGGGGAACTTACAGAAGCAGAATGTCAAGTAGGAATATCTCTTAAAGACGGAAATAAAATAAGCCCTGAGATAACTACAGCTATAAACAATGCTCAAAAAGACAAAGATAATCAAATAAAAGTAGACCTAGATAAAGATTATCTTAAAGAGCAACTTGAAAATATTAAATCTGAAATAAAGAAATATACTAAAGTAAGTGAAAACGAAAAAATATCAGACTTATTTACTAGCGGAACTATTGATACAAGTCAGTTAGAATATGTAAATAAATTACTTGAAAGTATGCCTTTTGGAGACAAAACTGTTGATTTAATTTGCGAATTAGGTGGAGCATTTAATAATGGGGAACTTACAAATTATAAAAGCATCATAGAATATTTGTTAGACCACCCTAAAGTAGCAAATAAAGTTGGAGTCACAGTTGTAGGAGAAAAAACAGTAGATACTGTTAAAAATGAATTAGATAAATTCATGGAAACAGATGAAGAAAAGAAAATAGCAGTTAGAGTAGAAAATGGATTAGCAAAGGGTGATATAGCATCAGTAGAAGAAGCTTTAAGTGAATTAGACGAAGAAAAAAGAATAAAAGTCGTAAGTGATATAGTTGATGCTTTAGCCGGATTAGATACTGTAGACGCTAGAACAATAAAAGAAAAACTTGTAAAATTCTTTATAGAAAAAGATGAAGTAGATGAAAAAACATCAGAAATAGAAGGTAAGCCAGCACAAAAATCAGTAGTATTTAAGAGCGAAAATTTCGCAGAAACATTAGGTCAAACTATTGAACTAGATGAAAAAGGTAATCCTGTTATAAAACCTATAAACTTCTCTACAAATGGATATACAGACACAGTAAATAAAACTGATACTGTTACTCAAAAATCCAAACCTGAAACTAAAAAGGTTACAATGGATGGTAAAAACGGATATACAGATACAGTAAACAAAGAAGATACCGTTACAAGAAAGGCTAAAAACGAAACTAAAAAGGTTACAATGGACGGTAAAAATGGGTTTACAGACACAGTAAATAAAGAAGATACTGTTACAAGAAAAGCCAAACCTGAAACTAAAAAAGTTACATTTATTGGTGCTATGTCAGACGGATTAAAGTCGATATTTGCTAAAATAGATAAGTTTATAGCAGGGGCAAGTATTCCTGTAAGATTTGGTAGTGTTGAAGGATTTAAGAATATTTCTGATACGCCTGTTGAAATAAACGCTCCAACTCCTCCTGTAACGGCTCAATCTGATGTAAGTATGAGTTCTATTGACGGAGCACCTCCAACGCCAACAGAAGGCACTGATGGGGTCTCTGCTACAGCATTTAAAGATTTTGGGGCAGTAGGTTCTAGTAAATCTACTAAAACAAAAATAGATATTACTTCTAAAAATTTACTTTATGCTTTAAAGAACGGCATTAATATGTTCCAAGAATTAGAGAATAGAATTTCTCGTTGTACTAACCAACTAGCTTTATTAGACAAAAAAATGGAACGTGCAACTGGAACAGAAAAAATAAAGAATTTAAAGAAACAAAATGAATTATACGAACAACAAGTTGGTTTACAAAAAGAATACTATGATTCATTAATGGACGAAAAGAAAATATTAAGAGAGCAGCTAAAGAAAAAAGGATTTACTTTTAATAATCAAGGAAATCTAACTAGCTATGAAGAAAAATTAGCTAAGATGCAAAAAGAATATGATAGATTAGAAAAAGCATATGATAAAGCTCAAAAATCAGAAAATGATTATAAAGGTAAAAGTGACAAAAAGAAAAAATCATATAGCAAGGCTACAGAAAAAGCAAAAGATAAATTAGATAAATATAAAGAAAAATTAGACGAAACAAAAGACCTTACAGAAGAATATATTAAAATCCAATATACAGATTTACCTAAAGCCGAACAAGAATGGCAAGATATGAAAAATTCTATTGAAGAAAATAAAGATGCGATTGAAAAACTTCTATTAGAGGATAGACTTTATAAATTTAAAAACGGCGTGACTGAATTGTCTAATGAATTTAAAGTATTAGGTAACCAATTAGATTTATTAGATGCAAAATTAGAATATGCTACTGGTAAAGAAAAGGTTGATTTATACGGACAAGAAATTAAGCAAATCGAAAAACAAAGAGTTAATCTTCAAAAAACAATAGACCAATATAATGAAATGGTTGATGCTTATAAAGATAGCTTATCTTCATATGGATTTAAATTTGACGAGAATAATAATGTGACAAACCAAAAAGAAATCTTAGACAAGTATCAAAATACAGACGATTTAGAAAAAGTGACAGATTTACTTGAAGAATATATAAAACTTCAAACAGATGAATTGCCTGATGCCATCGTTCAATGGGAAGAATTAGGAAATAAAATCAAAGATATTCAAAAAGAAAAATTAGATATAGCAAAGGATATGGAAGAAGAGATAACAAAAGTATATGAAGACGAAATAGACAAAAGAAAAGATGCAATAGAAAAAGAAAAAGATGCGAGAGTTAAGGCTTTAGAAGACCAGAAGAAAGCTTATCAAGATTATAGAAGTGAAGTTGATTATAAAGATGATTATAATGAACAATTAGATAAAGTTAATAAATTAAAAAATAAGATTTCTATACTTGAAAGAGATACTTCTTTGGCTTCGAGAAGTAAGTTGCAAGAAGCTTATGATGAATTAGCAGAAGAAGAAAAGGCGTTAAAAGACATCCAACAAGACAGATTAGATGAAAAAATCGAAGATATGTATGATAAGGAAATAGATAAAGCAGAAAAAGAATCAGAAGATAAAATAAAGGCACTTGAGAATTTATGGACACCTGAAAAAATAGCAGAAATGGTTACAAAGAATTTGTCTACTAATACTTTTACAGATTTAGATGGGAATGTTAAAAATCTACAAGATACACTTATAGAATTTGCAGAAACTTCAGGAGACGCATTAGGTATAATGGGAGATTCTATTAAAAATGATTTAATTAATAACTTACAAATTGCAACAGATGTATTAAAACAATATACGGATATATATAATTCTTTAGGCTTAAAACAATATGGAACAAATTATAAAGATATGTACGAGGGTAGCAAGTCTAATAACACGAATCTTCAATTAGGAGGCATACATATTAATATTCAAGGAAACCCAGATGAGGTTACAATTGATAAATTAACAAAAGCAATAGAAGAAGAATTTAAATATATTTCAAATAAATTATAGGAGCTTTAATTAGCTCCTATTTTTTTTATTATAAGGAGTGATATAATGTTTATTTCAGATAAATTTATGTTTAACGGAGTGTCATGTGATGAATATAACGTTAGATTAGTATATTTTGAAAATAATATAGTTAATGATATGAAAATACCCTTTTCTGTATCTGTTAATTCAGATAGTAAAGATGGCATTTATCCGGTATATAAAGAAGAAACAAATATTCCTGATCAAGTTATTTTAAATTTAGCTTATGTAGATGAAACAGGTAATTTAGCAACTTTTTCAAGTGAGATATTTAAAAGAATAAAAACGTGGTTAATTACAGATTCTTTTGCACCTTTTATAATAGAAGATTATCCCGATTATGTTCTTTATCTAAAATGTGTAAAAATACAAGATAAATTGACTTTTGGAAATCAAGGTTTTTTAGAGGTTACGTTCCAACCATATACTCATTATTTTTATAAACAATTCGAAACAGTCATTCTTTTAAGTGGTGATAATGCGACAACTATAGAAAATATAAGTCGAGAAGTTTGTTATCCTATAATAACAGCTGAAACGACAGACGATATAATTAACACTATAGAAATCAATGATATGACCTTAAAACTACAACTAAATGAACCTGTATCTGTAGATAATAAAATGCTTACAGTTTTAAATGCTAATGGTGAAAATAGATTATCTTATTGTAATAGGAAATGGATTAAATTATTACCCGGAAGTAATAATTTAAAATTATATGGTTATGGTAAAGTTAAAATAAAAGCAGAATTTCCAGTAATATTATAGGTGATGAATATGGGTATAATTTTAAAAGAAATGAAACAAGGATACACTGATTTACTACTGCACAAAACTAATAAAGAGATAATATGTGCTATGCCTGTTGATTTTTTATCGAGTGTCACAAGAGGAATTAAAGATATTGATTCAATAACAATTATAGTTAACAAAATCATAGATAATAATAAAGAATATCCTTTTTATGACGAATTTAAAATTGAAAGACTTATATCTTTAGATGGGGAATTCTTTATAATTAAAGAATGTACAGAGAATAAAGATGAAAAATCTAAGACGATTAAAGCATATGGATTCCAAAAAAAATTAGAGAAAAATAATATTGTTTTAACCAATATAGGAATAATGCTTAATAATTCAGACTACTCTGATGGGGACAATATAATTATTAATTTAAATGAATATATGTATCAAGAAACAGGGTGGAAATTTGGTCATATAGACGAAGAAGTTTTGTATTCAAATTACACAAAAGGTAGCACTTATTTAATGGATAAGACAGGAAATTATATTTTAACAAAAAGTGCAGAGTTAATAGAGATAAAACAACATTTTGAACCACGTATGAGATGGTTAGAAGATATAGATACTGATTGGTTTACTTTTATATCTGAAAATATATCAGAAGAATTTGAATGCGTTCCTGTATTTGATAATACAAAACAAGAGATTGATTTATATTACATAGATAATTTTGGAGACAACTTAGGATTAATATTATCTTATGATAATTATATTAAAAGCTTAGAAGTTACCGATAATTCTTCTGACATAGTTACAAGACTTACATTAATAGGGAATGAAGACAAATGTATAGTTAGTGATTATATCCCTACTGGGAAAAATTATATAGAAAATTATTCTTATTTTATTAAAAATAAAGAAATGAGTGATGAGCTAATTGCCGCATTACAAAAACATGATTCTATACTTTCTTCCACAAGTCTTCAATTAAGAGATTTAAGAACAGAAAGAAATGAAGTAGATAGTCAATTAACAGATTATAAAAATCAATGGTTTTTCTATATAGAATACAATAAACAATTAAAAGAAATAGAATCAAATTATAAAACCGCAGGCAATACAGAAAGAGCAATGGAAGTAGCTCTTCAATTAAACGAGGGCATGGATAAAGAAGCTGTTTATATGGCAAATACAATAAAATGTGAAAAAAGATTAGAAGAAATAAAAGAAGAGATAAAACAATTAGGACTTCAATGTAATAGAGAAAGTTGTGTAATAGATGGAAAAAGATTATTTAGCGATAAATTATTAGATGAATTAAAGAACTTTATATATCATGACACATATTCTAATGATGCATTTTATGATGCTCAAGAAATAATATCTTGTGGAAAAAGAGAACTTGAGATGAGATGTTGTCCTACAAGAGATATATCTATAGATATAGAAAGTTTTTTAGACAGACTTATAGATAATGAATTCAGACAACATTGGAACGGAGTTCTAGGGTTAGGAGATATAATTGCAATATATGACAGAGACAAAGAATTAGAGGAATGGTTTTATTTAGTTGGATATGATTATTCTTTGAAAGAAGGAACATTACAAATTAGATTATCTAATAAAAAATTAGAAAGTAATACTAAAAAAGTTATTTTAGATGTATTAAAGAATGCGAAACAAAATAATAAACAAATGTTAAAAAATAGAAGATTATGGACTCTATTAAAAGAAAATAAAATTAACATTGACGAATAGGACGGTGAGTATATGGCTTGTTTATCTAATACTCCTTCCTTTACTTATGTAAGTGTTCAAAACATGGTAATAGGATATAGAAATATATATTATAATATTAAAAATATGTATAGTAGTGATAAATATTTTTATTGGGATAAAAATGAATCCCCTTTTGAACTTATAACATCTAACACTACATTAGAAAGTAAAGAAGGATTATTTTTAATAGTAGTAAATAATAAGGGAACGTTTATACTCCCAAATCAAACAGAAATAACAATAAATTTTGATAATACTTCCGGAACTGATAGTAGTTCTAATTTACTTAATATGGTTGAAAAAATAAGCGATATAGAGAAAAAATATACCAACATTACTCAAACAGTAGATGGAATAACTAAAGTGGTAGGAATATTAAGAGATGATTTAAAAGGTAGTGCTGATATATATGCGAAAATACAACAAACAGCAAAACAAATAGAATTATTAGTTCAAGAAGTAAATAAAGGATATTCTGACACTAATATAGAAAACGATTTAAGACAAAAAATAATCTCATATACTATAAAAATGAATACTATGTTTTCAGATTTCATTACAACAATGAGAAATGTATTTGCTGATAGCTTTGTATCAGGGGAAGAAAATTATCAGTTGATTAATGAAATGAATAAATTAGATACAGAAATGAAAGAATATTTTAATTATATAGATGAATTAATAGATGTTATGAGTCAAAAAAAAGAAACAGAAAATGCTAATTTATTAAAAAGCCAAAAAGAGGCATTAGAAGGTGCTTTTAATAATTTTCAAATGACACTTTGGGATTCTACAGAAGACCGAGCAGTAACTCCTAGTGAAACTTCTATCCTTATTGGATTTGCAACAACTTGTCAGGCTAGACTAGATGACTTAAAGAAAACTTGTGATGATTTCTTATTTATAGGTATCGGTGGTGCTATTTATGAAGAAATTGCAAAATTAAATGTAGAAAAAAATAGAATAATAATGTCTTTAAATGCAATAACAACTACAATGAAAAGTTCTTTGAGTTTAGAAAAATCAGAACTTCAAGCACAATATGATGATATATTGGCTCAATTAAATCTACTTGAAAATTGGATTAAAGAAGCTTCAGAAGACGGAACTATTACAGTTATAGAAAGAAATATTTTAAAGGAAAGAATGACTAATTTAGAAAATGAAAGTAATGATTTAGTAGAAAAATATGAAGAATATTTAGAAACTTTAAGTTTAGACGAAGATGAATTTTCTGAAATGAGGTCGCAATTCCTAGAGTATTCTAATAATTATAATTCTCTGGTAGAAAATATTAATCAAGTAACTAAAGACAATTATTTTAATGAAGCAGAAAAGGCTCAAGTAATTACTGCCTTAGAAGAATATAGGGTTGCAGTAAATAAATTTTTTAAATATTTAGGGTCAAAATTAGCTAAATCAGAAGACAACAGATACTCCGAAGAAATAGAAAATGCCAAGGGTGAAGTAGCACTTCAAATACAAAATGTTTCAGATGCATTAGATAATTTAGATGTTAATATAGACGAAACTTTTAAAAATAATATAATAGATAAAGTAGAAAGAGCAGCTATCGAAACGAATTTAAGCTCATTATCTTTCCAAAAAGAAGAGGTAGATAGCCAATATAATAGAATTATATTAAAAGCAAGTATGAGCGATACAACTTTAGCAGAAAGAAAAAATTTAGATGAAAAATATAACGCTTTCGTAAATGCTTATACTTCTATAGTAAATGAGGTTACCAGAATTTTAAATAAAAAAGATTTAGTGTCTGATGAAGATAAAGCTTCTATGGATTCTTTATACAATGTAGTGCGAGAAGCTATTAGTAATTATACAACTGCGGCAAATGGTGCTTTAATTTATATTTCTGAAAATGAAGCAAAAGTTATAAACACAACATTAGCTAAAGACATTGAAAATTTAAAAACTAGAGTTGACAATATAGAAGTTGGATATGATGATACATTTGCGAATAATGTAATAGATAAAGCAGAGAGAAAAGAAATTAAATCAAAAAGAAATATATTAGATGTTCAAAATGCGGATATAAAAGCACAATATAATACACTTAGCTCTTCGACATATATTACTCCCGAAGATAAAACAAATTTAACTAATTCGTATAATGCATATACAAATAAATATGCAATCTTAAATAAAGCAATAGACGATGCATTAAATAAAACTACTTTACTTGATGACCCAGACGTAGAAAAAATAGATAATGCTATGAAAGAATTTAGTAATTCCTTATCTGATTTTATTGCGGTTGCAAATAAAGTGATAGAAAATATAGCCAATGAGCAAACAAAAAAATACACTTCTAGTTTCAATACTAGAATTACAAAATTAGAAGATAGTTTAAATAATATAGATACTGTGATAGATGCAACTCTTTCAGATAGTATAGTCAGTAAAGCAGAAAGAAAAACTTTAAAAGCAGCTTTAAAAGCTTTAGAAACATCAAAACTCAATGTAGATAACCAATATAAAGAATTATATAAAAATAAAAAATTATCTGCATCTGTTAAATCAAAATATAAAAAAGCTTATAATAATTATATTACTTCTTATAACGCTTATGTGAAAAGTATAAACAATATTATAAATACGAGTGGAACAATAGATAATTCTTTAAAAGAAATATATGAAAGAGCTTATGAAACATATAAAACTAACTTAGATGCTTTTTCAAAACAACATCAACTAGCAGTAGATGATGTTACTAATAATATATCTAGTGAAATGAAAGCTGATATGACTAAGGAAACAAGAGAAGTTATGGAAGCTCTAAAAACATTAGATAGTAGTATGGAAGATATATTTAATGATTCTAGGTTAACAGATGCTGAAAAGGCAACAATAAGAAGTTATTTAAATGCTTTTAAGGCAAAAAAAGAAACCATTGATACAAAATATAATAGCATTTTAAATGATTTAACAACTCAAACTAGTAGAACTCGTTTAACTAATGCATATAATGATTATAACACTGCATATAACTCTTTATATAATGCTGTAGATACATTATTAAACAGAACAGATATGCTTAGTGATGATGATAGAAATATTTTAGATGGTTATATATCTGCACATAACAGTGCTTTAGAAAAATATAGTTTAGTGTATAAAGATATGGTTGATGAAAGCACTAGAAACTTTGTAGAAAAAACAAAAGAAGAATTAGAGAATAGTTTAAATAGTATTAATAAAACAATATCTGACTTACAAACAAATTTAGATGGCGTTTTTAGAGATGGGATATTAACAGAAGCAGAAAAAAATTCTATTAAACAAGCTCTTCAAATTCTTCAAAATGAAAAAACAAAAATGAAAGCAGACTATCTTTCTATTTATTCAAATAATGATTTGGTAGATAAAAATTCTAATGACCAACCTAAAACAGACTTAAAAAACGCTTATGATAGTTATGAATCTGCTCATACTAACTTAGTTAATGTTATAAATGAAATGCTTAATAAAGACGGAATAATAGATAGTAACGATAAACAAAAATTAGATGACGCATTTGCTACTTATAGAAATAGATTACAAAGTCTTAAAATATATATTAACTTTGCGATAGATGCTATATCAGGGAAAAAAGTAGACGATGAACGTAGTGAGAGAATAGAACAATATCAAAGAATAGAAGTTTTAGTCGGAGAAATTAAAACTACTGTTGGTAAAACAACGGAAGATTTAAATACTTTAAAAACGATAACAGGAGAGTCTTTTCAAAGTATAAAACCAGAGGGAATAGTAAATGTCGTTAAAGAATCAACGGAGCAAGACGGAACTAAAACATTTGCAAGACAATCAGAAGTAACACAAACAGTAAATTCGTTAAAATATGAATTCTCTAGTATGAATAATAAAATAGAAAATAATATTACTGTAATCTCCGAAGAAGGGGTTACAGTTAAAATGTATGATGATTCTTCTTTTGATGAGAATGGAAAAGTTATAAGTGGTTCTACTCCTGTTGCTACTACAAATATAAACGGACAAGGAATGTATATATATAAAAATGATGATGGTTCTCCTATAGCTTATTTTACTATGAACGGATGCTATGTGGCTAACTTAAAAACAGACGGCATGACTGGGTCAGACTTTGTAATGTCAACAGAAAACAAAGGTCTCCCTACAACTTGGTATGTTGCCCCTAATGAGACTGGTGATGGAACAGGAAGAAATTCTAGTAATAAAGCCAGTACAGTCAATAGGGTTATTAATGAAATTAAAGATAGATATGGAACATATTTTGATGACGAGGATATAACTATAAACGTATCTTATGGAGAATATAATGAAGAAATTGCAATTAATGGGTTTTTAGGAAGTGGAAATTTAAATGTAGTGTTTGATACTTCTGCTGTATTATATGGACAAATTCAGGTAGAAAATAATACAGTTGATGTTTCTTTAAATGGACAAAAAACAAATTCTTCTACATCAGGTGCGACAATTTATTCTTATCAATCAAAATCACAAGATGCAATAGTGGTAAAAAATTCATATTGCTCAATAAATGGATTTAAAGCTAAAAATATATCTAGTAGTGGTACAACTTATTACGGGGCTTTTGCTAGATTTACAAGTGGAGCAAGAGGTGGCGTAGGAAATTGCGATGTTATATATTATGAAACTCCGATTAAAAGTGAGTATGGCTCACAGGTAGGATTTTGGAATGTAAAAGGTAAGACAAAATACAGAAGAGCAGTTGAAAATGGTGGAATTATTATATCAGGTGGGACTATACCTGAAACTACTAGCTCACAAGATGATATTAATAGAGGTCTTATTCATCAATCCGGAACATTAAAAGAAACTACTACTATGGGATGGTATAGCAGTAGTGGTAGTGGTGGTAGTGGAGGACAAGACGGGTCTTCATCAAATACTCAAACTATTACAAAAACATTTAGTTTAATTAATTTAAGAAGTATTCCTGAAGGAAGTGGTAGTGCTACTTCAGGATTTAAAGGAAAAATGGCTCAAGGTAAATATGGTTCTTATAAACTTCATAGGGGTAAAGCTGATTTACCTACGTCTGCTTTAAGTTTTATTAAATCTGCATCTTCTATTACATCTGTATCAATAACTTGTCATAGATTGAATACAAGTCACGGATATGCTGGAGCAATCCCATATCCAAGATTAAGATTTAAAAATACAAGCACAGGGTCTTATTCAAGTTACTATACTGATAGTAGTATTAAATTTGCTAGAGGGGACACTAAAACGATTCCTATTAATGATAGTTCTATTAGAACATTCTTACTAAACGGAGGAGACGAATTACAATTCTATGTTGAAAGTGGTGGAAATCCTACACAACAATATTCTCATTACGATAATGTAAAAATAAAAATAACTATTAAAAAATAAGGGAGAGGATTTTAATGGATAAAAAACAAGTTAAACCAGAATTTGTCTATGTTGTGGCTATGGAAAGAGTTTTGGAATTACAACAAAACATACTTCTAAAAGAAGCATTAATTAGGCAACAAGAAAAGGAAATAGAAAAATTAACAACGTTATTAAATAAAGCGTTAAATGATTCGGAGGTGGAATAATGGCTTTTATTGAAGATTTAACGGAAAAAAGTATTCCGAGTGATTCTGATTATCTTATAGTTGAAGATAGTGAGAGTACTAAAAAAATACAATTTAGAAATTTGGCTAAAAAAACACCAATTGATATAAAAGTAAATGGAAACAATAAAATTTACCTTATTTCATCAGATGGTACACAAATCGGAGATGGAGCAGTTTTATCTATCTCCGATGAAAAAGCAAAACAAATAGAAATGGTTTTTGACGGAGTATGGGTAAAATGGAGATACCAAGGAGATACCTCTTGGAAAAACTTATTTTCAGTGGCAGAAATAGGTGGTTCAGGTGGTGGAAGTGGCGGTAGTTCAGGTTCAGGTGGCGGAAATACTGATGTTAATTTTACAATAGGCACTGTTACAACTCTACCAACAGGAAGTGACGCTACGGCAGTTATAGAAGAGCCAACAGATAACAACTTTATTTTAAGCTTAGGATTGCCTAGAGGTGAAGCAGTTACTGTAGATGGAGAAGGAGTAGATATTACAAATCAGATTAAAACAAACACCGATAAAACTTCTTCTAAAGTTTCTGTAATAGTTAGAACAAATAATAGATACGTGTATGGAACATTAAATTCGCTTACATTGTTAACAAATACGGCAGAAGCCTCTTTGCCTAATTATAATGTTACGGTATCTTTTAGAACTCAAGATAATACTCCTATAAAATTTTCACAATCTAATAATCTTTATATGGTTGGAGACGATTGCCTATTTGGAGCATTAATACCTAGAGTATCAACAGATTATAGGATAGAAATTACTTATGGTGGAACAAGACTACTAGGGAAAGTTTATGGTGCTAATTATGGATATGTAGCTAATTTATCTAACTTTTCTGGTGGGGCAAATATTTCAGCCGTAGCAAAAACATATTTTGATGCATCTTCTGATTTTTGTTATGGGTCAACTACAATATTATCTGGTAACGCTACTTCAAAATCAAGCGTAACAGATTCTAGTGGGAAATATTATATTGATTGTTCTACTCTTACTTCACTAGCTTATAGAGGAATAACTTATTCCGATTCAAAATATAGTGATTGGTCAAAAACTAACTCTGCGAGAACATCTAAATACTCTTACGCTATAGAATTACCTAGAACCTCAGCAGAACAAGCTAGATATTGTATTGAAAAAGGATGGATTTTACCTAAAGAATATTGGGGAGAAAACTTCTCCAACTTACAAGCAGGAGATTTAATATTCTATTCTGAAAGACCTGTTAGTAAAGCTAGTACATGGGGAACAAGATTTATGAGAGCAGGGCATGTAGCTTTAGTATCAGGGGTAGAAGGAGGTACTGTTTATGTATATGAATCAACAAGTAGTTCTTCTGTTGACGGACTAAGAAAAATAAACATACTAGATAATACCCCTGAAAAAATAAGTATAATTGCTAGACCGCAGTTAACAGTAGGTTCTTCTGGAGGACAAGACGGTTGGGATATTGAGGATGACCCTTCTGAAAATATGTTAGAAAATGGTGGGATATCTACTTCTACAGGAAATAATATAGCTTCTTCTATTTATGTTAGAAATAGAGGATATATTAATTTAGGAAATGTAAAAGGTGTAAAGCTATCTGTCTCTAATAAAAATATGGTAATAGCTAATGTTTATTATTATAATTCAAACAATAGCTTAGTGTCTTATCAAAATGTGGGTGATACTTCTTATAATGAAACAGTACCATCAGGTGCTACTAAGATTAGATTTACTTTTAGAAAAACAGATAATAGTACTATAAATTATTATGAGGTAGATTATGATATTACTTATACTATGAATGAAAATGTAGATGTTAAACCAACTCCTTCTATTATGGGATTTAGAGATTTTCCAAGAGTAACAGGAAAAATAACTAACCAATATGAACTTGTAGCAAAATTAAATGAACTAATTGAAGATTACAATACAATGTATGTTTATGGGGCAATAGGACAACATTTAACTGCTTCATTAATTTCTGACAGAGCAAAGGCTTATCCTAATTTTTATACCTCTTCAAGACTAAAAGTATACGAAAAGGCTATATCAAGCGGAAAATATATTTGGGGATTTGACTGTGTAAACGTTATAAAATCTGTCCTTTGGGGTTGGAATGGAGATAAAAGTAAGTCTTATGGTGGAGCAGTTTATGGCAGTAACGGAGTTTCTGATGTAAGTGCAGATGGATGTATTAAAATTTGTAAAAACGTAAAAAGTTATTATGGCTCAAATGACAATGTAGACCCTTGGGATGATATACAAATAGGAGAAGCAGTTTGGACGAATGGACATATAGGAGTCTATGTAGGAGAAGGTTTAGCAATAGAATGTACTCCTAAATGGGATAATAAACTCCAAATAACAGGCATAGGGAATAAACCTTTTAATAAAGCTTATGATGGCAAAAAAAGAACATGGAAAAAACATGGTAAATTACCTTGGATTACTTATCTTGATAAATGTCCTTGGGGAGAAACATCAGGAGATAATCAGGTTTCCGAATTTAAAAGCAAAACATATAATGCGAGCATATCTACATATTATCCTACTGCAACTTCAACAGATACAACTTCTAAATCAGGGGCAAAAAAAATTCTTACCGATTTAAACATGGGGAAAGGATTAACTTATTCAAATTATAAAAATGCTATAAAATGGCAGTCTTTAGTTGATGAAATTGCTCCTAAATTTGGAGTAGACCCTGCTGTAGCAATAATGATAATTGCTGCAGAAAGTGGAGGAGACCCTAATCAAAAAACTGGTTCAAATGGTGGTTATGGGTTAATGCAATGTGAGAGAAGTGTATATATAAAAGGATTTAAAAACCCAAATACAGGTAAAACAAATTCCGGAGTACATACTATAAAATATTTAGATGGAACAACTAAAAGGGTAACGTTATCTATGACCACAATGGATGGGAACACAGAAAGTGGTAGAAGACTACAGGTAGAATTCGGTTGTCATGAACTTAGAGATAGAGCTAGAAATTATTATTGGAATATTATACACTCTTTAGTCGCTTATAATATGGGAGCAGGAGCATTTAATCTTATATGTAGTAAATATATCTGTGAAAAATATGGATACAAATTAGTTCGTAGTGGTTCTTTATCTAAACAAAGTTCTCAGGTTCAAAAGAAAGTTAAAGAAATGCTTAAACAAGGAGACTTGGGATATTTAAAATATAGAAAATGGTATACAACAACAGGACATAATTATCTTAATGCTGGTCCGGGAACTGCTAATAATATAGAACTTTATTTGCAATATTATAAATCAGTTAATGGGCAATTACCATATTTCTATGACGATGATAATAAAAAATTAAATTTTGAAGATGTAATATCTGTAACTACAAGTTCAACAACTTCTTCAACTACTACTTTAACCGATGCTATGGGAAATACTTGTATAGGATATCCTACTGAATTAATTTGTTCTGCTCCTGAAAGTATTCCTTTGGGTAGCAAAGTATTTGTGCAAGGAACAGGGTCAGATTTAGATGGCAAAATGTTTACTGTAGTAGACAGATGTGACGAATTAAATGATTCGTTAAATATAAAATTATGTATGGAAAACAAAACTATTGCAGACACCTATGATGAAATGACAGGAAATGTTCTAGTTGGAGATATTGTAAATGATGGAAAGATAGTAGTTACAACAGCAGGAGTTAATATAAGAACTGGCACAAGTAGTTCTTATCAAAAAGTTGGTCATGCAATAAAAGATTGCCACTTTACATGGTTGAAAACATTTAAAAATGGGTGGCATAAAATAGATTTTAAAGGAAAAGAATGTTATATGTCAGGAATGTATTCAGAAGTTAAGGATGTGAGCTAAATGAAAAAATGGCTTAAAAAAGAATTTTTTATTTTTATAATATTTGGTATATCTTATTTTACATTAGAAATTCTTTATAGAGGATATTCGCATTGGACTATGATATTTTTAGGTGGAATAGTAAGCGTTCTTATAGGATTAATTAATGAAATAACTCCAAATATGAGAATGTGGAAACAAATGCTTTTAGGAACAATACTTATTACTGTTTTTGAATTTATACTTGGATATATTCTGAATATAAAATTAGGATTAGGGATATGGGATTATTCTAATATCCCTTTTAACATTATGGGACAAATATGTTTGCCGTTTTCTTTTTTATGGTTTGTATTATCTTATTTTATAATTATGTTAGATGATATATTAAAGGAAACATTTTAAACATATCAAATATAATATAAATTAACAAGGTATTTTAAGAAAAAGGAGATGGTCAAGATGGCAATATTTGTAGGCGTTGGAAGAACAGATGAGTGTTCTAACAGTAAAAAAGAAGAAAAAGAAAAAAAATGGAAACTTTTATCGGAAATTAAATTAACAGCGAATAATCCAAAAATACTTATAAAACAAGATGCGGAAGGGAATGAATTTAGCTGTGAAAGAATAATAATTATTGGTAAAATTGTTTCTAACACAACAAGTAAACCTATGTGTAAAATAAATAATACTATGGAATTTTCAGGAGTAAATTCGACTTATGTGAATGGGACTAGATATATTTATGAGACATATGAAGACAAAGGTTTTTTTATAGAAAGAGACACCAAATATCTTACTCAAGACATACTTGAAAGTTCAGTCTTATTTGATAATGGATTCTTTAGGGTAGTTAAAGGTCAAGCTAATGGTATAAAATCTATTGAATTATATGGAGATTCACCTTCTTTTGTATTTAAAGCAGGAACAGAGTTGGAAATTTATGGATTCTAATACATATACAATATCTTTGGAATTAGTATTTTCATGTATAGCCATGATAATAGGAGTTGGGTCATTTTTAGCTTCTAGAAGTAAAGAAAGTGACAAAATTGGAAGAGAACGAGCGACTGTTGAAGTTAAATTAGATTATATAGCCCAATCATTAGATGATTTAAAAGCTCAAATAAATGAATCAAGAGAAGAAGATGAAAGAAATAAAAACAAAATATCCGAAATGGAAAAGATAATGCTTAAACATTCAATGAGATTAAATACAATAGAAAATGAATTAAATATTGACTATAAAGAATTTAAAGAAGATGAATAATATGACGAGGGGTTTCCCCTCGTTATTTTTTTTATAAGGAGGTGATTTCGTATGGCAATATTTTATGACTATACGATAACCGTAGATGGAGATAAAGCTAAATTAGATAAAAATATATATTTATACAAAAATAATAAAAATATAACTTATTATTTTAAGATACAAAATGCTCCCTTTAAATTTATTAATGCAGTAGATATGGTAGAAAGCTTAAATGCTTCTACGGCAGATATAAAAATATTAAAGCCTAACGGAGTAAAGAAAAGAATAAAAAATATTCCTATTGAAAATGGGAAAGTAAAATTAGAAATAGATGATAGTTTTATGGATGAGATATCTGAAATAGGCAAATATACTTTTCAAATAGATTTATATGATAACGCTACAAATAAAGGTAGGGTAACAATACCTCCTGTTATAGAACAATTTTGTGTACTTGCACCTATCTTTGAAGATAATGAAGCGACAGAATAGGTGATATTGTATGGCTATTTTTTATAATTATACAATAACAGTTAATGGTAATAAAGCTAGTATGGATAAAAACATTTATTTATACAGAAAAAATAAAAATGTAGATTATTATTTTGAAATTAAAAATGCTTGTTTTAAATTTGAAGATGAAATCAATTATATAATTAGTTATAACGCTAAATATGCTAGATTCAGAGTTATAAAACCCGATGGAACAAAATTTTTTACAGAAAAAAGAGAAGTAGAAAACGGATATGCAAAATTTTCTGTCACAGAAGACTTAATAGATGAAAGAGCAGAGGTTGGTACATACGTTTTTCAAATAGACTTATATGACGGAAGCAATGGATTTATTACTATACCTCCTATCTATAATCAATTTCATGTTTTAGAACCATTATTTGACGAAGACGAATCAGGAGCAGGACAAGTAGACATATCTAGCGTAGATGTAGCGTACATAGGAGATACACTAGAGAAGGTTACAATTTTTGATGAAAACGGTGTATATGTTAAAACGTTTTGGAAACCAAAAGAGATAATTTCGTCTGTAAGAATGAATAAAATAGAAGAAGGAATATATTCTTTAAGTCAAAAAGTCGCAGATTTAACATTCAAACCGATATCTATTACTTCCTTTAAGAGTAATTTATCTAAAACAGTATATGAAAAAAATATAGAAACTATAAATAGTTGCAAGTTTACATGGAGTACAAGTATGATTCCAAAATCAATTAGTCTAACCGATTGTACTGTTGAGACTAGCGATACAAGTTATACATACAATAAGACAATTTCAGACACAAAGACCTTTACACTATCGGTGACTGATAGTAAAAATAATGTAAGAAGTTCTAGTATTACTTTTACATTTGTTTATCCTTTTTATTATGGAACATTTACCAACTCACTAACAGAAGCAGATATAAAAAATGAAGTTAAATTAGTTGAATTAAAAAACAACAAAACATTAACTTTAACATATAATGACATGAAAGTTTTTTATGCTTATCCCAAGGCTTATGGAGAATTAAAAAGTATAAAAGATGGAAATGGGTTTGAATATTTAAACGACTTTAATAAAGAAGAGATGAATATTAATAGTATTCCTTATTATGTTTATAAAATAAAAAATAAAGCAAGTGTATCTCAAATAAAATATACATTTAGCTTTTAGAAAGGAGAGATATAAATGATTATTGGTAGCAATTTTGATTTGTCTTCAAGGTTATATTTAGACTCGAGACAGTTATGTGATAGTTATGCAGACCTTATAGAGAACAAAAATAATATCTTATATCCTCCCGGATTTGAAGTTTATTGTTTTAAGGAAAAAACAAAGTATTATAATGCTTGTGAAAATATAGAAGATAAACCAGTATGGAAAGAAGCAGCACGAGGTAGTATTGCAGAAGTTTTTATAGAAAGTGATACTATTCCGGAGAATAAAGACCTTTATTGGATTGATACAGGAACAGTAGATACTTTAGGGAATCAATCTGCTCACGAAGGAATAATTAAAGAGCTTTTAGAAACAGTTAGAAATCTTCAAAAAAGAATATTAGTTTTAGAAGAGAAAGTTGGCTCAGGAATAATTTCTCCAACAACAGGAGACTATTTACAATTAGCAGATGGAACAAATTTACAATTAGCAGACGGAACATTTTTAGAACTATCTTCAGGAGATTCTTCGAGTAAAAAATATTTACAATTAGCAGATGGAACATTCTTAGAATTAGCAAATAATACTTTCTTAGAAATAAATTAGAGGTGATAAGATGACTAAATTTAATGAACTTAATAAAACTATTGTCATTAATGACACAGACTATTTATTGTTGGGAACAAATTTAGATAGTGGATTTGAAAATAAAATAGCTAGTATAGAAACTTTAAAAAAAGCATTATTAGGAGATACTTCTAATCAATATTTAAACTTATTATCTTCTGACGGGAAGAAAGAATTTAGATTAACATTAGATGGAAATGGTAAAATGCATATTTTTCCTATAGAAGCTTATACTAGCACTCCTTATACAGAAGGACAGAATTTAGAATCCCCTTTAAAAATAGTTCCAAGTAATAAAATAGATTCGGAAAACAATAGTGGCTTAGTTATTCAACAAATATACGGCGGTGGTTCATTAACCACAAAAGAAACAGCAGTAAGTCATAATTTTGTTGAGTTATATAATTGTAATACCGTTGATATAAATTTAAATGGTTTATATCTTTGGTATAAACCTAATGGTGGAAGTTGGAGTTCTTTAGCTTTAAGAGGAATAGTCCCTGCCGGACATTCTTTTTTAATTAGGGGTAATGCACTTTATAATATAAATAGTGATATAGTTAGATGTAAAATAACAGAGTATGACCAAGAATGGAATATATCTTTTTCGGAAAATGGATTCACAATATATTTATGTGTAGGAGAAAAAGAACCCGAGGCAACGCCAGTTAAATATATAAAAAATGAATTAGGAGCAATAACATCTACTGACCAAAGATGGGTTGATATGCTTGGTGGTGGCGGAGCAGAAGATTCTCACACTATCGCAGTATATGAAGGCGGATATTATAATATGGGAATGAGTAGATATTGTTCTTTAAGAAGAATGAATTTTAATAATGGTAAAAATAATAGAGACGATGCAAGTATTATAGATTATCAAACTTGTGAAGTTGAAAAATTTAGACCAAGAAGTTTAGCAGACGGATATTGGAACTCAAGTGCAGAAACAATACAATTTAATAAATATAGTCCTTCAATGGTTAATATGTGTTATGGGGAAAATGGTGATACTTCAAGAACTTTCACTTTTGAAACTCCAGTAACAGATTACGATGGAATTATTAAATACAGAAAACAAGGAGAAACAAAGTGGATAAAGAAAAAAACAACTAAAGATATTGTAAATCTTTATGACCAAGTAGTTAATATTCATAGAGTAATTATACATGATTTAACTTATGGAACTTACGAATATCAACTAGGTGTAGAAGGTATGCTTACAGATATAGAAACATTTGAAGTAAAACAATATAACCAATCCAACAACTTAAAGATGCTATGGACTACTGACGAACAAGGATTTACAGAATACGAATATAATGCAGTAAGAACAGCCTGTGATGCTATTGAGCATTATGAATATTCAAATGGCACTCCTAACTTCGATTGTCATTTAAATAGTGGCGATATTTCACAAAATGCAAACAGACCACAGGAATGGCGATACTATTATAAATATCATGAAAATAATCTTAAAACTATGCCACATATACTTAATTGCGGAAATAACGACTTAATAGACAAGAAATTTGGTACAGCTTTTGAATATTATGGCACTTTTGAAAATCAACCATTATTAAATGCTTATGAACCTCATGTAGAAGGGGAAAGAGCAGTTCCAATGGTTTCTAGTTATAGTTTTGATGTTGGTTTTGTACATTTTGTAGTGATTAATTCTAATACAGAATATATGTACCCAGAAGTAAATACAGATGAATTTTTAAGAAAACAAATAGAATTCTTAGATGATGATTTAACTAAAGTTGAAGCAAGAGCGACTAAACCTAGATGGGTAGTTGTTACTTGTCATTTAAGTCCTTTTACAATAGTTAGAACTAAGAGATTACAACAATGGATTCCTTATATAGAAAAACATAAAGTGGATTTTGTATTATGCGGCCACAACCACACTTATTCAAGAAGTATTCCACTATACACAGGATATAAAGGAGCGACATATGATTCTTCTACTAGAAAGTTCACACTTGCACCATATAACAATTATGTAGATGTTGTATCTACTGGTTCTACTCAATTAAAAATAGTAGATGAAAGTATAACAAGAACAGCTAATAAGGCTGATGGAACGTATTATATAATGTGTCAAGCGACAGGCTATAAGCAAAAGGGTAAGGAAAAAGCTATTAATTTACCTAGTGGACAAAATTTATTAAAAACTGAAAATCCAAGCTCTATACATGACAATGGTAATGGTCAACCTTGGTGGTATGCTTATACAGGTACTCTGCCAGTACAACCAACATACATTATGGTGGACTTTGGATATGATAAAGTCACATTTAATATGTATTATATTAAAGATGTACTTACTAAAGATTTAGAAGAAAAAATTACAGTAAATGATTTTGACCCTGCTAAGAATGAAAGAGTTTTATTTGATACGCTTACTGTTAATTATTCAGACAGAAATAAATAAGAGGTGATTAAATGCCTACAATAAGAAAATATAATAAAGAAACAGAGAAATATGAAAAAAGAGCTACCTCCGATGCGTTGGAGGTGTCTCTTTTAGATGTAGAAGGAAATTTTGAATCTGATAATGTAGAAGGTGCTTTAAGAGAATTAGGAGACGCTAAGGGGCAAATAGAAGTTAATAGAGGTATTATAGACGCTGTTAATTCTACTCTTACTGACCATATTAAAAATCACCCAAGTGGTGGGGGTGGCGGAGGCACAATGCCTACTATAAGCACCGACTGGAACGAAACTTCTATTGACGGAGATAAAGACTTTACAATTCCTATTTATTTTACATCTCCAAATTTAGGAGAAGGTACTTTATATGTCTTAATTAATAATGTAGAAACATCTATACAGACAATTTCTCAAGGTAACAACACTATTAAAATACCTGCTTTAGGGAGTGGTAAAAAAAGACTTTCTATTTATGTAAGAGATAGAGGACAACTTATGTCTAATCAATTAACATGGGATATTGTTTGTGGTGGTATTAAACTAACTGTAACGATGAATACAGATATAGATTATACTCTTAAAGATAGAATATTATTAACTTACAATATAGACTGTGATTTACAAACTGATATAAATACGATTATTACTATTGATGGAACAGAATATACAGTTAAATCCAATAAAGGGTATAACTCTTATGAGATTAAGGGGTTAACAGTAGGGGTTCATAAAGTTGAAATATATGCAACCGCTGATGTTTATTCTACTCCTTCTCAAGTATTTAATATTATAGTTGTTGCTACAGAACAATTATTTATAACCTCAACATTTGACACAACTAAACAATATGAAAAGGGTCAGCCTATGAATATTAATTACAGAGTCTCTATAGCAAACACAGATTACTATACTATTAATATGTATGTTGATGATTTTGAAAAACCTATTAAGACATTATCTCAACAACCCGGAAACTACTATTGGACTTTTACTCCTGAATTTGAGTTAGGAAAACATACTTTAAGAATAGAAGCTTATAACTCTGATAAGAGTAAAACTGCCACATTAGATTTGCCTTTTGAATTAGTTGCTTCTAGTTATCAAGCTATGGAATATGTTAGTACAGGTCTAATAGCTTCTTTCAATGCGAAAAATAGAACTAATTCAGATGTTGACAGAGGGTATTGGGTAGACGATATAAATGGATATATAGGAAGATTATATAATTCAAATTATGGTACTAACGGTTGGATAGACGGAGAATTAGTATTAAATGGTAACACATATGTAGAGATTGATATGACTCCTTTTAGCGAAAATGTAACTAGAGGATTCACTTTGGACATGGTATTTAGTGTGGAGGATATAGGTAATCCTTTAGCTAGAGTTATAGACTGCACAAGTCTTTCTGCTCCTTATCCGGGGCTATATGTTAATCCTTATAAGGCTAATTTGGCTACTGTATCTCATAAGACAGAATTAGATATAGGGCAAGGAGAAGATATACAGATTACTTTTATGATTGATAGGGTTTCTAAATTTGGTAAGGTATTCATCAACGGAGTATGTTGTGACCCATTCCAGTTATCAGATTCATCTTCTGGTAGCCAAATAATATATGAACAAATTAAACATGCAGAAAAAATATATTTAAACAGTGAAAAAGGGACAAGTAATTTTGGTTCTTGCAAAATAAAAAGAATAATGATGTATGAAAGAGAATTATCAGACGAAGAAGTTCTTCAAAATAGAATAGCAGATATGAAAATAGAAGAACAAGAAGAAGAATATAACAAAAACTATAACGATGCTTATATGCCTTGTATGTACATTTATGGAGATATAAGCAATATGACTTTAACAAATAAAAAAGAAGTTAGAATAAAATATGTTTCACCTAATGCTGATTTATATGGGTCATCTTTTGAATATCCTAGATGTAAAATGTATTGGCAAGGGACTTCTTCTATTCAATATGCTAATAAGAATTTTAATATAGAATTAGGAGATAGTGACGGAAACCAAGTATTTTATACTCCTTTTAAGAATGGTATTTTAGAATATTTATTCTGTTTAAAATGTAATCAAATGGAATCTTCTAATGTTATGAATACAGGGTCTGCTATGTTTGTTAATGATAATTTATATGTAGAAAAGAATCCTGCCCAATTAAAGAATAATAAGGTTAGACAGGCTATCGAAGGCTTTCCTATGCTTTTATATATAAATGATGAATTTGTTGGACTGTATGATTTCAACTTAGATAGATATAGTTATCGTTCTTATGGATATAACTTATTTGATAAGTGTTTAGCTTATGAAGTATCAGCCAACTCTGACACAACAGCAGGTGCTTTTAATTCTTGGACTTCTTCTAGTGGTAAGACAGAACAAAATTATTATGCTTCTGACTTTGAATGTTTATATCCTCCAAGTAGACAAAATGGTAATGACAACTTTGCAGAATTAAAAACATTAGTTGATTTCGTAAGTGGCGCAGATGAAGATTTATTTAAAGAACAGTTTGATACTTATTTTGATAGACAGTCTGTATTTAGATATTATTTATTTGTACAAGTATTTGGAGGTGTCGATTCGCTCGGAAAAAATATGAAAATAGTTACATTTGATGGTGTAAAATGGTATTTGCAAGTATATGACTTAGACAGTTTAATGGGATTAGACAACACTGGCGCACTAACATTTGATGTTGACATAGAAGTTGAAAGTGGAGTATTTAATACATCTAATTCTAAACTATGGAGTAAAATTAGACTTTATTTTGCTAATGAATTAAAACAAGAATATATTAATATGAGAAATGGTGTATTCACACTTGAAAATATGTATAAATATTTCTATGATAATCAGATGGATAAAATACCTGTAAGATACTATAATAAATCTACTGAATATAAATATTTAAGATTTGGAGCAAAATATTTATATGCTTGTCATGGCAATAGATATTTCCAAATAAAAAGATGGTTAAAAGAAAGATTGTTATATTGTGATACTTTATTTGGATACGAACCTTCTACCTCTAACTTTGTTACTGTTCGTTGTAATAAACAAGGTAAGGTTTCGATGAACATATCGACTTATAGTCCTATGTATTTATCTGTAAAATGGAGAGACGAAGCAGATGGCAGCGGAACACAAACATTAAAAATACCTAGAAATAAATCAGTTAAATTTAGTTATACGATTCCTACTGCTACAGATCAGGAAGTTATTATATATGGGGCAGAATACATCAAGTCTTTAGGAGATTTAAGTACCTGCAATCCAACTCACTTACTTTTATCAAATGCTACGAGAATAAATGAGGTAATATGTAGAAACAGTTCAAAATTAGTAAATGTAGAAATAAATGGTTGCAGCTATTTACAAAAAATAGATTTTAACGGCTGTTCTAATTTAGGTAGTTTAACCAGTTATCAGGTTATGGAATTAGCTACCTGTCAAAACTTGAAATATTTAGATATAAGAGGAACAAAAATGACAGGGGTAAACTTTGATAATAATGGTGGTAACTTAGAGGAAATATATCTTCCTAAAACAATAACATCATTATACTTGAGAAACCAATATGCTTTAAAAATTGTAGGTTTGACAAGTGTTAGTTGGTATTCTCCATTTCATACAGAAGCTTTAAGTGGAGCAAGTGATATAACATCATTTACATTAATTAATTGTCCTTTAGTAGAAAGACTTACTACCCGTTCAGATATAAGTATGAGTGGATGGAATCAAACATTTTATGATTTTAATGGGAATGCAAGGAATGTGGATACATTAGGAGATTATGAAGACGCTACTAAGTTTAGAAAGATGGCTCTTTTTGGACTAGGATTATGTAATGCAACTTCTATTCATATAGAAAACAGTATGTTATCTACTAGATATATGTCTTTTAGATTTAATTATAGACTAGAAGAATTAACATTAAAATACCTACCTAATCTTCAAGAGTTGACTATTGGAGAAACTCAAACAGGACATAGATGGAATGTAACAGATGATATGTGTGGTTCTTTTGATTTTAATAATATTAATATCACAGAATGTCCTAATATAAAAACATTTAGAATACATCAATATGATGAGAGACAACCTAAATGGTTTAATAGTGGAACTAATGTAATAGATTTAACTAAGTTTGAAAATCTTGAAACATTTACTTGCAATATTACAACTCAAGACCTAGATACAATACTCCTTCCTTCTACATTAAAAACAATATGGATTAAACTTATGTGCGGATTTACTACTGCCGAATACCCAAATAAATGTTCAAAAGCAAAATGTACTTTAAAGAATATATATTTTAAAGAAGACCATCCAAACGGATATGAAGGAATAGATTTTGGAAATAGAGAATTAACAGAGTTATGTTTATCTGGAGTAATTCAATCAACAGGAATTATTAAAGGAGTAAATACTAAAAATATCTATGTTAGTCCTGTATTTAATAATATGGATGAAAAAGAAAGAGGCTCTGAATTATATCCTCAAGTAAAAGTTCAGGGTAAAATAGACTTATCTAATTATAATTGGACGGAAGCATACTGGTGGTTTACAAATGTTGATTTTACTTCTGACAATTTAGAATTCGTTATGCCTAATGACTGGGATTATCTAATAGATACTCGTTTGAAAAGAGTAAGGGGCATGTTCTTTGATTGTAAGAATTCTGATTTTACTTGGGAGTTTGCAGGTAGATTCTTTAAGTTATTACAAAATAGAGATGACTTAGGAAGAACTTATAAATATGCAATACTTCAAGAACAATCTTCTTATGAAGAACAGGCGGTTACAATAAAAAATAATTATGATATAGCAGATTATAACTATGGAGACACACCTTTTGTTGGTTCTAACCTTAAATATATTAGAGAATGTAATTTTAAAGGAAATGCTATAGCATATGGTACTTTCAGAAATTCAAATCTTGTAAAAGTTGGAACAATTACTTGTAGTGGCTCAAATGTATGGTGGAGTTCCGAAAGTTTATTCCAAAACAGTAAAAACTTAGAAGAAGTAGAGTGTATCAATATGACTGGAGCTAATAGTACTACAAACTGGTTTGCTAGTTGTCCTAAATTAAAAAGAGTTGGAACAGTAAATGTAAATGCTAAGAATATAAATCAAATGTATGCTTATTGTCCTCAGCTAACAGAATTAGCATTACCTACTTTAACTAATTTAGAGAGAATGAGTGGGTTTGTTAGAGGGTGCACTTCTTTAACTGAATTACATCTTAATGAAATAACAGAAAACACTCCTTTAGAATATATGGACTGGGCATTTAGAGATTGCCCTAATTTAACTTCTGTAACTATTGGAGGAACTACTCTACCCCCAACATTGGTAACAATGGAGGGAGCGTATTATGGAGATAAAAAGCTTACAAAAGTAATTCCTTTACCTAATGATTTTAGTAATAAATGTAGTATGCGTTCTTGTTGTTATGGTTGTTCTTCATTAACAGATGATAATATATATAAAACTCTTCCATATAATGTAAGTAATATGGATTATATTTATTATGCTTGTCATGGATTGACAAATCCGTCTATAGTAGTCAATTCTGACAGAACAAGTTCTCAATCTTGTTTTGAGGGGTGTGCAAACATAAAATCTGTTAGAGCAGAATTTAATGGTACATATTCTTATGGATTTAATAATTTCTGTAATAACTGTGGAGAACTCACAGATGCTTATATTAAATTCCCTTATTCTCTATATTTTAATGATGATGCACAGACTTGCTCTGAAAATGGGAATATATTTGCTTATTGTAAAAAGCTTATAAACGTAGAGTTGAATATGACTAGATTAGAAAGTAAATCAGATTTTAGAGCAATGTTTAGACAGGATAAATATATAGAATCTATAAAAGGATTTGATTTAAGCAATCTTCATAGAGATGATAGAAGACCAAATGATAACGCTTGGTATTTTACTTATGATACATCTTTTGAATTTATGAAGGATTGGGTATTTGCGACAGACGAAAATGGTAATACTAAAAAATTAACAAATTCATATAAGATGTATAATTTAGAATTAACTCCTGCTGCTACTATAGAATCTCTTATGAATGGGTTAGGAACAGTACAAGCAGAAACATTAACATTAGGTCAAGCAACCTTAAATAGGCTATCGGAAGAACAAAAAGCTAATGCAGTAGCAAATGGTTGGACTTTAGCGTAGGTGATTATATGAATAATATAGAAATAATAGAAAAAAAAGGTTATAGAATATTAAGACCAAAAGAGGGTTATATCCTTTATAAAGATGGAGAAATCTTTGAAGGAGATGTGATACTAGGAGTCAATGCGACTCCTAGTGCTTATTCTACTATAGAGGATGTAAATTATAAAGAAATACAAAAGAAAATTGAAGAATTAGACCCTCTTAAAGAATTAAAAGAACAGAGAATTGAGTTGAGCAAAAATAATTTAGCACAATATCTTAAAGATAATCCATTATTTTCTACTGTTAAGTATGAAGAAGGAAGATATTATAATGTGACAATGGAGAAACAACAGTTGTTAACAAGTACTTTGCTTTCATATCAGTTAGATAATATCTTTGGAACAGAATCAAACTTGAAATGGAATGACACCAAAAATGTATGCGAACCTTATTCTTTTGAACAGTTAGGGAGATTGTCTAAAGAAATAAAATTATATGTTGAGCCATTAGTAGAAAAACAACAACAAATGGAAGTTAATATTAGAAATTGCAAAACAGAAGAAGAAGTGTTTAGTATTAAATTAGATTTTGAAGGAGTTGATTAGATGAAAGAGTTAATTGATTATTTTAATGAAAAATATACTAAAAAGAAAGAGTATATTTGTAAAGATTTAAACCCTATTAAATTATTAAATAGCGATGAATACGATAATTTTAGGGGTGAAGCTGGTTTAATAATCCTACAAAAACTTCAATATTATCCATTATTTAAAGTGCCGAAGATAAAAAATAATAGACCAGCATCTATTGGTTATATTTTAAAAACGGATAATGAAGAATATAAAGGGAGCATGAAACAAGTTGTAAGAAACGGGCATAAACTAAATGCATATAGCAATCCTTATATTAGAATTGCAATAAACGGAGACGAGGTTGCTTTAGATAAAAATAATATATCTATAAACGTAAATAACTGTTCTTTAACATTATATATAGATTCTCCTGAGCTACCTAAATTAGAATATCCTAAAAATAAAATGGATATGTATAGAGCGTTAAATTTTATAGAGGCAGTATGCTATTCTATTTATGACATTAATTTATTTGGGCTTTTTAATGAGGCAATGAATGATATCTTCTCCCCTAATAATATAGATGAAATTGATTTATTTTTAGAAAATTCTCTATTTTGTGTTGGTTTTAACATTAGAAACAATGCTTATTTTGTAAATCCTGATAAAGATAATTACTATACAATATTAGATGCAATCAAAAAAGGAAAAGCAATATATAAAGATTTAGAGACACCCCTTGTTAATTGGAAGATAAATAAAGAAGAAAAAGTAATATATTTAGGAGAGCTAATGGCTACCGAAAAAGGTTTAGGACTACCACCAAACTAGAAAGGAGTTTAAAATGAACGAATTAATTAAATTATATAACAATAAATATTCTAAAATAGAATATCCAAAAACTAAATTAGATTTTTACTATGTTTATTTATTTTTACAAAATAAAATAAATGAATATGATGATGGTGAATTAAGAAAATTATTTGAAAAAATAGAAATTCCAAAACCAACAACTCTTAAAGAATTGGATATATATAGAGAGTGTGTTGACTTTATTAATGGTATTAGAATTTCTAAAACAGGAAACAAAAGTACTCATTCTCTTAGTGATACTTCCTATAGATTGGGGTTTCATGAAGTTTATGAAGAAAATGGATATTTATATTATTATCTTGAAGGGGGAATGGAGTAATGAAAAAAATAATAGATAAATATAATGAAAAGAATCTTTTACCATTTCCACTGCCATATCCAAAAACAGATTTACAAATATTAAAAACATATAAATTTTTATCTATGATTCAAGATGATGAAATACAAAAAATGTTAAAAGATATTAAATTGCCTAAAATAGATTCTTGGAAAGATTATTTTTCTTTAAATGAAGATGGGAACGAATATTATACTATAAGTGTGCCAAAAGAAACAAATGAGTGGGAAAATGAAATAGACGAGATAGAAGAAGCTATAAGAAAAGGTAAGATTATTCTAGTAGAAAACGATGAGGGTATAATATGTACTGCTGAAAGTGTGGAAATAAAATTGGAGACCAAAAAGATACAGATTACAACTAAAGATTCTGATTATGGGAATATGGGACCCGTATAAAGAACTAATTAAATTAATTAAACACTTATAAATAATTTAGAGTAGGGGTTGCCCTACTCTTTTTTTAATATAAAGGAGATGGTTTTATGGTATCAAAACCAAAAATGATAGAAAGTTTTATTACAAAAAATAAATATAGTAGACCCGGAACAAAACGTTCAAGAACTACTAAAATAGCATGGCATTATACTGGTGCGCATGATGTATCTGCTAAAGCAACCATGAATTACTTTAAAAACTTAGCAACAACACATACAACTTATGCAAGTTCTCACTTTGTATGTGGACTTGATGGAGAAATATATTATATAGTTCCTATGAGTGAAATAGCATATACAACTAACAGTGCAAACTATTATTCTATCGGTATAGAATGTGCAACTACTGGAACTGATGACCATTATTCAGATAAAGAATACGTGTCTATGGTTAAATTAGGAGCTTGGTTGGCTCAATATTACGGATTAGACCCTAGAAAAGACTTTATAAGACATTATGATGTAACTAGAAAGGTATGCCCAAGATACTTTGTTAATCATAAAGATAAATGGAATCAGTTTAAATTAGATTGCTATAATCTTAAAGAAGGTAAAATAAAAGTATCTGATATTGTGAATTGTACTAATGGAAAAAAACATACTTCTAAAGTCCCTAGTACTACAACTAAAAAACAATATTTAAGAGTGCTTCAAGATGTTAATGTACATAGCACTCCTGACTTTAAGTCTAGTTCTGTTTGTGGTAAAGCAGAAAAAGGAGAAGCGCTTACTATTGTTAAAAAGATAGAGAGACCCGGAACAGATATGTATTTAGTGAAGGCAGGTTATTATATAACTGCTAGTAGTAAATATGTAGAAGTATTTGAGAGATAGGTGATTAAATGAATAAATTAATCAAATATTTTAATGAAAATTATGGGAAAGAATATGGAAAAATCTCTTATCCAAAAACAACAATTCAAATATATAGAGCGTATCAAGCCATAAAGAGTTACGGTATAGATGATGAAAAGTTGATAAGTTTATTACACGACATTAAACTTCCTCAGCCTAAAACAATAGAAGAAAAAGAATTATATGCCGATTGTTTATATGATTTAGATGATAGCGAATTATTAATGGGAGTCCCTTATACACAAAAGATAAAAATTTTGGAAAATTCAATTCCTGTAGAACAATATAATGGGAATTATGGTTATCGCTCTAATACTTTTGATTATAATATAAAAAATTTAAATATTAAAAATCCATCACATATAGAAATAGATATTTATTATGGGGAAAATTTAAATACAGAAATAGAAGAAAGCGATTATCATTTCAACGGAGTTTTACTTTTGAAAGAAAGTAACGATAGTACTTATGACTTTTGGTCTCCTGCGTTAGAAATAAAAAATGATGACTATGGGGATTCTTCAATATATTTAGTATTGTGGATATATAAACATGGAGGGAAAATAGCAGTAAGTCATAGACTTCATGATGATACATATATTTCTATGTTTTTTATTAAAAAAATATCTTTAAGTTTTTACGAAAATAAAGGAGGCACAATTCAAGCACCTCAAATTGGAAGCGTAGATGCCAGAGCTTTAATTAACAAAGAAGATGGATTGAGTGATTACGCCACATCTTCTAATCCTGTATTTACAGGAAAAGTAGTTCAATATAAGGATAATGCCCAATCTTATGAGGGAGGGAATGGTAGTGCTAGATTTGGATATAGTAGTTCAGGAGAAAACAGTTTCTCAAGTAACTGGGGTTCTGCATCTGAAAAGTATAGTTTTGCAGCAAATACAGCGTGTGCTTTTGGAGAAGGTTGCTTTGCTATTGGTAAGGGCACTCATGCTTGGGGAGAGAATCAATTTGTATTTGGTTCTAATAATATATATGATAAAAAAAATAAATATATGTGTATAGCAGGGAATGGAATAGATGCAGATAATACCAGTAATGCTTATACGTTAGACTGGAATGGTAATGCTTGGTATAAAGGTAATATAAGTATAGATGGCGCTCCAACTAATGACAAAGATTTAACTACAAAAAAATATGTAGATGATTATTTAAGTCCTTTAGTGAAAAAAGTCGGAGAAGTTACAACTCAAGTAGCACAAGAACACGTTCCAACTGCAACAACTACATATCTAAATAATATGTTTAATTTAGTTGAAATACCTATAACAAATTCTACTTTAACATTAACTTCTGCTAGAAATCAAACTCCTACTGGTGGAGTAATGGTTGATGGAACTACTATTGTATTACCTGAAATAGATTATTTTACAGAAATACATTTATTTTTTAAAGCAGATGCAAATATGAATTTAACATTACCCGATATTAAATATCAAATGACTACGGATATAGTTGGAGGTAAAATATATGAATTTATCTTTACTCATTTGAATGGATTAAATGAATGGATAGGAGGATATGTAGCTTATGTGTAGGCTAAATTTAATGATGTATAACCCTAAAAGAGTTCCTAAAATGAGTGCCAAACTTGAAGCAGATGGAAATAAAATATATTTCTATGGTATATTTAATGACTTTAAAAATAAAGATAAATATTATTTTAAAGAAGTTAAGCATGGAATAATTTATATTAATTCTACAAGAATCACTGATAAAGGAAGCTTAACTGACGAGACTGAAGGTAGGACAAGAGTAAATTTTGGAACATATAAAGAAGATGGAAGTGTTAAATATAGTATGAAACCTTATAATAAATCGTTGAATTATTTGGCAGTTGCTTTTTGTTCTTATGTAGATGAAGATGGTAAAACAAAATATGCCTATTCGGATGTGGTAGAAGGTAATGCAACAGATGGATTCGTTCAAAGATATCCTCATAAATAAAATTTTATAAAATATAATAATTTAGAGTAGGGACTTCCCTACTCTTTTTTATTAAATACAAGGAGATGTAAAATATGGATAACAAAAATAAGGTTAAGAAAAAACGTAGTACTAGAAAGTGGGTAATACCTTTAGTAATCACATCTATATTTGCTTTCACAGGTATTGCGATATGGTTACAATATGCTACTAGCACAGAGTTATCTTCAACTTTAATAACTTGTTTCTACGGATTTTGTGGTGGTGAGCTTTGGCTATTAGCATCTATCACAAAAACAAAAACAAAGAATAATAATAGTGAAAATATAAATACTGATGATTCAGAAGGAGAGGAATAAAAAATGGATGTTCAAACTATTTTAATATCATTTATAATATCTATAGCTGTTATATATACAGTATACAAATTTATTAGTTTAAGTAAAGAAAGACAAGTAGAAAATATCAAACAATGGCTTATATTTGCCTGTCTTGAAGCTGAAAAAATGTTAGGCAGTAAAACAGGTAAAGTAAAATTAAGATATGTGTATGATTTATTTGTTAGCAAATATAAATTTATATCTTGTCTTATCCCATTTGATACTTTTAGTAAATGGGTAGATGACTCATTAATAGATATGAGAAATATGATAAACACTAATAAAGCTATCAAAAAGATAGTAGAGGGAGTTGATTAAATGAATGAATTAATAAAATATTTTAATGAAGAATATAGTAAAGAATACGGAAAGGTTTCTTATCCTAGAACTACTCTACAAATATATAGAGTATATCAAGCTATAAAATCTTATGGAATAAATGATGATAAATTGGTTGAGTTGCTACATAACGTAAAATTACCTAAACCTAAAAATACAGAAGAATGGGAGTTATATGTTTATTGTTTATATAATATGGATGATAGTGAATCAGAAAGAAAGATTAAAGATATTTCGAACAAACTAGAAATACTTCCTGTAAAAAATACACATCAGGTTATCCGAGATGGAGTACCAGTTTCTCAACAAAATATAACTTTAGATGGAAATAACTATAAAGCATATATATTTAATGACGAACAAATAACAATACCAGACAGCTTAGTATTAGAAGATTTTGAAAATAAGTTTTTAGCCATAGCTTCTCACTCTAAAGGAGTGTTAAATGCCGTCATTTCATATAATGATGGTGTAAATGATATAACAAAAGAAATAGAATTGACACGTGACGAAAATTTTACTTCAAACTATTTTGATTATAGTGACTATACTGAATCTAGTATATTGAATATAACATTTGGATTTGACTATGGTATTAACAAATTTTTTATATACGTTTATTATATGAAACAACCTATGAAATCTCCGATTTTTTATGAGGTGAAAAAAGTTTCACTTTCATATTCGTATATTACCAACTTACTAGATGACGATTATTTAAAAAGTATTGATTATTCTAAAATTAATAATGTCCCTTATAAGTTAACTGCTCTTGTAGAGGGTTCAACAAAAACACTAAAGACTGGGGAATATGCATCTTTATTCGATAATTTATTTATTTGGGATGCCAATAAAATAAATGAACGATTAGATGATACAAGTGGAGTAAAAAAGAATGAATATTATGAGCATAATATAAAAGTTAAACAAAAAGATAGTGAAGGAATAGGTTACGGTCAATATATTCCAGCCGAGTCCATGTCTGAATATAAATTATTTATTAAAGCTGGTCCCGATGTTATAGTAAGGGTTTACCAACATAAAACAAAACAATTATTAAATAAAATAAAAGATTTCCCTCTTGGAGAATACAAAGAAATTATGGTAAGAGACGGCTTAAATAGAAGTGACGGAATATTTATTGCTTTTACTGTCAAAGATGATGTAACAGATTTTTATGCTAATACTTATGTTAGTGATTTAGTTTTATGTAAATCAGATGGATTTTTAACTAAACAAGAAGTAGATAATAAAGTTGATAAAGTAAATGGAAAAGGATTGTCTACTGTAGATTTTACTACTGCTTATGAAACAAAACTTAAAGGATTATCTAATTATAATGATACAATTATTAAAAACAATATAGATGCTATAAATGCTAAAATAAACACTATGTTCTCGTTTAATGATAATGGAGAATTAGTTGTGACAATAGGAGAAGTATCTAAAACATTCGTACCAAAATCAGAGTAGGATTATTCCTACTCTTTTTAAAGGAGTTGATTAAATGAATAAACTAATTGAGTTTTTCAATGAAAAGTATGGAGATAAATATGGGAAGATTCCTTACCCAAGAACAACAATGCAAATATATAGAGTATATCAGTCTATAAAAAGTTATGGGATAAAGGACGAAGAATTGGTTAAATTGTTACATAATGTTAAATTGCCTAAACCAAAATCTATAGAAGAAAAAGAGCTATATACAGATTGTTTATACAATAAAGATGATAGCGAGATGGTAATAGATACAAGTAATTTAATTTCCAAAGAAAACCCTGCATTTACTGGTAGTATAAGTTTAGGAAGAAAAGAAGGAACTACTGTTGGTGAAGGTAGTTATGCAGTTGGAGCATCTGTCACAGCCTCAGGTGCATTTTCACACGCTGAAGGGTTTTTTACAGATGCATCAGGTTCTGATTCACATGCAGAAGGTTACAGTACAAAAGCATCAGGTTCTGAATCTCATGCAGAAGGTTTTGGTGCTAAAGCATTAGGTTCTAAATCTCATGCAGAGGGCTTCAATACAACGGCTTCAGGACAATCATCACATGCAGAAGGTGTGTCTACAAGTGCTTCTGGTGATTATTCTCATGTAGAAGGGTGCGGTACTATTGCTTTAGGCGACTACCAACATGTACAGGGTAAATATAATATAAAAGATACTAAGGGTAAATATGCACATATAGTTGGTAATGGTTCTGATGCAGATACACGTTCCAATGCACACACATTAGATTGGAAAGGTAATGCTTGGTATGCAGGTAAGTTATCTCAAGAAGGTACGCCTACTGAAGATAAAGATTTAGTTACTAAAAAATATGTAGATGATAAAACTTCTAGTTTACCTCAATTTTCATTTAACGAAAATGGTGAATTGGTTGTTACGATAAATGGAGTTAGTAAAACTTTTGTACCTAAAAGTTAACAATAAATAAAAGGAGATGATTAAATTGGAGATAAAATGAAAGTTAGAGAAGGGGAAGATGGGGTATTCTTATCCCTATACATCACCTGATTTAGTAACAGAACAAAATGGAAAATCAAATACTAAAGAAAATATTAACGGCATAATTTTTAAATATAATAAATATTTTAATATATAAATGCGAATAATATAGATAAGTTATTCTATTTGTATTATTTATGGATTACCCTCTAGTCTTATGGCTAGGGGGTTATTTTTATTTATAGTCCATTTTAAGTGGAAAATTTTAAAAAAGTAGTTGTATTTTTGTAATATTTATCATATAATAATATCAGAAAGAACAAAGAGTCCACTTTAAATGATATGGAGGGTTAATATGAATAATGTAAGTATATGTAGTGCCGACATAGGCAATATCACAAGTATCTTTATGGGAGATAAGAATAATGACATTTTAATAATTGAAAGTAGAATAGAAAAATATTCTACGATTAAAGAACTTGGAGATAATGAAATATTTGAGACAGATGAAAAATGGATAGTAAATCAAGGAGAATTTAAAAACGAACATTTAAAATTTAAAAAAGACAACTTCTTTAATTTGCTTTACTATGGATTGGCTAAAGTAAGTAAAAATAACAGAATTAAACTTGTATTAGGAATCCCAGCAGGACAATATAATGAATACAGCCAAGAATTAAAAGCATTAATAAAACAAAATAATATGAAAAAGATAACTCTTGGATCAGGTAAAGATAGAGAAACTAGAACAATTTATATTGAAGATGTGATAATTCGTCCTGAAAGCTATGGAATTAAAAATTTAAAGTCAGTAAATAAGGCACAAGTAGAAGCAAAAACTCTTATCGTAGATATAGGTGGGGGAACAACAGATATAGCTATATTTAATGAGAAGAATAAATTTATAGACGGAGAATCTTTAGACATAGGACTATTAGAATTGTATCATAATGTAAAGAAATATATCTCTATGAAGTATTGTAAGATTAGTCTTGAAGATGCCAAAAAAGTATTTGACGGAGAGATTAAAATGATTAATATACAAGATTATTCTTTTCTTAAAGAGTTCCAAGATGACTTTATGAATAAATTATTGAATGAATTTAAAGGGAGTTTCCCAAGTGCTATTTCATGTAATTTGATTCTTGCAGGAGGTGGGGGAGAAATAGGTATTAACTACTTTAAGAAAGAATATCCTCAAACTATCTTAGTAAATGATATTGGAGTAAATGCAAAAGCCTTTCGTTTAATGGGGTTAAAGAAATGGCAAAAATAAAAGAGATTAGAATTAGATTTTATGAAAATGAAATAGCGTTATATGACTATATCATTTCTAAAAGAAGTGCATCAGGGTTTCTTAAAGATTTAGCAGAAGTAGAGTGGAAACGAGAACAAAATTATGTAAACAATAATATAAATATAAATATGTTATTGGAAAAGATAGCAGGATTAAATACTTCTAATAGTATACAAAAATCTTCTCAAATAGAAAATGAAGTAGAGAATAATTTAGACGATTTTATAGATAATTTTGATGATGAGTTTGATGATTGACAAACTGTTTACAATATTGTATAATATAAATATAGTTCGATATTTTTATATATATGACCACCGTAACCCTAATTATAAGCTCAACTTAATAGTCTTATTACGGTGGTTATTTTATTAAAGGAGGAAATACAAATGGAGGAAAGAAATCCTTATGAACTCCCTATTGTTCCTCGACAACATCAGATTAAAGTAGAGGAAGCTAGAGAATTAAGGCTTATTGATTTATTTATTGATGAAGGGAATCACGAGAAGCAACTAAGTAGAGCAGACCTTATACTTATTTATTCCCTATATGAAGATGGATTAAAGGAATTTTTAGATGATTATTTGGACTATGTAGAGAGAGAAGTAGACACAAAGGGATATAAAGTTGTTAATAAACCTCACTTCTATCTCAAATCAACAGTAGGATAATCACTCTTAATAGGGTGATTATTTTTTTTTATATATTTTTAATAAAAAGTGTAATATTTTCCATACTTTTTCATATAATGAAGTAAAAGGAGGGGAAAATAATGAAAGGAAATAAAACAATCATACCTATAAGTTTTAAAAATAATATGGAGGATAAATTATTATTCTCTTGGCTAGAAGATAAATTTGAAGAATATGGTAATAAAAGTAATTATATAAAATATATTTTAAGAAAACAAATGTTATCTGAATCAAATCAATTTACTCAAAAGGTCAAATAGCATTGCAAGTCCAAACCAAAATAAAGCTTCACTCATTTTTTGTCACCTCGGTTATTCATAATTATATTGTTAGTGTTAACTAAAAGGGGGATATTATACATGAAATCTTATACTTTTAAGGAATACAAACAAATGACAGAGAATAAATATACGACTATAGAAAAATGCTTAAATATCTTAAAGAAAAATAAAAAAGAATATAAAAAAATGGTTATACTAATAGCAATATTAATGCATAAAGGATTATTTTGTTATGCAGCTACTACGGAAGCAGAAATATCTAATGTAGCAACACAAATTTTAAATCTACTAATGATATTCGCACGATATGGATGTATGTGCATGGGTATAAAAAGTATTATAGAAAATGCACTACAGGGAGCAAACTTCCGCCAAGCTACTAACTCAGGTGTTCAATATTTTTTAATCTATATACTTTTAACATTCTACCCAAAATTATTTACAATGATTAAATTATAGGAGGATTATTATGGAAGAGAAAATAGATAAATTAATAGGCGTCATAGATAAATTGACAGATATAGGAGATAATCTTTTACATCCAATAGAGTTTTTACAAGAAACTGGTTATAAGTTATTAGTGGCTATACAAGATTATTCGTTTAATATATGTCTAGTCGCAGGATTTATTGCTCTTATATTATATGTGTTCGGTTATGACAAAGGGAAACGTTGGGCGTTTGTTATACCTTGCATATATTTAATTTTAAACATTATAGTAGGAGTCCTTACAGGTGCTTAAAAGTATACCTATCTCAAAATACTTTGAGATTAAAAATCAAGAATATATATATTTAAAATTAATCCCAACAAAATCCATTAGAAACAATCGAACATTTTCAATTCTATATCTTGTGAATAAAATGTTTGTAAACTTAAATAAACTTATACAAATCGAAAATAAAAAAATTATTCTAAAAACACAATTCAAAGCAAGTTATTATATACACATCACAAATGATAAAATTAATTTTTATTTTATTGTGCCCAAATTATTCTATTCTAAATTCAAAGTTAAATTCAAAGAAATATGGAAGTCTGTAGAGATAAAAGAAGTTGATAATATTCCTTTGATAGAAGGCGGATCTAAATATCAACTTGTCTATAAAAATAGAGACTTTTTATCTAGCGATACAGATATGAGAAATAATGATTTATTAAATGCAAATATGAATGTAATTGAATTACTTCAAGATGAAGAAGAGGCAGGGATATTTTATAACTTCATTCCTGTATCAGAAAAGCAATCAAATTATTTTAGAGCATCTTGTCAAAAGTTTATAAAAGAATACAGAAACACTTCTGTCAAATATACTTCAAATAAAATGATGAATATTGTTATTAAGATATTAGATTTTACTGTGGATTTTTTTAATTCAACTTTAGACTTAATGTTTGGAGTTAAACAAAATAAATCAGAAAAAGTTGTTAATTTTGATTCTTTAAGTAACAATACTTTAAAAAAGGGAATGAGTGATTTATGCAAAACCCAAATCCTAATTTCTACAAAAGGAGAAAATAAGAGAAGAGATAAGATTATAGCAGATGCTATTGTTGGCTCTTATGGAGAAATAAAAGATGATAATGAATTTATATGTAGGAGAGTGAAAAAAGAAATGGATATTTTGAAACCTGTGTTAAGCAATGTTAATCAATTAAATACATCTGTACTTGAATGTAGTAATTTTATTGCACTTCCGGGAGAAGAATTAATTCAACAATTCCCTAATATAGAACATAATAGTGTATATAATAAAAAATTCCCTAAATGTTTGGCTAATGGTGATATACTTATAGGAACATCTTTAAAAAATGAACCTATCTATTATTCTACAGATAAAGAATTAAGCCGTCTAGGAAGGATTCTAATGGGTGGTATGGGTTGTGGTAAAACTTACTACATGACAAACCTTGCTAAATCTATAATAGCTAAAGGAGATGGATTAGTAGTATTAGATATTATTAGAGATTGTAGCCTGTCAGAAACCATAAAAAAGGTAATTCCTAAAGATAGGCTTATAGAAATTGATTGTAGCAATTATAATCAACTACAAGGATTCTGCTTTAATGAATTAACTTGTGATGATAGTGAGGATAAATATAAGAAATTAGCTAAATGTATGGAAAAGGCTACACAATTACACATCTTATTAAACACTATTAATGCAGATACTAAATTAACTCCTAGAATGTTAAGATATTTTTATTCTGCTTGTACGGTAGCCTTTTATAAAAATTTTAATGCCAGTTTTAAAGATATAATAGGTATACTTATGTATCCTAATGCAAGAAGAAAAGCCTTAGAATGGCTTACAGAAGGTCAAAAAAAATTACTTGAAGATGAAATAAACGATTTAAGTGAGTTAGATAAAGAAAATAAAGATGGGGAAGTGGAAAATTACGATAGCAAGATAGATGGCATAATAGATAGAGTGAGCTTATTAAAAACTAATTTATATACCAAACTAGCCTTCAATAAGTCAGCAGAAGAGAATATAAATTTTGTAAAAGCATTAGATGAAAATAAAGTTATATTAATAAAGGCTAGAGAAGAGGATTTTACTAACAGAAATATAAGAGACTTAATTGCTACATTTTATTTAAGTAAAGTTTGGTTGTCAAAACAAATCAGTTCAAATACTAGAACAGAAATATTCTTTGATGAAATTAATCTATTTCCAACAGCACAGACAATTCTTCAAGATATATTAACTGAATGTAGAAAGTATTCTTTTATACCTACGATATCTTTACACTTCTTAAATCAATGTAATAAAAAATGCAAAGACGCAATTTTGAGCAGCGGTTGCAGTTTTATCCTCCTTGCAGGAGCTGATGTAAAGTGTTTTGAAGAACTAAGAGGATTATTCTATAAGGAAGGGTATACAGAGACGGATATGCTTAATTTAAAGCGATTTCATGCATTGTGTTTAATCAGAAATGAAGAGAAAGGATATTCGGCATTTATTGTAAAGTTGCCAAAATAGCTATTGACAAAATATGTAATTTATTATATCATATAATTGCAATGGACATTTATATGTGCCTATATGAATAATTCGTATAGGTTAATTAACCCAAAATAAGAGTTGAAATATCTCCAACTCTTATTTTTTTTTATACATTTTTATGTAATTTTATTTATTTTTATATACTTTTTAAAAAGGGGCATATTTCACCTAAATTGCTATAACCGATATGAACATTCCGCATATATTTCAGTTAGCTATTTTATAGCTATTACATATATGCTACATATATCATAGCATATGCAAATTGGTATCAAAAATATTCCAATTTAACAAAGTTTTAATAATTTTAATAATGTTGTTAACTATTTTTATTTTCATATTCTAGTATTTTATTGAGTACGTCTATCTGCATTTCTTGAGAAATATCTAATTTTGTTTTTAATTTAAATATCTCTTTGTCTAAGCACTTTCTTAATTCATCAGATATACTATAACCTAAAACATTTTCCATCGCTTTTATTTTATTTTTAATCGGTGCTTGTTTTCTTTCGAATAAATTATTCATTTCATTATATAAATTCATATTATTCACTCTTTTCTAAATTTATTAATCATTATCAGAAATATTATTTCTTATCGTTTCAATCATGTACTTCTCAGGAACGGTATTAACTTCTATAAGACTCTGACAAGCATGCATACCAGTAAGAAAGAAGATTGTGATTATAATACTTCCAACTAAAGAAGAAATTACAACAATAAAATCCCAATCAAACATATCTTCTCTTGCTGCTTTTATTATTTTAACTAAAGCAAATACAGTTACTCCAATAATTAAAATAGACACAACTAACCATAAAATATTTGTGTATATTACATATTTTATCATTCTAGCCATTAAATCTTGTAAATAAGGTATTACATTATTTGATGACCAGTCTATCGCTATACCGAACTTATCACATAAGTGGTCTAACACTTTAATTATTTCATTACTCATATTATTCACCTATCCATTATACTGTTGTTCCAATATTTCTTTTATTTTTAATAATTCATTATATAAATCTTGATTTAATTTCATTCTAAATTCTTCTGCATCAGATACAAGAGAGCCAGTAGAAGTAATCAAATGTTCTTCTGCTTTAATTGAACGTAACTCACTAACTACTAGCTCAATCAATATAAGAAGCTGTTCTTTATTCATATTATCCTCCTATCTAGTACCAGTACTACCAAACCCACCTAGTCTTTCAGTATTTACACAAACATCATTATCTATAGTTAAATATTTTTCAAAAATACATTGACAAAATCTTTCATTCTTTTCTAATACAACCTCTTTATCAGAAGTATTATAAAGTTTGATTCCTATATTTCTAGGGTAATAAGAACTATCTATTATACCTGTTCCATTTGCTAATACTAATCCCTTTTTTATTCCTATGCTAGAACGAACAAATATTTTCAATACTTCATCTTTCTGCATATAAGCACATATATCTGTAAATATTAAATTAGAATGAGAATGTGGAGGAATAATTATTTTGCACGGTGTTCTTAAATCATAACCTGCACTACCTTCATCATTTCTTTGAGGTAATTTAATTTCTTCCTCTAAATGCTCTCTTAATTCATTACTTACTATTTCAAAGCCTCTTGTTTTCATACTACCACTCCATTCTGTTTTTTCCATATATTTTAAAAATTTATTTTTATATTTTGTTATATAATCATAATCTTTAAATTCAAATTTACTCATATTTATTCACTCCAACTACTGCATCTGCATACCAATAATATCTACCCATATCTAAATCTATTTTAAACTTTACTATAGGATTAGAACTACACATTTTTGTTATAGTAGCAGTTTTACCTGCATACTGAAACATATCTTCTGTTAAATCAGTATATCTACCATAATCTAAATCACAGGCTATCCTAATCTTGTCTCCTACTTTAAGTCTTCTTATTTTCATATTACCCTCTCCTTTCAATATTATCAAACCCTTCAATTATACAAGGTGGTTCAATATTTTCAGATTCATTTAGTAACCAATGTGAAGATACAAATTTCTTCTTAAAATAAACACAATCAATTTCTACATCTTTTACATCTTCCTTAACATAAGAAATTATATTTTTTCTTCCTTCTCTAGTAAGATTACGCCCATCATATATAACAGAGCAACCTTTCTTTAAGTTATCAACTATTTCTTGTTTTGCTTTATCTATTATAACACTAGATTTGCCATCAGTAAGTCTTTTTAAATAACCAAATTCTTTTACTTCTAAAACATCATAAGAAACAATTACCGTATCTTTATTTCCAAATACATATTGTTTAGCATAAGTAGTTTTACCAGTGTTCGGTAATCCTACTAACATTATAAATTTATTCAAATTATCCCCTCCTGTATAAATTGCAAGAGACTGAATGGAAACTTCTATTTTTACCTTTAGTGCATATCTGTCCTGAAGGCTTAGAGAAATCATAATGTTCACAAAATCCACAACATTTAGTATTTATATTCCATTCTTTAGCCTTCAAGCAGACACCTAAAGCATCTATTATTTCACAATCGTTACACTTTCTTCTCTCACAATATTCTTTAATTTCTGAAAGTGATTGATAAATGCTCATATTTTAATCCATATCCTCACAATGTTCACAATCATTACAGTTTAAATATCTCCCATGAGTATCAACGAATATATTTTCATCACATTCATGGAATATGGTTTCTTCATCATAAATATCAAATAGGTCATCAATCCAACAGTCAAAGTAGTTACACCATTTCATATTCATCACCCTTTCCTTATTATATTTATATTATATCATATTTTAATATTGTTGTCAAGTAATTTTATAAACTTTCTTTTGTTTCTTCTTTATATTTATCAACATAATGAGACATTAATTTTAATTCTTTATTACCTCTACAATCACTATTTAATATACTTCTAACTGAACTTTGAGGTATCCATATATCCTCTTTATTATATTCTCCAGTAAGAAAATAAGTGGTATTATATTTTAGATAATTATTAAATTCATTTCCTATAGTATCAATACCACAACAACATCTGCTCTCTGAATACTCATGTAGGTCGTTATCTCCACAACCCACAGGACAAGTTGCAATTTCTTTAATCTTATTTACGTTTCTTAATTTAAATTCTTTTACCATTTCATAATGTCTACTTTTTTTAGGTTTATAAAATGGGTACATATCTTTAATAGGTTGTAATCTTTTCTTTAATTGAGAATCGTTTGTAGGTATCTTTAAGTGTTCTACAGTTATATAATCAACAATTCCTTTGGTATCTTCAACTACTCCTAGAGCATCTTCTAAATGAATTAAAGGTTGTATTCTTAATCCTACCCAAAACCCTTTATTTTTTAATTCTTTCATAAACGATATTCTTTCTTCTACAGTGGGAGTGTTCTTTTCAAATTCTCTAATAGTATCATTATTGTTAGAGAATAAACTTATTTGAAAAGCATGAGTTTTAGGATTTAATATTTTCCAATATTCACTTGGCAACTTGGCACATTTAGTTGAAATCATAACTGGGTATTCGTATTTATTTAATAACGTCAATAATCCATATGTTATTTTATCTGTAAATTCTCTTTGTTGAAATGGGTCTGACATACCTCCTAAATGAAAAGGCACTCTATGTCTTAATAGCTCCATATTTATACCTCTAGTTTTACAATCTGTTTCAAATGCTCGATATAGTGTTTTTTCAAAATTATTTAAATCTATAAATTCACTCTCTCGACCTCTCACAGTAACAGGACTACGCCCTTTAACAAAACAATATTCACAACCAAAAGTACAATTATTGTATGTGTCTATTCTAAAAGGGTTTCCACAAAATTTAAATTGATTTGTAATTGAAAAAAAATTACTCATATTATTTCCTTCCTCCATACTTACGCTGAACATTAACTCCATCTATGTTTGCCCATTGATACATTCTTGCTAAATATATTTCTTTATATTCATTTAGGTCAATATTATTTTTTTCTATATATTTATCTATTACTTCTTTTTGCTCTAAAATTTTCTTTTCGTTTTCTTTCATCTTTTTCTTCCTACCTTGAATACAAAACATCAAACCGTCAGATAATAATTGACATAAATCATCAAGCATAGATGTTATTTTCCCGTAATGTTCCATTTTCATATTATTACCCCTTTCTATATTTATATTATATCATATTTTAATAATGTTGTCAAGTATTTTTATAAAATTTCTTCAAATTCAAACTTATCAAGCGTATTACTTATAACAGTAAAATATTTATAATCTTCTTCTCCAGTAGCAAGATTTTTTACCTTTAACATTTTTTGATAACCTGCATAATTATCAAGGGTAGAAGATAAAAGAATTTCATCTCCTATTTTTAAGTCTTTAAAAACTTTTGCTTGTGTTCTTTTTTTAATTTTTGTAACCCTTAATTTTAATTTTAATTCAAGCATACCTTACTCCTTTATGTATTTTAAAATATCTAAATCATTAACCTTAATACAATTATCTTGTAACCATTTTAAAGGGATACTCTTTCTATTATAAACTTCTTCAAAATTTAAAAGTAGCTTAGCATTAAATAAAAAGATTTCGTTCGTTTGTCTCATTTCTACAATCATATAAACTCTATCTGTATAGTTTAGATATTCCTCTATTAATTCAAATTGATAAGGTTTTATATTGGATAGAGGGAAAGAGGTGCTATTATTACAACTTTTAGCTTCAATAAATACTACCTCTCCATTCTTTAAGCAACCACAATAATCAAGGAACTCCGACTTACCTCTAGGGTAAGCCGTAACTATCTTTCCTTTTGTTCCTCTGATTACTACCCAATCAGTAGGTACTTTAGATATAAAAGCTAATTTATTTTTTCTATATTCATTAAATTTATCTGATAATTTTATTTCAAAATTTTTACCTATTTTATTACTATTTTTTGCCATTAAAATTCTCCGTTTCCTTTAATTCTTTTGATATTTCTTTTATCACTTCAGGGTTTTTCTTTTCATATATAATACAAAGAATCATCATTACTACTAAATAACAATGATATATAGGTATAAAGCATTTTAGAATTTCTTTTAAACAAGGATTTGCCATCTCTTTTACGGCTTCCTTTGCTAATTCTTCTGTCATATAAAGTGAAAAAACATCTTTAGAATAAATATTTTTAAATAACTTTACAGTAAATATTTTCAACAAAACTAAAGCTATTAACGATACTAAAAGATAAATTAAAAATATTGTTCTTATCATATTATTCTCCTTTCGCAGCACCTAAAATACAAGTTTTATAATAATCATAATCTTTTTTCATCATTATGAATCCCCATATAAACCCAACTAAAGGAACAAAATGAACAAGAGGTATCATACAGGTAAGGGCTATACTAAAAGTATTTCCAAAAGATAAGATTAAATTTTTGCCATTTTTTGTTTTTATTAATTCTTCTATAAGGTCTCTGTCACTAGCAGTTTTCTTTATAACATATTCTCCTATAAAGAAACTAACAATACTTATTATTATCCATACAACTACAAGTACTTTAATTATCACCATTTTATCATTCTCCTTTTAAAATATTTTCTATTACTTTATCTATATTATTAAAAACCTCTTCTAAAGGTTTATTAGTATCTATTTCATAATCTGTTTTAGGTCTTCTTTCTATGAAATCGAGCTCATCTCTAACCATTCTATCTAAAACTTCTTTTACATTGACATTTTCGTCCCTATTTAAGCTTCTAATTAATCTAACTCTGTCATCGCAATTAAGCATAATTGATACTAAATTATCTTTATATTGAGATTTGTTAAATTGATATAACCCATGAGGGTTTAATATAGTCAAAACATAATCGCCTTTTTCAAACTCTTCTACAACATTAGCGTATCTATAAGACACATCTTCTGATTGAATGTAATAAGAAGTATGTTCAATTACTTCTCCTTCTTTAAATTTCCTATCCATTTCTTCATCGGATATAAAATAGTATTCTACTCCTTGAGTTTCTTTCTCTCTCATGGGTCTTGTAGTATAAGATATTGCTATTGGGATACTATATTTTTCAGATATGTGTTTGGCTACTGTATCTTTTCCAGTAGCAGATGCTCCTAATAAAACTATTATTTTTTTCATATCGTCACCCTTTCTTAATCATCAACAGTTAATGTATATAATATAAAAGCCAACATTGTGCAAGTTATTGAAATTATTAGTATATTATCGGAATAAGGAAGTATAGTTGGGAAAAAGATTAATCCCAACGTATAGATTCCTAATAAAATTGCAATTATTAAATATATACTTGATAATTTTATTTTCTTCATATCTCTATCCTTTCTTAACAAATTCATACAATATACATATTAATTCTTCTTCAAGTTCCCAAGAAACATTTATTGCAATATAATTTTCTACCTCTTTATTAATTCTACAATTTATACCATCATTTGCTAATAATCTTCTTGCGACTCTGCCTAGCTCACCACATATTGCAGTCTTACTCTCCGTTGTAAAAGGGTATGACCACAAGCTCATTTCTGTTATAGAAAGAGGTAAAGAGGTATGGGTGCTTTTAACTTTTCTAACTTCGATTTTCGTAACTAAAGTCCACCCATTTAAATCTATTCCTGTGGCTTCATTAAATACATTTCTTATACCATAAAACATATTTATTCTCCTTTTAAATTATTGCTATTCATATCTTTAAGAATAAATATACTATCTTCATCTCTTAAAACTGCATACTCTCCTGTGTACACTAAGTCTCCACTCTTTTTTAATTTGATATATTTTTCACTTCTAAAGAAATGCAACAATATTCTTCCGTCCTTATCAAAATTAAAGAAACAGCGTTCTCCTATTAATTCTTTAAAATATTCATGTTTGCTATCTACAAATAATAAAACCATAAAACCACTCCTTTTATATATCTAATAAAACAACCTTATGTTCTTTTAAAGTTTTTGGCACATCTATAATTCTTTGATTAGATGACCCTCTTAATTTTAAAGTCACATCTTTCTCTTTCATTTCAAATTTTCCATCTATTAATACATCTATATTTTTAAATATTTTTTCTCCATATTTTTTTAACAAGTCTTCATATAAATACCCAGTCCATACATATATTTTTATAGAATTGTCAAATGTTTTAATCTCATTTATTACAGTTATCACTTCTTTTATATTATTAGAGTGTAACGGCTCTCCACCTAAAACGCTAAAATTTCTTTTAATGTTATTAGCAGTTAATGAGCGCTTGATATATTGTAATTCTCTACCTCCAAAAGGTTTTCCACCATTAAAATCCCATGTTTCTTTATTAAAACAGCCTTCACAAAAATTATTGCATCCTTGAACAAATAAAGAAACACAAACTCCTTCTCCGTTTACCGAATCATTCGGTTTTATGTCTGCATATCTCATTTTATCACCTCCTTAGAGAGGATTCGTCCCCTCTAATTTATAAATGTTTAACTCTATTTAATATATCTAATACTCTCCCTTTAGTCCATTGATTTTCTCCAAGATAGCCACAAGTTCTTCTTACAACCGAAAGTTTACTTTGGTCATCATTATGACATTGAGGACATACCCATATATCATTATCCAAATCGTATTCCATAACTCCATTATAATGACATTTTCCACAAACATCAGATTCAAAATTTATTTCTGCATATATATTATGGATATACATAAAATTAATAAGTTGTTCTAATGCTTTAAGATTTTTACTCATATTATAAGTTTCGACATATGATACTACTCCACCTAATGAGTGGTCTTGAAGTGTTCCTTCTAATTCTAGTTTGCTAAAGGCATCAATTTCTTCCCTAACATCTACATGATAAGAATTTGTAATAAACCCTTTATCTGTTATATCTTTTATTTCTCCGAATTGTTTTTTAATCTTATTAGCAAATAGTCCGCCTGTTGATTCTTGAGGGCTTCCATATAAAGCAAATAATAAACCAGTTTCTTTTTTCCATTCTTTAGTTTTATCCTCTAAATGTTCCATTATTTGCATAGCTAACTCATAGCCTTCTTTTGTTGTATGAGGTTTTCCTGTAAGATATTTAACTGTTTCATATATTCCACTATATCCTAAAGATACTGTAAAATTCTTTTTAATAATTGGAAGAACTTCGTCTTCAGGATTTAATCTTGCAAATACTCCATGTTGCCACAAGATAGGAGCGACATTTGCTTTAACTCCTTTAAACTTATCATATCTTAATATACCCATTCTTTTACACAAGTCTAATTTTTCATCTAATATTTTCCAAAATTCATCTATATCTCCATTGGAAAGTATAGCTATATAAGGTAAATTTATTGTTTGAACTCCAACATTACCTCTACCATAAAAGAAAGGTTTCCCTTTTTCATCAAATATAGGAGATAGGAAGGAGCGACATCCCCAAATATCTTCACATAGATTCGCTACATCTATGCAGTTTTCAACTTCTCTATGTCACCATAGATGTTGAGAATACATCACATTCTTAAAAACTTTTACCATTCTTAAGAACCCCACCATTTCGATTTAAAGGGACTTATTTTCCCATTGCCCTACCTCAATCGCTTAGGCTCTACTCTACTCACTTCCAATTATCGTATTTCTCGAATAATCGTGTTTTCGATACTCGTTAGGCTTTTAATCTATAATTAGATATTTAGCACGGCAAGTTATCCTTGGTTAAGGATTTTCTCCGTTTAGATGGGTTTTCTAATAGTATTACTACTATTAGGCACAGGTTTTGTTTATGCATGGGAAGGCATATCCGTATTTTTCTTTCATTTTTTTTACAGAAATATAATCCGGAGCCATTCTTAATGAAGTAGATTTAATTGCTAATTGTTTTAGATAATAATATTCAGAATCAGGGTACATATTATCTTCATCTAAAAAGAATAACAATTTAGGAAAAGTAGGAGTGCTTTTAACCCCAAATTCATTTTCCATACCTTCTATTCTTTGATTTAAAAACTCTTCGATTAACATAGCCGTTTCTTTTTTGTATTCAGGATTTTCGTCTAAATACATACAAAGAGATATAAAAGGAGATTGCCCATTAGTAGAATTCATTGTAGATATTTGATAATTAAAAGTCTGAACGCTATCTTTAATTTCTTTTTTTAATCTTTTTTCTACCAATGTTTCGAGTTCTTCTTTTTTCAAATGAACACCAACTAATGCCATTTCTTCAACAACTTCTTGTCTTATTTTATTTTCACTAACCCTTACATATGGTGCTAAATGGGATAAACTCATTGTTTGCCCTCCATATGTAAAAGAACTAATTTGTGTTGCTATTTGTGTCGCTAATGTACTTGCAGTCCTTAAAGATTTAGGGGTTCTTATTAATTTTTTATTTATAACTGTCCCTTGTTCAAACATTTTGTCTAAAGGAACTAATTCACAATTACTTATACTTTGAATATAATAATCTAAATCATGGATGTGTATAATACCTTCATCGTGTGCTTTTACTATGTCTTGAGGTATCATTTGTGTTTTTGCTATATATTTACTTATTTCACCTGCAATTAAATCTCTTTGAGTACTAACTATTTGTCCTTGTTTATTTGAGTTCTCTGTAAGAACTTCTTTATTAGTGTAATCTATTAATCCTAATACACTTTTATCTAAAGGATGTTGATTTCTTATTCTATTTCTTTCTGCTCTATAAAGTATGTAAGCTTTAGCAGTGTTCTTTAAACCTCTTTCCATAAGCTTAAACTCAACTAAATCTTGTATGTCTTCTATATCTATATATTCCTCGTCAATTTCCTCACAAACATCACTTGTTACTAATTCTGATATGGCAACCACTTGAGAACCTTCGCATTCTTTTGTTTCAACTAATGCTTTTCTTATAGCCACCCTAATCTTTTCTTTATCAAATTCTTCAATAGAACCATTTCTTTTAATCACAAACATTGATAATTTCATTTCCTTTCTACTTATTTTATTTATTTTAACCTTCATATTTCTCCACCAACATATCAAAGTCCCTCTCTAAAATGTCATAATTTCCTTTTAACTCGTCATAATCTTCTTTCAGTCTATCATAATTCCATTTTAAGTCATCATACCTTTCCTCCAATTCGCCATGTACTTCTTCTAAAGATTGCATTTCATAACTTAAATCTATATAGTCTTTCTCCATCTCTTTGTATTCGTCTAATTCAATATATAGCTCATTAAGTTTTTCTAATAATTGCTCTCTTGACAATCCATTCATATCATCACCCTTTCTATATTTATATTATACCATATTTTAATAATGTTGTCAACTATTTTTTATATTTGTTATCAACACTTCTTTGATGCTTTTAACTCCTTTTCTATTTTGACCTGTCCCTGTTGTGTTAGATAATTCTATTACTTGATAATCATTCTTATTGATTATATCATTTAGCTCTTTATACATAACACCATCTCTTTCAAGATAATTAAAATATATAAAATCACATTTATTTTCATCTAATAGAGTTAGTAAATAATCATTATGTTTTTTGCTAAAGTCTATATTATACATTTCATCCATTAAAATATATGGCGGATCTAATATAAATAAATCTTTCTCATTAGGAGAAATATTTAATATGTCTTCTGTAAAAAATTCATAATTATTTTTATTTAATTCTATATTCAAATCATTTAATCCATTTACTATTATTTTCTTCATAGTATCTGTAAAAAATTCAGTCTTTTTACCCAATCCTCTAAATCCTTGGTTAAATTCTCCTTTAGAATTAAATCTAACCATAGAATTACTACACATTTTTAATAATAAGGCTGTTTCATATATAAAAGCATCATCAAACCTGTTATTTTTATATTTTTTATTCCAGTATTCTCTAAAGTTATAATAATCCTCTTTGCTACTAAATCTATTCCATTGATTCAATGTGATTTCAATTTGATGTATATTAAAATTATCTATAACTCTGATACGTTCATATATATATGGTAATAACCTATTTTTATCATTTCCAATAAATCTATTAGCAGTACATTCTAAATTTAAAAGTATATTCCCTGACCCCATAAAACAATCTACAACATCATTATACTTTTTATCTCTTACTAAATCATTTATTGTCCCTATATATTTATATTTATTCCCTGCCCAATTAAACGGTGATTTCATAGTAAGTCCTCCTATTAACATTATATTTATTTTTATAATATAATTTATCACCTCCTTTCTTATTTATATTATATCATAAATTAATACTATTGTCAACCCTAAATAACAAAACAATTATTTTTCTTATTTATGATTCCTATTTTTTTACTTATCCCACTAAATAAGAAATCCTCTTCTGCCGTAAATTTTAGTTGAGCCTTTGCATCCTCTGAGCCGTGATGAACGAATATTCTACTACAATTCATACCTTTCATATAAGAAATTAATTCTTTTCTTTGTATATGTCCCGTAAAGCTATTATATACATTAACTTCACATCTTATAGGAACGCTCTTATTCTCTATTGTTACAGATTTAGCACCTCTTTGAATTTTGCCACCTAGAGTCCTGTCAGAACAATATCCTATAAAACATATGCAATCTTGTTTTCTAGGAAGAATATGTTTAGCATATGCAACAGAATGCCCACCTGCCAACATACCTGAAGAAGATATTATAACACAAGGATTCTTCGTTTGTCTTGCCATCAATTCTGTTTTCTTATATTCATCAATAAATATGAAATTATCCCAAGACACTACTTCTTTCCAACGATTTAATAATTCTCCTTGTAGTGTCTTTTCATACACTTTATTAATCTCATTTGTTAATCTTGAATCTACTATAACTTTAATATTTTTAAATTCTTCTTCATCTTTAAAAGTATGATACAACAAATCCATTATAGACTGACTTCTGTCAAAGCTAAAACAAGGTATAAGTATTCTATTCCCTTTATAAGTAACTTCTCTAATCTTATTAAGTAATCCTTCTACATCTTTTTCTACATCTTTTTTTGAAAACCCTCTGTCTCCATAAGTACTTTCAAAGATTGCGATATTTGCCTTAGAGACATTTCTTCTTTCGTCACAATAAGGTTTATACTGCTGATTATAGCTAGAGCCTAAATCAGATGAATAAAATATCTTTACTATTCGACCACTTGGCTTTTTAATAAATATCTCTAAGGAAGTACTACCAAAACAATGGTTATTAGAAACAAATCTAAAAGATAAATTAGAATTAATTTTATGCATTACTTCCTTATCATATATTTTAACTTTGTCTAAAATTCTAAATACATCAGATTCATCATATAACATTTCGTATTTTTTGCCCTTGCTATTCATACTCATTATGTTTCTTCTTTGTATAAAAGCCGAGTCAAGTAACATAGGATTTAATAGTTGTGCATTTTCATAAGTTGTGATAACATTTCCATCAAACCCTCTTGTAATTCCACTAGGCATTCCTCCTATATGGTCAAAATGGACGTGACATACAAATATATTACTTGCTAGATTAAAAGGTATGTTATCTACCATTTTTTTATTGGCATTAAAATCTTCTACCATTCTATTTGTTTGTATACTTCCACACTCTAACAGAATCAGGTCTCTTCCTCCATTATCTAATGGATATTCTATGGCAAAACATGAACCTGTAACATCTTCTGTTGAGCCACCTAAAGAAGTAATAATTATTTTATTTTTATATTTTTTGTTATTAGCAAAATGATGTTTAAATTTTTTCTTTTCAACTATCATTAAATTTTCTTTTCTATTGTCTAATATATTTCCGTTTACATATTCAATTTTATTATCTGTATCCATTAAAAGGCTAGGCAAATCAAACGTATATCTATCTGTAGAGCCAACTATGTGTTTGCCTACCTTTTTCCAAACCACATTCTTTACTATATCTATATCTTCAATATCTATTAAGATTTTTTCTTCTATCTCTTCTTGATAAATGTCGTATAGAACAATTTCTGCATAATCATTGTGGATTCTAATTTCATTAGGTTCATTTTCTGTTCTATCACTTGTTGTTATACAGAACCCAAATTCATTATATTCATTTAAATGTTTCTCGCATAACATCTTTTTATTTTTATGTTTTAACTCTCTTCCACAAACTTTACATACTAATTTGTTCATATAATTATCAACTCTTTCTTATTTATATTTATGCTACTTCAAAATCTGTGATATAATAGTCAACGGTTTTACTTTTTTTATTTTTTCTAGGTACAAATCCATATAAATATAACACTTCTTCTTTTGTAAAAGGGCATTGATTATATATCTTTTTATCCATTTTAAAAGTCTTTACATTTCCGCTATAGAAACAGAATAATGTAATAATAACATTGTAGTTATAAACTTTTAAGTCTGATATGAAACAAGCATTTTTATCCATTTGTTTATACGGCACTGCATTAAATCCACCTGTATATTCTATTTCATCTTTTATTAATTGAACAATATCATCTTCTGTATCTTCTAAGGTCAACTCTACATCCTTTATAAAAGAAATATAATCTATGGTTAAAGTTTTGGCAGTTTCTTTAGTGGCATTTTTTTCTGCAAGTTCTTTATAAGTCATATATAATTCAACATCTTTAGTTTTAGACATTGTTTTTTTATTACCTTTATCTTTATATAATTCAAATACTTTAAGAAGTTTGCTTATGCTACCAAATTTTGAAAAATATCCTAACTTTATTAATATTAAAATACATCTATTACCTATTGGTTTAATATCACATAATAATTCTGTAAAAGTTTTATATTCTCTGCTCTGACTTAATTCATATAAGAAATCGGCTTTCTGTTCATTTAGATATTTAAGAGAACCAACACCTTTATATATTGTTCTAGTTTCTTTATCAAAAGAGTATTTTGCTTTAGAATATCCAAATTTAGGAGTTTGTATTTTAATATTAAAATATTTACATTCATCAATAAGTCTTGGGGTTCTATTTAAATCATCTTTATACTGATTTAGTACAACTGTATAATATTCTAAAGGATAATGAGATTTTAAATATGCTCCATATAAACTATCATAAGCGTAACTAAGCGAATGCGATGCATTAAATGAATATTTAGCACTTGCTTGAACAACTTCCCATGTAGCTTCAAATCCCTCTTCCTTACCTACTACATTGAGCCAACCTTCTTTTAACTTTGACTTTAATTCTTCTAATTCTTTTTCTTTAAATTTCTTTTTTGAAATTTTCTTAATAATTGTATATGTTTCTGATTCGTCTATTCCTAACCATATTAAATACTTCATTATTGACTCTTGATACATAAGTCGATGATAACTATCTTTTAATAAATTATCTAATTCAATTACCCCAGTTGTATATGGTTTTCTGTCTATAAAATCATTTAATAATGGAGCAAATCCTGGACGAATTGCGGCTACAAAAGCACTCATTTCTGCTATTGATTTAGGTTTATATCTTTTAGCTAATCCTGTCCCATATTCTGAATCTGCTTGATTTATTGTACAAGTTAATCCCTTTTCATATATTTCCCATGTTTTATCATCTAATAGTTTTTCTAATTCACTTATAGTAGGAATATTTATCCCAATTAAATTACAAACATCATTTATTATTTTATATACTGAAACAGATAAAATGTCATTTTTTAAATACTTATATCTGTCGCAATTTATTCCATCTATATTGCAGCAAATAACTTCTCCGACCTTAATTAATCCAACTTCTTCACTAATAGGGTTTGATAATAAGAGTGTACTACAAGGTGATTGTGCAATCGCTTCTACAACTCCTATAAAATGTTTACTTTCTTCTATGATTTCTTTCCATTTATTGTCTTCCCTGTATTCATCTAAATTTTTAGCAATTTCATCGTATTCTTCAACTTCCATATCAATAGCTTTACAATATAATCTAAAAGCACTAGAGTCTTGTAAAGGCTTAAAACTAACCATCCATTGGCAATTATCTTCTCCTAATAATTCTTTAGAAGCATCTATGAAAGGCTGTTGAAAAGCAACGTTTGTATCAATATCAGGTAATGATTTACTCTGTAATATCCTTGTGGTACTCATAAATCTTGAAGGATATAATGTAATAGGAGAGTTTAATCTATCTAAAGAAGTAAACCCTAATAGTTTGTTTATATAAAAGCTTGGAGCAGAACCTCTTGAACTTTTTGTGATAATTCCATTATATTTATTCACTGCTAAATGAACCATTTTATAATTGATTAAAAAATATTCATGCATTTTAGTTTCTTCAATAACTTTCCATTCTTCCTTTATAGCTCGTATATATTCTTCTTTCCTATTAATGTTTATATGTTTTTCTTCAATTTCTTTTTCAAATTCTTTTTTTATTATATCCCCTAATTCTTTAGAAGGATTATCTGATATATAGGGCATTTTAATTTCATAATCAAATTCTATTCCTTCTAAAGAATCAAATATAAGAGTATTATCTAAGGCTGTTTTTGCCTGTTCTCTTGTTAATATTCCTTGATTTTCATATCTCTTTAAAATAGTTTCATAATTAGGATAGTCTAATATAAAACTATCCTCTTCTCCATAAGTAATCCCTTTTGCTTTTAAAAATAAATCTCTATATTTATTGTCTTTTTCATAGATATAGTGACTATCATTAGCATGAATTATGGGGATATTATATTTTTTAGAGTATTCTAACAATCTTTTATTATATTCTTTTTGACTTTCAACGTTATGATTTTGAACCTCAAGATAAAAATTATTTTTAAAATACTCTTTCATTTTTATTATCCAGTCTTCTGCTCCCTCTATATCTCTAAGTCTTGAGGCTATGCAGGCAGTAGTTATAATAACATCATTAGGATTTAATTTAAAAATTAATTCATCGTCCACTCTAGGTTTATAATAAAATCCTGTAGTATTTGCTTCTGACATTATGGAATTAATCTGTTTATAACCATTTTTATTTTTTGCTATTATAATTAAATGATAATTTCTTCTGTCTTTTTCAAATCTGTCTGGGACATAATAGGCTTCAACACCTGCTATTAATTTAACCCCATGTTCTTTACATAATGTATAATATTCATATATATTCCCTTGATACCCATGATTAGTTGAAAAAAATATTGCTTTATCTCCATCTAATTCTTTTGCTCTTTGAATATATTCTAAAGGTGAAACAACTACATCTAAACTTTTAATATTTCCATAATAATCGTGTTTATGATAATTATTGTAACGCTTCATTTACTTCATCCCCTAAAGACATTAAAAGTTGCATTGTTTTTATTAAATCATCTGCTTCTTCAAAACTATAAATTCTTCTTTCATCTTGAATCCCTTTATTATGTTGTGCCGTCATTAATAAATCCATTCCATATGGGTTATGTAAACTCCATTTTTCGAGATTGTCTAAATTATCATCAATTAAAACATCTCCACTTATAACATATTTTTCTTTGCAAGGTATAAAATGAGACAAATCAAACTTTGGAATATAAGTTTTTAACCATTTAAGCTTATCTCTGTAGGACTGATAACGATTACAACAATCTGATACTATAAATACATCATATCCCTCATCAATCCATTTATTAATATATTCTATACTATCTAATTTAGGAGTAATCATAGTTAAAATATTTGTTAATTCAAGTACTGAAAATAATCCATGTTCAAAACTACTAGGTATAACCCATTCAGTAACTTCATCTATTGAATGACTTGTTCCGTATGTTTTATTATATTCATTAATGACTTCTTCTAAGAAATTAGTTATTGTATCATCCATATCAATTAAAATTCTAAATTTTTTATTTTCCATATTTTTTCTCCTCTCTTGCTTCTATATTTATATTATACCATATTATAACAATGTTGTCAAGCACTTTATTTTCTGTATTTTACAATATGTTTTAAGTAGGTTACGACATGCCAAGACTGGGTGGCACATTAAACCCTAAGCATAGGATATACTATGCCATACCCTATAGTCCAATTTGCCCACTAATAAGACTTATATAATAAGACTTATTATACTAAGACTTATTATATTAAGATTTATAATATGCATAAAGGTTGCTTTATGCACAACTTATTCTTCTATTACTTCTCCATTTTCATCTACTACAACTTCTACTTCAATTTCTTTTTCAAACTCTTTTAACATTTCTCTTTCTATTACACTTATTATTTTCTTTTCTTCTTCTATTTTATTTTCCTCGACATATCTTACATAATAACAATTATTTCCCCAATTATCTCCTTGTCTTTTGTATTTAACTATAAACCTTTTCTTCTCTAGCCATTTAATAGATTCTTGAACCTTTCTCTTACTAATACTTGTATCTTTTGCAATCGTATTTAATGAAGGGAAAGCATATTGATATTCGTTATTATATCTATAACATAAATACACATATATTTTAAAAGTATATGCATCGGGAATATGAAATATCATTGTATTGCATATCTTAGTCCAATTCCCATCAAGTACAAATAGTGGTTTTAATTTATATTTTAATTTTACCCTACCCATTATATCTACTCCTTTCTATACTTATATTATACCATATTATAACAATGTTGTCAAGTGCTTTATTTAATTTTTTCCCAATCTTTAATAATAATTTTTCTTCCAAATTTATATCTAAATTCTACTAAAGCATCTAATATAATAGATTCATCTTCTTGTGCATTATCTATTAATTCTTGAAAAGCGACTTTACTACAAAAATATTTATAAATTGTAATATTATCATTCTCAAATTTATAAGTACTATTACCTATTTTTGTTATGTTTTTCACTTTAAATATAGCATTTTCTAATAGATATAAGGGAGTTTCGATACTATTACACCATAAATTTTCATATGATACAATTTTCTTTACATCATCACTAGGAATATAATTATCATATATTTTTTCTACTTTTATTAAACTTTTCTCTGTTTTTATAAATTTATTAGAATATTCAATGAATTTATTTATATTTTCTCTTTTTATACTAAATCCAAAACTACCACTATGTCCTAAACAGTATTCAAATAAATGAGATTGTTCACAAAATTTCTTTAAGTCAAAATCATCATATGTTCTAGCAGAACCATTAATGACTTCATCTTGGGGTTTTCCTATTAAAGTACATCTTTCATATATATCGGATATTCCATTTGCTATTAACCCAGTCAAAGGTCTTTCAATTTCATCATCTTCGTCTATATATAAAATTATATTATCAAGAATCTTTTCATTTAACTCTTCACAAATTTTATTAGACAATTCCTTTTTTCTTTCTCTTTGTTTTTTTTGATAATTTTGTCCTAATAATCTTATCTTTTTTTGATAGGTTACTGCTTTACCTCTATGTGGTATAAAATCCTCTGTCCCAATTAGGGCATTAAATAAGATTTCTTTTTCTTCTTTACTTCCTAATCTTATTATAGCATTTATAACGGGAGCTATAGAAAACCCAAAGTCTTCAATAGAAAATTTATCTTTTTTATTTTTCCCCATATGACTAGCCATTTCTGATAAAAATAAATTAGTAATATTAGATATTTTTGACCCTTTATTTAAATAATATCTATTTTCGTAAGAATATTTAAGGTCGCATACATCTGAAACAAGACTACAAGCAACTAAATCTAAGTATTTATTACCTATATCGCCATCGCAACATTCCACAAGTTCTTTGCAAAACTTATAAGTTACTCCGCACCCACTTAAATATATATTTTCCACATTTCCATCTTGATTATTAATTAAAGCTATATTATCTTCTATATCATGCAATTTATCCTTTATTTCTATTTCATGGTGGTCTAAGATTAACACTTTAATCCCTTTATTTGTAAGGGCTTGTAAAGGCTCTATATCAGTAGAACCACTGTCTGGCATTATTAACAATTTAATATCATTTTCAATTAAAGAGTCTAATTTATTTAATTCAAATCCATGTTTTTTCTTATTGTTAAGTATATAGGTAATATTTTCATATTCAAAATCGTCATATATAACTTGATACATTAATGCTGAACTCATAAAACCATCAGTATCATCGTCTATTTTTATCGCTATATTTTCATCATTAGCCATAGCATTTAATAAGAAGTCAATACCTTTGTTTAAATTCTTATAATGCTCTACACTCTCTTCAAATTCTCCACTCGCTAAAAGTAAACTAAGGGCTTCTTTTTTAGTTAAATCTCTTATTTCTAACATATTCTTTTCTACATCTTCTGAAAAACTGTTTAAAAATACCTTATTTCTTATATTTTTCATTTAATCACTCTCCATAATTTATCCCACGATGTTTTTTTCTTAAATGATTTGCCCAACAAACATAACAAGATGCAACTTCTTCTTCATTTATTTCACACTCACATTCGGGGGTTTCTCCATTAAATTTATATGCAGATATACAATAGCAACTATCTGCTATTAGTAAATATAATAAATCATCTAATTCATAAATTTTATGTTTATAATGACTAATTATTACCTTAAAGTATTCATTTTCTTCCATTAATCGTCTGACATTTTTATCAATTATATTTTTCATTTAATCACTCCTAAAATAGTTTTTTATTTCTTCTTTAAACTTATTTCTAAATCTCTATTTTTATAATGGTTTAAAATATTTCTCTTTTCTAACAACTCTTCTATAGAACTATAATAAGATGTTGTAGTCTGACCTTCCATATTTATTAAATAATAGTGATTATTACTATTATTTTTTATTATCATTCTAAATCCAAATCCACTAATTTCTAATAAATCTCCAACCTCATAAGGTTCTCTTTTACTATTTATATTAACTTCCATATTTATACCTCCTGTTTAGGCGAAACATTATAATTATCTAATACCCACGCCAATATACAAGATAAACTTCCATAGTAACCACATTCAGTCGCACATCTTTTACCCTTACAGTATTCTGCAAATTGGTTCTCTATATCTTCTATGTTTTCGTTTTTTACTTTTTTATTTTCTACTAATTTAGCATATTTCCAAGAGACTAAAATAGGATTATTTGAACGAGAAGTACTCCAAGAAGTCATTCCATTTGAAAAGGTTGTAACTTCTCCATTTATGAATCCAGCAAAGTATCTTCTATTCCATTCTCCATTTTCGCCATTCTTTACTAAAACTTTTGTATCGACTGATATTTTACTCCAATCTATTTCTTCTCTTTTCCATATTAATTTATTATCACAATCATATATCTCCATAATATCCCATTTTTTATTGTTACTCCATTTAAAATCTTCATCATAATATTCTAACTCTTGATATAATTCTCTATGGTAACGTAATGTAATTATATCTGCTTTAACAAATACTTTATCATTTATTATATAAAATATTTCATCATCCCTGTTTTTATAACTCATACCGTTTTTTAAATCTTCAAGTCTCATATTTATACCTCCATTCCGTTCTTATTTATATGATTTAATTTATTTTTATTCATATTATCATTCTCCTTTTATATCATCTATATGGACTATGTGTATATTTGTGGGATTTTCTATACTTATATATCTAGCGTAACCATAATACCATTCTGTATCAAAATCATATAATTCTATATTTTCTCCATCTTTAAAATCCAATATAGTATAAATTCTATTTTCATTTCTTTTATATTTTCCGATAACGGGAAATTCATCTTTGATATACATTTTTCTCTCTTTAGGCTTGTACTCTAAAGCCTTTTCCCAACATTTTTTACAATCTGAATCACAATAATCATCTTTACTTATAATAGGACAACTATTCCCTACATTCTCTATAAGTTTTTTAAAAGATATTTTACCTTCAAAATAAAGTTTTAAATTTATATATTGATTAATTACATCAGATATATATTCTAAATCATCTTTAACCGTAAAAACTATGTTTTCATATTCCTCTAATAAAATTTTATTCATATTACCACCTCAAAGTCCTTAAAATCTATTCTATCATTAAACAATTCTAAATATATTTCTTTACCTTTATCGGTAGGAGAATCTTTATAGTCTAATAATCCATTCTCTAAAGAGTCCCATATAACCGATACTTTTACACTAGGGGGAATTCTATAAGCTAATTTCATTATTTTAGCTCTCCACTGCAACTCTTCTTGTTTATTCTCATATTGCTTATCGAATGCAAATACTATTTCTTCAACTCCTAAAGATATAAGCATTTTAATTTGTTCATAACTTAAATTAGAACCACATACTGCAACAGAATTATTATCTTTAAGATAACTATTAAGTTGCATAGTCCCCTTTTCTCCTTCGAAAAGTACTGCCACTTTCATTTTTTTTATTGATTCTTTATTCTGCCAATAACCATACAAATTATACTTCAAACTATGAGAATACATTTGTCCTTTAAAATAAAATGGAACGTATTTACCAAATTTTTCTGCAACTTCTTTATCTAAATTCCTAACTCTTACCCCTACAATTTCTCCCGTGTCCCAAGCAAAATGAGGAATGATAATTTTTTCTCCTATTTCATCATACCTTATATCATATTTTTTTAATGTTCTGAAAGTTATTCCTTCATCCTCCCACATAGGCAATCTTTTAATAGGAAATCTTCTATAAGCAAACGGCTTCTTTTGTTTAGGTAAGGACGGAACTTCAAGTTTATCTATATCTATTTCTCTTCTTTGTGGTCGATTTCTTGATTTTCTACCAACTCCATGTCTGTGATACTTACCATTAACACCAAAGTAAGAATTTATTATATTCATAGCCTCTTTAAAGTCGCATTCTTTAATTTTCATAGTTAAATCAGCTAAACTATTAATTGCACCACAATGAGAAAAGCAATAAAAATTATGAGTATCTTCGTTATAATATAATTTAGGAGAAGTGCTACCATGACAAAATGATTCAAATATAGCATTATTATTATAGCCTTCACGAGTTACACATTTACCTTGAAGAATTTCCTCCACAAAATTTATTACTTGGTCTTTATTTAAATCTTGTAAGATACTCATAACTTTCTCCTTTCTTATACTATTTCTTCAACCAATCTTTTAAGTTTATTAAAGTTTTTTTCTATACAATCTATATCCATTTGTATGATACATTCTTCATTTATCTCGTTTAAGCAATAATCACAAGAGTAGAATACTCTCATATAACAATTTTCAATGTCTACAAGTTTAACAGTTTCTTTTTTTAACTTCTCAAGATTGTCTAATATTTCATTCTTATTCATATTACCCCTCCATTTTAAGAATCACCTTTAAAAATGATTTTCTCAATTATAAATAATATTAAATAAACCACTAATAAAACACATATTAAACCTATCACATCATCACCTTTTCTTATTATACTTATATTATATCACACTTTAATAATGTTGTCAAGTACTTTTAATAAAATAATCCTGTATAAACGTTATCTACATATGCAACATCTTTAATTCTACCATAGTCTCCATTGAATTCCTGTAAAATAATTATATTTGAATCACTGGCTTCCCTACACTTATCTAAAAAAGCTAATATATAATGTTTATTTTTATCTAGTGTAAGTTCATCATCAAAATCTCCTTCTAATCTTCTTCTAGTAGGAGTAGTTTTATCTACTATCTTAAAATATTTTTTCTTAAAGTTGCCATTTCTATCTTTTCTCCAAACATACGGCTTTAAAAACATTCTATCATCTTCTTCGTCTAATTCTTTTGGATTTACCTTCCTAGTTAATAAAAGAAGTCCTGCAACATCTTTAACGTGTTTTGACCCTGCTAGTAAACTAGATGTTAAGAAACTTGCTTTACCAGTCATAGAACCCATAAGTTGCATAGGTAATAATATCTTACAATTCATTTCTTTACCAAATTTATCTAAAGCAACCGAATTAGCCATTAACTCTTTAACACTATCCTCTTGTGATTCGGCTTTAAATGTTTCTACAATTAATGTTGAGAAACCTTCTGCTAGAATTAACTTCTTAGCCTCTCTCATTATTTTATCGACAGAGAATTCGCTGACGCTATAAAAAGCTATTGTATCTTTATATCTTTCTTTAATAAATTTATTGGCTTTTAAAAAAACTTTCTTTTCTTCATCATTAAAATTAAAATGTTTAATCTTTGTTCTATTTAATGTGAAACAACCAAATACATATGCAGAAATATAAGATAACAACATTGTTCTAAAATATTTAATCTGTTGTTCATTACTTACTAGAATTACTTTTTCTCCATTCTCTACAAGAGACATAGCGATATTTGTTATAAGTGTAGTTTTCCCGACGCCTGAAAAAGCTCCAAAAATCGCTACACCATTTCCACTACTTAACCCATCAGTACTTTTACTAAGAAGAGGAAAATTCTTATGATATTTAAACTCTCCATTTTCTGTCTCCCAAGTTAAAGTAGTATCATAATAAGTTGTGTCATCATCTACTTCTCCTTCTTCAATCTGCTCAAGCTCTTCATCAGAATAAAATAAATATTCTCTTACCATATCTGTTGCAACGCTTCTTACATTCACACTTGATAACTGCATATCAAAGAAATCTAAAACTTGTTGACTACTCATAGAAGTAAATTTGTCGGCAGGTACAATTTTCTTACCCCCTACCGATATCTCCTTATTTATGTCAATAGCTAACTTCTCTGAAACTTCTTCTATTAGATTATATTTGATTACTTCATCTAAATGTGAATAGAAGTTTTCTACATTAGCTAACTCCTTAATCTTTTTAAACTCTTTTGCTCCTCCATAGTCCTCAAAATCTTGAGTTAATGCTTCTGAAAGTTTAAGGAAATTAATAACAGTAAATTCATTAACTTCCCTATATCTTGTAGATAATTCAGAAACTAATTTAAAATAAAATTTATTCTTAGGAGTAGAAAAATCATCTTCTATTAAAGGTGTTTCACTTATTAAACTTAAATCTTGAAGAAGGCATGATATTAACATTTTTTCAGCAGTCTCTTTTTGTTCATTCATTATTTCACATTCTACATCTAATGTTCTCGCCATTTTACCACCTTCCTTATAGAATATCCATTAAACCTCTTTTTACTTTCTTTCTTTTAACAACAGGTTTTTTAACTTCTGTGTCTACCTCTATATTAGCACCGATATCTTCATACTCTGTTGTATCTTTAGTTGGTTTACCTGATCTACTAAAATAATCTTTTATCTCTGAACGTATAATTGCAAATATATACAAAATCTTTTGATATTCATTCATATCTCCATTAACTAATTTCTTATCTAAAGACTCTTTTATATATTCTCCTTTATCTAAAAGAAATTTATTTACTTGTCTCCTAGAATATCCTGCATCATATATTTTTGCAAATTCTTTATTTTTTGTATTATTAATACAGGTATACCCTATAATCTTGTCAAAAAGAATTTGATTTTCTCTAAGCAACTCTGTATTCTTTTCATGTTCTCTATATTCTTCTTCTGAACAATAATATTGATTTTTCTTTTTACCATTTTTATCTATCTTTGGGAAATTAAATGCCACATCTGTTGTTAAAGGTTTCCCACATAATTTACATTTACATTTATAAACTTTTGTCATATAACCCTCCTCCTACTAATCTAATTCTCTATATTTCAATTCATCTAAAGTGTGTATCTCTCCGTTATTAAATCTACACACAGAACACCCCATTTCATCAGCAGCATTATAACATTGAACATCCCAACATCGGATTCCATGTTTCTTTATTTCGCTTAAAGGTAATTCTGATGCACCCCAATAATCCCCCCATAAATTTACTTCTATTAATCTCTGATTACATTCTATAATATCTAATTTTTTTTCTTTTACTTTATGAAAAATAACGGGGCAAATATGACAATCTATATCATATTGGGAACATAAAATATCATCACAGTTTATATAATTTTCTTCATGTCTATATTTCTTAGGTAATATCGGAATGAACATTTCTCCTATTCTAACTTTCTCACTCATATTAATCTCTTCTTTCTATATTTATATTATATCATATTTTAACACTGTTGTCAAGTATTAATAATTAGTTATTAACACTTCTATTGTCTCACTATTTTTATTTTTATCTTGATAATTGCAATTATTATAATTATAATTTAAATAATGTATTTTATAACTATTTGCCCATTTTATTAATATTTCATTTTTTAATCCTTTGTGTTCTAATACATTTGATAATGCAAACTTAATGCTATTATTATTTAAATTATCACAAAGGTTTAAAAGAGAATACTCTTCTTCTTCATTCCAACCGCCTTGTTCGTTATAACTAGCACAAGTAATTAAGTAAGGAGGGTCTAAATAAACAAAATCATCTTTATTTAATAAATTAATTTTTAAATCTTTAAAATTATGATTAGTAAAAATTATATTTTTTTCTTCAATAGCTTTTGCAAATTTTATAAAATTTCTTTCTAACGTAGGATTAAAATAACTTCTATTTCTTCCAAAAGGCATATTATATTCACCCTTTTTATTAAATCTTATCTGATAATTAAAAGCGTGAGTTAGCATAGCATAAAAAATATACCACTCTTTGTTGCCTTCATTATAAAAGTTTCTTATTTGTTTAAATCCTTCTTCATTAGTTTTACTTAAATTATATTTACTAATTTCATTTTTTATTAAATTCAAGCTATTTTCTAATCCTTCTTTTTGAATACCTTTATAAACTTCTATAACTTCTTTACATAAATCATTTCCTATAATCTTATTTGCTTCAACATTAACCCCTACATTAAATCCTCCACAAAATAAATCTACGAAAGTATTTATATCTTTAGGAAACAAAGGAAGTATTTGAGGTAATAATTTATGTTTTCCGCCTATATAATTCATAGGACTTTTAATTAATTCTTTTTTCATATTAATCTCTCCTTTCTATATTTATATTATATCATATTTTAATATTGTTGTCAAGTATTTTTTTTGATTTTTATTATTTACATTTTTTAGACATTTTAATCTCGTTAATCTATTTCTCTCCAAATTATTTTTTCTAAAAAATAAGTTCTATCATCATTAAATTTACAACGTTCACAATCCATTTCTTTTTTCATGGAGCAACATTGTATATCACAACAATTTATTCCATTTTCTACTATATCTTTTAAAGTTTTATTTGTCATGCTCCAAAATCCCTCACACAATCTTATTTCTACCAATTTTCCATTAGTCTCAATAATACTCATATCGTCATCATGGATTTCCCCAAAATCCATAGGACAGTCTCCACAATCTATGTGAAAACCTTCGCATAAAATATCCTCGCAGCATATAAATCCTTTTTTAAATTGATATTTCTTCGGTACTATAGGTATTAATTTTCCATTTATTTCAATCTTTCTCATATTATTTTCTCCTTTCTTATATGTTAATTATATCATATTTTAACATTATTGTCAACTATTATTTAAAAATATTGTATCAATTATATCAATAAGCGATATAATCATTAATATTAAATCTTTCCTAATTTCTTTAAACATATTTTCTCCTTATTAAAAAGGGTAGATATTTCTACCTACCCAATTTATATTATAAACTTCTTCTTGATGATTTTGGTTTAGTAACAGGTTTTGTTTCCTCTTCCTCTATTATTAAATCACTCGCATCGGTATCATCTTCTGAGAAACTTAATCCTAATAATGAAGTTATTTGATATCTTTTTAAATATGTCATTAGAGAACCATAACCCTGTGCTTCTAATTTAGGGGGTATTAAAGATATTGAATTACTCTCTATAAATTGCCCTGTTTCAACATGAATTAATCTAGTTTTAATACATATAGAGTTTTCTTTTGTTCCACTTATAGGAAGTTGTATTAAAATTAATCCTTGGTCATTTAAAATAGGTCTAGTTACATTTAATATTTGAGATAAACTAGCATACGAACTTTCATGAAAAGGATTTTCTGCATCCTTCTCTACTGTTGTAAAATGCTTATGAAATCCTGCTAAAGCCTTATACAACTCCGTAGTATTATCACTAGAATAAAACTGAACATCTGAATTGCCTATTTGTTTATTAATATTAAATTTACATTTACACTCCATGTTTGCCTCCTTTAAAGGGTGAGGGATTTCCTCACCTAATATTTTCTCATTAATTACATTTTCCATAATTATCTAGCTCCCTTCAAATTAAAATGGCACTTCGTCTTCGGCTACCTCTACTTCTTCACCTTCTACTTCTTCGCCTTTTTCTTTTTTAATATCATCTACTTTTTCTTGAAGTCTTTCAATTCTTTCATCTATTGCTTGGTGCATTAATTCTATATAATGAGAAGTAAATGGGAAGTCCTCTTGACTAGGAACAGTATAGCAAAATTCTTCTTCTTCTCCTTCTTCAAGGTCGTCATATACTGGTTTTATATATTCATCATTGTCGTCTAAAGTCATAATTGGAGCAGAACAATTAGTTAATTCAAAATAAGTTTCAATCTGAACCCTATTTTTAACAGATTTACCTATACCTCTGCTTTTCTTAGCTTTAGCTACAGATTTAATAAAATCAAATTCTATATAAAGTATATCTCCTACTTTAAGTTCTTCTTTAATGTATTCGGCATATTCTTCATTATGAGTTCTTATTTTCATTATAAATCCATTTACTTTATCTTCTTTTTCTTCCTCGTTATAATAAGCATAATTATTAACCAATACACTTAGCTCTAAAGCATTACCATCAATATCAGTTATATCTTCATAACCTTCAAGCATACAATAAATCATACCTTTAGAACCTTTAGTAATAGGGAATTTACTATCTTCTTGAGTAGTACAGAATACCCCTCCTACTCTAGTTCCTCTGTCAACAAACTCTCCTTCTTTGGTAACATATTTATTTTCGTCAAATTTCAATAAACAGTTAACTATTTCGCCTTCTCCATCATCTTCAACTGTTCTACACTCTGAATAGAGTTTTTTCATTTTAGCATATGTTTTATTTGTATTTCCGTTACCAGAGTATTTCCTAATAAAGAAATCAACATCAGTTGACTTTCCTTCTTCTGTTTCAACCTCCATAACAAATCTAATGGCTTCATCTTTTTTACCTTTATTAGTTATTGCTCCGTTTTTAATTGCTAAAACGACCCCATTTACATATCCTTCGGAATATCTCACTCTTTTCTCTTTATCTGCCATATTATCATTCTCCTTTCATATTTACATCTTAATTATATCATATTTTAATAATGTTGTCAAGTACTATTCACAAGATTTTTCAATTTCTTTTTCTATTATCTTTTTAGCCATTCTTAATTTACAAAGTTTATACCCTTTATTAACATCAAAAGTGTCACTAGGGTGGACTTTTGAGGACACCTTACCATAAATAGGAGACTCCATCACCACCATTTCTCTGTTATATCTCCACTTAACAGGGACTTTTTTATTAGCTATATTAATTACGTCTGTTTTCCAATCTGTCCAAGCTATTTTAAACAGTTTATCTACCATATCTCTATCTACTAACATAAGTTCTACAGAATTCTCTTTTTTTAAAGTTAATTCATACCCACAACAATGATTAAACGTTTCTACCATTTTGAAATCATGTAATAAATATGTTTCTTTAGTAATAACATTCACTAATTTATCACCATGTTTAAATTTCATATTAATTCTCCTTATCTTTTATTTTTTTATATATATAAATATTATTCTTCATAAGAAAACTCCCAACATATATCGAAAAAATCTGTTTCTTCATTCCATTTTAAACAATAATATTCATATCCTTTATAATTTCTTCTGCAATAATCACAATTTGCACAATAATGTTCTCTCATTTTATCAGCTCTCTTCTCGTTTTCTATACTTATATTATACCGTACTTTAATAATGTTGTCAACCCTATTTAAATAAGTTTTTAAAAATATTTTCTAACACTGGAACGGCAATACTATTACCTATTTGTTTATATAATTGAGTGTCAGAAGTTGGTACATTTTTAGCTTTATAAAAATCATCATCGCTAAATCCCATCAATCTCCAACATTCAAGTGGAGTTAATCTCCTAATTTTAAAGCTAGTAACAACTTCCCCGTCTATTACTAATGGTTGTCTCCAACCTCCTTGCATAGTGTCTAAAGTAGGAGATATAAATTCTTTATCATAAATACTTCCTGCTTGATGTCTTTTACCTTCTTCATCAAATACTCCACCTAATCTAACTGGAAGAACTTCTATAATCTGTTTAGGTTGCTTATAGTCTCTCGCAGAAAGAGTTGAGATACATTTATTGGGATTATATACCCAAGCAGAGGTACAATTACGATATTTAACATTACCATTTTCATCACATGGATGTGGAGCAGTTGTCCCTAAAACCTCTAAATATTCATTATTTAATCTATCTTGAGGGAATTTAAAAAATCTGTCTTGCATTTCTTGAGATAGATAATATTTGTCTTCAACTGAATCTTCTAATATATCTTTAAGTTTTAATTCTAATGGAAATCCTTGAGGAAATTCAAAGGTATGCTTATCGTCTAATATGCTAACAACATAAATACGTTCTCTATTTTGAGGCAAACCAAAATCTTTCGCATTTAATATTTTATAATAAGAAGTATATCCAACTTCTTTTAAATCCTCTATATATTGATTAAAATTATGTATATGTTTTTTACTTATTACGTTTTTAACATTTTCCCAAACAACATATTTAGGTTTAACCTTTTTAATTATATCTACACTGTACCACATAAGACTACTTTGTGTTCCACTCCCTTTATCTCCCCCTTTACCTTTACCTGCCACAGAAAAATTAGTGCAAGGTGACCCATGTACGATAATATCAATATTTTGGGGTAACAACCCTACATCTATTGAACTTACATCACCCAAATTTAAATTCTCGCCTACTCCATGTATCGCACAGTAACTTTTAATCGCAAATTTATCTATCTCACTAAATCCAACTAAATCATAATCCACATTAGCATTTTTAAGTGCTTTTTCAAATGCACCTATGCCACTGAAAAGACTAAGTAATTTCATAACATCACTCCTTTTTAATAGTGTTGTCAAGGGGAATTACCCCTTAACAAATTATTTAAAATATAAAAGATACACAGTTCTTTTTCTTACTCCCATATTATTAACTCTTCTATAATATCTTTTATTACTTTCACCTTTAATTCTAGGAACGTATACATCTAATTTATAAGGAGTGTTTAAACCTCGTCCTCCCCTGTCTCTTACCGTCTTCATCCCTAACCCTTCTATATACATACGTTGTCTTAAAGGATAATAATTATTAGCAACTGTTTGACTATTTAATTTACCCAAAGTACATCTTCCTGCATATTTGCTTCCGCCATTTTCACAGGCTAAAGAAGTATAGTAATATATTTTACAAGTAACCTTTCTTACCTTTCTAACTTTTCTTCCTGTTTTTTTAGTCCAATATCGTGTGCTTGTTTTTGAATAAGCATCTACATAACTACTGTCCGTGGGGCAATAAAAAGTACTTCCAAGCACTACTCCTACTGCTAATCCTACTGCTAATATTTTCTTTTTAATTCTTCTCATTTAATCACCTCTATAAAAATATTTTCCCACCCACCAATCCCATAAATCTTATCTATCTTTTTATATTTTTTAGCTCATTAATTATATCATCAAAGAAATCATCTATTCCTGTTTCTGAGACTCTAATTACACCAAAAGGAGTTACAAAACGTTGCATATCTTTTTTATTAGATTTTTTAGATTTACCAACGAGTCTAACACTATTTTCTGTATGATTACAAATCAATTCTTTCCCATCAGTCATTAATATAACTCCACTTTTAGGTTCGAATAATACAAATTTTGCCTTTTTCCATGTATCATTGCCTACAGAAAATTCAACATCTGTTCCTAATTCTACTTTACTCCAGTCGGTCTTGCTTTCTTCTTTTTCTCTGTCCCATACTAATTTCCCAACTTCGTTAAATACTTTCATTATATCTTTTTTACTATCAAGTTTATGATTCATTTTTTTATCATATTCATTGTTAAAGGCTTTAAAGTATATATCCTTACCTTCTTTTAAAGGCTCTCTTATTGCCATTATATCTCCATTAAATATAAAGCATTTTTCATTTGCCTTTTCTTCTCTTAATACCACTCTAAAACTTCTTCCATAAGTTTCTATCATACTATCACCTATCCCTTTCTTTATTATACTTATATTATATCATAAACTCATATTGTTGTCAAGTGTTTTCTTGAAAATTTTTCCATTTATTTTAAATCATGAATATTAAATGAAAAATCTTTACACTTATCTCTAAGATTGACAATTCTAATTAATGGTCTATTTTTTATACAATATCCTTTAGTTACTTTATCACTACTTCTAAATCTTATGAAATAATCACACATCCAACATCTTTGCATATTATCACCTTAATAACATTCTTCTTCAAAAGAATCAAAATATAATTGCCCATCTATTATACCTGCCCAAGCATAACAAGTAACACTATATCCCGTAGAATCAAATCCTCCTGTACATTGGAGTTTCAAATCTACGTTAAATTTTTTATTAACAAGGTCGATAACATCATATATTGTTTCAACCTCGTCTAATATATAATCACAAATTCTTCCGTCTTCCCTGTCTAAAAAACTTTCTACCCAATTTTCTACTTTTTCAAGTTTGTTAGGTACTTTATCTAAAGTAACCCATTTTTTAGTTAATATAGGTATCTGACAAACCTCATAACATTTTATTTCGTCTTCAGAATATTCAAAAGGTTCTTCACATTGACTTTCAGAAAGTCCTTCGCTATATTCTGCCATATAATAAGTTCCTTCAAAATCAAATACCATGGCTTTATGACTACTCCATCTACTTTTCCCCATCTCAAGGATATCTTCATAATCTCCATTCCATAGTTTTTCTTGTAAATCAATCTTTTTAAACTCTTTCATATTATCACCCTTTCTATACATTTATTATACCATATTTTACTAATGTTGTCAAGTGTTATTTGCTAAAATCTGCTATATTCTAATGTCCCTTCTGACTGCAATAGTTCTTGAAGCCTATTTATAACCGCTTCATCTTCTACTCTAAATGATACCATCTCATCTTTGCTCCCTTTAATAGGGAAAAGTACTGTTGGATATCTGTCTGTTTTTCTAAGAGTCAAGGGCTTAGACTCTTTTTTATCTATAAAAGACGTTTTACTTTTCTTACTTTTAAGCCTCACAGTCTCGCTAGTGCGATTATAAATTATACCCTTTTTAGTAACTATTTTTATGTTACCATTTGCTTTATCATAAAATACAAATTTTGCATCATTCCATTTATTATTTTCAAAATACTCAACATCTTCTCCTATCTCTGCTTTAGTCCAATCAGCATCTCTTTCAAATAACAAAGTATCATCTATATCATATATCTCCATAATATCTAATAAGGGCGTTTCTTTATGATTAAATTCATCTGTATAACCACTTATATGAGCTACAACTCTACTGTCATAAGGGTTAAAAAGAGATGCTTTATCTTTTAAATGTAATCCTACAACCATATCCCTTACAATATAGTAAACCTCATCTTCATTGTTTCCTTCTTTAACTCTTAAAGTAACTCTCATTCCACTTTTCAAATTACTTAATTTCATTTTATCACTTCCTTTAAATTATTTATAAACACACTCCGTCCAATACTCAAATTCTAATAAATCTTTTGATAATGTTTTATGTCTGAATGGAGTAGGAACACAACAAACGAATATTCTTTCAACCCATTCATCCTGTTTTGAATTTCTTACTCTAACTTGTGTTCCTACAGGAGCAGGATTCCAAATTTCATTTCTTACCCAAATAGGGTTTCCTTCTGAATCCTTTATTATCATTATATCTTTTGTTTTAAATTCTTTACTTGTGAAATCATCATTATAGTGACCAAGAATATTTATAGCACTTCCAACAAATTTAAGAGTTGAAATTTTCTCTCTTATATAACAAGCTCCTTCAACTATATAATACTTATCACCATTTCTCAATGTAAAACCCATTCCACTTTTTATATCTTGTTTATTCATTATATCACTCCTTATTTATTCTTCTATTTTAAATTTAATTCCTTTACTAATATATTTTCTATATTATCAATATCGTAATACCATATTTCTAACAGTTTAATATTATGTTGTTTTGCGTATTCTCTTTTTCTTTTATCATGTTCTAATTGTCTTTCAAAATCTTTTTTAGTTTTATGTAATCCCTTACAATAATGCTCATGTTGTTCGCCTTGACATTCTATTAATAAATTATAATCTGGTAAATAAAAATCATATGATAAACTACCGTTTCCTAATCCTATCAAACCATTATATAATTTTTGTGGAATATATTTAATATTATATTTTTGCAATATTTGTTTTGTTGCTTCTTCTAATTCTGAATTATTACAATCAGTACAATATACACCACAATTAGAACGGTTTAATTTATCCAAACTTCTTTCAAATTCTTCACCACATTCTTGACATATAAATTTGTATTTATCATTACTCTTAGGGGCTACTTCAAATGGAGATTTATCATTATTATCACTCCAATATTTAGCCTTTTCTGGATATAATGCACTAAAAGAATCCTTTGGATGAACCTTACGATTTGCACAATATCCACATCTTACACCTTTATAAAAATTATTGGGTGATATCAGATAACCACCTTCTAATTCATTATGATAATCCTTTTCTTGGCACAATATCCATACTTTCTTGTTAGCAGTCTGGGGAGATATTCCAAAGGGATTTAATGTGTTCTTTTTACTCCAATATTTTTCTAAAAAATCTTTATCTATATTATCAATGCCCCATTGAGCAAATGAATCTTTTGGATGTACTTTTTTATTGTTACAGTATCCACATCTTTTGCCTTCGTAAAAATGAGTAGCTGTTATACCATAACTACCATGATACCATTTGTCTTGACACCATATATAAATTTTAGTCCTACCGCTTTTAGATATATACCAAGGATTTATTCCTAATCTACCATTTTCTTCCCAATCCCAATAATCATTTAAATCTAATCCTAATTCTTCTTCAATATAATATGCAAAACTGTTTTCATAACTATTACAACAATGTGAACATTTATCGCCCCTCTTAAAATGTTGTAATATAACATCATATTCTTTATTACAATAAGTACATTTTATTCTTATATAATTTGCATTACCTTTTTTATTTTTACCATCAATAGTTTCTTCATTGTATTTATAAGTACCTATATAAGTATAATTATCTCCTCTGTCAATTACTATTTGTTTATGTTTTTCGTTAAAATACATAATTATTTCCCTTCTGCTTTCATAAGGGATTTTAAAGGACAATCCCTAAACCTTTACATTAATTTATAGCTTTAATATATTTCCAGCATAAATTTAGCTGTTTTGATTATTTCTTGATTTAATAAGTCTATAAATGTATGGGCTAAATCAAGTTCTTCTTTATTTAAAGATTTTTGATTAATACAACAAGTGCTAATAATTTTTTCGTCTTTTATATCATAAGAAACATAATATTCAAATTCTTTTTCTGATATTTTATTATGTATAGCAACTCTTATCGTTACTTCTTGTCCATCAAAAGAATCTCCTAAACCTACAGTAAGATTGTACGTTTGGTTCACATATCTTTTCACTTCAACTATAACATCATCATATAGCATATTCCATTCTCCTTTCTTATTGCTACTTCTTTATAATTTAAATTCTTTTCCCTATAAACATCTCTATTTCTTCACAAGGAAATTTATTTAATTCTGCTTTTAAGAAAATTATAAATTCTTCTTCTGTCATATTTTTAATTTTATCATTGTTGGTAGTAAATATTTTCATTATATCTGAACAAGTTGGTATACAATAAGAATACATTTCGCCTAAACTTATTTTTAATATACCTTTACTTAGTTCTATTTCTATATCATTTGTATAATGCCCTCCAAACCCACAAGTAGGACACCCTTCGTTATCACAAATCATATCGTCAGCTATATTTATTATACCTCCGTCTACCATTTCAACTAAATATTTACTCATATCACCACTCCTTTACATATTCTTCTATAAGAAGATTAATATAGTCTGAAATAGAATTTATTCCTCTGAACTCATAATAAGATTTTATACTAAAACTATCTTTATCTTTTTCATTTATCATAAAAAGGCTAAGACTATTTTCGCATAACTCTATTTCTAAATAATTATTTCCTTTTTCATATTCTAATTGAATACCTCCTGTTGCTACTGGAAATACTTCGGGTTGCATTTTTATACGTTTAAGAAGGCTTTTAGTCAAATCTAATATCTCTTTAGAAATTGGATTAGCGTCATATCCATCCCATCCTTCTTCAAATTTATACATTTCGTTTATTTTTTTTAAATTGTATTCCAAAGTTACCATAATCCCCTCCTTTACCTAACCCAAAAGGGCTAGGTTATATTTAAAATAATATAATAAATTTATGATTATACTTATATAATATCACATTTTAATAATATTGTCAACTATTTTTTAGGAACACCACATGAGTATTTACCTTCAGGACAATGTCCATATACACATGGAGCATCTATTTTCCCAAATAATACAGGAGATATATCTCTGCATATTTCTAGCATTTTATCTGCAAGTTCTCTAATTTCTTCTTGTGCTCTATGACAACATCTTTTACTAAAGAAATTATATAAACTTCGAACATTCATTGTAACTATTATCTTAGTTTCCGCAGCATTAGGTAAGACATATCTTGCATTTTCATTAGCTACCTTAGTTGAATTCATACCATAAGTAGGATAATCATTTTCTTCAACATACTGTTTTATATTTTCTTGCCATTTTAAATACATAGCATGAATTAGGTGCATATCGTTTTCATATTCTTTAATAGCGTCTTCTCCCATCTCTTTAATTATATTAGGAGTTATAAATTCAAATTTACCTTCTTCTTCCTTAACATAACGTTGACTTTGTTGGGAATAACTTGCTATTCTATGTCTCACTAATTGGTGCGAACAGCATCTTGATATTCCTTCTACTGCAAATGAAAAACTACAATGCTCTAATGGAGATTCGTGTCCCATATCTGCTAAGTTTTGAATAAATTCTCTTATTTTTTCTTCTGATAAATTTTCTTCAAGCTCATCAACACCAACAGGACTATAGCATAATTTACCTGCCATAGCAATTACTTTCTCAAAATCTTTTGTGTAACCTATTAATTTTACTTTCATCATTTAATTCCTCTCCTTATCAATTTCACTTGTAATAATTGCCCATATTCTTTTTTTTCTTATTTAAAATCTTTAATTGTAAACATACAATTCTCCTTTCTATATTAAATTATTTTAATCATTTATAAAAAATCTCGAAGAAACAAATATATTATCATCAGAAGTCCACGTATAATAAGGTATACGAAGACTCCTATAAAAATCCATACGTATAGAAGTAAGTCTTTCAGACACCCCTTCTCCAGTCATAAAATCTTTATTTATATCTTCATAGCTTACCTTCTTTAAAACAGTACAATCATTTTCTAACCACAACTTTATAGAAGCTATTACATCTTTATATCTTATTACTCTTTTATCATTTTTTTGATTATATAATATTTCTAAATTCTCTTTTATTTCTTCTTTTATTTTCTCTATTGGTTTTTCAGTTATAATATATTTTGAATTATCCATACTAGCATAAACAGGATAATCACAATCTGTATATTCTTTGTATATCTTTAAAAACTCTTTTGATATATTATACCAATAAGCTTTATAAGGAGAACCATCACATTCATAACAATCCTCTAATTTACTCTTTATATTAACTATATGCAATTTTATTCACCCTCCCTTATAACATCAAATATATAATGATTACAGGATATATCTCCTATAAAATTTCTTAATATACATTTGTGTTCTTTAATTCTCTTATCTTTAGAATATAATGTTAACTCATTTAAATTTTTAGTTAATTTATTCATCTTTTCAATAAAATCACCCCTTTCTACAACTGTTCTATTTATTATTTTTATTCGAGGAAAGTCTTCTCCTATATATTCTTTATACATTTTTTTAAAGGAATCCTCTTCCTTAGAAGAACATCTATCCCATACTTGACATCTCCAATTAATTCTATTGCCAGTATCTATTTTATCTATATAACATATCATGTTATTCCTCCTTACATAACATATAAATAATCCTATTTGCAAGTCCCCTTTGGATTATATCTATCTCATGAGATACCTGATCAACTCTTCTGTCATGAATTTGTTTCTCTAAAGAACTCAGACGCTCTCCAATAACCCCATTTAAAGTTTTAAAACTTTCTTCTAATTCCAAATACTCTTCTCTCATTTTAAATGAAGGATAATCTCTACCAAAGTATTCTTTATATAATTTAACTATTTTATCACTTTGTATTCTTGCTATATTATCCCTTATAGCTTCTAAGACAATTTCTCCTTCAATCTCTTTATATTTAATTCCGTATAATTTTTCAACCATATCACCAACTCCTTTATATTTATATTATATCATATTTTAATATTGTTGTCAACTATTTTTTACGTTTAATTATGTAAGTTTGTGGATTAACTTTATCATACTCTCTAATAACTTCTGTCTCTCTTTCATCTAAGAAACAATATATTGTAGCTAATATTACTATTGGAATAAAATACATTTTGTCACCTCCTTCCTAATACTGTTTATACTATATATTTCTATACATATAATTACTTAACAATTAATCTTAAATATTATCTGCATATATAAGTATAATCAAGTGTTGACATATTATCGCTCATAGCGTTTAAGATATTTAAAAGCTCTAGCACCCTTTTATCATTTCTATATTTTCTAAGTTTATTTATAATTTCTATTGATTCGTTTTGTATATCACATATTTTTTTATCTAAAACTAAATAGTCAAATTCATTTTCATGATATTGGTCTACTATATGAGGAAGTGTTTTATTTAAATATTCTTTACATAACTCATTTATAGTACTTGCTCTATATCCTCTAGTTCTAACAAGAAATCTATACACTATATATTTATAAAGTTTACGTCCTTCAACTTCCTCTTCTCCTATAAACATAGCTCTTCTAATTTCATACACCCCATCATCACCTCCTTTCTTATATTATATCATAAATTAATAATGTTGTCAACTATTTTCTGATTTTATTTCTTTAACTTTTGCTTTTACATAACCGTCCCTCACAGTCTTTATCCCATTAAACTCATACTTAGGACAAGAGTGATAAAATATATCGAATACCTCTCTATTTTTCCCTCTTCTTTTTTTACATATATTGTGTTTTCCTGTTTTCAAATAAGAACAAGTCATACAAATTTTTTCTTCCATATTATACCAACAACCTTTCTAAATTTTTTTCTTCTACTTTTAGATTAAGCATTTTAGCAACACCTAAAATACCTGTTGTAGTCCATCTTAAACTTATATACCCTTCTCCAAAGTTGTCTATGCCTCCTACAAGTTTTACAAAGTCTTTATCCATATTTAAATTAGGATACCACTGGTTATTAATTCTACTTAAAACTTTATATTTTCTTGCCAGTAAAATTTCAAAATCAGTACCAGAAGAAAATCCAAATAGATTTCCTACCTGTCTTGAAGTAAATAATTTATTACTATTTTTAAATTTTTGCAACCAATCTAAATCATATCGCAGTTCAACATCAAATTTCTTTTTTATCATACTTTTACCTCCTAGCCACATCTTTTCATTTTTTCTAAAGCCCTTCTCATTATTCTACTAACCTGCATTTGACTTACCCCTATTTGTGACGCTACTTGTTTTTGGGAACAATTATTATAAAAAATTTCCTCTATAACATATCTTTCTCTTTCACTTATAACACTAAGCAAATATTCTATATATATATTTGTATCAAAATCCTCTTCATAAGGGGGTATTAAAACATCTGCAAAAGTACCTTTTTCTTCACTATCATCGTCAATTCCACAAGATTTATCAAGTGAAGCAACCCCAAAAGAAATATCTTTAATTTCTTCTACCTCGTCAACACTTAAATCTAATTCCTCAGCTATTTCTTCTACTGTCATATGGGGAAGCATAGATTCTATTCTATATTTGTTTCGAGTTATCTTTCTTCCATAAACAATTCCCCTTTTTTTACCCCTAAATTCTCTTCGTATGCCACCCAATATATAAGGAACGGCATAAGATGAAAATTCATAACCTTTACTTTTATCATAAGTATCAACACATTTAATTAGGTTCATAAGCCCTATTTGTTTTACATCGTCATAAGTATAATCATATGTATTAAATAGTCCTAATCTTCTATTTATTACATAATCTACTAATTTCATATTTTTAACTATAAAATCATCTTTTTCTTTTTTATTTTTAAAGTTCATAACATCACTCCCCACAAATCTATAATCTTATTTTTCCAATCTTATTTTTTCTAAATCTTTGTCAAATTTAAACCCAATAGTCTTACTTGTAGTAGCTAAATAATAAAGACTACTAAAGTTGATTTTAACATTTTTGCCTTCTATTTTTAAGTAATTATTTAATTCATTTATAACTAAATCTACACTAACATAATAATTTTTATCGGCTAATCCTAAATATCTCTGATACAATATTACTGTAAACATAATTCTTCTTAAAGATTCATTAAATTTTTCTTCTTCTTTAAATTCTTTAGTTGGATTTTTGTCTGACATATAATAATAACCTTCCTTACCTACAACTTTAAGTACTTGAGGTATAGTCATGCCGTTAAACCAACCATACTTCAAAGTATTACTATATATGTCTTCGTATCCTATATCGCCTTTTCTAAGTTCTTCAAAATCATTTCCTTTGACCATAAGCGTCCACTCTTGTGGGACTTTACAATCAAGCTCTATAAGGAAATCATCAGTTAAAAATATATTGTCCCTTTTAAATGTACATTTTTTCATAAATAAACCCTCCTATTTAATTATCTTTAAATCACAAGTAGGTAAATCTACTCTCATTTTACCACCCCAACTTATATACTAATGTTGATAATATCACAAGTAAAATACAGAACGTATATCCTTTCATAAAATCCGTTGTAAAAACACCTTTTTTGCAACAAATAATACTTATTATAGTTACTACTATTAACCAAATTGTACATCCAATCATACTATCTTTCTCCTTTCTATATTTATATTATATCACATTATCAAATTGTTGTCAAGTGTTTTTCTCATTTTTTTTAAAATTTTTCCAATATGTCTACTTATATATACTTGATTACAACCATACATTTCTCCTATTTCTTTTTGAGTTTTATTCTCATAAAAATATAAGGTTATTAAATCTCTTTCGTTCTTAGGCAATATATTTAATAATTGTTTTACAATCATTTTATTATGTAATTTTTCTATAGAATCTTCTGAATCTGCTATCATATCTCCAACAGTTGTATCTTCTTCATCGCTATTAATGGATTGATTTAAAGATGTTAACCCACCTATTAAAGAATATATCCTATTTAAATCCTGTAGGTTTACATCTAATATTTCACATATTTCTTCGTTAGTTATATGAACATTTTTTCTTTTTAATTTATTAATCTCTCTTAATAAATTCATATCAATTTCGCTCAATTTATTCATTCTATTCCTAGCAATAACTTTTTTAGAAACTTTATCTAAAGAAGTTATGCCATAAGTATAAAAACTCAAACCTCTTTCAGTATCAAAACCCTTGATACATCTTAATAAAGCTAAATTAAGTTCTTGTTCCATATCCTCTAAATCAAAAGCCTGCATTCCTATTTTCCTTGCTCTTCTCATTTCATGCTCTACAATTACTTTATATTCATTAAATAATTCGTTTAAAGCTTCATTATCACCATGTTGTGCTTTTAAAAATAATTCGTTCATTTTATTTCTCCCTTCTTTATTATACTTATATTATATCATATTTTAATATTGTTGTCAAGCATTATTTTGAATTTTATCCATGTATTCATTACACAACTTATCTGAATAGCCCTATTAAATAAAAAAGGAAGAATAATTATTCTTCCTTGTCTAGTTCAGTTTATCTCTCTTATCAAAATAAGCCTTCTGCATATCAAGAGAAAACTGAATTTCTTCTTCCGTCATATCTTTTACTTTATTGTTAATAAAAATTCGTTGGTATAAATGCCCTCTAATGTTTATTTCTCTGTCTAACATTACTTCTGCTTTGTCTCCAAATCTTCTGATAACAGTACCACATATTCCTTCTTCTTCATCATAGTACACATTACAGAATAATTTAATTTCTAAAGGACTTACATAAACTCTTTCTTTTGTCATTTTCTCACTCCAAATGATGGCTTATATAGGAGTCTAAAGCCATCTAATTATAGTTATATTGACTCCTATGTATATTATACCAAATTTTAAAAATATTGTCAATAATTATTTACAAAAATTTATTATTTCATTATATATTTTTTCAACCATATTGTCTATATTTACACTAGAGGTTTTTCTTTTCTTTATAACATCTTTTATATTACATGATGTTATTCCTAATATGGAAGCATTTCCAACCTCTATAGTAAAGAAATTTGTCGCAGAAGCAGGTTCTATTCCTCTATTAGGTCTTAACTTTATATTACCTAAATTTTTCTTACTTCCTATACCTGAATCTATAGCTACTATTTTTTTATCTTCATTTTCAAACATAACTTTTAAGCATTCTTCTATATAGTTTTTCCCATCAATAGGCTTTTCTACTGTCCCATAAACAGTAAATCCTGCTTCTTTTAATTTACTCCCTAATCTTGGGGCAAAACTATCTAAAGGATATTTAGGACAGCCTATACATAAGAATACTAAGTCTTCTTTATTACACAATACCTTTTTTATATCTCCTATTATATTCATATTATCACCTCTTAAATATATTGATATATTAACATATGGAAACCCTTTCCAGTTCTTATAAAATTTTGACACCAAGTTTCCATGTCAATATTTAATTCATTTTCTCCCAACTGTGCTATTTTTATTATGGCATCAGAGGGAATTTCTTCATAAAATATTCTCTCAAAGCCTTCCTTAGCTTTTTCATATTCTTCATTGAGTATTTGTTCCTTGACTTCGTTAAAAAGTCTCTCTGTTTCTTCTACAGCCTTCTGTCTTGCTTTTATACTCTCTGTATATTTTAATAATTTTTCTAAACCCTCATCTTCAACAAACTTTAACTTTTTAGTAACCCTCATATTCCCCTCCTGTTAATTAGTTATACTTATTCTTATATAATAATAGTGTATCCATAGAAAATGCACTAATATTATGTTTTCGCTTAAAATCTCTAATAGTAGAGTTATTCCATATTGTATTATTAGCTATTGTTTCTTCGTGCATCTTGTATATAACTCCCCCTATATATAACTTTTGCGGTTTTAATAATACGTCATATTCTGCTAATGAATCATTTAAATTAGCAATTCTAGTTCTTAACCCATTAAATGTCATTCTATTTAAACCCATACCATTATTCCTTTGAGGTTTGCTTCTTACAATATAAGGACTGTTTACATTTAATTTATAAGCTTCATTTGAAGTTCCGTCTATATCCCCTAATTTATAGTAAGAAATTTCTTCGATAGCAGATTGACAATATTCTCTTAATATTTCATCCATTTCTATTATCTTATTTCCAACAATTATTTCATTCTTGGAGAAATCAACATCAGTTACTTTGACATTTGTTATATCATCAAACCTTTTATCTTTTAATCCATACCAAATTCCATAAACTAGGAATTTATCTTGTGAATTAATAAACTGTTCGCATATAGCAATTATTTCATCTTTAGTATAAATACCTTCATTATCTTTTATTATTTTATTAGGTGGTACATTTGAAAACTTTGTAGGTATATTAAGTACTTCATTAAACATTTTAGTAAAGTCATTTACTCTTATAGTTATACTTTGATAAGAATCTATTCTACCACAATGAATTATCAAAAAGTCGTTTATCTCTTCTAATGTTGCCCTAGTTATATTTTCCCCC
>UMLJ01013719.1_pt1 | contig 103311 bp, 89 predicted proteins | sample 1966521 | NCBI WGS metagenome assembly UMLJ01 (sample SAMEA4836199, study PRJEB28245) | human gut metagenome | biome: gut microbiome; material: fecal sample | place: Denmark | collected 2008
GTATAACGTATTAAAATATTAGCTGATTTTGTTTTTGCTATTGACGAATATCTTCTTATATGGTATAATCAATTAACAAATAAATCGAAAAATTGATTTATTTGCAGAAATATTATGGGGGTATCTATATGGCAACAAACAGAAATATTGCGCTTTGTATCATTTTTTCTCTCCTTACCTGCGGCATTTACGGGCTGTACTGGTTCGTAAAGCTGACCGATGAGCTTAATTACAACGCACAGACAAAGACAGCAGGCGGCGGAACGGCTCTGGTCTATACCATTATTACCTTTGGGATCTACGGATTTTACTGGTTCTATATGCAGGGTAAAAAGGTTGATGAGATAAATGGCAATACCAACGGAAGCACAGGTATGGTTTATATCATTCTTGCTATTTTTGGTCTGGGTATCATTCCCTATTGCCTGATGCAGAACGAAATAAACAAAATAGCATGATAAACTTGCGTCTCACAAATGTGGGACGCTTTTTTTGAAAGGAAATAAATATGAAAAAGCTATTATCCCTTCTGCTGGGACTGGCGATGATAATGAGCCTTATGTGCGGCTCTGTTATGACAGTCTCTGCGGCAGACCCATCGGTAACGCTCCCTTACAGCACCATTACCATATCAAAGGGCAAAACAGTATCACTTAAAGCAAAAGTATCGGGCGTGTCAAAATATACTCTGGTGTGGACAAGCTCCGATAAAAGCATTGTCTCCGTCACCGACGAGGGCAAGATAACAGGCGTAAAGAAAGGCTCGGCAGATGTTACCGTAGCTATCAAGAACACCGACGCTTCCGCAAAGGTAAAGGTAACTGTGGGCACTCCCGTTACAGGTGTCACCGTCAGCGAGAAGAGCATTTCCGTCAAGGCGGGAAGCACCTATAAGATAAGCGCAAAGGTGTTCCCCTCAAACGCATCAAACAAGTCGCTGACATGTTCCTCTTCAGATAAAAAGGTGGCAACGGTCAGCAAGGACGGCGTTATCAAGGGCATTAAGAGCGGCAGCACCACAATCACTGTAAAGGCAGCCGACGGCTCAGGAAAGAAAGCGACTGTTACAGTCAAGGTCACAGCAGGCAATAAGCCCTCGGGCAAGACCACAGGCAGCTTTGATAAGAACGTCACCGCCAAGGAGCTTACCTCCAACATGAAGATAGGCTGGAACCTGGGCAACTCCCTTGACGCTCTCGGCAGCGGAATGAGCTCCGAGACCGCATGGGGCAACCCCAAGACCACAAAGGCTATGATAGACGATATCAAGGCTCAGGGATTCAACACCATAAGAATCCCCGTTTCATGGGGCAGGCACACCGATAAGGACGGCAACGTTGACGAGCAGTGGATGAAGCGTGTCAAGGAAGTCGTTGACTACGCATATAAGAACGATATGTACGTTATCCTCAACTCTCACCACGACAACGAGTATTACGACATCGGCGGCTGCGCAAAGAGCGACAAGACCTATAAGGCTTCCGAAAAGAAGATGACAAAGCTCTGGACACAGATTGCAAACGAGTTCAAGAAGTATAACGAGCACCTTATCTTTGAAACACTGAACGAACCCCGTACCGAGGGCAGCGCCAAGGAATGGACAGGCGGCACAGGAGCTGAAAGAGAAGTCGTCAACAACCTTAACAGCGCAATAGTTTCCGCTATCCGTGCAACAGGCGGAAACAACGAGTACAGATATATCATGGTACCCGCATATGCAGCCACCTCCAATATGGGAGCACTCAGAGCGATGAAGCTTCCCGATGATGAAAGGATAATCGTATCAGTTCACGCTTATTCTCCCTACAACTACGCAATGAACAGCGGCTACAGCAAGAAGTTCTCCGACAGCGACAAGAAGGAACTGGATAAGTTCTTCTCCGACCTGAACAGCCTGTTCATCAGCAAGGGTATTCAGGTAGTGATCGGCGAGTTCGGCGCAACCAACAAGGGCGATGAGGCAGACAGATGCCTGTGGGCTGAATATTATATCAAGGGCGCAGCCAAGTATGGTATTCCCTGCGTATGGTGGGATAACAACAGCGGTGATTCTGAGGGCGGCGAGTGCTTTGGAATTTACAACAGAAAAACAGGCGAATGGACATTCAAGGATCTGGCTGATACGCTGATAAGATTGGCTAAGTAACGATAGCTATTTATAAGCTATAAATAGCCTATAAATAGCCTAAAAGAGTTTCCGCATCACACGATACGGAAGCTCTTTTCTGTATTTAGGGGTATTTCGGGCATATAAGAAAGTCAGCACAAATAAGAGCAAGGTCTTTCTTATACGCTTGACGCCCTATCCGCCCAACCTCTTCATAACTTTATATCCCAACAAAAAACTTCCGCATCAAACGATACGGAAGTTTTTGTTACATTATTCCATCTGACTTGTTGTAAGAACTATCGCCAGAATGCCGAGAGCTGCAAAGCAGGCACCGAGTATCAGAAAAAACAGATTTACGGGCGATGCCTCCTGGTAAAATTCCGTCGGCACATCGGGATTGACGTGAAGCTCACAGTAATCCCCCTCGGAGGGAAGTCCAAAGTTGCGTGCCATGCTTTCCTGCTCATGATACGAAACACCGTCAAAGGTGTATTCCCACACGGGATAATATGAGCGGCATCTGCCGTAGTTGTCACGGAAAGGACTTTTCTCCAGCCCAACGCATTTCGCCTCAACAACACAGGTGCATACCCTTTTCATATACACCCTTTTTGCAATGGGAATGACGATGAGCAGCAGCCCTATCACCACGAAAAGCCCCAGCGAAGCGTATATTATTATCTCTCCGCCTATCTCAAAGCCCGTGAGCATATTGAGCAGAGGGAGCGTGATAAGCCCCGCTCCGATAAGTACGAAAACCAGTGATATTGTGACAGGCAGCACCTTTTTTGAGCCTTTTTGCTTTACAGCGCTTGATATTGCTGCAATGCCCACTGCCAGCAGTATGGCTCCCAGCGAAATGATAGATATGCGGATATCATCTGTTGTTCCGATGTATATCCCTATCATTCCGCCGATGAATACTATTAAGAACAAAATGCCTGCGATGATACTTCCGATGCTGTGCTTATTTGGTTCCATAATATCCGCCTCCCGATGTCGATAGTCTGTTTGATGATAATGTTATTCCTTTATTTCTCCTGCCTTAAGACGCTTGAAGTAATCCTTTGTGTCCTTTGCCACCACACTATTCAGGGCAAACAGCGCCACAAGGTTGGGGAGAGCCATAAGTCCGTTGAATATATCTGCGATGGTCCATACTGCGGAAACTGTCATGTAAGGGCCGATAAATACAGCTGCGATGTAAAGTATTCTGTAGATCATAACAGCTGTCTTGTTCTTGCCGCTGAGGTACTCAAGGCATCTTTCGCCGTAGTAGTTCCAGCCGAGGATAGTTGTGAATGCGAAGAATACCAGGCATATCATAAGGATAAAGGAAGCTGCCTGGCTGGGGAGGAAATGAAGTCCCTTCTGGAAAGCGTCTGTGGTTATCTGAACGCCCTGGAGAGCTTCATCCTTCCATGAACCTGCCATTACGATAGCAAGACCTGTCATTGTGCAGATAATGATGGTGTCGATAAATGTGCCGGTCATGGAGATAAGTCCCTGTCTTACAGGCTCCTTGGTCTTTGCTGCGGCTGCTGCGATAGGTGCGGAGCCGAGACCTGACTCATTGGAGAAGATACCTCTTGCGATACCGTTTTTCATGGAGATGAGAACTGCACCGAGAGCACCGCCTGCCATAGCCTTTGCGCCGAATGCGCTTGTTACGACTTCTGCGATAGCTGCGGGGAGCTTTGTGATGTTGCAGATGATAAGTACCACAACTGTCAGAACGTACAGGATAGCCATGAAAGGAACAACTACCTGAGAAACGCTGCTTATTCTCTTGAGGCCGCCGATGATTACCAGACCTGCAAGGATAGCAAGCACGAATGCGCTGATAACGGTAACGATAGAATAGTCATTGCCGAAAAGGGTAATGGTGTTTGTCATGTTGGGGTCAAAGAAGCCTGTTACTGCGGATGCGATGCCGTTTACCTGAGAGAATGTGCCTATTCCCATAAGACCAACGCAGGCACCGAAGAATGCAAATATCTTTGCAAGCCACTTCCACTTTACGCCCATGCCCTTTTCTATGTAGTAGAAAGGTCCGCCGAGAACGTGACCGTCCTCATCGACTGTGCGGTACTTTACTGCAAGGAAGCCCTCGGAATACTTTGTTGCCATTCCGAGAAATGCAGCCATCCACATCCAGAAAAGTGCGCCGGGACCGCCTGCCAGAATACCTACTGCGGTTGCAACGCCGACAATGTTTCCTGTTCCGATAGTTGCCGAAAGGGCTGTGCAGAGTGAAGCAAAGCCCGATACCTCGCCGTGAACTATCTCTTCTTCCTCAGATACTTCTTCCTTAAAAAGGTATCTGAGCGCACGGGGAAGATGCCTTACCTGAATAAATCCCGTTCTTATTGTCAGCAGCAGACCTGCCGCAAGGATAAGAACGATGAGAGGTACGCCCCACACAAAGTCGTCAATTTTTGCCAGTATCTGGTCAAAAGTCATATTATCCCATCTCCTATAATTAGAATTTGTGCATACTAAATAATATGTTAACATATATTAACGATAATTTCGTTATAATTTTTTGAATATAGATGTAATTTTTATGCTTTTATCCCTTTGAATGTATAATTTACGGCACTTTGCAGATAATTGTAGCAAAACATCTGCGAAAGGAACGTAAGTGAGATGGCAAAACGTCTTTCAAGAAATACTTTTATAATGGACAAGCCCCCCACTATCCGCAGCTATGCGGCTGTTGTAGGCAAAAAGGAGGGCGACGGCCCTCTGGGCAGGCATTTCGACCAGGTATATCAGGACCCATACTTTGGGCAGGACACATGGGAAAAGGCGGAAAGCGAGCTTTTGCGCCTTACGGTGATGAAAGCGCTGGAAAAGGGAAAGCTCCGCTGCGAGGACATAAACTATATGTTCGCAGGCGACCTTATAAATCAGTGCACCTCCACATCATACGCCCTTAGAGAGCTGGAAATACCTCTTCTTTGCGTTTACGGAGCCTGCTCAACCATGTCCGAGAGCCTGCTCATGGCTTCGCTTATGACGGACAGCGATATCGGCGGAAATGTGGTGGCAGTCACATCTTCCCACTTTTGCTCGGCTGAAAGGCAGTTCCGCTTCCCATTATCATACGGCGGCGTGAGAACTCCCACAGCTCAGTGGACATGCACCGCTTCGGGAGCGGCGGTGGTTTCTCCCCACAGCGAGAATGGCCCTTATGTAAAGGCGGCGACTATCGGAAAGATAGTGGATATGGGCGTTACCGACGCCAACAATATGGGTGCGGCAATGGCTCCTGCGGCGGCATATGTAATCAAGACACATCTGGAGGACAGAGGGCTTGCCCCCGATGACTTTGACCTGATAATCACAGGCGATCTTGGACGTGTGGGCGGCACATTGCTTATAGAGCTGCTGGCAAAAGAGGGAATAAACATATCCTCCGGGTACAAGGACTGCGGAACTATGATATTCGACTACGAAACCCAGGACGTTCATGCAGGCGGTTCGGGCTGCGGCTGCAGTGCCTCGGTGCTGTGCGGATATTTCCTTGACAAGGTAAAAAGCGGCGAGCTGAAAAATATCCTTTTCTGCGCCACGGGAGCGCTTATGTCCCCCACGCTGTCACAGCAGGGGGAAAGCATTCCGGGAATATCCCATGCAGTCCACATCTCATATGAAGGGTGAAAAATTATGTTTACAGATTATTTATGGGCATTTATCGTAGGCGGTGTGCTGTGCGCCGTGGGACAGGTGCTTATCGACTATACAAAGCTTACCCCCGCACGTATCCTTGTGCTTTACGTTGTGGCGGGAGTGGTGCTGGGAGCGTTTAAGATATACCGCCCTCTCATCGACTTTGCGGGAGCGGGAGCGGCAGTTCCCCTTACAGGCTTCGGCAACGCTCTTGCGGAGGGCGTGCGTGAGGCTGTTGACACAAAGGGACTTCTGGGAGCTGTCACAGGCGGACTTTCCGCTGCCTCCGCAGGCATAACCGCTGCCATGGTGTTCGGTCTTATAATGGGTGTGTGCTGCAAGTCAAAGGAGAAATAACGCCATAATATATGATAAAAGGAAACGAACTGAGCGCTCTGTTCGTTTCCTTTTGCTTTAATGTTGTTTTAATACGAAATATAAGTAAAAAAATCTTCCAAACCCCTTGCAAAAAATCGGAAAATAGTATAAAATATATATGATAGCTTTAATAAGCTGCCGAGGCATCTGAAACAGCCTCGGATATTTATCTATGAAAGGATGTCATACCAATGGCAGAATTAAACAAAGTCACTGTTGACGACATTAACGTTAAGGGCAAAAAGGTTCTCGTAAGATGCGACTTCAACGTTCCCCTCAAGGACGGCGTTATCACTAACGACAACCGTATCCAGGCTGCCCTCCCCACTATCAAGAAGCTTATCTCCGACGGCGGAAAGGTCGTTCTCTGTTCTCATCTCGGCAAGCCCAAGAACGGTCCCGAGGCTAAGTTCTCCCTTGCTCCCGTAGCAAAGAGACTTGAAGAAGTTCTCCCCGGCACAAAGGTTACATTTGCTGCTGATGACACTGTTGTAGGCGACAACGCTAAGAAGGCTGTTGCCGAAATGGCTGACGGCGACGTTGTTCTCCTCGAGAACACCAGATTCAGAGGCGCTGACGAGACCAAGAACGGCGAAGGCTTCTCCAAGGAGCTTGCTGATCTGGTTGACGGTCAGGTATTCGTAATGGACGCTTTCGGCTCCGCTCACCGTGCACACGCTTCCACTGAGGGCGTTACAAAGTTCGTTAAGGAGACTGCAGTTGGTTACCTCATGCAGAAGGAGATCAAGTATCTCGGCAATGCGGTTGAGAACCCTGTCAGACCTTTCGTTGCTATCCTCGGCGGTGCTAAGGTAGCTGACAAGCTGAACGTTATCTCCAACCTCCTCGAAAAGTGCGATACACTTATCATCGGCGGCGGTATGGCTTACACCTTCCTCAAGGCTAAGGGCTACGAGGTTGGTACTTCTCTCGTTGACAACGAGAAGATCGACTACTGCAAGGAAATGATGGCTAAGGCTGACAAGCTCGGCAAGAAGCTTCTTCTTCCCGTTGACGCTGTTATCGCAGCTTCCTTCCCTGATCCTATCGATGCTGAGATCGCTGTTGAGGCTGTTGACGCTGACAAGATCCCCGCTGACAAGATGGGCCTCGATATCGGACCCAAGACCCAGGCTCTCTTCGCTGACGCTGTAAAGAGCGCAAAGACTGTTGTTTGGAACGGTCCTATGGGCGTATTTGAGAACCCTGTTCTTGCAAAGGGTACCATTGCAGTAGCTAAGGCTCTTGCAGAAACAGACGCTACCACTATCATCGGCGGCGGCGATTCCGCAGCAGCTGTTATGCAGCTCGGCTTTGCAGATAAGATGTCTCACATTTCCACTGGCGGCGGCGCTTCCCTCGAGTACCTTGAAGGTAAGGTTCTTCCCGGCGTTGCAGCTATTGCTGAAAAGTAAGATCACTTTATTTCGGGACGGAGCGGCGTGCTTCGTCCCGATTTTTATTTATAGGGGTAATAGATCTATGCGGATAAGTCCGCTGACAATAATACCGATGCCGGCTATGATTGGCAAAAAGCAGAGGAGGTTTAATATGAATTTGTTTATAGTTATAATTACTGTTATATATACTATACTCTATGGCTTCTTATGCAATTATTTTTGGACAAGCATTCAGTTGTGTCAAGATTGCTTTATTTTTTTAGTAATAAATTCATTTGCAGCCGTTATGATAAATACTGTGTTTTTTATAGCTGCTAAATATGAAGCATATGAATTAATCTCTGGATATGATAAGAATAAGAGCTATGACAATAAAATATTAAAAAACCACCTAAAAAAATTAGGCTTTCGTATATCTGTTTGTATATTAGCCTGTTCATTGATCGCGTTATTTGCTCCATTATTATCCCGGTACAATATTGATAAAACATTAGCTGTTATATATGCTAACCTTACGTTCGTATGTGTGTTTTTAACAATATTGTTAACTGCAAAAAAGATTAAAATATAAGTTTTAGTATATTAGATTGGGAGAGATAATATGATACTTAAAAATCAGAAAGTGGATATATGCCGTGACTGTGATTTTTCATATTCCAACATAGCAAATACGGATTTCACAGGCGTTTCCGCTGCCGACTGCGACCTTTCGGAGGTGACTGTCAGCGGCTGCAATATGATATCCACCCAGTTTGACAACGTTATGATGTCCGACACATCCGTGGTCAACGCAAATATGTCAGGCTCGGCATTCACCGATGTTTCTATGAGCAAGTTCCGCATGACCAACGGCGATATGACCGATGCAAGAATGGAAAGCACCGATATCTCAAAGGCAAGCTTTGTGGGCTGCGACCTTTCGGACGTTACCTTTGAAAACTGCGATCTTACAGGTCTTGCCATAAATTCATGTCAGGTGTCGGGTGTGACCATTGACGGCATTCCCCTTAGCGAGCTGCTGGAAAAGTATTATAAGTAAATCTGATTTTGAAAAGCGGCAGAAAATGCCGCTTTTTTGTTGACAAGTCCCCGATGATGTGGTAAAATAAAATCAGATAATTTTGTATAGGAGACTGTTATTATGCAGTATCCTTATTCTAATATGGGTTTCTTTTAACGGAAGCCCAAATATAAAGGAGAAAATATCATGAACAAGAATCTCAGAAAGGCAGTTATTGCCGGAAACTGGAAAATGAACAAGACCCGCCCTGAGGCTAAGGCTCTTCTCGAAGCTATCAAGCCCCTGGTTGCAAACGCTGAGTGCAAGGTAGAAGTTATCGCCTGCGTTCCTTTCACCAACCTTGAGACCGCTGTTAACACCACAGCAGGCTCCAACGTTAAGGTAGGCGCTGAGAACGTTCACTTTGAAAAGAGCGGCGCTTTCACTGGCGAGATCTCCGCTGATATGCTCACTGAGCTTGGCGTTGAGTACGTTGTAATCGGTCACTCCGAGAGACGTCAGTACTTCGGCGAGACTGATGAGACTGTTAACAAGAGAACAAAGGCTGCTCTCGCAGCAGGTCTCAAGCCTATCGTTTGCGTAGGTGAGCTTCTTGCAGAGCGTGAGGCTGATATCACCGAGGAAGTTATCTCCCGCCAGATCAAGCTTGACTTTGCAGGCGTTTCCGCTGACGATATCAAGAAGACTATCATCGCTTACGAGCCTGTCTGGGCTATCGGTACAGGCAAGACTGCTACCGCTGACCAGGCTGAGGAAGTTTGCGGCTTTATCCGTGGCGTTCTCGCTAAGCTTTACGATGCAGCTACTGCTGACGCTGTTACGATCCAGTACGGCGGCTCCATGAACGCAAAGAACTGCGCAGAGCTTCTTTCCAAGCCCAATGTTGACGGCGGCCTTATCGGCGGCGCTTCCCTCAAGGCTGAGGACTTCAACACCATCGTACAGGCAGCTGTAAACGGCTGATCATAACAAGCAAGATCAAGACGCCTGCGGTCTTTACCGCAGCGCCTTGTTTTTTTCAACTGTAGTTTCTGAAAGGATTTGAAAATTATGAGCAAAAGACCTGTAGCTCTCATTATCATGGACGGTTACGGAATCAACCCCAGCGATTACGGCAACGCTATCGCTGCGGCTAAGAAGCCCAACCTGGATAAATATTTCGCAGAGTGCCCCCACACTATCATCGGCGCATCGGGACTTGACGTAGGTCTCCCCGACGGTCAGATGGGCAACTCCGAGGTAGGTCATACAAACATCGGCGCAGGCAGGATCGTTTACCAGATGCTGGTAAAGATCTCCAAAGACATCAAGGACGGCGAGTTCTTCAAGAACAAGGCACTTGTGACCGCTATGGAAAACTGCAAGGCAAAGGGAAGCGCTCTTCATCTCATGGGTCTGCTTTCTCCCGGCGGCGTTCACAGCCACATGGAGCATATGTACGGCCTGCTTGAAATGGCAAAGCAGCACGGCGTTGACAAGGTATATGTTCACGCATTCCTGGACGGAAGAGACGTTCCCCCTTCCTCCGCAGCTGAATTTATGGAAGAGGCTGTTGCCGAGATGAAGAAGATCGGCAAGGGCAAGGTAGCAACTATCTCCGGCAGATATTACGCTATGGACCGTGATAACGCTTGGGACAGAGTTGAAAAGGCATACGATGCTCTTGTTATGGGCGAGGGCGTTCAGGAGACCGACCCCGTTCAGGCTATAAAGAACTCCTACGCAAACGGCGTTACCGATGAGTTCATGCTCCCCACCGTTATCGACAAGGACGGCATGATAAAGGAAAACGACAGCGTTGTATTCTTCAACTTCCGACCCGACAGAGCACGTCAGATAACCAGAGCTTTCGTTGACCCCGAGTTCAAGGGTTTCGAGAGAAAGAAGGGCTACTTCCCCGTAACATTCGTCTGCATGGCTCAGTACGATGCTACAATGCCCAACGTTCTCGTTGCATATCCTCCCGAGCAGCTCACCATGACCTTCGGCGAGTATATGGCAAAGTGCGGCAAGACTCAGCTGAGAATTGCCGAGACCCAGAAGTATGCACACGTTACTTTCTTCTTCAACGGCGGCGAGGAAAAGCAGTTCGAGGGTGAGGACAGAATACTTGTCAAGTCTCCCGACGTTCCTACCTTTGACCTGAAGCCCGAGATGAGCGCATACGAGGTAACCGACAAGGTGGTTGAGGCTATCGAGTCCGATAAGTACGATACCATTATCCTTAACTACGCTAACTGCGATATGGTCGGTCATACCGGTATTTTCGACGCAGCAAAGGCAGCTGTTGAGGCTGTTGATACCTGCGTAGGCAGAATGGTAGATGCTATCCTTGCAAAGGGCGGCGTTGCACTTATCAGCGCAGACCACGGTAATGCAGATAAGATGCTTGAAGCTGACGGCTCACCCTTTACCGCTCACACCACAAATCCTGTTCCCCTTATCGTTGTAGGCTATGACTGCAAGCTTAAGGAGGGCGGCGTTCTTGCTGACCTGTGCCCCACAATGCTTGAGATCATGGAGCTTCCTCAGCCCAAGGAAATGACAGGAAAGTCTCTTATCGAAAAGTAATTTTGGTTATAATAAGTATCGGCTCCCGTTATCTGCGGGAGCCGATATTTTATACTAATCTTCAATCAGACTACAGACAAATCCTCGGCTATTCTGTCGGCTTTGTCTATAGAACGATCAAAGATTAGTATAAAAAAGCTCCCACTAACGGGAGCTTTTTTCGTTTTATGGCTTCATAAACCTTTCAATAACATTAGCCACGCCGTCATTTTCGTTTGACAGCGTGATAAAATCAGCCGCTTCCTTTGCAGCGTCACAGGCGTTTTCCATAGCCACGCCCAAACCTGCATATTTTATCATGGAAACGTCGTTGTAGCCGTCACCACAGGCAATGGTCTTCTCACGCTTTATGCCAAGCTTTTTGATAAGCTCGCCGATGGAAACCGCCTTGTCGGTGTGATAGGGCATTATTTCAAGGAAAAACGGTTCCGAGCGGAAAACGTCCGCCTTGCCTGCAAGATGTTCTCTCAGCTGAGGTTCCAGCTCTGCCATTCTGTCACCCTTGCCTGCGATGATGCACTTAGGCACGCTGAAATCCACGTATTCGCCGATGTTGTCCACCTTTTTTACGGGCAGACCGTTTATCCGTGATTCGATCTGAATAAACTCGTTGTCAGGATTTTCGCAGATGATAGTGTCGCCCTCGTAGGTCATCACATCTGCGCCGTTGCGGCGTGCAAACTCGGCAACTATTCCGAAAGCATCACTGCCAAGACTCTTTTGCACCAGCAGCTCGCCTGTCTTGAAGTTGCGCACTCTGCCGCCATTGTAGGACAGAGTAAATCCGCCGAATTTGTCAAGCCCTATTTCACGGGCAATGCCCTCAACGCCCCTGTCGGGTCTGCCGGAGGCTATTGCCGCCAGGTATCCTTTTTCCTGCGCTTCAAAAAGCGCCTTTTTTGTGGCGGGCGTGACCTTCTTTTCGGCATTGGTCAGCGTTCCGTCAATGTCAAGAAATATAATTTTGTAGCTCATATGCACTTCTCCCGATAAAATCTTTCCTGTAACAATATATCATATTTCATCGGGCAATAAAAGCATTTCTCTTTGACCGTTTTGTTAATATAACTTACCTGTCCGGCTTTTCATAGGGGATAAAGGGGGCAGGGGAGTCGGAGTGTTCGCCGATGAGTTTTTCCATCCAGATCATGTCATACCAGCTGTCAAACTTCCTGCCGCAGGAAATAAAGCGGCCTATCAGGCGGTAGCCCATGTGCTCGTGAAATTTCATGCTGTCGTTGGTGAGATGAGCGTCCTCATGCTCTGTGTATGCGATGCAGGCGTAGGCATTCAGCACGTTCTGCTTTTTGAGCATATCCTCAAGCGTTGTGTAAAGCAGCTTTCCGCAGCCCGAGCGGCGCATATCCTTTTTGATATATACCGTCAGCTCGGCGCAGCGGTTGTATGCCTCACGGGGGTGAAAAGCAGAGGCATAGGCATATCCCACGATATGACCGTCCTTTATGGCGGCGATGTAGGGGTAATTTTTCAGGGTGTGTTCTATCCTGCTGCGAAAATCCTCCGCAGTGGGAATATCTATTTCAAAGGAAATGGCAGTCTCGGCAACGTAGGGGGCGTATATTTCAAGCAGCTCCTCCGCATCGTCGGGAGTTACGTTTCTGATAGTTATATCGCTCATTTGAAGCAGTCCTTTCATAATATCATACAAATATTATAGGATTTGAAAATGAACAAATCAAGTATATCAGCCGCAGTCATAATTATAGACCACTTCCGAGAAGTCGCAAGCCCTGAGCTTTTCTGCGGGAATGAGGAACACGCCTGTGCCCACATCTCCCCATATGATGTCAAAGTCATGACCGCCCCATGAGGTGATCTCTTCACCCTGCAGGCTGCCAAGCTCGAAAAGAACACGGTCAAAGCCTTCCAGAGACGGGCAGTCCTCCCGTGGGTCGGACTGGGTAAAACGGGGATATCCGCCGATGAATGCCACGCTTTCGGGGCAGCGGTCATAAAGGGTGTCATAGCCGTCTATATTCCAGTAATTTGATACTTCCTGACCCATTATCTCACTATAGCTGCTGACAAGAGCATTGCTGAAGCGATAGTCGTCGGGAGTGGCAGGGCATTTGTCAGGCTCTTCGGCACATAGGATAAATTCCTTTTTCAGCGGAAAATCGTACTCATCGCTGCTGAAGCTGTCGCAGGGGATATCGTCATCTGAAATGAGCAGAGATGTGTCGGTTATGATGTCCTTGTGATATATTACCCTGAAGCCGTTCTGATTGGTCTGTTCATCTGCGGAGTTGAAGTCAAAGCCATACAGGCAGTCATTTTCACAGGCGAGGAATATCTGCAAAATTCCCTGACGGGGGAAATCCTCAATGTGAGGAAGTTTTTCAAAATTCAGCTGCACCAGCAGGCGCAGAGGCTTGTCCTTGTAGCTGCCATCAGTTCCTCTGGGGTATTCCATGGACTTTGGAAAATAAGGCGTTCCGCCCAGCTTGCTGTCGAAGATGCCGCCTTTGCCTGCCACAGGTCTGAGCCTGAGTATTGGCAGAGGTGGAACAAGGCTGTCGGCTTTTTTGATAACATCGTTAATATCAGGCATATGATAGCTCCTTTGGTCAGTAAATTGTTATTATTATTATATCATGGGTATAGGGGAGTGTCAAACAGCCCTTTCTTTCCCCGCCGCCCTTTTCCTGTACTCGCAGGGCGTAAGTCCCGTGTGCTTTTTGAACACACGCATAAAGCAGATGTCAGTGTCATAGCCGCATATCTGGGATATCTCTTTCACGGGCAGGGCAGTGGTGGCAAGGTAATACTGCCCCGACTGTACCCTTGCAGAAATGATATCCTCGTAGCAGCTGACCCCGAACTGCTTTTTGTACACCGTCTGAAAATAGGACGGGCTGAGATTTATCCTGTCCGCCAGCTGCCTGACGGAGCCAAATCCCCCCGCATTGCTGTAAATATCCGCTCTCAGCTGCCGTAGCTGCTCACTGTAGGTGTGTTCGCCGTCACTGCTTTCGCCTCCGCCCTCGGATATTTTCATAAGTATCATTCGTATGAGCATATCGGCATACTGCCGACGATGTTCCGAGGGGGACATATTCTCACGGCAGAGTATGGTCAGCAGCTCTTCCACGGCGGAGATGTTCACCGAGGTTATGAGCCTGTCCGTCTCCACGGTGTCGAGAATATTGTCATCATCGGTCACGTTGAAGTGAATGAAATGGTTGGCGTAGTTGCCGCAGATGGTCTTATAATACTGGGGCGTGTCCTTTTTGTAGATGATAAGGCTGTCGGGTGGGACGATGATCTCATTGCCGTCAATGATGAGCAGGGCGGAGGTCTTGAAGATAACAAGCAGATTGTCCCCTGAGCCGTCAGGCCGCCATATGCAGAAATCCCCCGTATGTCTTGTGTCCTTTCCTATGGCGTTGAGACTTATCATATCATCACCTCATAAAGTATTATTTGTTAGTTTAAAAATATTATATGTCATTGAAAAGCAGCTGTCAATAGGCTATAGTATAAATAGCGTAAATATAATATGTTACCGTTAGGAACGCTAAAAACGTCAGGAGGAAGCGATAAATGAAGAAAATATCAATGCTGATCAACGCAAAGGACAAAAAGGGACACATCAATCCCGAGATATACGGCCATTTTTCCGAGCACCTGGGAAGATGTATCTATAACGGCATTTATGTGGGCGAGAACTCGTCTATCCCCAACATAAACGGCGTGCGCAGGGACGTTATCGAGGCTTTCAAGCAGATAAAAATGCCTGTTCTCCGCTGGCCCGGCGGCTGCTTTGCGGACGAATATCACTGGAAGGACGGCATCGGCGAAAAAAGTGCCCGCAAAAAAATGATAAACACCAACTGGGGCGGCGTTACCGAGGACAATTCCTTCGGCACTCACGAATTTTTCAATATGTGCGAGGAGATAGGCTGTGAGCCTTATCTTGCTGGCAATCTTGGCAGCGGAACTATCAGCGAGATTGCCGAATGGATAGAGTACATCACCTTTGACGGCGTTTCCCCAATGGCAGATCTGCGCCGAAAGAACGGCAGGGAAAAGCCCTGGAAGCTGAAATATCTTGGCATCGGCAACGAGAACTGGGGCTGCGGCGGAAGTATGCGTCCCGAATATTACGTTGACGAATACCGCCGTTATCAGAGCTTCTGCAAGGATTTTTCGGGCAATAAGCTGTTCAAGATCGCCTGCGGCCCCAACTCCAGCGACTACGGCTGGACAGAGACTATTATGAAAAATCTCGGCAAATGGAACACCCGTGGCATATCGCTCCATTACTACACCCTTCCCACAGGCGACTGGGGACACAAGGGCGATGCGGTGGATTTTACAACGGACGAATACTACGCAACCATTTCCAAGACCCTTTACATGGAGGAGCTTGTGACCCGCCACGGCGAGATAATGAACCGCTACGACCCCGAACATGAGATCGGGCTGATAGTTGACGAGTGGGGCTGCTGGTATGACGTTGAAAAGGGTACAAATCCCGGCTTCTTATATCAGCAGAACACCATGCGTGACGCTATCGTGGCAGCCTGCAACCTGAATATCTTCAATCGCCACAGCGACAGGGTGATAATGGCAAACCTTGCTCAGGCAGTTAATGTGCTTCAGGCGCTTCTGCTTACCGAGGGCGAGAAGCTGGTGAAAACTCCCACATATCATGTGTTCGATATGTTCAAGGAGCATCAGGACGGCGAAAATGTTTACTGCTTCTGCGAAAATGTAATGGCAGGGGAGATACCCATGATGTCCGTTTCCGCCTCTGTAAAGGACGGCGTGATGACCGTTACCGCTGCCAACTGCTCACTGGAAGAGTCTGCTGAGCTTGACTGCGATATCAGTGGATTTGAGTGCAGCAGCGTAAGCGCCCATATCCTCACCGATGAGGTACACAGCTTCAACAGCTTTGATGCACCCGAAAAGGTAGCTCCCGAGGCTCTGAGCGCTTCCGTCTCCAATGGAAAGCTGTCGGCAGTGCTTCCCGCATGCTCCGTTGCGGTGTTCACTATTTTATACTAAGCACCAATTAAAAACTATACAAAAAATCTTCGCATAATCTTGCGTGTGTGGATTATGCGAAGATTTTTTTGTCTATAGTTTTATTGGTGATTAGTATTATAAGCTTGTAAGTATATATGACACAAAAAAGGCATTACCGCCAAGCGGTAATGCCTTGATTTTTTATGTATTGAAGCGATTCAAAATCAGCCCATGTCGGAAAGCTTGATCTTCTTAGCATCAACGGTTCCGTCGTAATCATCGTTTACGGGAGTGCCCTTGTTGTGCTTGGAAGCGTCAGCCTCGATAGCCTTAGCCATCTTCTCAATCTCGCTCAGGTCAAAACCGAAGTTGTTGTTGAGCTTGGGAGTAGGCTTGGGAGCGGAAGCGGGTTTTGCTGCTGCAGTGTTGGCTGCGGGAGTGGGTGCAGGCGCAGGAGCAGGCTTTGCAGCTGCATTGTTGTTAGCCGCAGGAGTGGGAGTGGGCATAGGCTTTGCTGCGGGAGCAGGAGCGGGTGCGGGCTTAGCATTATTTACAGGAGCGGCAGTCTTTACACTCTTGGGTGCTGTGAACTGAGGGATACCGTTCTTCTTGAGAGTATCCTGGGTCTTGGTGAGAAGGTCAGCAGTTTCGTTTACCTTAGCAAGGCTGTCCTTGGTAAGAGAATCGAGAATGCCCTTGAGCTGTGTAACGTTGGACTCGATATCTGCGATCTCGGAAAGAACAACAGCCTTCATGTTGTCGGCAGCTGTACGCATCTCAGCAGATCTGTCCTCAGCGTCTGTAAGGATCTTGGAAGCCTTTTCATCAGCAGACTTAACGATGGTGGAAGCCTTGCTGTTAGCGTCGTCAACTACCTGGTTAGCGAGCTTCTTAGCGTCCTCGTCCATCTTTCTTGCGTTTTCCTTAGCCTGAGTAACGATGGTGCTTGCAGTTCTCTGGGCCTCAACGAATACGTTTGTGAGCTCCATAGCGCTGTTCTCGGCAGAGGAAGCAGCAGCTGCCTTGTTCTTAGCCTCAACAAGCTCGTTTTCCATATCGGCGAGCTTCTTCTTCAGCTCTTCGATCTCCTTATCCTTCTCAGCGGACTCATCTTCGCAGTTCTTGAGCTGATTCTTGAGAGAGTCATTGCTGGTCTGGAGCTCGGTGATCTTAGCCTTATCGGAAGCCAGGAGCTGCTCATACTTTTCCTTGTCTTCCATGTTTCCGCCGCTGTTTTCAAGAAGCGCCTTCTTTTCTTCAAGCTCGTTTTCAAGAGTATATATCTTTGTATTGAGCTGATCTACATAAGCAAGTACGTCTTTTTTATCAAATCCGCCGAAATTGACTGTTTTGAGGAATCCGGTTCCGTCCATGATAAAATACCTCCAAAAATAAATAGAAAAATTGCGAGTCTGACGGTAGATTAACCTCAGCCCGTCTTAATACACCTATTATAACACATTGTTCAAATTACAGCAACCAATTTTGGCAAAAAAATGTGCATAAACTTATGTTGTGAATTTTGTCATCAATTACAAATATACATAAACTTTGACACGATTACACTGCAATATATACAAAAAGGTGCGAAAGGCCGCCGAAATATTTACATATGATACAATAAAAACGATAGAAAAAACACATTCGGATATGTTATATTATATTTGTAGCTTACAATAGGCTGTTGGAGTCGGAGGAGCATATGGAAAATTGTAATGAGTTTTGCAGGGAGATAGATGTATCCACCAGGAAGTCCATGTTCCGTTCGCTGTTTCGTGTATGGGCTGCGGCAGCGACTGCGGCTCTGGTGATGTACCTGGCCATCCCGTATGTGGATATCTGGGCGTTTCTCTGGAAATAAGTTTGCAGAGTTGTATGATGTGCTGTATAGCTCCGCTAAAATTGTGGCTTTGATTGTGATATTTTACAAAACTCGATTTTTTTGATAAAAAGCCTTGACTTTTAGCGAATAATAGCGTATAATAAACAAGTCGCTTGAAACTGAAACAAAAACAAACGACAAAAAGAATATGGCGGTATAGCTCAGTTGGCTAGAGCACTTGGTTCATACCCAGGGGGTCGTAGGTTCAAGTCCCACTGCCGCTACCAGACAGGCTGCTGAAATATCGGCAGCTTTGTTGGCCCGTTGGTCAAGAGGTTAAGACGACGCCCTTTCACGGCGTAATCATGGGTTCAATTCCCGTACGGGTCACCAAATCATATGCTCGGAAACAGCGTAAATACGTTGTTTCCGAGTTTTTCTTTTATAGTGAAAATAGGCTTTGTCCGCTACTGCGTTTTTGTAGCGGACATTCTTGTTTTATCTTGTGCTATCCTGCGGAAGAAAACTGAACGCTCCGTCCATCGCCTGAGCCACTCTCGCCTGTGTGGTCTGGAACATATGAGCATAGACGTTCAAAGTCGTTCCCAAATTGCAATGCCCTAACGCCCCCGATACTGTTACCACATCAAGACCCGACGAGATCAGAGCCGAAGCTGCGAAATGACGGAAACTGTGAATACCGTAGAAAGGCATATCGTTCTTCTCGCAGAACTCTTTCAGCCAGCCGTAAGGAGTCTGGTTGTTCATGGGTTCGCCGTTCCCCTTAACAAAGAGCCTGTCGCTCTCCACCCACTTGTCGCCCAAGCGGAGTGCTTCTTCGTCCTGCTCGTCTTTCAGCTCTTTGAGGATACCCATGATATAGGGACTGATCTTCAATACACGCTTGGAACGCTTTGTCTTTGTGGTGTCGGTGTAGATGCCACGCTCTGACGTGTAATTGCTCGTTCTCTTGATGCTGATGATGTTGTTCTCGAAGTCGATATCCTTCCACTCCAGACCGAGCATTTCGCTCCTGCGGAAACCGCTGTATGCGATCAGATAGAAGAAAGCACGGTACTTTGTGTCCTCACCGTTGATAGCCGTGAGAAGCTGTGCAATCTCCTCCTGAGAGTAGATAGGCTTCTCCTTGACCTCGCCTTTCGGGATAGTCACTTTTCTGCACGGATTGTCCGATACCAAGTCCATACGAACAGCGTAGCTGAACACATCTGAGATGAAACTCAGGTTATGGCGTATCGTTTTCGGTGCGAGGGGCTTGCCCGTCTTTTCGTTCGCTCCCTCTTTGGCGAGAGAGTTCACGAAGCCCTGCAAATGCCTTGCGGTTATCTTGTCGATACGCAGATGCCCTATCGCAGGATAAACACGGTGGGTGAGCTGGAGCATTCTCTCGTATGTAGTGCTTCTGAGGGCGTTCTTAGCGTAGTTCTCGAACCATTCCTCCGCAAGTTCCTGAAACTTCATAGCGGAAGTCTTGAAACCGTGGTTGACCGATTCCTCAAACATGACCGCCTGACGGTTCAGTTCCTTTTCGATCTGCTTCTTGGTCATACCCTCGTCGGGCTTCCAGGTCATGGACTGTTCCTTGTGATTGCCGTTTATATCGTAGCCGCAGCTCACTCTGATAAGATAGCTGTTGCCACGTTTCTTTATCGTTGCCATAGATTACCTCCTAAGATCTATGACATACCCTTGTACATCTATGATTGTAGCGCAATATTTCGGGCTTGTCAAGAGATTTGACGTATCTTTTCAGGGTATGTCATAAAGTTTCATTTTTGTTCTGTTTTATATTATTCCAGTCCCCACGATTTTTTCTTTTTGGTGGGCTGGTATTCTAATTGCTGTGCCTGTTCTCTCTGCTGTTGCTCTCTGAGCATCTCTTTCGCCTGCCTGAGAATAGTAGGTGCAATCCTTTCGAGCATAGCAAGTAGCTCGCTGTACTCCATGTTTTCAGCCTTGACTGTTTTCAGTTCGGAGTACAGTGCAGATTTCTCCGCCCTGACAGCGTTCAGCTTTTCAAGAGCATTATCACGCTCGGTAGTTACTTCTTCACCACGTTGTCGCAGATCATAAATGGTGAGTTCAGCTTTGTCCCGTTTGTCCATTGCCTTTTGAGTAAGGCTCTTTAAGGTGTCGATACGGCTGATGATCGAATCCTTGTTTCTAAGAATAGACATACCACTTTTCAGCATATCGTGCAGCTCGGATACAGCTACAAGGTATTCGTGTTCAGCGTCCTCATGTTTCCTTAGGTCAGGCAGATATTTCAGAACCTTGTTGATCTGCTCGACTTTCTTTGAAAGATCGGCATCTGCCTTTTCTGTTTCTGCTGTCACCGAGGAGAGATTTTCTTCGCTTTCGGATAGTTCATGTTTCGTATCTTCAAGCGTACTCTCTGCCGCTCTGACCTGATCTTCGACCGAGCTTAGTTCCGACTTTTTCATGTCTAACAGTTTGTCCGCAGCTTCGATCTCATCACGTAGCTTCTCAGCCTTGTACTTCGATACGCTCTTGTGCTTTTCATGAGTGCCGAGCTTTACCCACTCGATACCGTGTTCGAGCATGAGCTGTCCGATATGCTCTTTCTCTTGTTCGAGCCACGCCATAGTAATGGTGTTGGAGATGCCCTCTCCTTCAAGTCCCTGCTGCCGTAAAGCTCCCGTCAGAGAATTACGGACACGCATTCCGTTCTTGCGTTTTTCATCGCAGACCGGAACGAAATCAAGGTGCAGGTGCGGAGTGCTTTCGTCCATGTGGATCACAGCATTGAACAGTTTCAGATGGTGATTCCTCTCCTCAAAGCTGCGGGCATATTCTTCCAGCACCGCAGCCGCTTCCTTGCACATATCGGAATCCACTCCGGTGTCATCACGGTTGCCGACCTGGAATATCGCTTCATGGAATTCTTTTTCCTGTCGGCTGTGGCGGATATGTTCCTGATAATTAGCGATCTTCCGGTCACGTCTTTTCTGTTTATCGTTGTACTCTGCAAGTGCTTCATCGAACAGTTCATGATAGAGCTGTTTCAGAGAACGCTGACAGATGATTATATCATCACGGATCCTGTCCTTATCAACATTTTCGGTTATGGTAGAACGATTGTTGTGGTTGAGGTCTCCACGACCGAAACAACCGCTCAGAGTTCTTTGTACTATACGATCACTCTCCTTATGAATATGCCGCTGATGCGGCTGAGAAAATGGATGAGCCTGCACAGCAGGCGATCGGTGCGGAGCACCGAATAATTCGGCAGAAGCCGAATTAGCTTCTGTTACTCTTGGCAAGAGTAACGCAAAGATACTTTCGACAGCCGAGCGACCGTCTATCAAAAGTATCTTATGCGCCCTGCGGGGCTTTTATCGGCTGACTCAGCAGCCGAAATGTGGGTACATTTATTCAAAAATCCGCATTACATTTTTTGAAAAACACCATATCGGAAATGATATTTTTCTTCAAAAATCTCAGCTCGGATTTTGTAAAAACACTCGCTCCGAGATCATAAAAATTAGAACGGCAGCTCCACCTCAACTTCGTACTTTTCGAGGAGCTGATCGATCTCATTTTCGTAGAGCCTGATCTCCTCATTCGACAGGTAGTCGTAGTAGCGAGCGAGGGCATCACGGAGGTGAAGACCACTTCTCTTCCAAAGGAAGAATTTCAGCGTTTCAATCTTGCTCATTTCTCACGCCCCCTTTCCCTGAAAATACTCCACAAGGTCAGCCTTGTTGACAAGAATTTTTCCGTTCCTGCCCTCGCCGGTGCGAACGGACTTGACTTTGCCCTGCTTCACAAGCTGACGGACGGTGTGTTCGGAAAGTCCGCTGATGAGTTCGGCACTCTCCTTGATAGTCAGCATCTCGACTTTGTTGGAAGTCGGTGCTTTGGTTGTCTGCGGAACGGAGTATTCTTCGTCCTCAGTGAGCTTGATCAGAAGATCAAGAATGTTGTCCACGATAGCTTTCTTTTCTGTTGTAGTCATAGTGTAAACCTCTCTCTTTCTATGGTTTGTGTTTTATGAACTTTAAGCATTTTAAGCACAATAGCTCCTATAATGTCTAAAATGTTTATTGTGTATGGATATGGGGATTGATATAGACCATTATCCCCGAACGATTACAGCCGTTTGCTGCCGGAATAGTTTCACGGCGGAGATAGCCGTATTCCTCCAGCATATCCATAGTCTCACCGAAGTCGGCTGCATTCTTGAACAGCGTACAGCGGCAGAGTTTGTACAAATCATTCTGCCTGATGTTGGTTATGTGCTTGGAGCGTATCTTGTTGAGTACCCTCTCAGCCTTGATCGTGCCGATATCAACGTCACCTAAGCTGTAAGCGTATATCGCCTGTTCACGGAAATACTCACCGATCTCAATAGCGTTGCAAAACGTATCCAGTGTCACACGGCTCTCCACAGGCTCAATGTCGTTCAGCGCACACTTGATACAGTGAATGATACCGCACAGACGGAGCAGTTCGCCGTGATACTTGCCGCCCCAGTCTTTGCAGAATGCCATATCCGTGACAAGGTGCGGCTCGATGAAGTTGTTGTAGTAGTCAACGAACTCACCGTATGCCTTGGCATCGAAATGCAGATACAGCTCTTTCTCGTCATGGTAGGTGAACTTCGCTCCGAGGAGCTTATAAATCAAGTCCTTGTAATTCACGGAAACGGATTCAGGCACAGCCTGTGTATCGTACTTGCGTGAACCGATATTGCTGACGGGGAAACAATACATGAACCTCGCTATCAGACCGCTACCCCTGAAAACAGGATTGTTTATCATACCGTCAAAGACATAGGGCTGGCACGCAAGGCAGATGCTCATGTAAGGTTTTTTGAGAACAATGCTCGCCCTGGTCGCTCTGTCGCTGATATATGTTTCGCCGTTCCACGATTTCAGCAGGAGGTCGAGATTCGGAACGTTGTTGGAATAGCGTCCGCTGAAATTTCCGAGCATTCCCGCTTCGTCCGAGATCATCAGGAGCGTTCCGTTTTCTTCAAGCAGGTTCACAAGGGATTCGGGTGTAACATCGTCCACGGCTATCCTGCGGAAGTTGCTGGGCGGAATGTTGCTCAGTTCTGTTTGCAGCTTGGCGATCTCCTCAGCGGTCACATCTTTTTTCTTTTCAAGAGCTTCGAGCTTGCTCTGCAACAGCTTGCGTTCAGCCTGAGAAGTGAAGATGTCCTGCTTGTTGCTCTCGTTCCAGTCGTGTGCAAACTGAATGTACGGACGCTTTATCAGCGACATAACGGGAGACTTCTTGAAGCTCGGCTCTGCTATCGTCAGGGTGTCAAGCACAAGCGGCTCCGTATGGTCACGCTTTGCCGACATACGGTATACTCCCGAAAAGCAGTAGCTCACCGCCGAGAGTATCGAAGTGCCTGCCATTGCAACATCGGTTGAGGTGGTAGTCGCTATCGCCTGCACCATATCACCTATTATAGGTGGCAGTGCGTTCACAGGGAACGGCAGGAGGTTCGTCCCATCGGGACGGAGGGGTGTGGGCTGAGCCCACTGTGTTTCATTGTTCAACGATCTATCATCGTCCTTTCGTTTGATATTTTATAAAGCGCTTTATAATTGTTGCGGTTAACATGAAGTATGCTGCTCCGCTGTCAGGTATCGTTCTCTCCTGACAATCCAATTTTACCGTAACGGCACTTAGTAAATCCATAATATTACGTTATAATCTGCGCAAATTGCGTTAATTACTTCGGTTTTATCATAACGTATCATGATTTAAACGTTATTATCTTGACTTTTTCGGGGTGTAATGGTATAATTATCATAACGTATTCTATCTTGAACGTTATAGAAAAGGAGTGTAATATGGGCAAAGATAAAAAAATCCTGCTCTATCGCATCGACGAGCAGGCAAAAAGCGTGATATTTGTTGTTACCGAGGATAACGAGAGCGTATGGGGAAAAATCTCCGAGGACGCATACACCGTTATCAGCTTTGATGATGTGTTCAGAGACATAACGGAGTTCAGGAGCAATTTTCTTGACTATGAACAGCTCACAGATGAGCTTATCGGAGCTATCAACGGCAGAGGCGCGGTGTTCCGTGAGATATTGGAACGATTTGATGATAACCGCCTGAACAGCTTCAACTTCTTTACAAGGTACTATTCCGATACGCTCCGTGATGTGTTCACCGAAGCGAGAGCAGACATAGACAAGGCAGGAGCATTCTTCAATACCCGTGCCTTGAAGAAGTCAACCGAGTATGTCAATGATGTGTTCAACCATATCCGTGAGGTCATGCGTGATGACTGGAACTTCGACTTCAACTCTGAGAGCGACATGAAAGCGTTTCGGCTCAGTTTTGATAAGATAATCATACGGGGAAATGACCGTAACGATATTTACACCATAGCAGATACAGCCCTTGTGAACTTCTTCTATGATTTCAGTTTTGCGATACATAAGATGAAGCTATATGTTTGCAAGTGTAAGTATTGCGGTAAGGTATTCCTCGGAAAGAAAAATGCTGTCGCCTGTGAAGCAGAGAACTGTCAGGCGACCTATCAGCATGAAGTCAAGAATGCCAAAAGGCGCAAAAGAGAGAACGGCACTTATAAAGTATACAGCACAAGACTCAGTAACTATATTGGTCAGCAGAAAACAAAACTGTCTGCTGAGGTGCTTGATGATCCTGCACTTGTGGAGAAGTATGACCAGCAGCGCAAGGTGTTCACGAAGCAGATGCAGGATAAGCTCGATGAGTATGAAGCCGAGAACCGCCTGCCCGATGAGGAACTGAGTGCTTTCTATGAGAAGATGAAGCAGGACGTTATGAGCTTTGTGTATGCTTTGGAAGCTGAGGCGGAGTGATTTATCTTTGATTCCGGTCATAGTTTGAAAAAGACCGCCTTAGAGTTATCTAAGGCGGTCAACATATAGTTTGCATACAAAAGCTACAATCATTAGCAAACTATGATGATTAACTCACTTCTGAGCGTTTAAGTAATCAACAAATTCTTTGCAGTTAATTCTACCGTAAATACTACCATTGCCAGCAGTCATAATACGCTTAAGGCATTCTGGGACACCAACTGCACTTTTAAAATGGATTCTGTCCTCGGGTCCCCAAGCCCCCTGATTCTGATTGTTTTCATGAACAGAATAATCAACATTTGAAGAAGTAAGGATATACTCTACAGCTTCCCTGAGTTCTTCATCTGTATCAAAATATACCTGTCCATTTTTACCAAACACGTACTTGTGCATTATACTTCACCTCCTATCTACAATAGATTCATTGATTGTAGCCAGGACGTAATTATGCCGAATATGCGAGATTTATCGCTGCGACTAAGCCATCATAATCACCATACTCAATTTCTGAAAAGGTTTCTTTTTCAAGGCCTACAAGCAACACATAAATAAACTTATCAAAAGAATAAATAGGTTCTTCATGATTTTCCAAGTCATCTCTAATAGTGGCTGATTTCGCTAATAAACATATATGCTGGTACTCTCTGTTAATAGACTGAGTATTTCCATTCGGGTGAGCGTAGTTAAAATGCTGCGTCGGTGTAAGTGCTATCAGGTTCTCAATATAATAACAAATCGTCGGATAATCAGCTTCAGGGAAAATGTGATGAATGTTGGTCGCTAAATCACCAATATGGCGTTCATCTTCAAGTACTTCAGTAAGCCCGTTTCGGAACTGATCATTATAAACCCTCACTATGCGCTTAGCTTTGGCTGACATATACTTTGTAAGGTCTTTATTGATTTTGATACCTAAGGTCATTTCATATTCTGAGCGTGTCATTTCCTTGGGTTTATCGGAATAAATGTCCCTGAAATTATCTCGGTTATACATAAGCATATCGTATGTAATTTTATGCTTAGAGAGATGTCCGCGTTCAGTACCCTCTGTTCGCCCATTTATTGGAGTATTTGCAATTATAAAATCCTCATAATCTGATTTGAGCGAATCAAAGTTTTCTTTGCTTGTATTGTTGAAAAACAATTCAAATTTACCAATGATGCCCGAATCAGAAAGGACATTAGTAATATAGCACTGTAAGAAAGTTAAAGCATTTCTGTCTCGGAGAGAAATATATTCGAGCATCTCCTCGTTGGCGACACGATAATAGTTTCTGGTTTTTCTCTTATCCTTTTCAAGCACTCCTGAATAGGCGAGCAGTTCCATTGGCTGTTGAAAGAACTTATCATATTCGCTTCGTGCTTTAGTTTCATCTGGGTTTGGCTTTTTAAATATACTTTCAACGTTCTCTACTGTATAAGCATCGTGCCAAATATCCATAGAAGTAAAATAGTCGTTTCCTTTCTCGGATACATAATTTGCAATGCAGTCTGCAATTATCGTAAGGACATCAGGCGTACATTTCTGATCTATCCAACGAGCGTTATTTGATTTTCGAATGTCATAGTTTCTTTGAGATAAGAATTCGTCTATTTCTGCTTTACTTAAAAATCTCATATTTACACCTCTCTCAGTAAACCAAAGAAAAATACTGAATTGCTATCAACATTTAGTGATCTTGTCTGATAATTACGAGCAATTTTATAAAAAGCCCGATATTCGTCGGTTGAGAAAAATGCCCGCTGCTTTTCAGTAAGAGATAACCCTTTCTTTAAGGTTAAAATAGCAACCGAGCCGTTAACAAGCGTGTTTGCAGGCTTTTCTATTAATCTGGGCTTATATGTCATATTAGGTGTAAGGTAAACCGAGGAATCAGAATAAAATGAAAAAACACTTAAATTCTGTGCATCTTCTTTTGAAATGTATGAATCGTAACCAGCAATAGGAACAATTTCCGTACCTAAGTCGTTAATATTTCTCGATTTAATAACTCTAATATCTCCCTTTTCTGATAACATACGATTGGTAATCTGTCTGTCACGAAAGACAGTAAAAACATCGAAGTTCATTTTTATTGAAATTGAATCAAAAAAATTATCACGATATATTATCCAATATGGATATTTCTGATCGCAAATATACTTTTGTTTCTGAATCATGACTTTGTTCTCTGTTATAGAACGTACAATAGTATCAGCTGCTGTCTCAGCTGTGTTGATGTTGATACAAATAGTTTCAACAAGCACGCCCTTAAATCCTTTTTCACCAAAGTCGATAATCGCATCTATGCGTTTAGCTTCTATGAGTTCCCTTGTTTTACGGAATTCAGGAGTGTTCAGTAAAAACTTTGGAACTATCATAGAGACGTAATTACTTAAAGAAATTGCTTTCTCCAAAAAGAAAGAAAAAGTATTTGCTGTTTCAGAATTAAAACACTGACTACGATAAATCTTTAGCTTTTTATCCGACGATCCTAATTTGTTAAATGGAGGATTACCGATAATCAAATCATAGTGCTTGTTAAACTTATGTAAAAGAAAATCATCATTTATATAGTTGATGAAGATGTTTTCCGGAACACTCATCTGAGAAACTATTAATTTCAAAATGTCTATTACATCGTGGTCTATATCTACAACATCAATAACTACTTTTTTAATGGTAGCATATTTCTTTATTATGATAGGGAGAAAGTTACCAGTTCCAACCGATGGTTCAAGAATATGTATTTCTTCTTTATCTATGTTTGGCAGATACTTGGCAATTTCTGTTGTTATCATTTTATCAGTAAAAAAAGCTGCATTGCGTTCCCTTTTAGCATTAGCATACTCAGCTATTTTTGAAATAGTAGAAACTCCGTATTTTTCAAGATTTTCAGATAAAAAAGAACGCATTTTTGAAAGTTCGGATAAGTTTTCAGCATCTATTAAATGATGTACTTCAACATCATTCAAATGATCTTTCTGAAAAAAAAATCTTATTTTCCTTGCAATGCTTTCAAAAATAATAGTAGGAACTGCTTCACCTAAGCACTGCCTAATTTTTATTTCTTCTTTTTTTAAGAAAGCTCTTTTCTTATCTACAGGTAGACTATTTAATGTATCTTCAGGAACATCTGACCATCTGAACGAATCAGGTATGGTCATCATTCGCATCAACTCACGAATACTAAAAACTCGGTCATCTGTGGGATGAATAGTGTTTTGACTTGCAAGTTGATCATTTCTTGTATGAATACACGGACCAACTTTATCCCATAACTGTCGGCGATACTTATCTCCGTTTTTGCGTTGATTTATTACTATTTTACCGTTCTCAACTTTATGTGGGATCTTATTAATGTCCTCTTGGTCAAAAGCAGATTCGCCCTCTTTTAGATCTGAAATCCATGAGCGCATATGTTCAGGATATGTTCTGAATGAATGATAGATATCATCAGCACTAATCTCCCCGAACTGCTTAAGTGATGGCATATTACCAATAACTTCTCTAAGTGTTCTTTCCGGCTTGAAATCTGGGAAAAGCTCAAACGGAGAAACGAAATCCGCAATATCTCTTCTTACACCTATCACAACTGTTCTCGAACGGCTTGAACAAGCACCATAGTCTTTGAAGTTTATAACCTGCGAATAGATAGAATAACGCTCGCTTAAATGCTGATCGATAGCTTCCGATATTGGTTTTTCATTTTTATCTGTATCGGTACAAACAGTTTTCATAAATGCAGGAACGTTTTCAAAAATGAAGAAAAGTGGATTTATTTCTTCTATTATCTTGATTGATTCAATAACCAACGAGTTTCTGATTATCTCATTCTCTGCTTTTTTATGATTGGCAACAGACATTCCCTGACAAGGAGGTGTGGCAATAACGACGGTAACATTGTTAATGTTCTCGGTGCGTTTCCACCTATTCACTTCTCTGAAAAGATGATCTTTAGTTGCTTTATCAGTTATATCTCCACATATATACCCTGAATCATATTTGCATTTATGGTTGAACTTCTGAACGTTCAACCGTCTTTCAATTATTTCATCAGTTGCTATGCACTCAAAGCCGTTCATCTTAAAGCCGTAGCAACCAACACCTGCACTACTGAACAGGCTAATATATGTAAAGATTTTATCAGGCTTAAATTTCATAACAACACCATTCCACACTTTAGAATTTAAAAATTTACGTTTTTGCAATATAACCCCATTGTATCTTAACACTCTATTATACATCACAATCAAGAAATAGTCAATACTCACGCCCCGAATTTGGTGATATTGCCAAACTTGTCAATGCTTTTTATCTCAAATCATAGAATTTTGATTATTGAAATATTATCAAAGTCAAGTCATAAGGATTATTGTTAGAGCTAATTGACTAAATGCCCATTTTATGCTATACTAATAATATTGATTTTTGTATCTTTTTATGTGTTGTGAATTCAGGTTTATCAGTTCAGGAGGATGAAAATGAGTACGATAAATCTCTATAAAATTGATAACAGCAAATCTCATGAGTTTTATAAAACTCTAAGAGATAAAATGCAAGAAACAGAACCGATTGAACTGGATAAATCTACCGCAGCAGAAACTCATATTTTTAGTTGTATGCTATACCTATCTGTTCCAGACGAAGAAAAAAGCATTTCTTGGAACTGGGTGCTCAGAGCCTTTAATAAAGAATCAATAACTGCCATACCATCTCCAAAAGCAGTATTAGTAATTGAACATAATTATGAAACCATCTATGCTATTACATTTGGACACTCATTCTTTCTTGTAGATAAGTACTGTGATCGGAATTTTGGATTTTCATTTGGGAGAAAGCTTGAATATGAAGAAATAAAAACGACCACGCTAACAACGCCTGGACTTCGTCGTAATAAGGTCGTTAATACATATATAAATTATAGCGAATTGGAATTTGAAAGCGGAGAGTCCTTTGCCAAACTGAAAGCAAAAGAGATACTACCAGATGGATTCAGCTTGTATAAGCCATCGCTTGAAATCGGAACCTCTATTCGCTTTAATACAGATAGGGATTCGTTAGATAGGATAATTGAATTAATCTGCCATGTGGAGGAAGCATTAAAGAATCCGGAAGATAAATGCAAAATTCCAGTGTTTAGTAAGATCACTGATAAAGATTATATAGCAAAGTTGGAGGAAATGCTTCGAGATCAAATACGGCAAGGACAAGCTGTAATTAACATCTCTGAACTTGATATTATTGGCGTGACCGAAGTTTTCAACAACAATGATGGTACATTCATGTTGAAATATAAACGTCATGAAAGAGAAATCTCTGTTTTAAACGCTGAATCAATCCGTGAATTCTGTGAAGATAATAGTATCGATTATGATAGTAATGTACTTGATATAAGTGTTGTTAGTTTCTATAACGGAGAATCTGTAGAAACGCGCGTAGTACATGACATGATTGATTATATCATTGATGATGAACAGATTCTCCTTTCAAAGGGAGTATGGTATAAATACAATGATGATTATCTTGAATACCTGCGAGACTCTCTTGCTGAAATCAAAACCGTATATGATAGGCAATTTGATTTTTCAGAATCAATTCACGATAGATATGTCGAAGATTTATTTAATGCTGAAAAATACAATCCGCAATATGCAGGATTGAATGATGCGCAAATCAAAAAGAAAATAAAGAATAAACACTACGCTGAAAGAGCATTCAATGAATTGAGAAGTCGTGATGATGGATTTATTTGCTATGATCGTGAATTAAAAGAAGTTGGTAAAGAACGCATAGAAGTAATGGATTTGTATAAAGACGGTTTCATGTATGCAGTAAAAATAGGTAACTCATCTTCGAAGCTATGTTATGTAGTGGATCAGTCATTAACTGCCTTAAAGTTATATAAGAAAGGGTTGCTTCCGGGTACTCCAACTATCACCACAGCAGTAATTTGGCTTATCTTGGAAACAAATGCACATATCGAGGATAATAATGGTGTCCCTGTGCTGGATAAACTCAAAATGTTAATGCTTAAAAACAGATTAGATCAATGGAAAAAATCAGTACGACTTATGGGTCTAACACCGGTTATATTTATCAATTACAGAACTTAGATGGGGTGATATTATGCCAAGAGGGAAAAATATAAATCTCTTCCTTATGGACGGTGATGCAAGCGGTCGTATCAAATGTACTCTCGCCAACTGGACAGGAGTAGCGTATAAGATTCCCCGCACCGAAATCGAAAAATGCAAGAACCGTGAAGATCTTAAATGGAGTGGCGTTTACTTCCTTTTTGGAGTTTCCGATGATACTGGTGAGAACATTGCATATATAGGACAGGCAGGTATCAGGAAGAACGGAGAGGGCATTCTCTACCGTCTTATGGAACATAAGAGGAATCCCGATAAGGATTACTGGACTGAAGCAGTCGTGTTCACTACCTCCAATAACTCTTTCGGTCCGACCGAGATAAGCTATCTTGAGAACAAGTTCTGCAATCTCGCAATCGAAGCCAACAGGTATATTATTAAAAACGAGAATGATCCGTCTCCTGGACATATTACTGAGGAGAAAGAGAGCGAGCTCGAAGAATTTGTGGACTACGCCAAGCTCATTATGGGTACGCTCGGACATAAGATATTTGTTTCCTTAAATAAAACTACTTCTGTTATCAAAGATCCAGCAGATACTACGTCCGACGAGATACAATTGTTTCTCAACCGTAATATCAAAAAGATTAACTTTACTGTTGAAGCATCTGCCAAGCAGACAGCAGAAGGATTCGTTGTCCTGAAAGGAAGTAAGATAGCACCAATAGCCGATGATGATATTCTTCCAGGAGTTATAAAAAAACGTAACGAAAGCATTGTTGAGAATGACATACTAAAAGAAGATGTGCTTTTTAGTAGTCCAACAAGTGCAGGGCAGTTTGTTTCCGGGAAAAAATGCAATGGGTGGATTTATTGGAAAACTGCAGACGGTAAGACATTACACGATTTAGAAGAAACAACAGCTGCACCCGAAGGCACAGCCGTTGATCCTCAAATATAAACCATACACTCAAACACAGCTTCTCTTGCCATATAGACGAAGCAGTTCTCCAGACCGAGCATCTTCTCAGTATCACCGCTGAGGACAGCTTTCTGATAGCAACTGTCGGTCTGCTTTCAAAGCCCGACCTGACGGGAGATAGCTTCACTGACTTTACGTTCCATATCATCAAGGTATTGCACGATCCTGCCCTCGTTGACGAGCCTGCGGAGCCTGTCGGGACAATGGCTGTCAGAGAAATGAAGATGATACCTGATGAAGTCGGTGTTGTAGGTCTTGCTCTCCTCAGTCTGCGTATCAGAATCGAAGTGTGTGACGGTCACAGTGTTGGTGTCCAGTCGCCACAGCGGAACGTATTTCTTTTTCAGGGAGCTGTAAGCAGTCTGTTCACTTGTATATCTGCTCATAAAAAATCCTCCTACTTATCGTTTAGATATATCAGCGAGCAGACATAAAAATTGGTTCATTTTGTCCGCTGATATGATCTGCACATCGGTTAAAAACGAATAAGTACAAGGGTATGTCGAATGTTTTTTGTCCGCTATTTGTCCGCTAAAGCTGCAAAAACTTAGCGAAAAACATGATAAACGGACTTTTGTGTATTGTTCTGAAATGCCGTATTTTCGGGCATTTCTGCATATCTCGACAAGTCGCAAAAAGTGCGCCGAGATTTTCAATTCCCGTACGGGTCACCAGTAAAAGTCACGCAGACAAGCCGTTTGCGTGACTTTTTTTGCTTTTAACTGACCCGCTTTTATACTGATTATAGATATTATACTAATCACCAATAAAACTATAGACAAAAAATCATCGCATAATCCATATACGCAAGATTATGCTCAATTTTTTGTATAGTTTTTAATTGGTGCTTAGTATTAGCAAAAAATCCGCAGCAAGCTAAAAAATAACCTGCTGCGGATTTTTTTGCCATACACCTCTCGTTTCTATTGATCTCAATATCAAGGTTAGTTTTGACACCTCATAACATATTGAACAAATACGCACATAATCAAATAGTCATAGCATTTGCAATGCCAATAATACGTTGTATTATCCGCCGAATATGACACTCATACCCGGCGGTGTTATTTTTCCGTTGATTATGAGTCAAGGAATCTTTTTGTTCTGCGTACTAATATTGGTTACAAAAAATCCAAACTTTTTATAAAATCCTATTGCAAAATCTCCGAAAGTATGATATAATATAATCAAACGATTGTTTATTTAAAGGCGGAAACGATAATTGCGTACTGTTAATGAAGAAGCCAGACAGGCAAAGAAAATCGAACTGATGGAAAAATGTTATGACTGTTATGCGGAGAACGGTTTATCCGGCGTTGGGATAAAAACGATCGCAAAGGCGTGCGGGTGCAATGCAGCTACACTGTACCTGTATTTTGAAAATCTCGACGACTTGATAATCAAATCCACCGCATACTGTATGGCAAAGGTCGAGGACGATTTTATGGCGAAAGCCCCTGCCGACCCAAAAGATGTTATTCGCTTTATTGAGGAAATACCATATTGGACGGCGAAAGAGCATGGCAAGAAGTATCGGCTGATGTATCAGGTCTATACGCACCCGAAATTTATCGAACACGGAAAGAAGTTTTTCGAGGGCGTAAACGAACGGTACACCGAGTACGCAAAGCAGCTTGAACCGAAGATCGGCATTCCCCATACAGTCATTACACCGCTCATTTTTATTTTCGTCCGTGCCTGCGTACACTACGCAATGTTTGAGGACGAATACTATTTAAAAAGCCAGATGGAGGTCTTAAAGCAGACGGTTTCTCTGTTTATCGAAAAATACAGCAAATTATCCGAAGGAGGTAATGAGAAATGAAAAAACAAATAAAAAGAATAACCGCTGTTGCTGCTGCGGCGGCTCTTGCAATATCCTTTACATTCCCCGCAGAGCTGGGGCTTGCAGACCTTGGTGTCGGCGGCAATGCTATTGCGGCAAGTGCGGCAAGCAGCGGTAATTGCGGTGATAGTGGCAGCAATGTAACATGGTTACTTGATGACAACGGCACACTGACTATTTCAGGCTCGGGTAAAATAGAGGATTATCGATCAGATATTGATCAACCATGGTATAGCAACCGTTCGGATATTACTTCAGTGGTGATTGAACCGGGAGTTACTTCCATTGGATCGCTGGCTTTTTATAAATGTTCCAATCTTACAAGCATAACTATCCCGAGCGGTCTTACTTCCATTGGAGAGATGGCTTTTTTTAATTGTTCCGCTCTTACAAGCGTAACTATCCCGAACGGCGTTATTTCCATTGGAAATTTTGCTTTTGGAAGTTGTACCGGACTTAAAAGCATAACTATCCCGAGCAGCGTTACTTCCATCGAAAATAATATTTTTCAAGATTGTACCGGACTTACAAACATAACTGTTGACAGCAGCAATCCTTCCTTTTGCTCGGAAAGCGGCGTACTGTTTAATAAAGATAAAACAACACTTATATATTGTCCACGCAGGAAAACCGGCAGCTACACTATCCCGGACGGGGTTACTGCCATTGGAGATTATGCTTTTTATTATTGTTCCGGACTTACAAGCGTAACTATCCCGAGCAGCGTTACTTCCATTGGAGGAAGCGCTTTTCAACATTGTACCGGACTTACAAGCATAACTATCCCGAACAGCGTTACTTCTATTGTAAATCTTGCTTTTTGGGATTGTGACAGTCTTACAATAGTTTATATTCCGAGCGGAGTAAATTTCGTTCCGGACGAATCAGGTCTCACCGGCGATTTTATTTCCCAAACAGCCACAAAAATAACCTATACCGTTGATAGCAGCAATAATGTCACAATAACAGACATTAGTCTTTCCTCAGTGAATACGGTTGATATTCCTCTAACAATCGACGGCAAAACGGTAATAGCCGTTGATGAGGATCATCGGCACAAAGTCGGTAATCATACTTGTGTAACCAACACCACACCTACTTGTATAAAAAAGGCAACTTGCGGTATTTGCGGACAAGATTATTATGGTGACCACGACCTTTCCCATCACAATGCAGCAGCTCATACCTGCACAGCAGACGGAACCGTAGAATATTGGGACTGTTCCGTATGCGGAAAGAAGTTCTCCGATCCTAACGGGACTGCTGAAATAACAAATATTTCTGATCCCAATGATCCTGCAAGGCATTCGCTTGTTAAGACAGATGAAAAGGCTCCCACCTGCACCGATGACGGAAACAGAGCATATTGGACTTGCACGGAATGCAGAAATATATTCTCTGATGACGCAGGTTTAAATCCAACCACACTTGCCGATGTGACAGTCTCCGCAACAGGTCACACCTGGTCAAACGATTGGAGTTCTGATGGAACAGGACACTGGCATGACTGCGTTAACGCAAATTGTCCCATTACCGAAAATAATCAGAAAGTCGGTTATGCTGTCCACACTCCCGGAGCCGATGCAACAGAAACAACACCTCAGACCTGTGACGTATGCGGATATGAGTTAGCTCCTGCGCTCGGACATATTCACGCAAACCACCTTACATTTATTGCAGAGGTTCCCGAGACCTGCACCGCAGACGGCGTTAAGGCACATTATGAGTGCGAATGCGGAAAGCTTTTCGCAGACGATCAGGCGGCAACAGAAGTTACTCTTGAAAGTCTGAAAATCGCAGCTCATCACACTTACGGAACGGACTGGGAAAGCGATAATGACGATGATCACTATCACGTTTGCTCCGTGTGCAGTGGTAAAGCAGATGTTACTCCTCATAGCTATGACAGCGGAATGATAACCATTCCTGCAACAGAAACCACAGAGGGCGTAAAGACCTACACTTGCTCCGTATGCCATCATACAAAGACGGAAACTGTTCCAAGGCTCAGCCACACTCACAGCCTTTCCGTGGATTATTCCAAGGACGAAACAGGACATTGGCACACCTGCTCGGGCTGTACCGAAAAGGTGGATTTTGAAGCACATACAGAGGACAGCGGTACAGTGACCGTTCAGCCTACAGAAACCACAGAGGGCATAAGAGTATATTCCTGCACCGTATGCGGATATGTTATCAGAACGGAAACCGTTCCTGCACTTGCTTCCGAACATACCCACAGCTACGGTACAGCTTGGAAATATGACAGCACAAACCATTGGCACGAATGCTCCTGCGGAGAAAAGACTGATATTTCACAGCACATCTCCAACGGCGGAGTAATTACCGTTCCGCCTACGGCAACCACAGCGGGCGTAAGAGTATATTCCTGCTACATATGCGGATATGCTTTCAGAACAGAAACCATTCCTGCAACGGGATATGATTACTATCCCACATATCCAAGCTATCCTGCATATCCGACTTACCCCACATATCCCGTATTTTTAACACCCAGCGTATTCACCGAAGAGCTGACTGTCAATGCAGAAGCGGACGGAAGTATGGTAACGCTCAGCTGGGACGAGGTACAGAAAGCCGACAAATACTATGTATATCAGTATAAGGACGGCAAATATGTCAAGATAAAGACCACCACGGATACATCGGTAACGCTTAAAGGTCTGAAAAACGGTGAGACCTACAAATTCCTTGTAAGATACTCTATCGGCAGAAAGCTCTCGCCTATGACTTATTCGTACAAGATAACGGTCAAGGTTTACTACAAGCCGATCGCAAAGGCAGCATCGACCGAAAACAGCATAAAGCTTACTTGGCAGGCAGTTCCCAATGCGCAAAAGTATGCGATCTGCAAGTATGTGGACGGAAAGGCTGTAAAGCTTTGCGAAACCGAGAAGCTTGCAGTAAGGATAAACAAGCTCACTCCCGATACCGAGTATCAGTACATCGTCCGTGCTTATGTTGACGGAAAGTGGACTACTATGACAAAATCGGATATTGTAACGGTCAATACAGATGCAGAATAATTCCACTTAAACCAAAGCAAGGCGTACATCATACCGAAAAGGGTAGGGTGTACGCCTTGTTTATAGAACGATAAAGGTCAGTATAAAACCGCCCCGCCATATCTGATATATCCCAAAAGCCGCTTAACTTTTGGGATATATCAATACAGCGGGGCGGTGTCATATCATCTTTTATACTAATCTTCAATCGTTCTATAGGCAAAGCCGACAGATGAAATAAGACCAGTCTAGGAAAGTGACCGCAGGCGGGCTTGCCGCCCGGCAAGGGAGCTTGACGAAGAATGGGCTTATTTCAGCCGAGGATTTGTCTGTAGGTTGATTGAAGATTAGTATTAATCGTAAATATCCTTAAGGAAATCGTAGTTGTAGCTTTGTGTCTTTCTGTTGAACCAGTCACTGCAGTCCCAGATCATTGCGCAGTAGCCCATTTCGCTTGAAAGATCATTAACAGACCGTAAGAACTTGTCGGTGCCCTTTTTCATAACGTGTTTTCCGCCGTCTGTGTTGTGGCAGACACCGTATTCGCCGATGATAACGCCGTAGCCTGCGTCGGTGAATTTCCTCATTTTTTCAAAATCCCTGCGCATTGTATTGTAGTCGTCCTCGGTGCCCCAGCTGTCGCTGTAGCCCCATGAGTTGCTCTTCTTGTCGGCAATGCAGAATGTGGAGGGCGAATAGTAATGTACCGATACCAGCAGACGATCCTTTGCGGTGTCGTCGGGCATTTTGAACCTGTTGTCGGCGGTCTTGGAAATGTCGGTATCGTAGCCTGCGATGAGCAGGAATCTGGACTTGTTTTTGCCGCCTGTGCTTCTTACTATGTCAACGAATTTCTGGTTGATGCCGTTTACTCTTTCGTAGCTCTCGTTCATGCTGGAGCTGCCCTTTGTCTTGCTGCCAAGCTCCTCGTTTGCGGACTCGAATATCAGCTTGTCGGAGTAGGACTTGTAATGCTTTGCGATCTGCTTCCACATGGCGGTGTATTTGTCCATGGCTGCCTGAGCGACCTTTTCATCGGAGGAGCCGAAGTCCTCCCACCAGCCGCCGTCCCAGTGAATGTTGATGATGCAGTACATATCATTGTCAAGGATATAGCCCACGATCTCGTCGATTCGGTCGAAATACTCGGGGGAGATGGTGTATTTGCCGTCCTTTGACATCATGTTTGACCATGCCACGGGGACACGGACAGACTCAAATCCGCCGGCTTTCAGGGACTTTATCATGGCAGCAGTGGTCTCGGGCTGACCCCATGCCTTTTCGTAGTCCTTGGGGGTTGCATCTGCGCCCAGCCATGTTGCAACGGATTCCATGGTGTTGCCTAAATTACAGCCGTCGCCCATTTTCTTTGCCAGAGCCACCGCAGCGGAATTTTTGCCTGATGTTTTTGCGCTGCTCTCAGCGGCGGAGGCAACGGTTACGGTTATCTTTTCGGAGATATTTCCCGTGATGTACTTGCTGCCCGACTTTGTAAGAGCTGCGACCTTGAAATAGTTCTTGCCCTCAGCCAGACCTTTTACCGAGGTCTTGGTGGAGGTGACGGTTTTAAGGTTCACGAACTTCTTTGCGCTCTTGTCATACTGATAGATGCGGTATGCGTCTGCGCCCTTTACAGCCGACCACGACAGCACGGCAGCCGTTCCGTTCACTGCGGCTGTAAAGTCCTTGGGGGCATTAAGCTTTTCTGCGGCATAAGCCACTGTGGAAAGGCTGAGCCCGGTCTCGGGGGGAACTATTGGCATTGTGCCCAGCATTGCTGCTGCAAGAATTATGGCAGGTATTCTTTTTATTTTCATTATCAGCGCTCCTATAGTTTATTATATGGTAATTATACATCTTTTTATAGCAAAAGTAAATGGCTTTTTTCGTAATGCGGGATATCTTTTTGTGCAGTATGGCTTCTGCATTGTTAAAGAAGTTGTTTGTTATATTCATAAATCTGAGCTATAATATAATTATACTACAGCAATCCACAAAAATATCTATGTGGCTTTATGCAAAACCGAAAGGCAGATAATATGAAAGAGATAAAACAGGAATTTCTTACGGGAGAGCGGGCATTGTTTCAGGGACATGACCTGCGCATAACCGATACTATATTTGATGACGGCGAATCACCGTGAAAAAATGCACATGGTTCGAGATGGCATGGGCAGGCGTGTGGTACACCGGAAATATGACCGTTACCGACCTGACCCTTTACGGCAATTATTCCTTTGACGGTGCCAAAAATGTGGAGGTACATAACTCCGGACTTCTTTCCAATTTTGGTTTATATTTGTTTATGATCTTACCAATGATTTGCTCTTCCACTTTCCGCCCTTATATCTGAGCAGACTTACTGCCGCTGTGACAAACCATGTACAGCAGGTGGTGAGCCATATTCCCCAGTGACCTATCACGGGGATAGCCGTCAGCACCAGTGACAGTCCTATTCGGCAGATGACTTCCGCTGTGCCGTTCACAAGTGCATAGCCTGTGTCGCCTGCGCCGTTCAGAAAGCCTCGGACGGTATGTATTATTCCCAGCGCCCAGTAGAAGCAGGCAGTCATCACTATTGCTTTTGATGCAATGCTGATAACGTCCGTGCCCTTTACGAAAAAGCCTGTGATATTTCTTCCGAACAGTATGAATATTACCAGCACCGCAAAGGCGAATACGGTCGATATCTTCACTGCCGCTTTAAGTCCGTTCCGTGCTCTGTCCTCCTTGCCTGCGCCGATGTTCTGTCCTGTAAAGGTGGAAACGGCGGCGTTCAGCGATGAAAAGGGCTGCTGGACGAACTGTTCTATTCTCATGGAAACGGTATATGCCGCCATGACGGTCTCGCCGAAGCCGTTTGTTACTCTCTGAAGCGCCACCATGGAAACGGATATAAGTCCGTTCTGGGCAGCTATGGGCAGACCCGCTTTTATGCACTGCAACATCATCTTTTTATCCGCACGCATATCCTCATGGGAAAGGTGCAGGCTGCTGTTGCATTTGAAGCAGAATATTATGCACACCACTGCCGAAAGTCCCTGTGCAAGCACTGTGGCAAATGCCGCTCCGCCTGCGCCAAGATTCAGGACTACCACGAAAAACAGATCCAGCAGGACGTTGAGTATGCTTGCCGCACCCAAAAATATCAGCGGCGTCTTTGAGTCGCCCAGGGCACGCATTACCGCATTTATCCAGTTATATGCCGCTACGGCAACCGTTCCGCCGCAGGCTATGCGCATATAAAGCGCAGACGTGCCTATAAGCTCATCGGGGACGTTCAGCAGCCTCAGCACAGGCTCTGCCAGCAGCACGGAAATTATGCTTACCGCTATGCCGAATATGGCAGTTACCACTGCCGAGCTGAAAATGGCGCTTTTCATGCGCTTATGGTCGCCCATGCCAAAAAGCTGTGCGATTATTACGCCTGCGCCTATGGAAAGACCAATGCAGAGGGTGTAGAAAAGGTATGTTATTGAGCCTGTTGCGCCCACTGCCGCCAGTGCGCTGTCTCCCAAAAAGGTTCCCACTATTACCGTGTCAACGATGTTATAGGTCTGCTGGAGCAGATTGCCGCCCAGCAGGGGCAGGGCAAATCTTACGATGTGCCCCGCTTCGCTGCCCTCGGTCATATTTCTTGATGTATCCATATTACTTCTTCTTTTTCTTTACTGTTACTGCTATTGCGGCTGCAGCAGCGGCAGCTGCTGCAGCAATTCCCCCTGCAACGCCTGCCACAGCCGCAGGGGATATCTTTTTGCTGCCTGCATTTTCTGCGGTGGTTTCATCGGTTGCCGATGCCTCGGTCTCTTCGGGTATCTCCTCCACAGGTTCTTCCTCGGGGAGAAGCACTTCGCCGCCGATGACCTCCATGCCGTCAACGCTGTAGTCGCCCATGGCAACGGTTATCTTTGCAGTGTGATGAGTGTTTTCCAGACCGCTGCAAAGGTATGATGTTCCTCTGGAGCCTGTTTTGTAAACACCCTTTATCTCAGCCTCGCCGCCGTCTATGGAAACGGAGAGGACTGTCTCGCCGCCTGTTTCGCCTGTAAGTGCAAAGCCTGTGCCGTCAAAGCTTACGGTAAGAACGGAATCGACCTTGCCCTTGGAAATGGTTCGCCTGTAGTTCTTGAAGCTGCTCATGGTGTTGTGCTCCCACTCGCCCTCATACTCAAAGCAGGCATCGGTGTTGTCATAGCGGGTGATGTATGTGTTGTCGCCCACAGGCTCGATTGTCAGGTCGCCAAAGCGGTTCTTGTTGTATGAGCTGTAAAGTGCTGCCCTGCCTGCGCCGATAAGTGCGTCGGAGCTGTCATATTCCGTTACCTGTGCGCAGTCGATATATGCACGGATAACCACGCCCTCAGCTTCGATCTTCAGGCTGTGGGAAGCAGAGCCGTCAAAGCCCTCGATCTTGCCTGAAACCCTGTCGGTGTTGTCTGACTTGAGCTTCCAGCTGCCGTCCTCATAAAGCTGGAGCCAGTAGCCGCTGTATGCGTTGCAGGCAAGAGTGTATCTGAGACCTGCGCCCACGTAGTTTGCGGACTTATCCTCCGCAGGGTCAAAGGAAACATTCACAGCCACGCTGTAGTTGTACCATCTGTCATCGCCCAGAGTGGTAACAGGGTCGGGAGTCCAGCCCCAGTCCTTTGCTCTGATATCCTGAGTTATCTGCTGAACGAGATAGTTTCCGCTGTCGGATATCTCTACCTCAAATGCGCCGCCCTCGTCGGTGGTGTATCTTGGAGCATAGCCTCTTGATGATAGGTAGTCCTCGGGATAGTCTGCATACTCAAAGTCATCGGAATATGGGAGACTGAGCAGAGTTTTTTCGGAAGTATCCATATTAACATACTCTGTTCTCTCGGGAGAAACTGTGGAAACGGTCACGATTGAATCGGGCTTTACGGAAACTGTATATGTGTATGCTCCGTCCTTTTCCACGGGAGTTATATCGGCTATCTTTTTGAAATAGTTTTCGTCATATTCGCCGCTTTCGGGACTGTCAGGACCTCTTGTTTCCCACACGCTAACATCGGCGGAAGCCTTATCCAGTGCGGAAACGGTAAAGGTGTAGTCCATGGTCTCGGCGGTGGTGTTGGTGATGATCGTGCTGTAGTCGCCTGTTTCGGGGTCTGCGGCGGTCATGTAGCTGTAAACTGCGTCAACGATTGCATGACCGTCACCGCCGGGTTTGCCGTCGCTGTAGCAGGCGCTGTCGATAAATGCCCAGCCCTTTTCGATAAACCGGGAGAAGTGCAGCGAAGTGTAAAAGCCGCTGTCCAGCAGATAATATCCGCTCCATGGATCGCAGGCGGTGATGAGCTGCTTCTGGCAGTAGCAGGCGCCGTCATAATAAGCGGATACCACTGGCTGATACTCGTAGAGGGTCATTTTGCCGTTGGGGTACATTCCGATGATACGGTTTGCAATGTCAAGAGCGCCGTTTATGCCTGCAAGGCCTGAGCCGTCAAACCTGTATGAACCCTGAGCATAGCCCATGGGGGAGCTTGCCTCGCTGAACCACAGCTCCTTGCCGTTATCCTCGGCGATCTTCTTTGCAACGTTTGTGGAGCTGCTGGTGTAGTGGCTGCCCACCACATCTACCGCATTCATAAGCTCCTCGTCCTGATACATTCTGTCAGCAAAGCCCCAGGTGCAGACCTCTTCTCCGCCGACTATCATTATCTTGGAGTAATTATATGGGCAGTCTGTTTCGCTTTTCAGGTGTTCGGAAAGATATTTTACCCAGTCAAGGTCGGCAGCTCTTTCGTTCTGAACGGCGCTTACGTAATCAAACTTTATGCTGTAGGTCTCATAAGCTGCGTCAAGGGTCTCCTTGTACCACTTGTATCTTGCGGCGTAGGTGTCGTCAGCTTCGCTTATCCAGCGTGGCTCGCTCCACCATAGCATATCAAGGGTAAGGTCGGGATTTATCTGCTTTGCGTCCGCCGCCAGCTGATAGCCTGCGCCTCTTGTAACGTCAGCCTTTTCGTCAGCGCTGCGCATTACCGAGGGCTCTGTTCCCGATGATGAGTTTACATCGGAGCCCATTTCCAGCTTCAGGTGAGTTATACCGATGCCCTCCTTGCCGAACATATACTCCATTATCTGCCAATATGCCTCGGGATCTTCTGCTTTGTAGTCCAGCAGGAGACGGGAGGAGTTGTTGCCGCTGACCATTCCCGCACCTCTGTAGCGCATATTTTCCTTTAGATTTGCAGTAGTTCCGTCAATGATTATGTTGTTTCTATCCACAGTTTCTTCCTCCGCTTCGCAGACGGGCGCAGCAGTGAGCATAACTGCCGCAGCAGCTCCGCAGGCCGTGAGCCTTTTCATATTTTTCAAAGAAATTTCTCCCCTCATTATGAGCATTTATAAGATTATTATAATAAAATGCTTATTCATGAAAAAGAGGACCGTGCACAATTATCCTTTTCCTGTAAATAATTATAGCGCCTTTGTGCCTGTACGTCAATCTGAAATATTTTGCATATTATTACGATTTTAGCATCACATCAGTACCGTGCCCCTTGAACGCCTGTACTCTCTGGGGGAAACGCCCTCTATCCTGCGGAAAACTATGCTGAAATAGTTCCTGTCCTCATAGCCCACAGCTTTGCCGATGTCGCCTATCTCACGGTCGGTATTCACAAGCAGGGACTTGGCTTCCGATATCCGCCGCCTTGCAAGATATTCCAGCGGCCGCATAGAGGTCTCCGCCCTGAACACACGGCAGAAGTGCTGGACGGACACTCCCGACAGTGCCGCAAGGGTTTCCGCACGGATATCCTCCGCATAATTGCTGTCGATGTACCTTACCGCCAGCGAGGATATGTCATTTCCCGACCGCTTTTCCTCATCACGGGAGAACATGGAGCTTCGCATGGCAAGGATATATTCATATAAAAGTGCGGAGGAATTTTCGCCGCCGTTTACGGGGTCAGCCGCAGCGGAAAATATCCTGCTGAATATCCTGACGCATTTGTCCTCGTCAAAATGGTCAGAGTATGCAAAGCCCTGAAAGCCCATGGCTTCCATAAGCTCGCCTGCGTGCTGGCCTCTGAACACCAGCCAGTTTGTGACCCACTCTCCCGCAAGGGGGTGATATTCGTGGGGCTTTGCGGGGGCGATATAGAATACCGAGCCTGCACGGAGTATGTATTCCTTGCCATCGACCGTAAGCACTCCCGACCCCGACGTTGTGAACAGAAACTGGTGGGAGACCAGTCCCTTTTCCCTTGCCACACGGTACTCGGGGTCGGATATCCCTATGCCTGTAAGATAAAAGGGCAGCCTGTCCTGCCTGCCTATAACGGGATATACTGCCTGAGTCATATGATGCCTCCTTTTGCATTGTTTTTACATTATTATACTATAATTATGATGAGCAGGCAAGATAAAAACAGCTGCTGCATTTTATAACATTTCATAAAATGCAGCAGCTATTGTATTATATCAGAATTTTATCTCCGTCACCGCACACTCTGTACTGCTGAGAACTGCGCTCAGCTTATCGGGCTGGTGAGTGCCTGCATACAGCGTAAAGCTATCGGAAAAGCGCTTTCTTGTGCCGCTTTCATCTACCGAGGTGAACGCCCTTTCGGGAATGGAAACGGTCACGCTCCTGCTTTCGCCTGCCCTGAGCTTTATGCGCTCAGAGGGTAAGACCCTTGTAAATATCTCTGTCGCCGTGCTTTGCGTACTGGGCATATTTTGCACGGGTCTCCTCGGAGGTTATCTCGCCTGCCTTTTCCACAAGCTTTGTGTCAAACATGGCGGCAAGTCCGATCGCTTGGGGGAACATGGTGGCTGTGCCTGAGCGGGCAAGTCCGTGAAGTCCCTCGTTCCACCAGTTATAGGCGGGAATGCCCAGCCTTTTTATCTCGGGAGCATCGTATCTGAGCTGGCTTGCTTGCTCATCAACGGTCATGGCATCTGTCAGCGCTTCCGCACGTTCCTGCACGCTGAGAGTTTCATCAAGATATTTTTCCATATTATCAACCTTTCGGAATATCGCTGGGATCATACTGATATTATACATCATAAATCTTTGCTATTCAAGGCAATGTGATGCTTTGACGGTGAATATTCTGCGATTTTGCGCCTGATGAAATGAGCATTCGGGATTTTTTCAAAAAAGGTATTGCAATTTTTCATCGGGTGTGATATAATATTACAGTCACACGGAGACGTATCGAAGTGGTCATAACGGACATGACTCGAAATCATGATGCCCCCTGAGGGACGAGGGTTCGAATCCCTCCGTCTCCGCCAGAATAAACGGCTTGGATAAATAATCTGAGCCGTTTTGTTTTTGACTTGCCCGCACTCTGTAATTTTACCTATAAAGTAAAAAATCTCCCCCTCAATCGAGAAGCGGGAGATTTTTTTATACTAAGCACCAATTAAAAACTACACAAAAAATCAAGCATAATCCTGCATATATGGATTATGCGATGATTTTTTGTCTGTAGTTTTATTGGGGATTAGTATTATATTATCTCTATTCCAAAATGCGCCGACAGTTTATTTTCCTTTTCGGGAAGTACACGGTATTTGTCCGCCAGAGCAGGGCCGCAGGAATTTGAACCCACGCCTGCCATTCTGCTGTCGATGCAGATAACGGAGCTGCCGCATTTTTCAAGCTCGTAGTTGTGGCGCTTCTGTGCCAGCTCCTCCTGGGTGTATTCGGAGGCATTAAAGGAGAAATCATTGTCGGAGGTAAACTTCACGCAGATATCGCCGTTGCTTACATTCACGTATCGGCAGCCGTAATGCGAGGAGTTTTCCTGAGGTCTTACATAGTCCTCAAACATATCTGCGATATTTGCGGAGAAATGACCCATATAGCTTGAAAGGTGCTTGTCAATATAGCTTTCATGTGGGCCGTATCCGAAGTAATCTACAGCTTCAAAGCTTCTCGGCATGAAAAGACGTATGCCGAAGCGTGGTAGATTTTCCACCTTGTTGGAAAATTCTGCGGTGCAGCTGATGTTCAGTTTGCAGCCGACAGAATATGTTACATTAAGCTTTGCAAAAGGCTGATGAATGCTCCAGCCCATAGACTGGCTCACGGTGATGATAACTTCCGAGTCATTGCTTGTGACAGCCGTGTCATAGCATTTTACGGTGAAGTCGTTAAGGTGCGCCCTGTACCAGCTGCCCTTCATAACATCGTTGTCGGTGGGAGCACGGAAGAAATTGAACTGCATGGGCTTTTGGAGCAGCTCTGTTCCGTTGCGGCTGATGCTGTCAAAAACGGCGTGGCGCTTGTCAAAATGATATATCGTGCTGCCCGATGTTATTGTTATGTCAAGGGCGGTTTCTTTAAAAGAAGTGACACTGCTGCCGGTCGTCTGCTTATCAGTGCCGCCGCATATTTTCAGCTGGTCAAAGCAAATTTCATAGCCCTTGGAGCAGAAAAGTGTATCTTCCTTTGCGGTGAAAATGAACCTGATATATGTCTCGTTTTCATATTCCTTTGCCGCATTCGGAATAATCACCTCGGTGCTGCCCATAGGCGGTATTGCAATATCTGCACAGCCTGTGGATATAATTCCGCTGTCATCGGTTATCTCATATCGGCAGTCAAGGATATCGCCCGCATTTGCAAATTCAAGGGTGCTGTTAAAGATGAAATGTCCCTTTTCACTGCCGGCCAAAACTCTCACAGGGCGGTATGCCTGCTTTAGTTCAAGCAGACCCGTGTGAGGTGTGCGGTCGGGATAAACAAGACCGTCCATGCAGAAATTGCTGTCGTTATGCTTTTCACCGAAGTCGCCGCCGTAGCCGTATTTTACCCTGCCGTCAGCCACGCCCTGAGGAACGGTGTGGTCGCACCATTCCCACACAAAGCCGCCGCAGAACCGTGGGCTTGAATAAAATGCGTTGTGGTAATTCTCCAGGTCGCCCGGACCGTTGCCCATGGCGTGGCAGTATTCGCAGAGCACAAAGGGTCGGTGCTCGTCCTGCTTTTCAAGGAAGCCTGCCATTTCCTTGGTGTCCCAGTACATTCCCGATACCACGTCAAGGATATCGGTGGGCGTATCGTCCAGCCTGTGGGTGCTTTCGTAGTGGAGCAGCCTTGTTTCGTCCAGCGATTTTACCAGCCTGCCTGCCGCCAGCATATTCTCGCCCCAGCCGCTTTCATTTCCCAGTGACCAGAACACAACGCAGGGGCGGTTTATATCACGCTTCACAAGAGCTTCCGCACGGTCGGCTATGGCTTTCTCGAACTGCTTGTCGCAGGCGATAAGGGCAATGCCGTTGTATGGCTCGGGAGCGTCCCACTTGAAATTGTTATAGGCCTCCACGCAGCCGTGGGACTCCATATCCGCTTCGTCGATAACGTAAAAGCCCATTTGGTCGCACAGCTGATAAAACAGGGGCGAGTTGGGATAATGTGAGGTTCTTACGGCGTTGATATTGTGCTTTTTCATCAAGATAAGGTCTGCCTTCATCTGAGATACCGAAGCATAATAGCCCGTGTCGGGATAGCTGTCGTGGCGGTTCACGCCCTTGAATTTTACAGCCTGACCGTTTACCTTGAACACGCCGTTCTCCACGGATATTCTCCTGAATCCAACCTTTTCGCCTATGGCCTCATCGCCTGCAAATACAGTCAGGTCATAAAGATATGGCTTTTCAGCCGACCACAGCTTTGGGGCTTGTATGTTGATAACAGTTTTTTCACCGTCAGTCGCACTGAAATTTGTTACAGTGTTTCCGTCCCTGTCGGTAAGGGTCGCCGTAACGTCACAGCCAAAGGGGGTAAATTCAAGCTTTGCGGAAGCATCATCGGAGAGAATAGTTTTCACGATGTAGTTTTCAAGCCGAACTTTTGGTCGGGACAATACGTAAACATCACGGAAAATCCCCGAAAGCCTTATCTTGTCCTGATCTTCAAGATAAGTGCCGTCGCACCATTTCAGCACCGCTGCGGTTATTTTGTTTTCGCCCTCACGGAGCAGGGGAGTAATATCAAATTCCGATGTGCTGTGTGACACCTGGGAATAGCCTGCAAATTCGCCGTTTATGTACAGATATACGCAGCTGTCTATGCCCTCGAAAACAAGTATCCTGTCATTTCCGTCGGGGGAATAGTTATAGCTCCTCTGATAGATGCCCACGGGGATATCATCGGGCACATACGGCGGGTCATAGGGGATAGGGTAGCAGACGTTTGTGTACTGGGGCTTGTCATAGCCGTGAAGCTGCCAGTTTGAGGGCACGGGTATTTTTTTATCAAACCCCGATGATATAAAATCGTCCTCTATATCAATAATGCTGCCGTAAAATTTAAAATCCCAGTCGCCGTTCAAAAGCTCAAATCGGGTTGAGTTTTCCCTGCTTTCAAACGGGTCTTGTCCTTTTGAAAAGGGGATAAAATAGCAGTGCTTATCAAGGGTGCCGATGTGAAGAGCTTCCGTATTTTCATGGTATATCATTTTGCTTTTGGGTGATCCCACGGAAGATATTTTTGAAATGTCCATAGCCGACCTCCTGTAATTTCATATTCGTTGAATGTATTGTAACACCTATTGACAGGCAAGTCAATAGATGATATTATGAATTTATAACAATATGAATATGGAGAGTGATTTTTTTGTTCTTCTGTGACTATCCTATCATACGCAGTGAAAAACAGCTGCCTGTTTATCTTGTGAATATGGGTCAGCAGCATTGCCAGGATCATATTATCCGCCCCGAGGGATATCCACATCATCAGATACTTTACTGCACAAAGGGCAGCGGAACGCTTATATGCGACGGGCGAAAAACTCACATTCCGCCCAATACCGCTGTATTCATGCCTGCAAACTATCCCCATGAATATTACGCCGAGGAAGATGTGTGGGATATCCACTGGGTAGTGCCATCGGGCTATGGCATTGACGATATGCTCAGGCAGTTCGGACTTACCGAGCCGAGAGTGTGCAGTCTTGGAAATGTTAAAATGCTGGAGCATATTTTCAGGAAAATGCACGATGCCATAAGAGCGGACAGCCTTTTCGGCAATTACAGGGCATCGGGCTATTTGTACGATTTTCTTATCGAGTTTTACCGCCTTATCTCCGCAGAGGATACCTCTCTTTCCGTGTCTCCTGCGCTGATGAAAGCGGTGGATCACATCAATTACAATTATGCGTCGCCCATAACCATGGACGACCTTTGCGGCGCAGCGGGAGTATCAAAGCAGCATTTGTGCCTGCTTTTCAGGAACACGCTGAATATGCGTCCCATGGAATATGCGGCAAAGCGGCGTATCCAGGAGGCCAAGGCGCTGCTTATGGGCACGGACAAAAGCATTGAAGAGATATCTGAGGAAGTGGGCTTTGGGTCGGAAAGTTATTTCTGCAAGCTTTTCAAACGCTACGAGGGAATGACGCCCACGGATTTCAGAAACGCATAAAATATAACTATACCCTTGATTTTTGCCTGTACTGTGTGGTAAAATAATTACGGTGATAAACTTTGATAATACGAAACGATATGGAACTGGCGGCGGCAAAACAGCTGAGCCTTGATTTCAGCTGCACCCCACAGGACTTTTTTAAAAATGAAAACACTGTCACTGTGCCTGCGATTCGCAGGGGCAGGCGTGTATTTTCCGATGAGCCGCCTTTTTTTCGTGCGGCTACCATGGGCATGGGCACTGTTATATGCGCAAGCGCCGATATTGCCGAATACACAAGGGTGCTGGCTAAAAACACAGCGGGAACGGAGATATTCACCGCTTCCGTAATGTCGGCGCTGAACCGTGAGCTTTTCAGTCACGGCTGCTGCATCGGGCTGCTCAATCAGTATTATGTCCCTGCGGTGCCCTACCGTCCTGCGGTAAGGAGCGAGGGCTTTACTCTTAGGGTGTTCGATGAAAATAACATTGCCGAGCTTTTTGAATACAAGGGCTTTGACAATGCCCTGCTGTACCGCACCGAGGGGGAGCGGCGTGATATCATTGCCGTCTGCGCCTTTAACGGCAGGAGCATCATGGGCATGGCGGGGGCATCATCGGACAGCCCCACCATGGCGCAGATAGGCATTGACGTTCTGCCCGAGTTCCGTGGAATGGGCGTGGGAGCGGCTCTTGTTGCTTCCTGCACCGCCGAGGTGCTGAGGAGCGGATATGTGCCATACTACGGCACATGGAGCGGAAATATCATTTCCCAGCGCATTGCCGCAAAGTGCGGCTATCGCCCGGCATGGTGCGAGATGACTTCGACTGAATTATAAGATTGGCATAATTTCTCCGCAGGCTATTTTCTCCCCCGAATTGCCCGAGGGCTGGGTGTGCAGGTCGTCAAAATTCCTGTGAATGATTATTGTGTGCCCGATAACGTCCTCCGAGGTAAAGCGTGTGGTGATGAAAGCAAAATATGCCGTGCCGTTATCGGCAAAAAGCGGCGGCATATCGCCCTTGTGGCAGGGGTGAAGACAGCCGTTGGGGTTGTAATGCCCCTTGACATCTGCAAAGGGGTCTTCCGCATTGCCTGTGCAGGTCATGCCCTCGTGAATGTGCATTGCGAAAACGCCGCATTGGCACTCGCCCTCCGACTTGGGCAGCCCGTAAACCGAGACAGATACCATTGTCCCAAGCTCCGTGGGAACGAACACCGCAAGCCCTCTGATATCTGGATATTTTTCTGAGCCTGTTATCACTGCGCTTGCTGCCTGATAAGAAGTGTTATACATAAAAAATCGCCTCCTGTTGCCATAAATATGCAGCAGGGGGCGATTTTATTATTACATTGAAATTTACTGATTAAGTCTGAAATGAACAGGTATGCCGTTTCTGTACTCGGTCTGTACCTCGCCCTGGATAAGGGGCAGGAAGTAGTTGAGAGCGTCGGTGGTAACATCGCTCTTGTCGGCGGATATCCAGTTTGCGGGGAAATATTTTTCCTTGTTTGCGGTTTCGCTTACGTCAAAGGAAACTATCTCGATGCGGTAAGGCTCGCTGCTTATCCTGCGGAAGCCCATCATTCTGCCGCTGTTGCCGTTAAGGGCACATTCCACAGCGGCTGCACCTATCTGCTCGGCTTCGTTCAGGTCGGTAAGGGAGGCAATGTGTGCGCTGCATCTCTGCATAACGTTCAGCTCAATGGAACGTACCTTGCAGCCGAAACGCTCTGCGCAGCGGTGCTCAAGATACTTGGCAACGCCCGAATTGTCCGTATGACCGAATGCGTCCGCACCTGTTTTCACATACTGTCTTTCATTGGGCACGATGCCCTCGGAAACGGCGATGATAACAGCCCTGTAGCGCTTCATCATTCTGCCCACATCAGCGAGAAATTCTTCCATATCAAAGCCGTTGGGGAAGGCTTCGGGAACATAGATAAGGTGGGGAGCAGGCTCTCCGTTGGCTCTGAGTACGCAGGAGGAAGCGGTGAGCCAGCCTGCGTTTCTGCCCATTATCTCAACGATGGTGATGGACTGGATACTGTAAACACGGCTGTCACGGATTATCTCCTGGAGAGTGGTGGCAACGTACTTTGCGGCGGAGCCGAAGCCGGGGGTATGGTCTGTTCCGGGCAGGTCATTGTCGATGGTCTTGGGCACGCCGATTATCTTTACGTCGCAGCCCACTGCCTTGCAGTAGCGGTCAAGCTTTAAAACGGTGTCCATGGAGTCATTGCCGCCGATATAGAAAAATGCCTTTATGTCATATTCCTTGAAAGTCTCGATGATCTTCATATATTCGGCTTCGGTCTTGCTGTCCTTGGGGTCATATTCAGCCAGCTTATAGCGGCATGAGCCGAGGACTGTGGAGGGGGTCTTTTTCATAAGCTCCACATCATAATCAGATGTAAGTATGCTGTCAAGAGGGACAAGGTCGCCGTTTATCATTCCCTCGATGCCGTTGATGGAGCCGTATATCCTGCCTATTTCGGGACATTGTGCCGCTCTTCTGAAAACGCCTGCCAATGAAGCGTTGATAGCAGCTGTGGGACCGCCTGACTGTGCTGCTGCTATATTGAATTTACCGCTGTCCGATAACATAAAAAACCATCCTTTTCAAATTTATCCGACGTTGTCGCAATATTTGCTATAATTATTTTATCACATACCCGTCTTATAATGCTATATGCAGACTAAACGATATTTTTTGTTGATATTGCTGAAAAGTGGTTGTTTTTCACAGAAGAATTAGTGAAAACCATTACATTTTTCTGCGCTGCTTTAATACTAATCTTTAATCGTTCTATAGGTTGATTGAGGATTAGTATAAATCAATTTGTGCTCTGTGACATAAAAAAGGCTGCCAAAATTGCTTCGGCAGCCGTGATCTGTAATATCAATAATATTTGCCCTTGTTCTTCTTTATCATCATGATAATGATAACTATAGCCGCAGCTGCAACTACAACAACTACCACGATTATGATAATGATGGGAGCTATGCTGTCGCCATTGGGTGCGTTTGCTGCGATCTCTGCCGCATTGGGTCTGGTAAGCTCGGTAGCGGAGGTCTCCTCTGCTGTGGTCTCCTTGACAGTGGTTTCGGCAGCTGTGGTTGCCTCTGTCTCGGTAGTTTCCTCAGTTTCGGCCTCGTTCTCTTCCTCGACTGCAGCTTCTTCGATCTCAGCCTCGTCCTCTTCCTGAGTTTCGGCTTCGGTCTCAGCTTCGGTTGCTTCCTCAGTCTCAGCCTCGGTTTCTTCCTCGGCCTGAGCTTCTGTTTCAGCCTCGGCAGCAGTCTCCTCAGTCTGAACGGGAGCGGTGATATTGCAGTTTGTTACCTTCATGCCTGTAACGGTAAGGTTTACGCCTGTATCGCCCACGCAAATGGCATAAACGGTGTCGAAATTATCCGAGCCGTATGATGCTGCGATATCGCTGAATGAGAACTTTGCCTCAGTGTCGGTGTACTCATAGGGAGCTATCTTGTTCCAGTCCTTGGTAACATCGGGGTTAGGCTTTACTGGACCGTCGCCCCATGTCTGCCAGATAAGCTCAACGGGAGATCCGTTTGCTTCGCCCGTGTATGTATAATCAACGATGACTTCAGAATCGGAGGTCATCCACATGGGGTTGAAGTTCTCGCTGTACTCCTCGTTTCCCAAAGCGGTGTAGCAGATAAAGGACTGACCCCATTTTCCGCCTGATTCGGAAGCGCCCGAAACATCAAACGTATAATCTTCCGCATAAGCGGTGGCAGCCAGTATTGCGCAGGAGAGGATACCCACTGCGGCAGCGGACATTGTTCTGAAAAGTTTCTTCATTTTTAAATATTCCTTTCCTAAAATATATACATACATATTTTAGTACATTTGTGAGAAAAAGTCAACAGCTTTTTATGCGATTTGAAAAATGACATTGTAAAGTGCTGGATTTTATCCGCAGATAAATTCGTTGAGACCCGTAAAAAGGGTATATGCCACTTGCCGCTGATAGTCACGGTCGGTGAGCTTTGCGGCCTCGTCGGGATTGGAAAGAAAGCCGCATTCAGCCATTACGGCGGGATTATTGCAGTAATAGCACAGGTAAAGCTCCTTGCCGCACAGCTTTGTTTCTCGCATATTGTCGGGCTGGAGATTTTTCACGAACAGATTTTGCAGTATTGAAGCAAACCTCTCGCTGTCGGCATTGGCAGGGGAGTAGAACATCTGTGCGCCGCTGTATTTTGGGTCGGTGTAGGTGTTCTGGTGGACGGAAAGGCAGACTGCGTTGGGAAATTTGTTGAAAAGCTCCAGCCTGTTTTCCATGTCTGAGACCTTCTGGTTGCGTATGCCCGTGGTGCCGCTGTCGTGAATGGAAATGTCCCTGTCACGGGTGACGGCGGTGTCAAAGCCGTAAAGGCGGCACATATCACGCACCGACAGCATTATGCTCAGGTTGATGCCCTTTTCGGTCACTCCGTCGGCAGTGGAGCAGCCTCCGTCCATGCCGCCGTGGCCGCTGTCAAGGACGATGACCCTGGCGTTGGGGTCGCTTTCGGCGGTGTTGGTGTAAACGGCGCTGTCTATCTGCCCCATGGCGTAGTGTATCATCGCCGCAGACGCCATTACCGCAAGGGCGGAGAATATTGCTGTTCTGTACTTTCTCAGTTTTATCTTCATAAAAAAGCCCTGTCCTTTCATTTTGAATTGCTCTGATTCAATTCATATGAAAGAACAGGGTGGATTATGTTATTGAGAGGGATTTTTGCATATATCTTTCGGCAAGACTTAAAGCCGATCATCTGTCATTTGTTTTTCTTGCCGTAAAGCAGCAGTGACTTTACATCAATATCACGGATAGTGCATTCATAGGTGACGATTATAACAATGGGAGCGATGAGAACCAGCACAAGGAGACCGAAAAGTCCGCCCCAGCTGAGAGCGTCAATAGTCCTGCCCGAGGTGAACAGGTCTATCCATGCAAGGCTCTGCATATTCGCCCAGATGTAGTAGTTGAACACGTCTCCGATAACGCCCAGCTTTGACAGCAGCAGGACTATCCACATCACATACTGGGGCAGGGGAGCGGTGAGAGCCATTTTCAGGCTCATTTTCTTATCCTGCTGCCAGCCGTGATATTTTACCAGATTTCTGTCACGGACAGCGGTGTTGTAGGTGAAGTTGAAATAAAGTCCGTTTGCGATAAGCACCGAGGCAATGGCGGTGAACAGCTTCATCACCATGAATTTTGTCATAAAGATTATCATGCACAGATTGAATATCGCACAAATGAACTCGCCTGCCAGCCACCAGAGCATTCCCTTTGCGGCTCTTTTGGCGAATTTTTCCTGAGTATCAGCAACCATGTTCGGGTAATTCCTTTCGATCAGCGTGTATCATACAATATTAGTATTATACATCACACAGTCCATGATTTCAAGACCTTTTATGTGATGATACGGGGAAATTTTCATTTGTGACCCTGAATGTCGAAATGTTTTTATTGACAAATTCAGCTGCCCTGTGATATGATTTGATTGTCTCACAGTGAGACGCAAAACGCCTGCCGCCACAGCTTTTGAATCCGTTTCATCAGCCGAGGCGGCTTGATTTTTATGTCTTGACATTTGTTAAGGAAATGTTATATAATATATCCGAGGTGTGATTTTGTGCTTGGATTTTATCTTGCTCTTCTGGACACTGCGGAGGACAAAAGCAGATTTGAAGAGCTTTATCTCACATACCGTCAGGATATGTACAAGACAGCGTTTGCTATCCTGCGAAGTCCTCAGTCAGCGGAGGACGCTGTACACGAAGCATTTATGATCGTTATCGAAAAATTAAATAAAATTTCAGAAATAAACTGTCCCCAAACCCGTGCTTATCTGATTATTATAGTAAAGAACCTTGCACTTAAAATGTACAATGAAAGCAAAAAAGTTATCATTGAAAATATTGATGAGACTGAGATATCTGACGGCACCGATCTTGAAGCCGATATTGTTTCAAAGCTCAGTGCGGAAGAGCTTAAAGAGCTGCTTTTAAAGCTGCCCGAGCAGTATTATCAGGTGCTTTTTCTGGAAATGTACATGGAGCTGAGCATATCCGAGACTGCGGAAAGTCTTGGGATAAGCTATGATAATGCCAAAAAGCGTTTGCAGCGTGCAAAAAGGTGCTTTGTTAAAATGATAAAGGAGCATTGCGGCAGTGGATACACAACTTAAAAAAGCCTTTGAAGAAACGCTGGAAGCCCGCATAATCAGCACTGTGCCGGATATGCCTGAGCATCGGTTCTCACCGCAGTTTGAGCGGAAGATGAAACGGCTTGCAGGCGGAGGTGCGCCCGGAAAGCTTACGGTAAGGCGGCTTTTCGTATGCGTGACGGCGGCGCTTATTGCAGCGGTTCTGGCGGCATCATCTGTAGGCGCTGTGCGTGACTTTTTCAAAAGATTTTTCACTGAGACTTTCAGAACCCACACTGCCGTTCAGTCGGCCGATACCGCAGAGGCTCCCGAGACTATTGAGGTGGTTTACACTATTGATGTGCCTGAGGGGTTTGAGACAGAAGATGAGTTTGTGAGCGATATATTCTGTAACACAACGTATGTAAATAATAACAAGCATATTTATTTCAGTCAAAATGTAAAGTCCGCATTTGATGTAAATGTGAATACTGAGGATCACACTATGGAATATGTTGAGATAAACGGCTGTGATGGATTTATTGTTGATATTGGTATTGACGAAGCATATATTTTGTGGGACAATGGAGAATATGTTTTTGAAATGTTAGGTAATATTGGTAAAAGTGAACTGATAAGCGTTGCTGAAACTGTGCAAAAGGCAGAACAATAAATTTTTTGTCGATTTAGTGTCCCCAAAAGGATTGTTTCAAGATTATAGATACAGATGGTAAAACATCTGAATTTATGAGAAAGGGGGTATTTGAAATGAAAAAGGGTCTGTCATTTTTTATGGTTGTAGTCATAGCGCTTTCGTCTCTTTGCGGCATTACTGTGTGCGGTGCTGAAATGAGATACGCTTATGCTGCTTCGGTTTCAAGCAGGCTGTCTATTTCAGGTCAGACAGCAACCTGTATAAGTACAGCTGTGGGAAACAGCACCGTAACAAAAATTACTGCTGTTCAGTATCTTGAAAAGAAAAGCGGCAGTAAGTGGTACTCTGTTACCGACGAACCTTGGAGTGCTTCGGCAAACAACTATACACTGACTGTCAGCAACAGCAAAAGCAGCCTCAGCAGCGGAACTTACCGTTTAAGAACAGTTTTTACTGTATATAGCGGAAGTGACAGTGAGACGATTGAGAAAATCAGCAAGGAAGTAACGATTTGACGCAATTTTTTTCCATGGCAGACCGAGACAGATGCGCTGTGTGTCTGTTTCGGGTTTGCCACATTAAGTATGAAAGGAAGAAATATATGAAAAAATTAACTGATTTATTATTTTCAACAGTCATTGCGGTTGCAATGGTAAGCAGTGCAGCTTCAGCATACAGTGCTGAAAACTTTGAATATGATTCTGTTACTCTTGGTGAATCATATTCAGTGCAAAATGATGATGTAGCTGTGTATTCGATGTTGCCTGTCGGAGCATATTATTGTCAGTCAAGCAGATTTGCATATATTCAGATAAATTCAACTACATCAGCTACAACTACGTGCACGGTATATAATATTTATTGCCCTGAACTTGGAAAATATATATGTGGTACAGGTGGCTATGTGTATAATTTAAATCACGATTTCTATTTTTCGATAAGTTCGTGGTATGAATATGGAACTCATAATGTTTCCAAAGATGAGCTGTACATAAGTGCTGAATATTCAGGAGGCAATATAATTCTTGGTAATGAGACATATGCAATGGACTAAACACAAGAGCATTACAGCTGTTTTTGCAATATCGGCTGCTGCCGCTGCGGCGTGGTTTGCGTTTGTATCTTTTGACAGGGCGGGGGCTTTCGATGAAAAGCCCGAAAGCGGCTGGATACATGAGGAGTGCGATTATACCGATTATTACTTTAATCAGCACCTGAATGACGGCGGCGTATGCACACATGACCTGAGCTATACGGAGCCTGCCATACCTGTGGGCAGCTATTATCCCGACGGTGATGCTTCGGCGGATCATTATATGGAGGTCTCGTTCGAGGACGGAAAGTATTACATGACATACAAAAGTCCCGACGGCAGCCTTTACGGCGATGAAGCATCGGAATATTACGGAAAAAAGCAGTTTATCGTTCATACCATTCATTCAAACGACAGTGTGGTCATATGCACTCAGTGGCATGACAGGACATCAGCTGATGATGGATTTTCTGAGGGACTGTGGCCGGGCGAAAAGATCATTGTGGACGGCACTCTCAAAGGCGTTGTTTTTAACGATGACGGCTCAGTCGATATCCAGCCCTATGATCTGGGCGCAGGATATAATCAGTCGGATGTTCGGAATGGGATATATATGAAAATGGCTGAAAGCAGATGATGTTTTGCATGAAGCCGATATGCTTCAGAACGTATCGGCTTCATAAGCTTATTTATCGGAGGACAGCATGAAAAGTAAAATAACGAAAATAATCTTTTGGATTTATAATATAATAATGCTCCTGTTCTATTTCAGGATACTGCCCAAGCCGGTAAATCTGGCAATGTCAAGAGAGCTGGTGCGTGATATGCGTGAGGGCGGCTGGCAGGTCTATAATCTTGTTCCGTTCAGCTCCTACGGTGAGATATGGATAGATCCTGCGGGAAATATAATGCGTATTATATGGCATATAGCTATGTTTGCGGTACTTGCATTCCTGCTTTCGTCAGCCTTTGAAGATATGCCGCTGAAAAAGCGATGCGCACTGCTTTTGGTATATGCGCTTCTGCCTGAGGTTGTGCAGTTTGTGCTTTCCATAGGGCTTTTTGATATTGATTCGGTGATACAGAATATTTTCGGTGCGGCTTTGGGACTGCTGGCGGCGTGGGCTTTTGGAAGGCTTTTCGGCAGGAGAAAAGCTCAGGCCTGATGTACATAAGTGCAGGTTATATGGAAGGAATGAGACGTATGCAATGGACTAAACACAAGAGCATTACAGCTGTTTTTGCTGCTGCACTTCTGCTTACCGCCTGCGGGAGCGGTGCGAATGAACAGGCAGTAAGCAGTTCAGCCGAAAGTGCATTGACCGAAAGTACCTCCGTTACAGATACGGTCAGTGAAACCTCCTCAGACTATGACAATGCCATAGAGCGGGAATATGACGGGCGTATCACGCAGCTTATGGACGCCTTTGCGGGGAAGGACAAGGAAACATTGCGAATGCTTTGCTCTGCGGACAGCACCTCGGCGTTTGATTTTATTGACGGCGTTGATATTTCGGGGTACAGCATTATTTCGTCGGAGATAAATGCAGGCTCCAACCCATCGGATTTTTCAAAGACCTATCATATCGGCGTGAATGTGACCGAAAGCAGCGATGACCGCTTCAAAGCAGGAGAGAATGTGTGGACGGTGACAGCTCTTGATCCTCTCGGTGAATATTCGTTTTTCGGTGCGCTTTCAATAGGCGATGAGAGCCGTGAAAGTATCCGCTTGCTTGAGCGCAGCGGCGGTGTTTCCGATAAGGTGTGGTTCTGCTATCAGTGCATGGTGGAGCTGGAGCCTTACATAAGATATACCGAGCCTATAGCAAAGGACGAGGATTTTTACAGCTCTTATGCAAGATTTCTGGGCAAGTTCGCCGAGAGCAGTGCGGATAATTTCAACGATGCCGCTCAGAAGTATTTCGGCATAGACGCAGGCTTTGATGACGATAATATTCAGCCGCTGTGGTATGGCGCTTATGAAAAGGAAGCGGCGGCAGCTTATGAAGATGAAAATGAGGTCATCATTGATTTTTATGCGGATTCTCTTCTGCTTACAAAAGCCTGCACCGTTAAATTTACCCTTGATGATACTGACGGATATATCCGCCTTGACGGCACGGAAGTGACATATGATTCGGGGCTGAAAATAGCATCATATACTACATAGATCTCGGAAAGCAGGGCGGCATATGAGCGGAACAGCATTAAAAATCATTGCACTCATACTTATGACAGCCGACCATATCGGGGACTATATCCCCGATATGCCCCTGTGGCTCAGGTGGATAGGGCGGATATCCTCGCCACTGTTTTTCTTCTGTGCCGCAGAGGGAGCGGTGCATACAAGCGACAGGCGCAGATATCTTAAACGGCTCTGGCAGGCAAGCGCTGCCATGGTTATGCTGGAAGCTGTACTGCCTGCGGTTTTGTCCATGTATTTCAGGATAACCTTGTACGATTTCGATAATAATATTTTTCTTTCCATATTTCAGGGCGTGCTTATTATCTCCATACTTGAAAGTACGAAAAACGACAGTCGGAAAAGGACGAAATATCTTCTGTGCTATGGGGGATATCAGTTTATACTGGCAGTGCTTTCATATGCTGTTGAGGTCAATGACCCGATCATGGCGGCAGGCATAGATATAAACCTTATCCCCATACTAAGGGACTGGGACAGTATAGTGTTCACCCTGCTCGGCTCTTTGTGGCACAGTGAGGGACCTGCTGTTCTTACAGCCTCCATAGTTCTGTTTTATTTCTGCCGTGAAAATAAAAAGCGGCTGGCGGTGTGGTATTCGGCTTACTGCGGACTGTATTTCCTGATATTCGTGCCGCAGATGGGAATACATTTCTTTAATTTCCTGCAAAGGTGCGGAATGTCTCAAGACCTTGTTTATGTGCTTTCCATGCCTGTGAATGCACTGGGCATACCAACTATGAGGATAGATACGGCGAGGAGCTTTACCGACTCTCTGCTTAGGATAAACTTTCAGTGGATGATGATATTTGCGCTCCCGTTTATGCTTATGTACAACGGCAAAAAGGGTAAGGGCTTGGGCAGGATGTTTTACATATATTACCCTGTTCATCTTGTTATCATTCACATTATATCGGCGATAATATGACCCATAATAAGCTCAGGCTGACGGACATTAGTATTTCGTCAGCCTGAGCTTTATTTTACCCTGACCGATACTTATAAAACGGTTGCAATTTCCGCAGCGCTATGATATAATGATAAAATACGATATTATGCAAAATTCAATGAAACCGTTAAAACAGGGGAATTTTTATGCCGAACACCGAAAATGAGCTTATCCATATTGAGGGCACTGTGGAGACCGTTTTGTTCTGCAATGAACAGAACGGCTATATCGTCCTCGACCTTGACACGGGCGGCGACTATGTTACCGTGGTGGGTGAGCTGGGAACTATCGAAGAGGGCGAGGAGCTGCGGCTCACGGGAAAATATGTTACTCACCCCAAATTCGGCGCTCAGTTCAGGGCAGAGGCGTGCGAGCGGAAGCTGCCTGCCACTGAGACCGCCATACTGAAATATCTTTCCTCGGGAGTTATAAAGGGCATCGGCCCCACCCTTGCAAAGCGCATGGTGGAGGAGTTCGGCGACAAAACTCTGGAGGTCATTGAAAATACCCCCGAGGATCTTATAAAGGTCAAGGGAATGTCCGCCAAAAAGGCTGACGAGATATCACAGGAATTCAGGCGCATTTTCGGCATACGTGCGCTGATGATATTCCTTGCGGGCTACGGAGTTTCCCCCTCTGTGGCGGTGTCCGCATGGAAGCGGTGGGGGCAGTTTGCGGTGGAGCAGATAAAGGCGAACCCCTACATTCTCTGCTCCCAGGGCATTGAGCTGGAATTTTCCAAGGCTGAGGAAATGGCAGCAAAGCTGGAGATACCCAAGGACAGCCCGGGACGCATAAGGGCGGGCATTTGCTATATCCTTACCCACAATGCTTTTAACGGTCACACCTGTCTGCCGGAGGACAGGCTGAAAGAAACTGCCGTAAAGCTGCTGGACGTGGGCGAAGAGGTGTTTGACGATAATCTTTCCGCTGCCTGCGATGATGACGAGCTGTGCGTTTATGACAAGGACGGCAGGAGCTTTGTATTTTTGCAGGACTTTTTCCGTGCGGAGCAGTACATAAGCACCCGACTTTCCGTGATGAACGACTGCTTCAAGGACACGGGAACGGATTACAGCAAGCTTATCGACATTGAAGAGAAAACAAAGATAATCACCTATGCTGACAAGCAGAGAGAGGCTATATCTCTTGCACTTTCAAAGGGCTTTCTTATCCTGACGGGCGGCCCCGGTACAGGTAAGACCACTACCCTAAAAGCCATAATCTCCCTTTATGAGCAGAGGGGCATGAAGGTGATGATAACTGCTCCTACAGGACGTGCGGCGAAGCGTATCGCCGACCTGACGGGATATCCCGCCAAGACCATTCACCGCCTGCTGGAAGTGATGTACGACAAGTCGGGGCAGCTTAAATTCAAGCACAACGAGCAGGATCCCGTTTCCTGTGATGTTATGATAATAGATGAGATGTCTATGGTGGATACTTTGCTTTTTGAGTCGCTGCTCAGGGCTTTAAAGCTTTCGTGCAGGCTCATAATGGTAGGTGACAGCGACCAGCTTCCCTCGGTGGGGGCGGGAAATATCCTGAAAGACATGATAGACAGCGGCAGGCTGACTGTTGTTGCCCTTAACGAGATATTCCGACAGGCTCAGCAGAGCTGTATCATCACCAATGCCCACAAGATAGTGAACGGCGAGGAGCCTGACCTTTCCCGCAAGGACAGCGACTTTTTCTTTATGCAGCGCCTTGATGCGGAGGGGGCGGCAGTGACTGTCACCGAGCTTTGCAGCAGGCGGCTTCCCGATGCTTACGGCTATTCTCCGCTGGATGATATTCAGGTGCTGTGCCCCTCACGAAAGGGCATACTGGGTTCGGTGGAGATGAACAAGATGCTCCAGAGGGTGCTCAATCCCCCGAAAAAGGAGCTTTCCGAGGTAAAGGGCATACTTTTCACCTTCCGTGACGGCGATAAGGTGATGCAGACCAAAAATAACTACGATATTGTCTGGAAAAAGGACGGCGAGAACGGCACGGGAATTTTCAACGGCGATATCGGCACTATAGTAAAGGTAAAGCGTGGCGAGGGCACTGTGGTCATCGACTTCGAGGGGCGCATTGCGGAATACTCCCTTGAAATGCTGGAACAGCTGGAGCTTGCCTATGCCATTACCGTTCACAAGAGCCAGGGCAGCGAGTTCACGGCGGTGATAATCCCGCTGCTTGGCGGATTTGACAAGCTTTATTACAGAAATCTCCTTTACACGGCGGTAACGAGAGCCAAAAAGATGCTTATAATCGTCGGCTCCAAATCCATTGTGGAGAAGATGGTGCATAACGACAGGCGCACGCTCCGCTACACCTGCCTGCGGCATATGATAGAAAGCGAGCTGGGCTGATATGGACAGGCGCATTATTGCGGGGGACGATGTTTTTTCAAATTGCTTTTCGAGTGCTTTTAAAAGCAATTTGAAAAGCAACTTGAAAAGCGATTTAAAAAGCAATTTGAAAGCCTATCTGCTTGACCTTGCCTTTCCAAACCGCTGCCCTTTCTGCGGTGAGTTCATTGCCTATGATATTCTGTGCTGCGAAAAGTGCTTTCATGAGGCTTTGTGGGCTGATGAAAATATATGCACAGGCTGCGGGAAATCGCTCCTCAAAGGCTGTATATGCGGAAATGTGAGCTATGACGGCTGCTATGCGGCGGCATATTATGCGGATAGCGTAAGGGACTGTATCCACAACCTAAAATTCCACGGCAACACAAACGGTGCCGACATATTCGGCAGGGTGCTGCGTGACAGACTGGAAACGGCCGGCGTTTTGAGCGGTATTGACCTTATAGTCCCCGTTCCCATGACATCAAAGCAGAAGCGTGAGCGTGGATATAATCAGGCGGAGCTTATTGCAAGGGCGATATCGGCAGGCGAGGTGCCTGTGGAAGATGTGCTTTGCAGAAAGCACGTTAAGACATCGCAGCATCTTCTCGGCGCTGAGGAGCGCAGGAGTGCGGTGGGAAAACAGTATTCGGCGACAGAACGTGACCTTTCGGGCATGACGGTACTTCTTGCAGACGATGTTATCACAACAGGCTCGACCCTCAGCTGCTGCGCATCGCTCCTTAAACAGATGGGAGCGGCAAGGGTGATATGCGCCGCTGCGGCAACTGTATAAATATAGTAATAAGGTGGTTTTTTATTTGAAAAGCAATACAAAGGTGGCAGCTATCCATGACCTTTCGGGAGTGGGGCGCTGTTCGCTGACAGTGATACTGCCCACCCTTTCGGCCATGGGCATTCAGGTATGTCCCGTTCCCACGGCGATACTTTCCACGCATACGGGCGGTTTCGGTGATGTGGTCATGCGTGATCTTACCGATTATATGTCCCCTGCGCTGGAGCATTACAAGCGGTTCGATATGGATTTTGACTGCATTTACAGCGGATTTCTTGCTTCTACCGACCAGATAGATCACTGCCTGGAGTTTTTTGCGGACTATCCCAAGGCGCTCAAAGTGGTGGATCCCGTTATGGCAGACCACGGAAAGCCCTATAAGACCTGCACCGCCGAGCTGCGCCGCAGAATGGGCGAGCTTGTGGCTGTGGCGGATATCATCACGCCCAACATGACCGAGGCAGCCATACTTCTGGGCGAGGATCCCAATCTGCTTCCCCGCTCCGCTTCGGAGATGAAAAGCATTCTGGTGAGACTTTCAAAGCTTGGTCCAAAGATAGTCGTCATCACCAGCGCATTTATCTGCGGAGAATGCTGCAACGTGGGCTATGACAGTGAGCACAACAAGTTCTGGAAGGTGCCCTATGTGCAGGTGAACGCAAGCTATCCCGGCACGGGAGATGTGTTTGCTTCCGTACTTACGGGAGCGGTTCTGAGAGGTGACAGCCTGCCCATTGCCATGAACAGGGCAGCGTCATTCCTGGAGCTTGCAATCAAGACCACATACAGCTACTGCACCGACCCCAGAGAGGGCATCATGCTTGAAAGATGCCTGGGCTTTCTTATTGATAACCCCAATCTCTGCGATTACGAAACACTGTGAGAAAGGATATGCTATGCCTTCTTTGAATATAGTTCTTGTGGAGCCGCAGATACCCCAGAACACGGGAAATATCGCACGCACCTGTGCCGTTACGGGAGCAAGGCTCCATCTTGTCCGTCCCATGGGCTTTCAGATAGATGACAAAAAGCTGAAGCGTGCTGGACTTGACTACTGGGACAAGCTTGACATAAGCTACTATGACAATACAGATGATTTCTTTGAGAAAAACAGCGGCGGGAATTATTTCTTCTTCACCACCAAGGGCAGGAAGATACATTCCGATGCGGAATATCCCGACAACTGCTTTCTTATTTTCGGACGTGAGGACGCTGGGCTTCCCGAAGAGCTTTTGTATGCCCACCCCGATGAATGTGTAAGAATACCCATGAGAAGCACGCTGAGAAGCCTTAATCTGTCAAACTCCGCTGCCATTGCGGTTTATGAGGTGCTGAGGCAGTGGGGCTATCCCGACCTTGAAACAAAGGGTCAGCTCACAAAATTTTCATGGTAAAATATAATCATAATTATGCCGCAAAAGCGGCGGAATGGAGAAAATCATGGCAAAAATAAAGATCATCACAGACTCGGCAGCCGATATCGCCAAGGCTGACAGCGCAAAGTACGGCATTGACGTTCAGGGCTTCCCCATCACCGTAGGCGACAAGAGCTTCCGTGACGGCGATATTTCCAACGACGAATATTACGACCTTATCGACGCTTCCGCTGAGCTTCCCGTTCATTCTCAGCTCACAGCATTTGAGTTCGAGGAGCTTTATGAAAAATATGCGGAAGAGGGTTACGAGGATATCTTCTATGTTTCCATAAATGCCCACGGTTCCGCTACATATCAGAATGCCTGCATGGCAAGGGATAATTTCCTTGAGGCTCACCCCGAAAAGAAGGACTCCCTGAGAATACGTGTGCTTGATTCCACCAGCTACTCGGGCGCATACGGCTATCCCGTTATCCGTGCGGCGCAGATGGCAGAAGAGGGCAGCTCTGCCGATGATATTGAAAAGTATCTTACAGACTGGTTCAAGGTCAATGAAGTTTATCTTGCCACCTATACCCTCAGATTTGTAAAGAAGTCGGGACGTGTAAGCGCTGCGGCTGCATTTGCAGGTGAGCTGCTGGGTCTCAAGCCCATTATCCTGCTCAAGGGTGCTGGCACAAAGGTAGTGGCAAAGCCCAGAGGAGAGCAGAATGTTGTTCCCAAGCTTGCCGACGTTGCCTGCAGCAGGATAGAAAAGGATTCGCCTTACATCGTTATCGGCGGCAGAGACTTGAGCCGTGTAAAGGAGCTTTCGGAGCTGCTTACAAAGCGCCTGGGATATCCTCCCGTTGATTTTTCGTTCAGAGTAGGCGGAGCAGTCGCTGCAAACAGCGGCCCCGATGTTGTGGCTGTGGCATTTAAGGCTAAGCAGGAGTGAAAAATTTCAAAAAACACTTTACAAATGCAAAAATGTGTGATATAATAATTCCGTTGTGCTGTATGTGCATGACACAGCCCTCCACTAAGCTTACGGGTAAAGCCCGATAGGGAACATACCTGCCGTATGCCCGGTGAGGGGAAATATTTTAAAGAGGTGTATTTATTATGATGCTCAAGGAAGAAAAGAACGCTATTATCGAAGCTAACAAGATGAGCGAGAACGATACCGGTTCTCCCGAGGTTCAGATCGCAATTCTCACTAAGAGAATCAACGACCTTAACGCTCACCTCAAGGCTCACAACAACGACCACCACTCCAGAAGAGGTCTTCTTAAGATGGTAGGTCACAGACGTAATCTGCTTGCTTACCTTCAGAAGAAGGATATCAACAGATATCGTGCGATCGTTGAGAAGCTCGGTCTTCGTAAGTAATTCTTTCTTAAAGGCAGAATGTAAAGGCCTTGCCTTTACTCTGCCTTTAATACTAATTTCAAACCAAACTATAGACAGATACGACAGCTTGCCGTAATTGTCTATAGAACATTTTGAAATCGGTATAACTTGTTTTTCACTCGTTATCTAAGGCGGTCGTTTAGCATTAAATCGGGAGCATGAAGCCCTTTCCTGCTTCGGATTTATTGCTAAAGCCGCCGGAAAATAAAATGTACGGAGGTAAATTAAATGAATCAGATGAAAACATTTGACAACTACAGAGTTTTCAAGACCATGTTCGCAGGCAGAGAGCTCGTTGTTGAAACAGGCAAGACCTGTGAGCTTTCCAACGGTTCCTGCTGGGTAAGATACGGCGAAACTGTAGTTATGGCAAACGTTACCGCAAGCGTTAAGCCCAGAGAGGGCGTTGACTTCTTCCCTCTTTCCGTTGACTACGAGGAAAGACTTTATTCCGTAGGCAGGATCCCCGGTTCCTTCATGAAGAGAGAGGGCAAGCCTTCCGAAAAGGCTATCCTTACTTCCCGTGTTGTTGACCGTCCTATCCGTCCTCTTTTCCCCAAGGACATGAGAAACGACGTTTCCGTTGTTATGACTGTTCTTGCTGTTGATCCCGACAACTCCCCCGAGATCGTGGGCATGATCGCAACATCTATCGCTATTTCAATTTCCGATATTCCCTGGAACGGCCCTATCGGCGGCATCAGCGTTGGTCTGGTTGACGGCGAGATCGTTCTTAACCCCACTCTCGAGCAGAGAGCAAGAAATGACCTTAACCTTACCGTTGCAGGTACCAAGGACAAGGTCGTTATGATCGAAGCAGGCGCTAACGAGGTTGACGATGACACTATGCTCAACGCCATCATTGCAGGCCACACCGAGATCAAGAAGCTGGTCGCTTTCATCAGCGATATCCAGGCTCAGATCGGCAAGAAGAAGTTCGAGTTCGAGTCCATGGAAGTTGACCACGATATGTTCGATGCCATCGAGGAATTTGCTGCTGACAGAGTAAAGGTTGCTCTCGATACAGATGACAAGAACAAGCGTGAGGAAATGCTCAATCCTATCAAGGACGATATCCACGCTAAGTTTGATGAGCTTTATCCCGAAAAGACCGCTATGATCGACGAGTGCATCTACAAGCTCCAGAAGAAGATCGTAAGAAACTGGCTCTACGAGGGCAAGCGTGTTGACGGCCGTGGAATCGATGATATCCGTCCTCTGGCTGCCGAGGTAGGCGTTCTTCCCAGAGTACATGGTTCGGGTCTGTTTACAAGAGGTCAGACTCAGGTTCTTACAGTTGCAACTCTCGGTCCTGTAAGCGACGCTCAGAAGATCGACGGTCTTGATGAAGAAGATACCAAGAGATATATGCACCACTACAACTTCCCCTCCTACTCCGTAGGTGAGACAAAGCCCTCCAGAGGCCCCGGAAGACGTGAGATCGGTCACGGCGCACTTGCTGAAAGAGCACTTGAGCCTGTTATCCCTCCTGTTGAGGAATTCCCCTATGCACTGAGACTTGTTTCCGAAGTTCTTTCCTCCAACGGTTCCACATCTCAGGGTTCTATCTGCGGCTCCACACTGGCTCTTATGGACGCAGGCGTGCCCATCAAGGCTCCCGTTGCAGGTATCTCCTGCGGACTTATCACCCGTGACGACGGAAGCTTCCAGACTATGGTAGATATCCAGGGTCTTGAGGACTTCTTCGGCGACATGGACTTCAAGGTAGGCGGTACCAAGAAGGGTATCACCGCTATCCAGGTAGATATCAAGGTTGACGGACTTACCTACGATATCATCAAGGAAGCATTTGCAAAGACTCACAAGGCAAGAGATTATATCCTTGATGAGGTTATGCTCAAGGCTATCCCTGAGCCCCGTCCTGAGGTTGGCAAGTATGCTCCCAAGATGCTCCAGACTAAGGTTCCCGTTGACAAGATAAGAGAAGTTATCGGTCAGGGCGGAAAGGTTATCCAGAAGATCTCCGCTGACTGCCAGGTAAAGATAGATATCAATGACGACGGCAACGTATTCATCAGCGGTGTTGATATCAACAACGCACGCAAGGCTCTCCAGATCGTTAACACCATTGCAAACGATCCCGAGATCGGCGCTATCTACCGTGGTAAGGTAGTAAAGCTCATGAACTTCGGTGCATTTGTCGAGATTGCTCCCGGCAAGGACGGACTTGTTCACATCTCCAAGCTTGACAAGCAGAGAGTTGAAAAGGTCGAGGACATCGTTTCCGTTGGCGACGAGATCGTTGTTAAGGTAATGGAGATCGACAACCAGGGCAGAATAAATCTTTCCCGCAAGGACGCTCTTGCTGACCTTGAGGCAAAGAAGAATTCTCAGGCTTGAGTTTAATACGATATTTTCAGAGGCGTACTCCAAGGCTTTCTTGGGGTGCGCTTTTTGTGTGTATGATAAAAATTCGACAATTTTCGACATACAGTTTGACAATATGAGCACTGCACATTTGTGCAAATATACGATTTTAATTGGAATGATTGACAATTGTAAATTTGAATTGTATAATAAAAATGATGAAATGTTCATCGAATATGACGAATCGACTTTTGAACGATTTAAGAAAGACGGTATAGTATGCAGGAGAAATTTTTTATGAAAAAGGGATTTATTATCGGCGCTGCGGTATTGCTTTGCTCTGCATTGGGCGCAAGCATTTATCTCAGAACAGCTTTTGAGCCGAAGCCTGCCGAGGGGCTTGATTATGATGACCCGCCGACACGTACAGAGCTGCTTGCTGACCCTGCGCTTCGTGAAAAATGGCTTGTGGAGCCTGATTCCATATATGACCTGTATTTGGGACAGACGGAGGGCGGCGTCTGCACTCACGATGAAAGCTTCATCGAGCCTGTTATCCCCGAGGGAAAATATTATCCCAACGGCGACAGGAACGCCGATTATTACATGGAGATAAAGAACGGCACATTCTGCCTGAGATGGCAGGACGGCAGTGTCGCTTCCGATGACCGTGTATGGGGCGGTGAAAGGGAATACAAGGTCGTGACCTTTCATTATGCTGATAACGCCATACTGTGCAGCGAGTGGCATGAATACACCGACGAGGAACGGGAGCAGAACGGAACGCTGGACAAATACAGCGTTATCCACGGCGTTTCGGTAACATTCCGTGACGGCAAGGCATATATAATGCCTCCTGCGTTCAGAGCGGGTGAGGGCAATGTTATCCGCACCGATCCGTCGATGCAGCTTTCTATCCCCGATGAAAATATCTGATACAAAACGGCTTGTGCGTTGGCATGAGCCGCTTTTTATTACAAAACGAATACATATCTGTTAAGATATTGTCAAGCCGATGCGGAAATGATATAATGAAATTACATGAATACTGACCGATTTATTAAGGGGCTGACAATATGAAAAAGAGAATTATTATAGCAGCGGTGCTTGTTATGCTCTGCGGCTGCTCGGATAAGCGGACGGAGATAACGGGTGAGGAGCATTTATGTGAAACATCATCGGCGGTGACAGCAGAGGACATTTCACAGGAGCGGGAAAAGGATTACAGCTACACTATTGAAAATGGCGAGGCATACATCGGGAAATATGTCGGTGAGGACACGGAGGTGCTCATTCCCGAAAACCTGGGCGGCTGCCCCGTTACGGGGGTGAACAAAAGAGCATTCATGTCAAGCGGCGCAGTTTCGATCACGTTCCCGTCAGGGGTGAAGAGCATTGACGGTTTTAGAGCGCCTTCTGCAGAAGTTATACATCTCCCGTCGGGGATAAGTGAGCTGTCATACAGCGCCCTGTCATACTGTGCAAAGCTAAGGGAAATATATATTGAGGACGGCGGAAGGTATCGGGTGGAAAACGGGGCTGTGCTCACTGCGGACGGCAGCGGGCTGGTATTTCTGCCGCCAAAAATGCAGGGAGAATGTTTTGAAGTTCCCGATGGCGTTCGGTGGATAGCCGATGGGGCGTGCAGGGGTAACTGCTTTACGGAAATCATCCTGCCGAAATCCGTTGAGCGGATAGGAGACAGTGCTTTTGCATATTCGGATATTAAAAGCATAACGCTTAATGAGGGTCTGCTTTATATCGGCGAAGGGGCGTTCAGCGTATGCAGGCGGCTTACGGAGCTGTATCTGCCTGACAGCGTGGAAAGCGTTGGATACGGATTTGCAGATGATAATGTGAAGATAGAAGCATATGCGGAAGCTGAAGGGTTGAGTTATCTTAATGAGCTTGATGATGTTACATACAGAAATGAAACACTGCTGCAAGCCGCAATGCGTAAAGGCGTAAAAGAGCAAAAGAATTTTATTAAAAATAATAATTTTTGGGATCATGAGATAAAATTCCGCATTATTTTTACCGATATAAACGGAGATGATTTCCCCGAAATGCTGTCTTATCCATACGGTATGGGCTGCAAGAGCTTTGACGTATATTATTACTCCGTGGAAACGGACAGCTGGCTGAGAAGCGGCTCTTTTGATTCGGACGAAGGTCTGTGCTATTATACGGCAATTTACCGTGACAGAAAAAATGACAGCTGTTTTCAGCTGCAGCTTGCGGAAGGCGATTATACCATTGCGGAGTATGCAGTAAAAACTATGTGGAATGAGAGCGGAATGTTCAAGGAATATGTGGGATACAGCAGCTTGTTCTTTCCTGTCGGGCACCATGGTTCTGACGGATTTGTCAGCTACTATCGCATTGGTGACAGGTTTGAGACTGTGGTATATAGCCCTGAGGAGTTTAACAGCCAAAAACCGTGGATCGATTTCAGGAATATGGCGGAAGAATATTTTTCCGACTGCGAGCTGCTGAGTGAAATCGACATAGCAGACTATTTTGATATGCTCAGTAGTACAGATGACATGGTGATATATGACGGGGAGTTTGCTGATAAGCCGAATGTGACGCAGAAACAGGAGTATGACCTTACCCGCCCCGAAAGAAAAGTGATCGGCGAGATAGGAGAACAGACTATATATGAGGACGACACCGCACTGTATATATATGATGAGGAACTTTCTTACGATGATTTCAGGCTTCTGTCACAGCTTCCCGGGCTGACCGCACTGGATATAAAAAAAGAAGGCTGTGTCGATCTTTCGGGTATTGAGCTGTTGAAAGGACTTAAACGTCTCAATTTGTATTGCGATGAATATACCAATACTCAGTACCTTTCTCAGCTTTCGGAGCTGGAATGGTTCATGGTGAACGCTGTGCCCGATATGAGCTTTATTTCGGATATGGACAGTGTGCGTGTGCTTGAAATATATAATACAGATGATATGCCCGAGGACATCTTCACTCCCGCTTACGATATGAAAGGTCTTGAATATCTTATTGTGAGCAAGTGGAATAATAACATGACTGAGGAGCAGGAAAAGAATTTCATGAACAAACGTCCCGATGTGAAGCTGTGCTTTTATAAGATAGGTTAAAATATCCGAATAAAATAAGAGCTGCCGAGGTGGGAGCGGGGACACGCTAAACTTTTGAAAATATCAGCACAAATGAAAGTTACCGAGCCGCAAATGAAACGTTTTACTCAAACATACCAACGAAGCGGCTGCAGCGACACGCTAAACTTTTATAAATATACGCACAAATGAAAGTTACCGAGCCGCAAATAAAACGTTTTACTCAAACATACCAACGAAGCGGCTGCAGCAACATGCTGCGCTTGACATAATGAGAGGATTATGTTAAAATTGAATAAAATAATAACAGAGGTGAAATGCTGTGGCTGTGGATATGAAGGACTGTCCTCCTTATCTCAGAGAATATATTTTTTATCTGAGAGTAATAAGGAACCGTTCGGAAAAAACTATCGAATCGTATTATATCGACCTGCGGCTTTTTCTCAGATATATCAAGGAAAATATTATATCCGCCGAAAACTGCGACATAATAGCAGATGTACCCTTTTCTGCTGTGGCAGGGATAACTCTGGCGGACGTTTACGAGTATCTTAACTTCTCCGCCGAGGAGAGGGGAAACAACGACAAAACAAGAGCAAGAAAAATATCTGCCATAAAGGGCTTTTACAAGGCGCTGTGCAACAACAAGCTCACAAGCTTTCATCTGGAAAACAATCCTGTGGAACAGCTGGACGTTCCTTCTCCCAAAAAGGCTCAACCCAAATATCTGGGTCTGGACGAGAGCAGAAAGCTGCTGGAAAACGTAAGCCCCGCATCAGATTTCTACGAGCGTGATTTCTGTATCCTTATGCTTTTCCTTAACTGCGGCATGAGACTTTCCGAGCTTGTGGGACTGAACATCACCGACATAGACCTGGACGACCGCAGCATGAGACTGCTGGGAAAGGGCAACAAGGAAAGGATAATCCACATAAACAACGGCTGTGCAGAGGCTATACGCCAGTATCTTGCAGCCCGCCCCGAGGCTCCCACAGATGCGCTTTTCCTCTCAAAGCGAAAGACACGCATCAGCAACAGGCGTGTGGAGCAGATAGTTACGAGCGCTATCGACCGCATAGGCATGGGCAACAGGGGACTTTCCACCCATAAGCTCAGGCACACGGCGGCTACACTTATGTATCAGTACGGCAACGTTGACCCTATGGTGCTCAAAGAAATACTGGGTCACGCCAGCGTTTCCACCACGGAGATATACACCCACCTTACCAACGATAACGTGCGCACTGCCATGGAATCAAACCCTCTTTCGGACGAGGGCTTTAAAATGAAAAAATAGAAAGGGCGGATCGGTATGAACTTTAATAAATCAGAACACTTTTTCAAAAGCTCCAACGGAGTTGACAGGATAGCTTATTACATCTACACCCCCGAGCCTGCACGGAAGCCCAAGGCGCTTATCCAGATCTGTCACGGAATGTGCGAGTACATCGGCAGATACGAGCATTTTATCGACTACCTTTGCGGACTGGGCTATGCGGTTATCGCAAACGACCATCTGGGTCACGGCAATTCCGTTTCGGACAATGACGATCTGGGCTATTTTGCTTTGGAGGACGGCTGGATATATCTGCTAAAGGACGTAAGAAAGGTACAGCTTATCGGAAAGTCTATATTCGGCGATGTACCTCACTATTTCCTCGGTCACTCCATGGGTTCTATCATCGTCCGCTGCGTTCTGGGCAAGTACAGCGGTGATACGGACGGAGCAATTCTGTTGGGAACTGTGGGCATTCACCCTGCACTGCCTTTCGGCATCGCTCTGGCTGATTCGGAGATAATGCTCCACGGTGTAAAGAGCCGTTCAAGAAAGATAAATCATCTGCTTTTCGGCATGAGCAACGTTATGGTCGATGACAAGCGGACTGAATTTGACTGGATATCCCGTGATGAAAACGTTGTGGCAAGCTATGTTGCGGACAAGAAGTGCAACTTTATCTTTACATCTTCTGCTTTCAGGGATCTTTTCATGCTGGTGCAGTACTGCTCCGACCGTTCATGGTACAAAAAGGTGCGCCATGACCTGCCTGTGCTTATCATGGGCGGAACAGACGACCCTGTGGGAACCTTCGGCAGGGGAGTTATGCAGATATTCAGGAGCATGGAACGCCACGGCTTCGATGATGTTGAGCTGAAGCTCTGGGACGGCTGCCGCCATGAGCTGCTCAACGAGACAAACCGCCTGGAGGTTTATAAAAACATTTCCGACTGGCTGGAAGAAAAGCTGGGTTAACGGAGGGATAATATGTTTGCCAAGGTAAACAGTCTGGGACTTTTCGGTCTGAACGCCTTTCCCGTTGAGGTCGAAACGGAGGTCAGCAGGGGGACGCCATGCTTTGATATAGTAGGTCTGGCGGATACTTCCGTCAAGGAGAGCCGTGAAAGAATAAGAGCGGCTTTCAGGAGTGCGGGCATTTCCTTTCCTCTGGCAAGGGTGATAGTGAACCTTGCTCCTGCGGACACTAAAAAGACGGGAAGTATGCACGACCTTGCCATTTTTGCGGCGCTGCTCAAAATAACGGGCAATATAGAGGAAAATATCGACAAGACCGCTTTTATCGGAGAGGTTTCGCTGAACGGTGACGTGCGCCATGTGAACGGCGTTCTGCCTATGGTGCTGTGCGCTGAAAGATCTGGCTTTGACACGGTTTTCGTTCCCTCTGCCAATGCCTATGAGGCAAGCGTTGTGGAGGGCGTGACTGTTTACGGCATCGACAATGTTTCCGAGCTTATCGGGCATTTCAACAGGGAAGCGGTGCTTATTCCCCAGAGAAAATATGAGGTGCTGCCCGAAAAACGCTTTGATACGGTGGATTTTGCCGATGTAAAGGGTCAGCAGACGGCTAAAAAGGCAATGGAATATGCGGCTGCCGGCGGTCATAATTTGATTATGATCGGGCCGCCGGGAAGCGGAAAGTCCATGCTGGCAAAAAGGCTTTCCACCATAATGCCTGCAATGACTTTTAAGGAGTCCATCGAGACGACGAACATACATTCTGTCTGCGGGCTTGTCTCAAAGGAAAACCCGCTGGTGACAAAAAGGCCTTTCCGCTCGCCTCACCACACCATTTCGGGTGCGGGACTTTCAGGCGGTGGAACCATACCACGCCCGGGTGAGATATCCCTTGCGCACAACGGCATACTTTTTCTTGATGAGCTGCCCGAGTTTTCACGTCAGGCGTTGGAGATACTCCGTCAGCCTCTGGAGGACAAGCAGGTTACTATTTCAAGGGCATCGGGCACGGTGACATATCCATGCTCGTTCATGCTGGTGGCTGCCATGAATCCCTGTCCCTGCGGATATTTCGGACACCCCACACGCAAGTGCATCTGCGGCAAAAAGCAGGCTCACGCTTACATAAACCGCATAAGCGGCCCCTTGCTCGATAGGTTCGATATTCAGGTTGAAGTGGCTCCTGTTGAGTATGAGCATCTGTCCTCGGGGGCGAAAGAAGAATCCTCTGAAGCCATAAGAGAGCGTGTTCAGGCGGCAAGAGAGATCCAGCAGAAGCGTTTTGCGGGAACAGACATCACCTGCAATGCAATGATCACTCCCGATATCCTGCACGATGTCTGCCCCATGTCAGATGAGGCAAGCGTTATGCTCAAAAATGTTTTTGAGAAAATGGGACTTTCCGCCAGGGCATATGACCGCATTTTAAAGGTGGCAAGAACTGTTGCGGACATGGAGGGTGAAGAGGTCATCGGCAAGAGCCATATCGCCCGTGCCGTTCAGTTCAGGAGCCTTGACAGGAAATACTGGAGTGAATGACTGGAGGTGCTCTTGTGGTAGTTGAAAAGAAAGCGGCGACCAATGATGAAAAAAGGAAGCTGCTGGATAATGCGGTGGCTATAGTTGAAATGGAAGGGTATTGCTTTTCCGAAAAGGACAAGGATATATGTATGCGGCTTTTTGACGGCAGACTTAAAAAGTCGGAACTGGCAGAAAGCCTAAAAAAGATGTCTGAGGAAAGGATAAGAAAAGCCAATGCCTTATGACCCTACAACTGCAAATTGTTACCCGAATTCAGCTGTTCTTATAAATAAACTTGGCATACGTGATGACCGGACGTTAATGCAGGCGGAAAGCTACTATTCGGCAATGCGGCTAATGGAATTAGAGAATGGTATAAAGTTTGAAAATGTGGATTTTGACTTTTATTTATCCATTCACAAATATTTGTTTCAGGATATATATGATTGGGCAGGTCAGATACGTACCACAAATATTTCCAAAAAGGGGACTTGTTTCTGCCCTTATGAATTTATCCGTGAAACAGGGGAAGCTATTTTTCATAAGCTTAAACATAATAATTATTATAAAGATGTTTCAGAGCGGGAGCTTCCAAGCTGTATTGCTGAGCTTTTTGATAGTCTCAATATTCTTCACCCTTTCAGAGAAGGCAATGGAAGGACTGAAAAAGCTTTTATATCCGCATTGCTTAAAAACATTGGATTATAGTATTGACTTTTATAATTGCGACAAGGATTATTTGACCATAGCAACTATATTTGCAGCTCAGGGGGTAATGGATCACCTTGTTGATTTCTTTGCAGAGAATATAGAGTTGATTGGAAAAATTGACAGGTGAATTTATAGATCATATAAAATCAAGAGGATTTCGGAACAAATTGTCCGAAGTCCTCTTATTGTTTATGTGTAATTGCGCAATGGTGTTAATATTTATACCAACGGAATTGTACAAAATGTAAAATCTGAGGAAATGAGAAAGAAATCCCTTGACAAGGGCTGACAGATGTTATATAATAATATACTGTATCATAATGTAAACTTATGCCTGTTTTACTAAAGTTAATTGCGGCTTATGCTTATCATGGCTTGTTTTGCCGACACTGCGGCAGCTGCGTAAAAACGTTATGCGGCGCAGTTTCAGAATCGTTTTTTAAGCCAATAATCTTTGTAAGGGCAAAGATAGACATTATTTCTTCTAAAATTATGAGGAGGAGTCCGCCTATGGTGAATGTAAAGCCGGTGCAGCTCGGCAAGACCACTCGTATGAGCTTCGGTAAGATCAACGAAGCTCTGGAGATGCCAAACCTTATCGAGGTGCAGAAAAATTCCTACAAATGGTTTCTTGAGGAGGGACTTAAAGAAGTATTCCGTGACGTTGCCGCTATCACGGATTATAACGGCAACTTAGTTCTTAACTTTGTCGATTATCATCTTGATGAAACACCTAAGTATTCCGTTGCGGAGTGTAAAGAAAGAGACGTTACCTACGCCGCTCCGCTCAGAGTAAAGGCTACCCTTTGGAACAAGGAGACCGGCGACGTTAAGGAAAACGAAGTGTTCATGGGCGATTTCCCGCTTATGACCGAAAGCGGCACCTTTGTTATCAACGGCGCCGAGCGTGTTATCGTATCACAGCTGGTCCGTTCACCCGGCGTTTACTATTCCTTTGAAAAGGATAAGACCGGTAAGGACCTTTTTAAGACTACGGTTATCCCCAACAGAGGCGCATGGCTCGAATACGAGATGGACTCCGCCGATGTTATTTATGTTCGTATCGATAAGAACAGAAAGATACCTCTTACCACATTTATCCGTGCTCTCGGCGTCGGAACTGACCCTGAGATCGAGGAAATGTTCGGCCACGATGAGAGACTTAGCCAGACTATCCTCCAGAAGGACGCTACCAAGAACACCGAGGAAGCTCTTCTTGAGGTTTATAAGAAGCTCCGCCCCGGCGAGCCTCCTACAGTTGACAGCGCTATCTCTCACCTGAATATGCTGTTCTTCGATGCAAAGAGATATGATCTTTCCCGTTTCGGAAGATATAAGTACAACAAGAAGCTGGGCGTTGGCTCCAGAATCGCAGGTCACTACGTTGCAAGACCTATCGCTAACCCCCTGACAGGTGAGATCATGGCTGACGAGGGAGAGCTTCTCTCCTACGATAAGGCTATGGAGATCCAGCAGGCAGGCGTAAGCGAGGTATGGCTGAAGGTCGTTCACAAGGAGATCTATTCCAATCCCGCAGGCGGCGAGCCTATGAGCCGTGTTGAGGAAAAGGAAGTCAAGGTCATCGGCAACGGCATGGTAGATATCAACGGCTATGTTGATTTCGATACCGCTCAGTACGGCATCAACGAGCTTGTTTCCTTCAAGGTCCTGAAGGATATTCTTGAAAGCGCTGCCGACAAGGACGAGCTGGAGGAAATGGTAAAGAAGCGTGTTGACGAGCTTGTTCCCAAGCACATCACACTTGACGATATCTTCTCCACGATCAGCTACTTCATCAACCTCTGCGAGGGCGTTGGTACTGTTGACGATATCGACCACCTTGGCAACAGACGTATCCGTTCCGTTGGTGAGCTGCTCCAGAACCAGTTCAGGATCGGTTTTGCACGTATGGAGCGCAGCATTCGTGAAAGAATGAACACACAGGCTCAGGACGTTGAGACCATTACACCTCAGAGCCTTATCAATATCCGTCCCATAACTGCGGCTATCAAGGAGTTCTTCGGCTCCTCGCCTCTGTCACAGTTCATGGATCAGAACAACCCTCTTGCTGAGCTTACTCATAAGAGACGTCTTTCCGCACTGGGCCCCGGCGGTCTTTCCAGAGACCGTGCAGGATTCGAGGTTCGAGATGTTCACTACTCCCACTACGGAAGAATGTGCCCCATCGAGACTCCTGAAGGACCTAACATCGGTCTGATCTCCTACCTTGCATCTTTCGCAAGGATAAATGAGTACGGTTTCATCGAAGCACCTTACAGAAAGGTGGATAAGGCTACAGGTATTGTAACCGATGAAGTTGTATATATGACTGCCGATGTAGAGGATAATTATACCGTTGCTCAGGCTAACGAGCCTCTTACCGAGGAAGGCAAGTTTGCACGTCCCAGAGTAAATGCCCGTTACAGAGACCAGATCCTCGAGTGCGAGAGAGAACGTATCGACTACATGGACGTTTCTCCTAAGATGGTCGTTTCCATTGCGACTGCAATGATCCCCTTCCTGGAAAACGATGATGCTAACCGTGCCCTCATGGGTGCGAACATGCAGCGTCAGGCTGTGCCTCTTCTCAAGACCGAAGCTCCTATCGTTGGAACAGGTATGGAGTACAAGGCTGCTGTTGACTCAGGCGTGTGCATCGTTTCCAAGCATGACGGTGTTGTTGAGCGTGTTTCCGCTGACGAGGTAGTTGTCAAGGAAGGCACAGGCGCAACTCACACCTATAAGCTCACCAAGTTCAAGCGCTCCAACCAGGGTACCTGCGTAAACCAGAGACCTATCGTTGACAAGGGCGAGGAAGTTCACGTTGGTCAGGTTCTTGCGGACGGTCCCGCAACCAGCAACGGCGAGCTTGCTATCGGTAAGAATGCTCTTATCGGCTTCATGACCTGGGAAGGCTACAACTACGAGGACGCCGTTCTTCTTAACGAGCGTGTTGTCCGTGAAGATATTTACACCTCTATCCATATTGAAGAGTATGAGATCGAGGAAAGAGATACAAAGCTCGGTGCCGAGACCATCACAAGAGATATCCCCAACGTTGGTGAGGACGCTCTTAAGGACCTCGATGACCGTGGTATCATTCGTATCGGTGCAGAGGTAAGAGCCGGCGATATCCTCGTCGGAAAGGTAACTCCTAAGGGAGAGACCGAGCTTACCGCTGAAGAAAGACTTCTGAGAGCTATTTTCGGTGAAAAGGCCAAGGAAGTAAGAGACAACTCCCTGAAGGTTCCCCACGGCGAATCGGGCGTTGTTGTCGATGTCAAGATATTCACCCGTGAGAACTGCGATGAGCTTTCTCCCGGAGTTAACAAGCTGGTAAGATGCTATATCGCACAGAAGCGTAAGATCTCCGTCGGCGATAAGATGGCGGGCCGTCACGGTAACAAGGGTGTCGTTTCACGTATCCTTAAGTCCGAAGATATGCCTTTCCTTCCCGATGGTACTCCTCTGGATATCGTTCTTAACCCTCTGGGTGTACCTTCACGTATGAACATCGGTCAGGTACTTGAAGTTCATCTCGGTATGGCTGCAAGAAAGCTTGGCTGGAAGGTAATGACCCCTGTATTCGACGGCGCACACGAGGAGGATATCCGTGAGTGCTTCAAGGAAGCAGGCATGGACGAGGACGGCAAGATCGTTCTTCGTGACGGACGTACAGGTGAGCCTTTCGATAACAGAGTTACCGTTGGTATCATGTACTACCTGAAGCTCCACCACCTTGTTGATGATAAGATCCACGCACGTTCCGTAGGTCCTTACGCTCTCGTAACACAGCAGCCTCTGGGCGGTAAAGCTCAGTTCGGCGGTCAGCGTTTCGGAGAGATGGAAGTTTGGGCGCTGGAGGCTTACGGCGCAGCTTATACTCTTCAGGAGATCCTTACCGTTAAGTCCGATGATACCGTCGGCCGTGTAAAGACCTATGAGGCTATCGTTAAGGGACAGAACGTTCCCAAGCCCGGTATCCCCGAGGCATTCAAGGTTATTATCAAGGAATTCCAGTCACTCTGCCTTGATATCCGTGTTCTTGATGAAAACAACGAGGAGATCGATCTTAAGTCCACATTTGAGGACGACGACGATGTTATCCCACAGCCTGTTTCAGATGCTGACGATTACGAGGATCTTTCTTCCTCCGACGACAGCCACTACACCGAGGACGATCTCAACGACGGCGATCTGGACGAGGGCTTCTCGCTGGTTGACGACGATGAAGAGGATTTCGGAAGTCTGGACGATGACGATGATTCCGACTTCATGCACGACGATTCAGACGATCTTATCTGATAAACCGGTTTAAAGCACAATTTTGAGTTTCTTTCCCGCTTTATGCGGGAAAGAAATATTAGATATCCAAAACTCTATTGATAAGGAGTGTAAGCTTTTGGAATTAAAAACTTTTGAGTCTATTAAGATAGGTCTTGCTTCCCCCGAAAAAATCAGAAGCTGGTCATACGGCGCTGTTGAAAAGCCTGAAACCATCAACTACAGAACACAGAAGCCTGAAAGAGACGGTCTTTACTGCGAAAGGATCTTTGGTCCTACCAAGGACTGGGAGTGCCACTGCGGTAAGTATAAGAAGATCCGCTTTAAGGGCAAGGTCTGCGAGCGCTGCGGCGTTGAAGTTACCCGTGCAAAGGTAAGACGTGAGCGTATGGGTCACATTGCTCTTGCTGCTCCCTGCTCCCACATCTGGTACTTCAAGGGCACACCTTCCAGAATCGGTCAGGTGCTTGAGGTTTCCCAGAAGCGTCTTGAAGAGGTCCTTTACTTTACAAAATATATCGTTGTTGACGCTGGTAACACCGAGCTTGTCAAGAAGCAGCTTCTCACAGAAAAGGAATATTCCGATATGTGCGAGAAGTACGAGGACGATTTCTATGCTGCAATGGGTGCGGAGGCTATTAAGGATCTCCTTGAGGACTATGACCCTGAGAGATACAATCAGTACATCGTCAAGTACATTGACCAGTTCGCTGCTGTAACAGGTCTTACCGAGCAGCAGATCAGAGACACTCTTGCAAAGAGATTTCTCGTTATCACCGACAACGGCAACAATGAGAAATATGAAGTTGGTCAGTTCGTTTCCAGAGATGAGTATAACTACGCCATCACCAGATACAACTGGATGGAAGAGGAAAAGAGAAGCGACAACTGCATCAAGGTAATCTACGGCTCCAAGTACATCGAGAAGCTGTTTGATGAAAAGATCGCTGAGGCTAACAAGAACGGCGAGTATGATGAGATCGCTGACAAGTCCAAGTGGATCAACTGCCTTGAATGGGTATCCGACGAGCTGAAAGACGAGCTGAAGGATCTGCCCGCAGGTCAGAAGAGAATAAAGCTCCTCAAGAGACTGGACATCATCGAGTCCTTCCGTCTCTCCGAGAACAAGCCCGAGTGGATGGTACTGGACGTTGTTCCCGTAATCCCTCCCGATCTTCGTCCTATGGTAATGCTGGACGGCGGCAGATATGCTACCTCCGACCTGAACGACCTTTACAGACGTGTTATCAACCGTAACAACCGTCTTAAAAAGATGCTGGAGCTGGAAGCTCCCGACATCATCATCAGAAACGAAAAGAGAATGCTCCAGGAAGCTGTCGATGCACTTATCGACAACGGCCGTCACGGCAGACCTGTAACAGGCCCCAACAACCGTGCGCTGAAATCTCTTTCCGATATGCTTAAGGGTAAGCAGGGACGTTTCCGTCAGAACCTCCTCGGTAAGCGTGTTGACTACTCAGGACGTTCCGTTATCGTCGTTGGCCCTGAGCTGAAAATGTATCAGTGCGGTCTCCCCAAGGAGATGGCTCTCGAGCTTTTCAAGCCTTTCGTTATGAAGAGACTTGTTGATACAGGCAAGTCCACCAATATAAAGTCCGCCCGCAAGAAGGTTGACAGAGCGGAGAATGATGTATGGGATGCACTGGAGAATGTTATCAAGTCTCACCCCGTACTTCTGAACCGTGCGCCTACACTTCACCGTCTGGGTATCCAGGCATTTGAGCCTATCCTCGTTGAAGGCCGTGCTATCAAGCTTCACCCTCTGGTTTGTACTGCGTTCAACGCCGACTTCGATGGTGACCAGATGGCTGTTCACCTTCCCCTTTCCGCAGAGGCTCAGACTGAGGCAAGATTCCTCATGCTGGCTGCAAACAACCTGTTGAAGCCTTCTGATGGCCGTCCCGTTGCCGTTCCTTCACAGGATATGGTACTGGGTTCCTACTACCTTACCATGAAGAAAGAGGGAGAAAAGGGCGAAGGCAAGGTATTCCGTGACGTTAACGAGGCTCTCATGGCTTATCAGGAGGGCGTAGTAACACTTCACGCTGCTATCAAGGTCCGTATCTCCAAGGATATCGGCGACAGAAAGGTATCCAAGATAATCGACTGCACCGTCGGCCGTCTTATCTTCAACGAGAACATTCCCCAGAACCTGGGCTATGTTGACAGAACCAACTCCGATAAGCAGTTTGATCTTGAGATCGACTTCCTTGTTAAGAAGGGTCAGCTCTCCGATATCATCGAGCGCTGCATAAGAACTCACGGTACAACCACTACTTCCGAAGTCCTCGACAAGATCAAGGCTCTCGGATTCAAATACTCCACCAAGGCTGCTATCACCGTTGCCGTATGCGATGCCGAAATTCCTAAGGAAAAGGCTGAGATCCTCGCAAATGCCGACAAGCAGGTCGAGAAGATCAACGCAATGTACCGCAGAGGCTTCATCTCCGCAGCTGAAAAGTCCAAGCGCTTCATTCAGATCTGGAACGGCGCTACAGATGATGTAACAACTGCTCTGAAGAATGACCTTGGCAAGTACAACCCCATCTTCATGATGGCTGACTCAGGTGCCCGTGGATCTATCAACCAGATCCGTCAGCTGGCAGGTATGAGAGGTCTGATCGCCAATACATCGGGTTCGACCATCGAGATGCCTATCAGAGCTAACTACCGTGAAGGTCTTAACATTCTGGAATACTTCATCTCCTCCCGAGGCGCCCGTAAGGGTCTGGCAGATACGGCTCTTCGTACCGCTGACTCCGGTTACCTCACACGTCGTCTGGTTGACGTTTCTCAGGACGTTATCATTCACGAGGAGGACTGCGGCACTGATGAGGGTATTGAGATCTACACCATCAAGAACGGCAACGAGATGATCGAGCCTCTCCAGGAAAGACTTCTTGGCCGTTACCTTATGGACGATCTTTACGATTCCAAGACAGGCAACCTTATCGTAAGCAAGAACAAGCTCATCAACGAGAACGATGCCAAGAAGATCGTTGACGCAGGCGTTGAGAGAGTTACTATCCGTTCCGTTCTCAACTGCCACGCTAAGCACGGCGTTTGCGCTAAGTGCTACGGCGCTAATATGTCCAACAACAATCTTGTTGCTGTCGGCGAGGCTGTCGGCGTAATCGCTGCTCAGTCCATCGGTGAACCCGGTACACAGCTTACAATGAGAACCTTCCATACAGGCGGTATCGCTTCCGCAGAAGATATCACACAGGGTCTTCCCCGTGTCGAGGAACTTTTCGAGAGCAGACGTCCCAAGAATGCGGCTATCATTGCCAAGTTCGGCGGCAAGGTTCGTATGGAAGAAATCAAGAAGACAAGAAACGTTATCATCACCGATGAGGAAACAGGCGCTGAAGAGTACTATCCCGTTCCTTACGGCTACAAGATCAAGGTGCGTGAGGGCGATGTGGTTGAAAAGGGTGAGTCCCTTACCGAAGGCTCCGTTAATCCTTCCGATATCCTCGAGGTTCTCGGTCAGCAGGCTGTTCAGAACTACATCATCACCGAGGTTCAGAAGGTTTACCGTCTCCAGGGTGTTGATATCAACGATAAGCACATCGAGGTAATCGTTCGCCAGATGCTCAAGAAGGTTCGTGTTGAGGAGGCAGGCTCCAGCTTCATGCTTCCCGGCTCCGTAGTTGACCGCAAGGAGATCTACGAGGAGAACCTGAAGATCAAGGCAAGAATGGAAGCAGGAGAAGAAGGTCTCAAGTTCGTTACCTTCAAGCCTATTATCCAGGGTATCACAAAGGCTTCCTCCAATTCCGACAGCTTCCTGTCCGCAGCTTCCTTCCAGGAGACCACCCGTGCTCTTACAGATGCTGCTATCAAGGGCAAGAGCGACCATCTTCTCGGTCTTAAGGAAAATGTTATCATCGGTAAGCTTATCCCCGCAGGTACCGGTATGGACGTTTACAACAACGTTCAGATCGTCAAGTCAGAAAATGCGGATCATACAGCGGTTCACTGATAACATCAATAACAAACGTTCAAGGTTCGGAGCGGCAGAGATGCTGCTCCGAATTTTCGTTATTTTACCCTCATTTGCGTGCTTTGCGGGTTTTTCGGTTGTATAAAACCACAAAAACAAATTTTTAAAGTGAAATTTGTATAAAGTGCTTGACAATGGGGGAAAATGCGTGTATAATATTTAATTGTGTGATGGTATGTTTTTGTAAGCATATTTATATCACGAAAATCTATGAAAGGAGATGTATCAATGCCTACCTTTAATCAGCTGGTTCGTAAGGGAAGAGACGTTATCGAAAAGAAGTCCACAGCACCTGCACTTCAGAAGGGTTATAACTCCAAGAAGAAGATCGCTATCGATCTGAGCTCACCTCAGAAGAGAGGCGTATGCACCGCTGTAAGAACTGCTACACCTAAGAAGCCTAACTCCGCTATGAGAAAGATCGCCAGAGTAAAGCTTACCAACGGTAATGAAGTAACAGCTTACATTCCCGGTATCGGACATAACCTTCAGGAGCACTCTGTCGTACTCATCAGAGGCGGAAGAGTTAAGGACCTCCCCGGTGTTCGTTACCACATCATCAGAGGTACACTCGATGCTCAGGGTGTTGCCAAGAGAAATCAGGCTCGTTCCAAGTACGGTGCGAAGAAGCCTAAGGCCGGTGCTAAGTAATTAAAAGCGCTGCCGATCAATTATGAGACTCAATGAAACCACACAGCGATTAAATTGTGGAGTTATTCATTTTAATATAGATGATACCTCTGCATTGGACGACGTGTCGTGGAAGAAACGAGTACCTATGATATCATTATTATGAAGGAGGGAAGTATTGTGCCAAGAAGAGGTAAAATAGCTAAGCGTGAGGTTCTCTGTGATCCTGTTTACAATTCCGAGATCGTTACACGTCTTATCAACAATATCATGCTCGACGGTAAGAAGGGCGTAGCTCAGAAGATCGTTTACGGCGCATTTGAGATCGTTGCTGAAAAGACAGGAAAGGATGCTCTTGAAGCATTCAACGAGGCTATGGAAAACATCATGCCTCTCCTGGAAGTAAAGGCTCGCCGTGTAGGCGGTGCTACCTACCAGGTTCCTATGGAGGTTAGACCCGAGAGAAAGCAGACTCTTGGACTCAGATGGCTTACAACTTACGCAAGAGCAAGAAGCGAGAGGACCATGAAGGAGAGACTCGCAGCTGAGATCATGGACGCTATGAATGGTCTGGGCGGAGCTTGCAAGAAGCGTGAGGATACTCACAAGATGGCTGAGGCTAACAAGGCATTTGCTCACTACAGATGGTGATCAGGCCGCAAAGCCGAAGCAAAACGTTATAAACGTGACGGCTGCGGTTATCACAGCCGCAGCAGATTTTTGGAGGAAAAGCTATGCCAAGAGATTGTTCACTTGAAAAAACAAGAAATATTGGTATCATGGCTCACATCGATGCAGGTAAAACAACTACCACCGAGCGTATCCTTTTCTATACCGGTGTAAACCATAAGATAGGTGAAACTCACGATGGTTCTGCAACAATGGACTGGATGGCTCAGGAGCAGGAGAGAGGTATCACAATTACCTCCGCTGCTACTACTTGCCACTGGGCAGGCCATAGAATCAATATCATCGACACCCCCGGCCACGTTGACTTTACAGTAGAGGTTGAGCGTTCGCTTCGAGTTCTTGACGGTTCTGTAACTGTTTTCTGCGCAAAGGGCGGCGTTGAGCCCCAGTCTGAGACCGTATGGCGTCAGGCTGATAAATATCAGGTACCCAGAATGGCTTATGTAAATAAGATGGATATTATGGGTGCCAACTTCTTCCGTGTTGTTGAAATGATGCACGAGCGTCTCAAGTGTAACGCAGTGCCCATTCAGCTTCCTATCGGTGCGGAAGATGACTTTAAGGGTATCATTGACCTGGTTGAAATGAAGGCAGACGTGTATTACGATGACCTTGGCAAGGATGTCAGAGTAGAGGATATTCCCGCTGACATGGTTGACATGGCTAACGAATACCGTGAGAAGCTCGTCGAGGCTGCTGCTGAAATGGACGACGCAATCATGGAAAAGTACCTTGAGGGTGAAGAGCTTACCACAGACGAGATCAAGAAGTGCATCCGTGAAGGCTGCATCGCTAACAAGTTTGTTCCCGTAACCTGCGGTACTTCTTATAAGAACAAGGGCGTTCAGAAGCTTCTTGACGCTGTTGTTGATTATATGCCCTCTCCTCTCGATATTCCTCCTATCAAGGGTGTTGACCCCGATACAGGTGAGGAGACCGAGAGAATCACATCCGATACTGAACCTTTCGCTGCACTTGCATTCAAGATTGCAACTGACCCCTTCGTTGGTAAGCTCTGCTACTTCAGAGTTTATTCGGGTACTGTTGACGCAGGTGCTACTGTGCTCAATGCAACTAAGGACAACTCTGAAAGAATGGGTCGTATCCTTCAGATGCACTCCAACCACAGAAAGGATATCGAGACCTGCTACGCCGGCGATATCGCTGCTTGCGTAGGTCTTAAGAATACAACTACCGGTGATACACTCTGCGATCCTAAGCACCCTGTAATCCTCGAGTCCATGGAATTCCCCGAGCCTGTTATCCAGCTCGCTATCGAGCCTAAGACTAAGGCCGGTCAGGAAAAGATGGGCATCGGCCTTGCAAAGCTTGCTGAAGAGGATCCTACCTTCAGAACATGGACTGACGAAGAAACAGGTCAGACCATTATCGCAGGTATGGGTGAGCTTCACCTGGATATCATCGTTGACCGTCTCCTCAGAGAGTTCAAGGTTGAGGCTAACGTAGGTGCACCTCAGGTTGCTTACAAGGAAACAATCAAGAAGCTTGCTGATGTTGACCACAAGTATGCTCGTCAGTCCGGTGGTAAGGGTCAGTACGGTCACGTTAAGATCAAGGTTGAACCCAACGAGTCCGGTAAGGGTTACGAGTTTATTAATGCCGTTGTCGGCGGTGCTATTCCCAAGGAATACATCCCCGCTGTTGACAAGGGTATTCAGGGCGCTATGAAGGCAGGCGTACTCGCCGGTTATCAGGTTGTTGACGTTAAGGTTACTCTTTACGACGGCTCCTACCACGAGGTCGACTCCTCCGAAATGGCATTCTCCATCGCCGGTTCTATGGCTTTCAAGGAAGCTATGAAGAAGGCTGATCCCTGCATTCTCGAGCCTATCATGAAGGTTTCCGTATTTGTTCCCGAGGACTTCATGGGTACCGTTATCGGTGACCTTAACTCCCGTCGTGGACAGATCCTCGGCCAGGAGATCAACAACGGCACAGCTCAGGTTGATGCACTTGTTCCTCTTTCCGAGATGTTCGGTTACTCCAACGACCTCCGTTCCAAGACTCAGGGCCGTGGTAACTACACAATGGAGCCCGACAGCTATACAGAGGTTCCTCGTTCCGTTGCAGAGAAGATCATGTCTGCAAGAAACAAGGCAAACGGCTGATAATTTTAGCTGAAAATTTACAAAAAACGCTTGCAATCCGCTTAATAATCTGTTAAAATGGTTGCATAGGCTTATAACTTTACTAATTAAAGGAGGAAATTTCCAATGGCAAAGGCACATTTCGAAAGAACCAAACCCCACGTAAACATTGGTACTATCGGTCACGTTGACCATGGTAAGACCACTCTTACCGCTGCTATCACCAAGTATCTTTCCCTTAAGGGTCAGGCTCAGTTTGAGGGCTATGCTGATATCGATAAGGCTCCCGAGGAGAGAGAAAGAGGTATTACAATCAATACCGCTCATGTTGAGTACGAGACTGACAAGCGTCACTATGCTCACGTTGACTGCCCGGGCCACGCTGACTATGTTAAGAACATGATCACCGGTGCTGCTCAGATGGACGGTGCTATCCTCGTAGTTGCTGCTACTGATGGACCTATGGCTCAGACCAAGGAGCACCTTCTTCTCGCTCGTCAGGTTGGCGTTCCTTACATCGTTGTATTCATGAACAAGGCTGACCAGGTTGACGATCCTGAGCTTCTCGAGCTCGTTGAGATGGATATCCGTGAGACCCTCGATAAGTACGATTTCCCCGGCGACGATACTCCTATCATCATCGGTTCTGCTTACCAGGCTCTTAACTCCACTTCTACCGATCCTAATGCTCCTGAGTACAAGTGCATTCAGGAACTCATGGACGCTGTTGACGAGTACATTCCTACTCCCGACAGAAAGGCAGACCAGCCCTTCCTTATGCCTGTTGAGGACGTATTCACCATTACCGGTCGTGGTACTGTTGCTACAGGTAGAGTTGAAAGAGGTCAGCTCAGAACTGGTGACGAAGTTGAGATCATCGGTCTTACTACCGAGAGAGCTAAGACTGTTGTTACCGGTATCGAAATGTTCAGAAAGATCCTTGACTACGCTGAGGCAGGCGATAACATCGGTGCTCTTCTCCGTGGTATCCAGAGAACTGACATCGAAAGAGGCCAGGTTCTTTGCAAGCCCGGTTCTATTCACCCCCACACCAAGTTCAGCGGTCAGGTTTACGTACTGAAGAAGGAAGAGGGCGGACGTCATACTCCTTTCTTCAACAACTACAGACCTCAGTTCTACTTCAGAACAACTGACGTTACCGGCGTTATCACACTTCCTGCTGATAAGGAAATGTGCATGCCCGGCGATAACGTTGAGATCGCAGTTGAGCTCATCACTCCTATCGCTATTGAAGAGGGACTTCGTTTCGCTATCCGTGAGGGTGGACGTACCGTTGGTTCCGGCGTTGTTACTAAGATCAACGAATAATCTCAATACGAACTTGAATTTCCGAAAAGACCTTTTCCTTGCGAAAAGGTCTTTTCTTTTATCAGCTTACTTAATAAATTGTTTACAAATAAATGCCATAAAGTTGTTCCAATTCAGACGTATATACATATGAAAACGGTCAGACGGGGTGAAAATAATGACTGAAAGCAATTTTACAAGCTGTATGACGATGCTTGCGGGCGGAGATATGCAGGGACTTAAACAGGTCTATGAGGAGTACGGGCGAATGATATATTCTTCCGTACTTAGCCTGTGCAGAAGTCCGCATCTTGCGGAGGATATTACCTCAGAATTTTTCCTGAGGCTCAGAAAGGCTGCTCATATTTACAGGGCAGGCACGGGGCACAGGAAATGGCTGCTTGTTTCAGCCAGAAATCTTGCGCTGGATATTATCCGCAGGCAAAGCAGAGAGGTTCCGTCCACATCATCAGCCGATGATGACGACAGCAGTACGCTTTCCGATGTGGCTGATACAGCCGATACTGAGGAAAACGTATCGTCAGACATGGCAGTGCAGCAGATGCTTGATGCCCTGAGTGCCGACCAGCGGGAGATCGTCCATCTGAAAATTTACTGCGAGCTTACGTTTGCGGAAATTTCGGACGTGCTGCAAATTCCCATCGGTACCGCTGCCTGGCGGTATCAGTCGGCAGTGAAAAAACTCAGAAAGCTTTACGGGGAGGTGTTATGATGAAAAAATTTGAACAGGACTACATAAAACATATTGATTCATCTGCACCCGATATGGATAAGCTTTGGGAGAAGATCGCAGGCGCTCCTGACGAGGAAAAGGATATCACCCCTTTCGTTTCAGCGTCAAGGCAGTGTGCGCATAAATCAGGCAAAACAGTCAGGATTTTCGTCTCCGCCGCAGCCGTTTTAGCGGCAGTTTTCTGCGCAGGCAGGCTCATTATAAGCGACAGTGAGATATCAAACGAAACATCTCAGGCGGATATGACTCCCGAAATAAGCGGCGAATATGCCGCAGATGATGCGGAAATACCGTCAGTTGCCGCAGAAATGGGCTGGGATTATTCCACGGAAACTCAGTCAGCCGACAATTATTATACCCTTGACCTTGCCGAGACCGACAGCGGCATCTACAATGCCCTTTCCCACAGCGAGGCGGAGCAGGAGTATTTTGTGGAGGCTCAGGTGCTTTCTAAGACGGACTTTTTCATCGACGGCAAGGTGCTGTATTCCGACAATGAGGGCGATATGACCGCATACACCCTTGAAGTGGTGCATCTTATCTCCGACAGCGAGGCTTCTCTCCCCGAAAAAGTCACCGTTTATTCCGACTCGCCTTATGCTCTCCGTGACAACCGTGAGTATCTGCTGCCGATCAGCGCCTGTGACGGAATGTACAGAGTTGTTTTCGACAATGCCCCTCAGATAGAGATAACCCTTGACAGGGAAGTGGTCTATCACAACGGCTGGCAGTCCCTTGCAGCGGACGGCAGCACCATTACCTACCCACAGGTCTATAAGGACGACTATTTTTACGACCGTATGAACATCACCGCCGAATGCTCGCTTGAAAAGCTTTTTGAAAGCTGGGAAAAACTGCGTGCATGACAATATCTGAAAGGAACGATTTTATGAACACAAAAATGAACTCAATGAGAAAGCTTGCTGCGGTTATGGCAGTCGTATCATCAGTAACATCACTGACCGCCTGCGGTGCCGCAAGTACAGACGAGGCAGACAGCTACACAAGGGGTCAGAACAATGTGCAGTACAATAGCACCGAAGCGGCTGCTGGTGAATGTGCACCTGCCGATTACGATGAAGCACCTGCCGATAATGCTGATTTTGAGCAAAATGACGAGGAATATAACTATATCAGCGAGAACGGATATACAGCAGTTTCCTCTGCACCTCTTTCCACCTTTTCGGCTGATGTGGATACTGCCTCATATACAAATGTCCGCCGAATGATAGATAACGGCAGTGACGTTCCTCCCGATGCCGTGCGTATCGAGGAATTTATCAACTACTTTGACTATGATTATACCGATCCTGCCGACGGCGAGCCGTTTGCAGTTCATACAGAGCTTTCCGACTGCCCGTGGAACGATGAAACTGAGCTTTTAATGGTCGGCATAAATACCAAGGGCTTTGATGCTGTGCTTGATGAGCGCCCTGCCATGAATCTGGTTTTCCTTATTGACGTGAGCGGCTCCATGTATGATGACAACAAGCTGCCGCTGGTACAGAAGTCTTTCTCAATGCTTACCGATAATCTAACTGCCGCTGACCGTGTTTCAATCGTCACCTATGCCGGCTCGGACGAGGTGGTGCTTGAAGGCGCTGACGGAAACGACAGGAAAAAGATACTCCGTGCCATCAACGACCTTGAAGCAGGCGGCTCAACAGCAGGTGCGGCAGGCATCAATACCGCTTACGATATTGCTCAGAAATATTTTATCGACGGCGGCAACAACAGAGTTATCCTCGCCACAGACGGCGACCTTAATGTGGGACTTTCCTCCGAGTCGGAGCTTACAAGGCTCATTGAGGAAAAGCGTGAAAGCGGCGTGTTCCTCTCCGTTCTGGGCTTCGGCACAGGCAATTATAAGGACAACCGTCTTGAAGCACTGGCTGACTACGGCAACGGAAACTACTCCTACATCGACAGCGAAAAGGAAGCGAAAAAGGTGCTGGTCGATGAAATGAGCGGAACACTTTTCACAGTTGCAAAGGACGTTAAGTTTCAGCTGGAGTTCAATCCCGCAAATGTTAAGGGATATCGCCTTATCGGCTATGAGAACAGGGTCATGGCTGCCGAGGACTTTAACGATGACACCAAGGACGCAGGCGAGATAGGCGCAGGCCACAGCGTTACCGTGCTTTATGAGATAGTTCTTGCTGACAGCAAAATGGAGCTGGGCGAAAGCAAGCTGAAATATGCTTCTGACAGCGAGGGCGTTATGGGCGACGAGCTTCTCACCGTGAATATCCGCTACAAGGAGCCTGAGGGCAGCGAAAGCAAGCTGCTAACATATCCCGTTAACAAGTCACTTTATTCCGACAAAATGTCCGCAGATATGAATTTTGCCTCCTGCGTGGCAGAGTTCGGCATGCTCCTGAGAAACAGCAGATACATCGGCGATGTTACCTATAAGGACGTTTCCGCACAGCTTTCCAAGTACGATTATTCCGATGATGATTATAAGGACGAGTTCATTTATCTTGTTAACACTATGAAGAGACGTGATACTAATTTCCAATAAAACTATAGATATATAGTTTTTGATTGGCGCTTAGTATCAAATTATCAAACATATCATGCCGAGGCGGTTAATTTAAAAAAGCCTCGGCAATATACCCAATTATTTTCTTGTCAAAATGTACAATGTAAACGTTGACAGAAATGCAGCTTTATGTTATAATTATAAAAAGTTTATCATGCACATTTTCTCATGAAATGAAAGGGAGTACTATTATGAAGAATTTTAAAAGATATGCAGCAGGTCTTGCAGCTGTTATGATGGCTTCGAGCTTTGCAGCCTGCGGCAGTTCATCCGGTACAGCAGAGGATACTACCACCTCCGCAACCACCACAACAGGGGTAACTGTTGAGATCAATACCGAGACACTTGCTTCCGAGGAGCAGGTTACCATGGACGATGTTTCCAAGCTGCTTCCCGATGTTGAGCTTGAAAACAAGAACATCAAGTGGTTCTCTTTCTATGATCCTTTCCACGCTACCACATCAGGCAACACCAAGGCGCTTTCTCTCGAACTTTTCGAGAAGAAGTACGGCGGAACCATTGAATATATCCCCACCACATGGAGCCAGCGCTTTACCGACCTTTCCACAAACATTCTGGGCGGTACAGGCATCGACTTCATCGCAGGCGGCGACCTTGACTCTTTCCCCAAGGGTATCCCCAACGGTCAGTTTGAGTCCTACGACAGCTATGTTGATTTCGATTCCGACCTTTGGAACCCGGTAAAGGAGCTTAACGACAAGTTCAGCCTCAAGGGCAAGCATTACCTTATGGCTACCCAGGCAACAGCAGGCGAGGTCGTTATCTACAACAAGAAGACCATCGAGTCCCAGGGCTTTGAGGATCCCGTTGAGCTGCTTGACAAGGGCGAATGGACATGGTCCACATTCAAGAATATGCTTCTTGAATATGTTGATCCCGAGGCTGACCAGTACGGTCTGGACGGCTGGTTCAATGAAAAGCCCCTTATGCTCACCTGCGGCGTTGCTCCCGTTGAACTGAGAGACGGTCAGTTGGTTTCCAACCTTTATGATGAGCGCCTTGAAAAGTCCATGAACTTTATGTATGAGCTGAGCCAGAACGGTCTTGTTCTCGATAAGTCCCTCTTTGACTGGAGCGAGCACCCCGAGTTCATCGGCGAAGGCAAGGAGCTGTTCTACATTTGCGGCGCATACACTCTTGAAGGCTCTCCCGATATCTGGAACCCCAAATTCGGTAACTCCGAGGACGTTATGTTCGTACCCGTTCCCAAGATGGACGACGCTGACGAGTATTATCTCCCCGCAGGTCTGGAAGCTTATATGCTCTGCAAGGGCGCACAGAACCCCGAGGGCGTTGCAAGATTTATGGAGTGCATACTTGCTGCAAACTCCGACACAGGCTCTCTCGAGATCGCAGACAGAAAGCGTAAGGACGATTACGGCTGGACTGACGATATGATCCAGATGAGATACAGGATCAACGAAATGACCGCTGAGCACCCCATGTATTCTATCCACACAGGCTGCCCCACAGATATGTACAACATTCTGGACAGCGGCGAGTATGGTATCAGAGCTGCATTCTACGGTCACGACTGGCCTTCTGTAAGAGATTCGCTGGCTGACGCTGTAAATGTTCTCATTGACGAGTTCAATGAGTCTCTTGATTCGGTTGAATAATTATAGGATAATATAATGATAAAAGGGCTGTTGCACAAAGATGCAGCAGCCCTTTTTAGTTATGCGGACAAATGAAAAGATCCACACAAATAAGATCAAGGCAAAAAGTTTAGCCCACCTTTTCAAAGGTGGCAGGAGTCCAGAGGGCGGAGCCATCTGGTCGCTGTTGCCGCAGTGGTAAACTACGTTTACCTGCGAAATCTTTTTGTTGACGGTTAATGTAGTTAAAGTAACAGCCGACTATCTAAAAATCCCCAAAGCCGCCTGCACCGAAAATTAAAAATCACGCTAATACTAATCTTCAATCAACCTACAGACAAATCCTCGGCTGAAATAAGCCCATTCTTCGTCAAGCTCCCTTGCCGGGCGGCAAGCCCGCCTGACGTTGTTGGTCCTTACATATGTATCAAGTGAATGTCTGTTAAAATTGCTTTATGTTAATATACTTATTTCGGTCAATATATTTCTCCTTGTATATTTTGGCTGTCAGACTGTCACAGGCTGATTTTCCGCAGCTGCGGCAGGGGAGTTCTGAGAAGTTTCAATGGTGGTTTCAATGCCGTTGATGGTAACACTGGGGTCGTCAAGGTCGATGATAAGGCATTTTCTGCCCTGGATAACGGTGGTGCGCACCTTGTCGGTGGCTTCCTTGCTGATGTTTACGGTTATTTCGGGAACGGAAAGAACGGTCTTGTTCTCCACAAGATTAGACGCCTTCAGAGCGGTGTCGCCCACAGTAGTCTTGTAAACTGCGTCAAGGGCTTCAAGCTTTTCATCGCTTACACCCGCATCGGAAAGAATGGTCTTCATTCTGTTTGCGTCAATTACGGGAGGCTCGGTCTCGTTCTTGTTCTGGTCGATGACTTCCTTGATAATGTCGTTTACACGGGTGATAACTGTGTAATCCAGCTCGTCACGGCACACATCGGTGAGAACTGCACGGAAGCGTTCCTTTTCACCGTCGGGAGTGAAATCAAAGCGGCACTCCAATACGTCCTCCACAATGGAGAGATTGGGCTTCTTGGGTGAGCGGGTGTAGTACATAACACGGTTAACGTCAGGGGAACGGTCGCTGAAAATGGGGTAGAAGAAGCCGTCCTGAGGCGCTCTTGCAATTATCATCTCGGTGTTGGACTTCTTTGCGATAGTCTCCAGAGACTCATCGTAGAAAAGGCCGTCATCTCCTGTGTTTACGGGGCAGATGGCAGTTACGATGAAGTTGTACTCGGAGTCGCCCTCGCCGATGCACTCATCGTTCTTGTCCTTTACAAGAATGCTGTATGTACAGTGACCCGATATAATAGTATATGCGCTGGACATGGCGGTATTTTCAACAATGCGGTCGATGAACGCCTTGTTTGCCTCTTCGTCCTCCAGCTTGCCCTTTACTGCGGCGTAAAGGATATTCTGAGCGCCGCCCTCTTCATATGACTCGTTGGGGAAGCCGTACTCGTTGAGATTTTTGCCGAGAGTGCCGCTGAAAACCTTTTTAAGCGTCTCCATGACCACAGCGCCCTCGTCCTCGGGAATAGTTGCCCAGCTGCGAACATCACTGTACTTTATGTTCTTTTCGGCGTCCGCATAGGCGTAAAGCACACGGTTAAGGGTAAAAAATCCGCAGCCCTCGGCAAAGCTTCTTTTTATTTCAGCCACTTCTTTTTTGTTCATTTTGTTTCCACCTTTTCTTTGTTATTGGTAACTTTTATTTTACTCCAAAATGAGTGGGATTGTCAAGGGGAAAATAAAGAAGCTGTCAGTTCATCTCTGCAAGGGATTTCCTGTTCTCCGCCTTATGGGCGGCACGGTCATAGCCCTTTGTGCCTCCGCAGCGGGTGACGGGGGAAAGCCCGCCCCAGTCTCTGCGCTGTTTGTTAAAATACTCACGTTTTGCTTTCTTGCTCATCTTTTCCACGGGTACGTAGCTTTTCATTTTATTCACCTGCCTTGAAGTTGTAAATGGGCTTGATAATTTCGTTTACCTCCGCAGTGTCGCCGATGTTGTCAAGGATATCGTTCATGCCCTTGTATGCCATGGGGCATTCATCCAGTGTGCCCTGACCTACAGATGTGGTGTAGATGCCCTCCATCTGCTTTTTGAACTCGCTTACGGTAAAGCTCTGCTTGGCTTCGCCTCGGCTCATGAGCCGTCCCGCACCGTGGGGAGCAGAGAAGTTCCAGTCGGGATTGCCCTTGCCTGAGCAGATAAGGCTGCCGTCACGCATATTTATGGGGATAATCAGCTTTTCCCCCGCCTGTGCGGACACAGAGCCTTTGCGGAGTATCATATTTTCCGTGTCGATGTAGTTGTGGATAGTGGTGAACTGCTCAACGGGCGTGAGCTTCATTCCCCTGATTATCTCGGTCATCATGGCACGGCGGTTGAGCACGGCAAAGTGCTGGACTATTTTCATATCGTGAATGTAGTCCTCAAAAAGCTGTCCGCTTACGTAAGCAAGATTTTTGGGCACGGTGATGCGCTTGGTGCTTTCAAGCTTTTTAAGCTCACGGCTGATATCTTTCTCCCTGCCCTGAGCCTTGAGACTGTCGATAAACTCATGGATCTTGCCGTCGCCCGAATGTTCAAGCTGCTTTACCGCCTGCTGCTGATAATACTTTGCCACCTCTGCACCCAGATGACGGGAGCCGCTGTGGATAACGATGTAGATGCCCTTTTCGCCCCTGTCCGCTTCGATAAAGTGGTTGCCGCCGCCAAGAGTGCCCACAGAGCGCTCCGCACGGCGCAGGTCTATTTTGTCGGCACATCTGAGGGCGCAGATGTACGCCTCTTCCGCCAGCTTGTGGGGAGTGCTTCTTATGGCAAAGCCCGAGGGGATAGTCCGCCTGATAAGCTTATCGAGCTGCATAAGCTCCATGTGCTTTTCCTTGATAAGCACAGTCTCCATGCCGCAGCCGATGTCAACGCCCACAAGGTTGGGGACAATTTTGTCGGTGATGGTCATGGTGGTGCCGATAACGCAGCCAACGCCTGCATGGACATCGGGCATCATTCTTATTTTCTCGCCGATAGTGAATTCCTGGCTGCAAAGCTCGATTATCTGGGAGACCGAGGCGCTGTCGATATTATCGGTAAAAACCTTTGCTGTATTGTATTTTCCGTTTAATTCTATCATGTAAATTCTCCTTGAAAGTGGGTCACAAATGCGCAAAAAAAGGGCGCTCCGACCCGGAAGCGCCCTTATGTATGACTATATCTGCCCCTGATTTTATTGCAGAGGACCTCTGAAAGGTGCGGATATGCCAATGCGCTGCCGAATGTTATTATATGTACCTGTAAGTTTAAGTGATATTTTAAGCATTGTCATTGTTTCCGCCTCCTTCTTAATATTTTGATAATAAGCTTATTGCTGGAAAGCATAGCACACTTTTTATGATTTGTCAAGAGCTTTTCAGAAAAATCAGAAAAATTTTAAAAAACAGTGGAAATCCTTAAAAAAGTGTGCTATAATAAATTTATGTGCAGACGCAAGAGCTTGAAAGGATTGATTATTATGGCAATTACCGAAAATACCGCCCTGCTCAAGGAATGGATAGATTCATCGGATAATATTGTCTTTTTCGGCGGAGCAGGTGTTTCCACGGAAAGCGGTATTCCGGATTTCAGAAGCGTGGACGGAATTTATAACATGAAATATAAATATCCCCCTGAGACTATTCTGAGCCGTACCTTTTTCTGCAACCATATAAGCGAGTTTTACGAGTTCTATAAGGATAAGATGCTCTATCTTGACGCTAAGCCCAACAAAGCTCACCTTGCTCTTGCGGAGCTTGAAAGAAGAGGCAAGCTCAAAGCAGTTATCACCCAGAACATCGACGGCCTTCATCAGGCTGCGGGCAGCAAGACCGTGTATGAGCTTCACGGCTCGGTACACCGCAATTACTGCGTCCGCTGCGGTGCTATGTTTGATGCTGAGTACATAAAAAATTCTCCCTTTATCCCTGAGTGCGCACAGTGCGGCGGTCTTATCAAGCCCGATGTGGTGCTTTATCAGGAGAGCCTTAACCAGCACACTGTTGACTGCGCTATCGAGGCTATCGAAAACTGCGATGTTCTTATCATCGGCGGCACATCGCTTTCCGTATATCCCGCCAGCGGTCTTATCGAATATTATAAGGGCAACAAGCTTGTTCTTATAAACAAGAGCACTACCCAGTACGATGACAGAGCTGACCTGCTCATATCCGAGAGCATCGGCGAAACTCTGGACTACTGCATCAACTGATAAATTATCCACGGAGGAAATAAAATGCTTTTACCCGAATTTTATGTTGACGATGTTATCAAGAGAGCATTGTCAGAAGATATAAATTACATTGACCTTGCCACCGACCTGCTTATCCCTGAGGACGAAATATCCACTGCGGAGTTCGTCTCCAAGGCTGAGGGCGTTCTGGCAGGAATCGACTGCGCACTGAGGACATTTACTTTCATCGACAGCGGCGTTAAGTGCGAGGTGTTCATTCACGACGGCGAAAAAGTGAAAAAGGGCGATATCATCGCCAGAGTTCAGGGAAAGACACGCTCTATCCTTAAAGCGGAGCGCACCTCTCTTAACATTCTCCAGCATATGTCGGGCGTTGCTACAGCTACAAACAAGCTGGTGGAAGCCTGTGCAGGCACAAAGGCTTCTATCGTTGATACAAGAAAGACTCTCCCCGGTCTGAGAGCTTTGGAAAAGTACGCTGTCACCGCAGGCGGCGGACGCAACCACCGCTACAATCTTTCCGATGCGGCTATGCTCAAGGACAATCACATTGACGCATACGGCGGCATCACAGGCGCAGTTACCGCCCTTAAAAAGAAGATAGGCCATATGGCTAAGATTGAGGTCGAGGTAAGAAACAAGGAAGAGCTTATCGAGGCTCTTGGCTGCAATGTTGATGTTATCATGCTTGACAACATGACCCCGGAGGAAATGACCGAGTGCGTAAAGATCGCAGACGGCAAGGCTGTTCTGGAGGCTTCGGGCAACATCAATATCGACACCGTTGCGGCTGCTGCGGCTACAGGCGTTGACATTATTTCTGTAGGCGCTATCACCCATTCGGTAAAGGCGTTCGATATTTCACTTAAAATCAGAAAGTAACATAGGAAGTGTTATTTTGAAAGGTCTTACCTTTGTTTATAATGTTCACGGCAATCTTTATATAAATCTGACAAACCGATGCCCCTGCAACTGCACGTTCTGCATACGCCACAACGGCGACAGCGCATACGGCAGCGACAGCCTGTGGCTTGAAAGAGAACCCACAAACGAGGAAGTTCTGGCAGAGTTTGACAAATACTCTCCCGATGAGTTTGATGAGATAGTTTTCTGCGGCTACGGCGAGCCTATGGAAAGGGCGGAGGACGTTGTTTTTATCGGCAAAGAGCTGAAAAAGCGATATCCCCATAAGATAATACGCCTGAACACCAACGGGCTTTCGGACAAAATTCACGGCAGACCCACCGCAGCAATGCTGGAGGGAGCTGTGGATATCGTTTCCATAAGCCTTAATTCGGGCAATGAAAAGGACTACAACGCTGTTACCCGTCCTAAGTGGGAGGACAGTTTCAGCGCTCTGCTCAGCTTTGCGCAGGACTGCAAAAAGTATGTTCCTCAGGTGATGTTCACCGTTGTAGATGTTATCTCCGAGCGTGAGATTGAGGAAAGCAAGGAGATATCCGAAAGGCTGGGCATACCTCTCAGAATAAGAAAATACGATACCTGATCGTTACATATAAGGAGAAATAGAATATGGAAACTTATGCAAGAAAAGCGATCCACAAGGGCACAGAGGTTTGTGAGCTTTCCGCAGGCGGATATTATGCCATAGTTGCTCACGGTCTGGGCTCCAACGTACTCCGTTTCAGAGACGAGAAAAGGGGAATGGAGATATTCCGCTACAACGGAAGCGTTTCTATCGGCGAGATAATGAACGCTCCCGAGATATGGGGTCTTCCCACCCTGTACCTGCCCAACCGCTTTGAAAAGGGCGTGCTGCACACATCTGATGCAACTTATCGCCTGCCCGTAAATGAGGAGCGCTTCGGCAACCATCTCCACGGCTTTATCCAGAAGAGAGCATACACCGTAAAGGAGCTTGGCACAAAGGGAAATACCGCTTTTGTTGAGAACGAGTATGTTTACGATGAAAAGGACTTTTTCTTCAACTGCTTCCCCGTAAAGTTCACCGTAAGAATAAGAATAGAGCTTTCCGACAAGGGTCTTTCCCATAAGATAACCCTTATCAATCAGTCGGACAAGATGATGCCCATATCTATCGCAACACACACCACCATCAACGCTCCCTTTGTTGACGGCGCTGTTCAGGAGGATATCAGGCTGAAGGTTCCCGCTGTGGAACATATTCTCTTCAACAAGTCCAAGTGGCTGCCCACAGGCAAGCGTGCAAAGCTTACAGATTATGACAAGAAGTACATAAACGGAACCTGCCCCGTTCTCAGGGACATCTGCAACGATATGTATTCAGGCGGAACCCTCGAGCTGGACGGCAAGCCTTTCCACGGCACTATCATGACCGATACTGCCAGCGGCAAGACAATCTGCAACGAGGTAGATGAAAAGTACAAGTTCTGGATAGTATGGAACCATGAGGGCTTTATGAACTATTTCTGCCCCGAGCCTATGACCGCTCAGGTAAATGCCCCCAACCTTGATATGCCCGCAGAACTCAGCGGATATGAGGAGCTTGCTCCCGGCAAGACCTACACAGCCACACAGAGATTTTTTACAATGGGATAACTCCGCTGAATTGATATATTAACAAATTATGCCGTATAATATACATTGCGATATTATGCGGCATTTTATTATACGGAGGTAAGATCAATATGGCAATATGCTCAAAATGCGGCGCACAGCTGTTTGAGACCAGCAAATTCTGCCCCGAGTGCGGCACTCCCGTGCTTGAGGTTTCTACAGATACAAATAAAACAGGTGACATTTATTCCGCTTCCGAAAATGTGGAGGGGGAAAACAGCACGGCTGTTTTTCAGGGCATAGACCCCTCCGAGATATCTCCCGATGAAACTGCTGAGATACTTGAAGCGGCTGCCGAAAAGGCTCTTGAGGACATACCCGAGATAGTTAAGATAGAGGGCGTTGATATACATACCGAAAAGCCCGGGGAGATTGCTTCGGAGCTGCCAGAAGCAGCAGAAGCACTCGAAGCGCCCAAGACCCCGGAAGCACCAAAAGCAGAAACTTCCGAGGCGGAAGCTCCAAAGGCTGAAAAGCAGGAAGAGAAAAATGAGCCTGAAAAGAAGCCAGAAAAGGAAGCCCCCGCAAAGGACGATTTTTCCGATATGGGCGCATATGTTGCCGATTCCTCCGAATTTAAGAAAATGGCTGAGAAAGTTTCTCAGAAGAAAAAGGGCGGCAAGACTGCAGCTATTATAATTGCTGTTGTAGTTATAGCTGCTGCGGCAGGAGCAGGGCTGTTCCTTTTGGCAAGAATCAGCAATTCACCCATGCCGATTGCCGATACCACAGTCACAGCTGTCCAGATGACAGATGCGCCTGTGGAAGAGGTCACTGCCGACAGCGATGTTGTTTCCGACACTGAGATTGTCTCCGATACGGAGACGATTTCCGAGACAACAGCGGATATTACAGCTGATACCGAGACCGAAACCGATACTTCCGTATCTGAAACGGAAGCTGCCGTTTCAATGAAAACTGCGGAAGAGTTTGCGGCAGGCATCGAGATAACTCCCGAGCATAAGGCTGCTGCCGAGAATGAGGCTTCCTGCACAATAAGCCTTGCCGCCGAGGGACTTTCTGCCGATATGCTCTCCGACGGCGGACTTCTGGTAGTAAGCTACACCGCCGAGACCGCTCAGACAGGCACTATCCCCGTGACCGTTTATATGACCGTAACCGTGGGCGGCACCGATATTGATGTTGTGGCTTCCTCTTCGGGTGACGGCGTTGCAGTGTTCGAGTTTGCAAATATGGCTTCTGCCGTCGCAGAAAACGGCTTCTCTGCTGCCGATATCGACTGCATAAGCTTCAAGGGCACGGGCGCAGGCGTTGATGTAACTTCAATAACCGTAATGAAGGGATAATTCCCTGTAAATTTATATGATAATGCAATAAAAGCCCCTTTAAGTTCTTCCAAAATATATGTAAAGTTCCGAAATATCACGGTAACACTTTACTTTACAAAAGAATTGTGCTATATTTATTCAGTGAGAGTTCTGCGTGGGCGGAACATATTGAAGATTTAAAGGAGAAGATACCATGAAAAAGATCAAGCTTATCTCTGCTGTAACAGCTTTTGCCGCTGCTGCATCTATGATGCTGGCAGGCTGCGGAACTACAGCTGATACCAATGATACCACTACAGCTGACAATGCTGACACCACAGCTGCCGCTTCCGATGCCGCTTCCGAGGAGACATCCGAAGATACTGCCGCTGAGGATACTGCAGCCGATACTGCTGCTGAGGGTGATGACACCGCAGCTGACGGCGACCAGTCCCTCCAGAAAGTGCTTGACAGCGGAAAGTTCGTTCTCGGCCTTGACGCTACCTTCAAGCCCATGGGCTATACCGATGAAAACGATGAGATCGTAGGCTTTGATATTGATGTTGCAGAGGAAGTTTGCAGCAGAATGGGCGTTGAGCTTGTTAAGGAGCCTATCGACTGGGATACCAAGGAGCAGGACCTTGCAGTCGGCAGAATCGACTGCATCTGGAACGGCATGAGCATCAACGCTTCCAGACAGGAGCAGATGAACCTTTCCGACCCTTACATGAAGAACGAGATGGTATTCGTTGTTCCCGCTTCCTCCGACGCAGCTTCCATGACTGACCTTACAGGCATGAACATCGGCGTTCAGAACGGTTCTTCCGCACAGGAGATACTCGAAGCTTCCGAGCTTTACACCAACGATACTCCTATCACCGTTACCGCTATGGCAACAAACGTTGAGGCTCTCCAGCAGATGGAGCTTGGTCTTGTTGACGCAGTTTTCCTTGACAGCGTTGTTGCAAACTACGAGATCTCCTCTTCCGGCAAGGATTACAGAGTTCTTCCCGACGGCCTTGAGGAAGAAGAGTATGCTATCGGCTTCCGCAAGGAAGATCAGGCTCTTCGTGACGAGGTACAGAAGATCCTCGGCGAAATGAAGGCTGACGGCAAGCTCGGCGAGATCTCCACAAAGTGGTTCGGCAGCGATATCACCACTGTTGAGGCTGCTCAGTAAAATATAATCCTAAAATTACCAAAGACGCATCAGGCACTTGCTTGATGCGTCTTTTTTGTTAATAAAAAAGTGACATTATACTGATCACCAATAAAACTATAGACAAAAAATCTTCACA
>UMLJ01039176.1_pt1 | contig 89711 bp, 65 predicted proteins | sample 1966521 | NCBI WGS metagenome assembly UMLJ01 (sample SAMEA4836199, study PRJEB28245) | human gut metagenome | biome: gut microbiome; material: fecal sample | place: Denmark | collected 2008
ATGAGATGTCATGCCATTGCTTGGGTACCATCAGCGAACTCTTTGATGGCAACCCACCTTTCCATGGACGAGGAGCCATCTCTTTCGCCATGAACGTGGCAGAGATCTTGCGTGCTTTGGAATTACTTGAAAAGTATCAATATTAATAAGGAGGACTGCTATATGAAAGTATTAATGTTTGGATGGGAGTATCCTCCTCACGTATATGGTGGTTTGGCTACTGCCAACTTTGGTATTTCCCAGGGCTTGCATGCCCAGGGCGATGTGGATATCACTTTGTGCCTTCCTCATCCTTTCGGTGATGAAGACCGCAGTGCTTGCAAGATCGTGGCAATGAACTCGGTGCCTATCGCTTGGCGTGATGTTAACCACGATTATGTGCAGCAGCGTGTGGGCAACGTCATGAATCCGGATGACTATTTCCGCTATCGTGACCATATCTATGCCGACTTCAACTATATGAACGTCAATGACCTCGGTTGTATGGACTTCGCCGGTGGCTATCCATCCAACTTGCATGATGAGATCAACAACTATTCCATCATCGCTGGTGTCGTGGCTCGTTCCGAAGATTTTGATATTATCCATGCACACGACTGGTTGACTTTCCCTGCTGGCATCCATGCCAAGAGAGTGAGCGGCAAGCCATTGTGCATCCATGTACATGCTACCGACTTCGACCGTAGCCGTGGCAAGGTGAACCCTACCGTGTATGCCATCGAGAAGGATGGTATGGACAACGCCGACTGCATCATGTGTGTGTCTGAGTTGACCCGACAGACGGTCATCAACCAATATCACCAAGACCCACGCAAGTGCTTCGCCATGCACAATGCCGTTTATCCATTGAAGCAAGAGTGGCAAGACATCCCTCGCCCTGACCATAAGGGCAAGGAGAAGGTCGTCACCTTCTTGGGGCGATTGACGATGCAGAAAGGACCTGAGTACTTTGTCGAGGCAGCCAACATGGTATTGCACCGTAGCCGTAACGTCCGTTTCTGTATGGCTGGTTCTGGCGATATGATGGACCAGATGATTTATCTCGCAGCCGAGCGTGGCATTGCTGACCGCTTCCACTTCCCTGGATTCATGCGTGGCAAACAGGTGTATGAGTGCTTGAAGGATTCTGATGTGTATGTGATGCCTTCCGTGAGTGAGCCTTTTGGTATCTCCCCATTGGAGGCGATGCAATGTGGCACACCTACCATTATCTCCAAGCAGAGCGGTTGTGGTGAGATTCTTACCAACTGCATCAAGGTAGATTACTGGGACATCCATGCCCTCGCCGATGCCATCTACAGCATCTGCCACAATGAGAGTCTCTTCGACTACCTCTCTGTGGAAGGCAAGAAGGAGGTTGACCAAATCACTTGGGAGAAAGTGGGTGCTCGCATCAAAGACCTTTACCTCAAGACCTTGGGGTGGAAATAATTAATAATTAATAATTTAGAATTATGAAAACAATTTGTTTATATTTCGAGATACATCAGATTACCCATCTGAAACGCTACCGCTTCTTCGACATCGGTACCGACCATTATTACTATGACGACTATGAGAACGAGCGTAGCATCAATGAGATAGCTGAGAAGTCGTACATGCCAGCTCTCAACGCCCTCTTGGAGATGATCAACAATAGCGACAAGTACTTCAAGGTGGCTTTCTCTCTGTCGGGCGTCGGCATGGAGCAGTTGGAGTTGCACGCTCCTCAGGTATTGGAGAAGTTGCAGGAACTCAACAACACGGGTTGCGTGGAGTTCTTGGCTGAGCCTTATTCACACGGCTTGGCATCCCTCGTCAATGAGGATAGCTTTGCCAAGGAGGTGAAGCGCCAGGCTGCCAAGATCAAGGAGTACTTCGGCAAGGAACCAACTATCCTGCGCAACTCTTCGCTTATCTACAGCGATGACATCGGTTTGCAGGCATCACAGATGGGCTTCAAGGGTATGCTGACTGAGGGTGCTAAGCACGTGCTTGGTTGGAAGTCCCCACATTATGTATATCATTGTCCTTTGGCTCCTAACTTGAAACTCTTGCTGCGAGACATCAAGTTGAGCGATGACATCTCCTTGCGTTTCAATAACAGCAGTTGGGATGGCTATCCTCTCTTCGCTGATACCTATATCAATGAGATTGCGGCTTTGCCACAGGAGGAGCAAATCATCAACATCTTCATGGAGTTGTCTGCCCTCGGTATCGCCCAGCCATTGTCTAGCAATATCTTGGAGTTCTTCAAGGCTCTCCCAGCTTGCGCTAAGGAGAAGGGCATCACTTTCTCTACACCTTCTGAGATTTGCAAGAAGATGAAGTCGGTAGGAGAGTTGAACGTACCTGATACCTTGAGTTGGGTGGATGAGGAGCGTGACGTGAGCACATGGCTCGGTAACCCAATGCAGCGTGAGGCTTTCAACAAGCTTTATAGTGTGGCAGATCGTGTACGTATTGCCAACGACCCACGTATCAACCAAGACTGGGATTATCTGCAGGCAAGCAACCACTTCCGCTTTATGACCACCAAGCCAAGTAATGTGGGCCTCGACCGTGGCATCTACTCCAGTCCTTTCGATGCGTTCACCAACTATATGAATATCTTGGGTGACTTCCTCAGAAGAGTCGATCAGCTCTATCCTGCTGATGTCGATAACGATCAGTTGGAGAACTACTTGACGAGTGTGAAGAATATGGAGGAGGAGATTGAGATGAAGGATAAGGAAATCGTCCATCTCCAGGCTAAGATAGAGAAGATAGAGAATGAGGCTGAGAAACTTCGTGCTGAGAAGGAAAAGGCTGCCGCCAAGATGGCTGTTCCAGCCAAGAAAGCAACTGCCACTAAGGCTGCAACTGCAAAGCCTGCAGCTAAGAAGGCTCCTGCTAAGAAGGCTGCCACAGCAAAGAAAGTAGCAGAGAAGCCTTCTGTGACTGAGCCTGCAGAGAAAAAATAATGAATGTTTCCCATAAAGGAAACGTATAATAAAACCATAAATAAAGGGGTGTGTCATAAGTCTATGGCGCACCCCTTTATACTAATATGATTACCTATAGGATGATTTTATCAGTTCTTACAGTACCGTCGCGGTAGTAAGTCTTGCGGATATTGATGCCTTTTTGTGGAGTATTGAATTGTAATCCGTTGAGACTATAGTATTCGATCTTCACGAATTCACTTGTGGAAGAAGTGACTTTGTCGATACCAGTGGTGCTATATGTACCCTTCAAGGTGATAATCCATGCTGCTTGAGCACCTTGTGGAGTGAAGGTCAAAGTGCCAGTGGCAGGAGTACTTAGATTAATGGTAAACTTAGTACTTGTGCTATAGGAAGCATCTGTGGCTCCTTCTGGTTTTCTTGATGGAAATACATAGGTACCATCAGCGTATTTGGTTCCATTCAATTCTGCCAAATAGCAGGTCTTGGCATCTTCATTGGCATATCCTGCAAACGTAGCGGATGTGATGCTGACATTCTCAGGCAACTTGATGGTGAACTGAAATCCCTTGCTATACTTGATGGTACTGACTTGAGCTGCTTGGTAGTTTTTTGTGCTGCTTATAGAACATCCATTGTTAAATAACCACGATGTGTTTTCAGAACTGCTATATGTCTTGGCATCAAATGTATAAGTTACATCGCTACCTTCCCCTGGTGTTGGTGTAGGTGTGGTGCTTGTCTTGGTAGCATCGCATTGGTCATCGTATGTCGAATCGTAGTTCTTCACCCACATAGAACCACTGCTTACGGTAATCTTGGAGCCATTCTTGAAGACGAGGTTATCCACGAATCGGATGTCGATACCCTTCTTGGCATTGATTTGTACTTTGTCGAGCGTCACATTCTTGATGTGGCTTTCAGGACGACCGATGAGGAAGATGGCATTGCCAGAGCATACATCAGTGGTCTTGATGTTTTGGAGCAAGACACCATTGTAGGTTGGGGTAGTGCCATCCAATGCACGAGCGTTAGCCTTGTCAACCGCTGGGTCTGCATTGTATTTCTTATCGTAATAGCAGTCCATGGAGAAAGGGTTCTTGACTTTGGTCATGGTAAAATTAGTAAATCGAAAGTCTTCCTCCCCACCGCCTCTTAAAGATCCGTTTGATTCTATACCAGTTTTTAAGCGAACACCAGCAGTGGTACCATTCATTGTAATATTGTCGAACCATACATGTTTAATGTTCTTGGTGAAACTTCCAACAGAAGCTCCATGACCAGTACCAAATTTACAATTCCACACATGAATGTACTGAGAGTATGAATCGCAAACAACATTATCGTCTCCATTGTTGATTTCACAGTTGTAGATGTTTACGTATGGATCCCATATAGGAATACCGTCTGTGTTGTGAGATGGGTAAACACTTCCAGTTTTGCTCAATTCCGAAGCTGGAGCATATATGAAAACATCATGAACAGTAGCATTCAGTGCATAAGAACTGTTGCTAGCTGCACTCTTGTTGCCCAAAGTTATGTTCTGTGCTGGCGCATTTTTGCAAGTAAGGTTTCTGACTAGAAATCTGGAACCGGAATTAAATCTAATCAAGGCTCCACGATTGAGAGAGGTTCCGTTGTCTAGTGCTCTCCACCAAGCTTCTCCTTGTCCATCAATGATTGATGTTTCTTTATCTTCTCCTTCGATAACTATATCGGTTGCATTCTTCTTTTCTCTAATGAAGTTTGTCTTGTTGTTGGGGAATGTGCCATAAGGTTGCTGCAATAGGGTACAGTTCTTTGCAAGGTGGAATATCGTCTTTGACTTAATTTGTAGTGCACCGCATAGCCATGTTCCTGCAGGAATGACGACCATACCACCGGTAGCAGGTACGGCATCAAGAGCCGCTTGGATAGCCTTGGTGTTGTCCGCAGAGGAGGTAGATGCACCATAACTGGTAATATTAAATGTATTTGCCGCAGTAATGGCAGGCAACTGAGGTAATGCCACCTCAGTCCATCCCTCAGGAGTGTTCTGCGCATTTTGCTCTGCAGTAATCCCTGCGAAGGTCTGAGCCTTTGCAAAAGTTGGCAATGCCAGGAGAGCTGCGAGCACGATAGTTTGTAAGATTGATTTCTTCATTTTTTTTCTTAGGTTTGATATTGTGTGGCAAAGTTACAATTATTCTTCCGATTAGAATCTGTATGTAATCGCAAAACGTACGCAAACGATTACGATATGGTAATGAAAAAGGCATGACAGAGATTCTGCCATGCCTTTCCTAATGATAATAATAGTCGATGTATTCATCGGATTTTCATCCGAATGCCATCTTTTGTTTCTTTATTTTACGATGACCTTGCTGGTCTTCTTGCTTCCGTCAGCGAATGACTTCACGAGGATGTTGATACCTTTCTGGAGGTGACTGAGCTGCATGCCATCTACTGAGTAAATGACTGTCTTGACAGCATCGTCAGAAGAGATGACCTTGTCGATGCCAGTAGCTGTTGACTCGCTCAAGCCGAAACCGCCCATCTCGTTGGCTGCTCTCACCTCGTACTTAGCAGATGCGTCGTCGATGGTATATTCAGTCTCGGTAGTCAAGGCAGCGAACTCGCCGTTCTTCTCGACCATATACATATTAGCATTGCCTGTCCAAGTCAACTTGCCATTGGCAACTTTGGCAGCGATAGGGTCCTTTTGAGAAGCCAATGCAGCAGGTGTCCAGTCGGTGAAGACCTTGTCAAGGGTATATTCGGCAGCTTCATCTGCTGTGAGGATGATGTTCTCCTCTGGCTTTGTAATGCTAGCCTTTGTTGATGTGAATGTCACCATCTTCTCGCTTGGGGATAAGACATTGCCATCGGCATCCTTCAAGAAATCGAGGCGGAACTTATCGGCGGCGTTGTTTCCCATGGCATCGATGGTGAAGTAAGCCACCTTCTTTCCGTCGTCATTGATTTCATCCTTTTGGTTGATGGTGGTGTTCAACCAAGTAAGGCGAGTGATATGATCCCATGAACGACCGAGTGAGAATTTTGCAGCCTTATTTTCGATAGTGCAGTCCTTGAAGATATATCCCCAATCGCTTTTGCTGTTAGGAGCGGCAATGACATCTTCGCCAGACTTGCTGTTTGCGCTTCGACTCTCGTTGACGAGAAGTACTCTGTTGAAGTAGGCATCACCACCACCACAGATATAATCTACAGTACCATGAATTTCAGAGTCCTCGAAGTAGTATTGTCCCTTGCCTTGTGGGTCGTTGCTATAGTAGGTGTCTTGGTAAGAGAGCATCTTCACTTTCTTGCAGATGGTTTGGGAACCACGGTCTTGCAAGCAGATGGCACGACCAGCATCTTTTGCATTATAATAGTCGTAGGCGTTCTGCAAGGTAAGGTCTTGGATATAGAGGTTCTTACCAGTGTTGAGGATGGTGGCTGTTACGCCGATACCCTCTATCTCTGGTTTGTTGACGATGATGGTCTTATCCATACTCTCACCAATAAGTGAGATGTTGTTGCCACTGATGGTAGTGAGGCAAGCCTCGCCGAGGTCATATGTGCCGTTAGGCAAGAAGATGTATGAGCGAGGTGCGTTGGCTGCGGAATTGAAACCGTTAACCAATTCCAGTGTAGTGGTAAAACTCTTCGCATCGCCAGCCTTCACCGTGTACCAGTTACCATTCTGGGTGTAGGCAGGCTCAGTCATATTGATGATGCTGAGGCTGTGGATGTAGTTGGAACCTGTGCCATCGAAAGAGAGAATGTACTCGCCACTTTCATCTAAGGTGTTCTCGATGACAGCGGTGGCTCCATCAGTGCTAGCCTTGGCTTTGATGCTTGCTATCTGTGTGCCGCTTGGACTGGTCAGGATGATGTTGCCTGAGCCTGAATAGTTACAGAGATTCATCTTGATGTATCCCTTGCCACCCATCAGCAACTTAATCTTGTCGGTAGCGGAGAATGTCCATCCATGAGTTGTGTTATGCCACTTGCCGCTGCCCTCTGGGTTGAATGCCTCGTGGTCATCAGCACAGAAACCTTCCTTTTGGAGGTTGTAGTCGTAGCGGGCTGTAGGGTTCGCTGTCTCGATGTCTGTTACGAGTGCGTAGAGGTTGATGTCAGACTTGATGACATCATCTACAGTATATTTCTTTTCGTCTTGTTTCAAGGAACTGCTCCAGCCACGGAACTTCTTGCCGTTTGCTACAGTTACCTGCTCTTCCATACCTTCCTTGAAGGCAGCAATCTGGGCATCCTGCTCTACGCTTTGTGTGCCGAGCTTGGTGGTGCCATCTATATTATAATAGGTGAGGGTGAAGTCAGGCTTGAAACCTACAGTCAATTCGTAGGTTACCTGGTCGCCATTGGCTTCTACTACGATAGCGACAATGGTCTTCTGTGCAGCACCCTCGCCAGTGGTGGTGTAGGTGGTACTCTTGATGGTTCCGTTGTCTGCTACGAGATTGGTGAGTGGATTGCTCTCTGAGATGAGACTTGCCTTCTTGCTGACGAGGATGGTGGCAAGTTGCTTGCCGCTAGCATCCTCTGCGAAGAGGTCGGCAGCCTGATACTTGGTGCCGTTGAGGCTGAAGCTACCGAGCATTGGGGTCTTGCTCATATCTACGTTGCCGTAGATGGCAAGGTCGGTGACGTATGCGTTCTGACTGAGAGTGAAGTTCTCCAACTTGATTTGGCAGTTGGTGCGGTTTACTTCGATAGTGAGGTCTTCACCAGTTTGTATGGCAATGCTCTTGTTGTGAAGAACTACCCAGTCTTCATCGCCATCTCCCTTGACGGAAACTTTGATAACACGGTTGCCTCCAGTGGCTGCTTGGTGAAGGGTGATCTTGGTGATGCTTGCGAGAGAAGAGGTGATTGCGCTTGGTTCTGCGGCTGAATATTCACCTGTGTATTTGGCAAGCTGCATGAAACCTGTATGTCCAGTAAACTTGGTGTCGGCAGGGGAGATGCCTACGCCATTCAATGTGAATGTGAAAGCCTCTTTGCTATAGAGGGTCTTGAGGTTGATAACATCATTGGTCGTTTTCTTTCGGTCTTTTGCTGCCCAGTTGGTGAAGTCGGTAGTGTAAAGTGCCTTCTCCTGGATGGCACTTACGTGTACTACCTTAATATTATATAGGTAGCTAGCTGCTGTGCCGATGATTTCCACGTAACCTTGTGCTACTTCGGCAGTAGTGGCTTTGTGCTCTGTGACATCAGCTGTAGCAGCAGTTCCGCCTACTGTGTAGTTGTGATAATTAGGATAGCTGGTTATAGTGACGATGTCCTTTGCTGATTTTACAGGTACTTGGATGATGGCGCCTTGGTTGAACTGGGCATCGCTGGTTCTTCCTGCCAATTTGCCTGTGGTTGCGTTGACATGAAGTGATATGCCTTCGACATTGGAAGCGACATCACCTTCTCCTTTTTGAATGTTGGTGGAATTGATGCCTTCAGGCAGATTGTGCTGAAAGTCCCAAGTTGCCGTTACATCTTGTGCTTTAGCGATGAAGCTAAAGACAAGCATCAGACAAATCATTCCGAGTTTGAGTAGATTTTGTTTCATTGTTTATAACTTTAGGTTTGTTTTTGTTGTTTATGTTTGGCAAAATTACAATAAAAACTCGAAAGTACTATACGGCAAGATATTGAAACGCACGTAATCGTTTGCGTGCGATAGAATGATGCTAGAAAGAAACTTATTATGAAAAAGTGCTCTGAATATTTGGTTGTTACAAAGTTTTTGTGTACTTTTGCCGCAGTTTAATCATTTAATACAGAATTGTTATGGCAAGACCAATTAAGGAAACTCCAATACTTTTTGGAGACGACGCTCGTCGATTCGAGGAGCGTATGATGCAGGTTCGTCGTGAAAGTCCCCAAGACCGAGCTAGACGAATGGCTGACTATGAGAGTGCAATGAGAATATTTAAAGGTTAAGGACTTATGAATAGACAAGAAATCGAATCCAAATATTCAATTCGAAAACTCCAAAATGGCGAAGACATTCACTTGTTTGATTGCGGAGACGAAGATTTGAATGATTTTATTTTGAATGAGGCGAGACTATATTGCAAGGAATTACTTGCGGTTTCGTATGTTCTAGAACGTGAAGATGTTCATTTGGTCCATGCTTATTTTAGTATGGCAAATGACAGAATCTCTTTGGCAGATTTTGAAAGTAAGACGGAGTTTAATCGATTCCGTAAAGTAAAGTTCGTAAATGAAAAACGACTGAAAAGTTATCCTGCAGTCAAGCTATGTCGTTTGGCAGTGGATAAGACTCTGAAAGGGCAATCTATAGGAACTTACCTATTGAACTTCATTAAGAGTTTCTTTGTTGTGAATAATAAAACGGGATGTCGCTTTTTGACGGTGGATGCTTATGCTCCAGCTATTCCGTTCTATGAGAAGAATGGTTTTGTTCTATTGAATGATGATGATATAGATGCTCCTACCCGTTTGCTTTATTTCGATTTGAAGGATATTGCTGCTGGACTTGATCAGAATTGAGTTAAACCAAAGTCGCACGTAATCGTTTGCGTGCGATTTTGGTATTTTAGGGTAGCGAAGTAGGGAAGAAAGTGTTACCTTTGCAAGCAGATAAACCGAACTTAAAATAACAATAACTTAAAACAAACGATTATGAAGAAATTCTTTACTCTAATTGCAGCTGTCGCTATGGCAGCTAGTGTTAACGCTCAGACAACTTATTCCTTTGCAGAAACTACAAAGGATAGCTATACTTTGGAAGAAGGTTGGTATCAATGGAATGAAACAACAGCAGCTCAGTTGGACTATTTGATTGGTAGCAAAAATGAGTATCATGGTGTTACGTTAAAGGATTCCCCGGTGTCTTTGTCATTTAAGAATACTAATGCAAAGACTAAGGTGTTCACAATTTCTGATAAATATTTCTGTGCGCAATCAAGTAAGGTTCGCATAGAAGTTTCTGGTTTGGCAGTAGGTCAGGAAGTTACTTTCTCTGTTGCATCAAAAGGTTCTAAAGCTGCAGTTTTCGCAATTGTGTCTGGCTGCGAAGCTGTTGGGAATATTCCAACTTTTGCAGCAAAAAATGGTGATGATTTGGCTTTCCAGGATGTCAAAGTTAAAGCTACTGCTGATGTCGCAATTATTCAAGAGAAAGCTGGTGGTTTTGGTATTCAGAGTGTAACCATCTCTGGTGGCACTCCAACTGGAATCTCTAACGTTGAGGCTTCTGCTTCAGCCAAGTCTTCTATACTTTATAACCTCGCTGGTCAGCAGGTATCTGAGTCTTACAAGGGTATTGTTGTTAAGAACGGCAAGAAGTACTTGAACAAGTAAGCATTGGACATATCATTCAATATATATGGGCTTCTTTCACTTGCCTTAGGGTAGTGAGGGAAGCCCATTTTTTTGTGCTAATCTATAACGGAAGGAACGCAGATGCATGGCATTATCCTGCAATTCCAAAATGGAAAATTATTTAACATGGGAGAGGTAGGCGTATAATGCGTCTCGCAGAGCCGAAATCTCCCCTCTAGTACCACTTTGATTTTTCCCTAGTTAGGTATAAATTTTTCCCTAGTTAGGTATGAATTTTTTCCTAGGCAGGGAGCGCTGAAAGTGTAGGCACAAAAAATCCCCACGTTCTGTTGAACGCGGGGATTTTTATTTACAATTCAATGTTGTTTCTTACTTCTGTACAAACTTCTTGCCAGCCTTAATAACTACGCCCTTGTAAGACTCTGAAACCTTCTGACCTGCGAGGTTGTAAACTGGTGCATTTGCATCTGCATCGTCAATGGTGATGCCATTGATGTTGGAGGTTACAGGAGTTACAGTAGGAGCCAATTCCATTTGGCTGTTGAATGGGATAATGATACCCGTGTAATCACACTCATTCTCTGTATCTACACTATAGCTAAGTTTGAACTTGTCGAAGATTTGGATGGTCTTGTTTGCGTCTGTGTAGAAATCGTTTCCTACTTTGACAGCTTTTACGTTTGTAATCTTGACAAGCTTGCAAGCATTCTCTGCCAACGCAGCGTCTTCTACAGACATTTCAACAGGAGTAACAATTCCATCAGTAGCGGTAAGCTTGTTTTCTGTGATGTTGATCAACTGAGGAATTCTGTTGAAAACATCATACGTAGCAGTGATAGTTCCATTGAGTACTTGACCTGCGGTGTATTTCAAATCACTTTTGAAAATATCGATACCGCCTGTAGCGTCAACGATATACATGTCATAAGTACCAACATATTGTACTTGTGCGTTGGTCAATGTCAAGATGGCTTCTTTACCTACACCGAGAGCCTTAAATGCGGCGATGTTGTCAACAGTTTGGATAGGCTCAACTTCAGGTTCGTCTCCAACTTTATAGTATTCAATCTTAGAAATCTGTACGATTCCATTCGAACTTTTTTTGCAATTTACAGTTAGAGTACACTTAACTTTGTTATCTGGTAAGTCTGTATTTTTAAAGATAATCTCACCAGCTTTTGGAGTGACATCAACGGTTTGGCTAGTTGTTAATGCATCTTCATCATTTGTCTCAAAAGTGACTGAAATGCTATTGACATTAGCAGCAGTTACTTTGTCGAATGTAACTACTACACAACCGATTTCTTTGTCGAATATAGGGGATTCGATAGTGGCTATAGAAGCAAGTTTTTTGCTGCCACATTTAATATAAGTCCAACCTTTCCATTGGTAGTTGTTAAAGTTGGTTATAGTCCATGTGTCTGTACCAACTTTAGCTTCCCATGAAGAAGTGTAATCATTGACACTGTTGTTGGCTTTATTGTCATCTGGGAAGGTGAGCACCTTGTATGGTTTTGCGGCCATGAGTGATAGGTTGGCAATCAGCACCAAAGCCAATGAAAGTGAATAGCGTAAAAATTTGTTCATAAACTTTTGTTTTAAATGTTAACTAATAGGTGAATTAACTCTGCGTCAGTATTCCTAACACATCGCAAAGATAGTAAAAATATGTATTGGTTGTTACACTTCGTGTGTTAAAATTCAATGAATATGCAAAAAAGAGGCGAAAAAGAACGCTTTTATGTTCTTTTCCGCCTCCAATTATACTCCTAGTCGCATCAGCTTATACTCCTAGTCGCATCAGCTTATACTCCTAGTCGCATCGGCTTACACTCCTAGTCGCATCGGCTTACGCTCCTAGTCGCATCGGCTTACGCCTTGCACGGCATCGCTTTCTGCTCTGCACGGCGTAAGCGTTCGCTCTGCACGACAGCAGTCTATGCACTGCACGGCGTTGGGTTACGCTGTGCACAGCGTAAATGAGTACTCTACTTCATTTGCTCCATTTCCAAGCTAGCCCAGATGAAAGGACCGACACCCTTGGCGTCATTGTCACGGATAGGCTCGCTGATGTAATACTCGAAACTGCCGTCACGCTTGAAGTTTGGCTTCGTTACGTATGGACCGGGACCAGGACCCAAGCCACTCACACTGCAACACTTGGTGAGACTGATGGTCTTGTCTGGGTTCACCTGGATGAAATTCTTCAAGATGCCCTTGTATGCCTTGATGCCCGCATCCTGGTATTCCTTGGCGAGGTATCCCTTGCGGTAACCCTTCAAGAGAACGTAGGCAAACATGCTGGAGGCAGTGCTCTCCAAGTAGTTGCGAGGATCCTTCACGTCCATCACGTCATACCATACGCCTGTCTTCTTGTCCTGGTACTTCACCACGCTAGCCATCGCCTTGTTGAGCAAGTCGATGACCTCGCCACGGCGAGCATAGTCCTCTGGCATGGCATCGAGACACTCGGTCATCGCCATCACATACCATCCCAAGGCTCTCGCCCAGGTGTGCTGGCTCTTTCCGTTCTCCTTGTCTGCCCAGAACTGCTGGTGAGTCTCGTCCCAAGCATGTTTCCAGAGCTGGGTCTTCTCGTCGTAAGTGCGCTTGTCAGTCTTGATCATCTGATCTACCGCATCGTCCAAGTACTTCTTAGCCTTCTTAGGCTTCATCGTCTGTACGGCATACTGGCAGTAGAAAGGCAAGCCCATGAAGATACCATCGAGCCAAACTTGGTTGGCGTAGATAGCCTTGTGCCAATATACGCCTTCCTTGGTGCGAGGCTGGTTCTGCAACTGCTTGAAGAGGGTCTTCAAGGCAAGTTCTGTGCTCTTGCTAGGGAAGAGGTTGTGCATGCGGAGGATGAACTTCGCCGTGCGCACATTGTCGAGGTTGAAATCCTCATATTTATAACCTGTGATGTTGCCCTTCTCGTCAATCATCTTGGCAGGATATTCCTTCAGATAGTCGATGATTCTCTCATTGTTGGCTTCAGCGTCGCCACCCTTGAAGGTGCTCTTGCCATTCTGGTAGGCGAGGTAAGTGTCGAGCATACCTTCCATCTCGATGCCCATCACATAACTCCAACGGGGTTTGTTAGGAGAGAAATCGAGGTTGTATGGATGAGCCACACGCTGCATTTCACTGTGGGTGAGCCACTCGCTATAGGCTTGATAAGGCTGGTCTGCCTTGTTGAGCACCAACGAACCATTGACGGTGAGGTTGTCAAACTTCACGTTGCGAGTCTTGCCCGTAATCTTGACAGGCTCCTTCTGAACGCCATCAAACTGGCAGTTCTTCACGGTGATGTCGCTCACGTTCTCCACCTGGTCACGACCGATGATGAGGGCACCGTAGTCGCTCTTCTTGCAAGTCACGTTCTCCATATAAACCTGGCTCACACTAGGTTCGAAACCACGGTAGCATATCTCCTTAGGCTCGTAGTCGAGGTTGATTTTCAAGACAGCCTCCTTGCATTGTCCCACGGTGACGTTGCGCATGTTGATGTTCTTGATGACACCGCCACGGCAGTTGTTGGTCTTGATGCGGAGGATGCGTTCGAGGTTAGGAGAGTCCATCACGCAGTCTTCAGCAAAGACATTCTCGCAACCACCGGAGATTTCACTTCCGATGACCACGCCGCCATGACCGTCCTCCATCTTGCAATGGCGGATGATGATGTTGCGGGAAGGTTGGTTCCAGAGACGACCATCATTGTTGCGACCGCTCTTGATGGCGATGCAGTCGTCACCGGTATGGAACACACAGTTTTGGATGAGTACGTTCTCACAAGCCTCAGGGTCGCAACCATCGCCGTTAGGACCTTCGTTCCAGACGGTAACGCCATCCACAGTGATGTTCTTGGAAAGGAGAGGGTGGATAACCCAGAAAGGTGACTTCAGCAAGGTGACATCCTGGATGAGGATGCGCTCGGAGCGTACGAAGTTGATGAGCTGAGGGCGCAAACCTTGTCCCTTGCCAAACTTGCGCTCATCGAAAGCCACGCCGTCTTCGGCTTGCTTCAAGAGCAGGGCACGTGAACCTAGACGCTGGCACTCCTTGGTCACGCCATCGACGTAGCCATATTTCGGATTGCCGTTCATCGGCCACCAAGTCTCGTTGCTACCGCCACCGTCGATAGTACCCTTACCGGTGATGGCAACGTCGGTTACCTTGTAACCATAGACGCATGGGGAATAGTTCCAGCAGGCGATGCCTTCCCAGGAAGTACGCACGAGAGGGTAGAGGTTGGTATCGTAGACAAATTGCAGGATAGCGCCTTCCTCCAAGACGAGGTTGACATGGCTCTTCATCTCGATGGCACCGGTTTTCCAAGTACCTTTCGGAACGATGACCTTGCCACCGCCTTTCTTGGAAACCAAGGAGATGAGACGGTTGATAGCCTTCTGGTTTTGGGCGGCAGAGGCATTCTGCTTGGCACCAAAAGAGGAAATGACAAACTGCCGTTTATGGAGCTGAGGCAGTTGGATGCTTTGTTCGATTTGCTTGTACTCCTGGTCGTTCCATCCCGACGCAAAAGCAATGGCTGGTAGGAGCACCAAGGCAAGCAGTAAAGTTTTTAAGTGTTTCATATTGTTTGTTTTGTTAAGTTTAGAGTCTTATATAATTTCTGCAAAGATAAGGCTTTTTCCTGGATTAAGTATCGCACATAATGTTAAAAAAGCAATTTTGAGTTAAAAAAGTTTGGAGATATGGAAAAAACGGCGTATATTTGCGCCATAATATTTTGAAGGCATTACTCCAAAATATTGATTTTCTGGTTGGCTACGTCCTGTAGCCAACCTTTTTTTATGTTAAATATTTGGTGGTTTGTAGGAAAAACACTACCTTTGCAAGGCAAAATTGCAAATAATTAACATCATTCACACAATAAAAACAAGAAGATAGCCTATTGATTAGACATTTACTTAATTAAAACAAGGGATTAAGAAAATGAGAAATCTACAAGATTTGACCGACGAGGAGTTGGCGATGTTGTATGTCGAGGGCAGTAACCCAGCCTTCGATGAGTTGTTGTCACGCAATGAGGTGAAGCTTTTCTCATACATCATGTTTATGGTGCATGACCAAGAGTTAGCCAACGACATCTTCCAAGAGACGTTTGTCAAGGTCATCAGCAAGCTCCAGAAGCACGAATATGTAGCAAACGGCAAGTTCGCCGCTTGGTGTATGCGTATTGCCCATAATGTGATGATGGATATGTATCGTGAGCAGAGAGGTCGCCACGTGGTGGATACCAATGAGACCAACGACTTGTCCAACATCGGTTGTGCCAGCGTGCTGGATAGCAATGCCGAGGATGCCATCATCAACCAACAGGTGCTTGCCGATGTCAAGAAGTTGATGAACAATCTCCCTGCCGTTCAGCGCGAGGTGGTGTATATGCGTTTCTACCAGCAGCTCTCTTTCAAGGAGATTGCCGAGATGACAGGTGTGAGCATCAATACCAGCTTGGGCAGAATGAGATATGCGCTCCTCAACCTCCGTCGTATGGCGAGAGAGCACAACCTCTATCTTCAGTTAGACTAGGCTAGTCGGCACTTTTGGCGCGACTAGTCTTCCAATTGCTTGATTTCCTTCATCGCATGGATGGTGGAAATCGGGTCGGTGCTCTTGAATACATAGCTACCGCTCACCAATACGTTGACTCCGGCTTTCACCAGTCGAGGGGCTGTCTCTGCCTGCACACCTCCATCTACCTCGATGAGGGCATGGGAATGAGACTCCTTGATGAGTTGGCGTAGGCGACCTACCTTCTTGATGGTGTTCTCGATAAACTTTTGTCCACCGAAACCTGGGTTGACGCTCATCAGCAATACCATGTCGAGGTCGCCGATGATGTCTTCCAATACACTGACCGGTGTGGATGGATTCAAGGTGACGCCAGCCTTCATGCCAGCGGCGTGAATCTGCTGGATGGTGCGATGCAGATGCACGCAAGCCTCATAGTGCACGTTCATCATCATGGCGCCAATCTTGGCGGTTTGCTCGATGTATCGCTCAGGGCGTTCTATCATGAAGTGAACGTCGAGGGGCTTGGTGCAAACCTTGCTGACGGCTTCCAATACTGGGAATCCAAAGGAAATGTTGGGTACGAAGACACCATCCATGACATCCATGTGAAGCCAATCAGCCTCACTCTTGTTGATCATGTCGATGTCGCTCTTCAGGTCAATGAAGTTGGCTGAGAGCAAAGAAGGAGATATAAGGGTTTTCATTTCTTCTTAGATGTTTAGTTCAAGCACAACACTTCATATTTCCCATTCATCTTGAAGGCACGATAGGTATAAGCTATCTGCTTGATGATTTGGATGGTCCTCTTGGAAGGCCTCAATTCTTCAGGAGTAAATATATACTTCATAGGCGTTGTTGCTATTAAAGAGTTGTTATTGTTTTGTATTCTTTTATTGTAATAACGATTGCTTTTTCGCTTTATTACATCGAAGTGTCCTTTTTGGCGTTTTTTTCTTCGGAGTCTTCTCCCTTATATATAATAATCCCTTATATATAATATAAGGTGTAAGCATAGTTGGGATAGTGAAAACGGTAGCTTTAATTACTAAATTCTATTAAATTCGTAATTTTTCCGCCAAAAAGTTGGTGGTTTGAAAGAAAAAGTGTATTTTTGCAATCGAATAATTAAAACAACAAGAATATGATGACATTCGTATCTTCAACAGCATGGTGGTGGCGTATCTCAAGATCTAAAAAGTCGTGAGTCGATAAGCCGTGTGTGGATATGAAAGTCCATAAGAATACAAGAAGGCCTGCCGTAACTTACGACAGGTCTTTTTTCTTTATCTGACCTGTTGCGGAAGGCATCTTCAAGAAGAATATAAAAAATAAAAATAGGAGACTTGAATTATGGAAATGAAGGACATCTTGAACAGAATGTTGAACCACGAGGAACTTTCTCGTGAGGAAACCAAGAACATCATCGTGGGTATCACCAAGAGTGAGTTCCCTGAGGAACAAATCACAGCCTTGCTCACCGGATTGCAGATGCGTGGTGTGACGGTGGATGAATTGCTCGGTTTCCGTGATGGTATCTTGGCGACAGGCGTTCCTGCCATCCTCGACTGTGACCGCTACATCGACGTGGTCGGTACGGGTGGCGACCGCAAGAATACTTTCAATATCTCTACCACCTCTTGTTTCGTCATCGCTGGTGCTGGCTACAAGGTGGCTAAGCATGGCAACTATGCTGCGACTTCCGTGAGCGGTGCTTCCAATGTCATCAAGAATCACGGCGTGCAGTTCACTGACGACATGGACAAGCTCAACCGCTCCATCAATGAGTGTGGCATCGTCTATCTCCATGCCCAACTCTTCGCCAAGGCGATGAAGTTTGTCGGTCCTATCCGCAAGGCATTGCAGTTCCCTACGGTCTTCAATCTTCTCGGTCCTTTGGTCAACCCTAGTCAACCTAAGTGCCAGTTGCTCGGTGTCGCCAACCTCGACCAGATGCGGCTCTACAACCAGGTTTATCAGAAGATAGGCATCGACTATGGTATCGTGAACAGTATCGATGGCTATGACGAAATCTCACTCACCAGCGACTTCAAGGTGACCACCAACAACTATGAGCGCATCTTCAAGCCGCAAGACTTGGGCTTCGACATCGCCAAGCCTGAGGAGGTGAGAGGCGGTGCTACCGAGGAAGAGGCAAAGGACATCTTCGATGCCGTGTTGGAGAATCGTGCGTTACCAGCCCAGAAGAACATCGTCCTCGCTAATGCCGCCTTCGGCATCCAAGTGATGGAGCAGGGACAGAAGAGCATCGAGGAGTGTGTGGAGATAGCACGAGAGAGCATCGACAGTGGCAAGGCACTCGCCACCTTCAAGAAATTCGTCGAACTCAATAGTTAAAGTGAAGAGTGATGGATATACTAGAAGAGATTGTCGCTCATAAGCGAATAGAGATAGACCAGCGCAAGCGCTTCATTTCGCCTCGCCAGATGATTACGCTGACGGAGCAGAAGATGAAGGACGATGATGGCAAGACACCGGGCGGTAGCATGAGGGAGACCTTGATGGCTTCTTCTACCGGCATCATCTCTGAGTTCAAGCGCAAGTCGCCTTCCAAGGGATGGATCAAGGAGGAGGGCAAGGCAAGCATCATCCCTCTGAGTTATCAGGAGAATGGAGCTTCTGCACTGAGCATCCTCACCGACATCGACTACTTCGGCGGTTATGATGAGTTCATCCAAGAGGCCCGACACGTGGGTGTCTCTATACCTATATTATATAAGAACTTCGTCATTGAGGAATACCAACTCTTGCAGGCTCGCTATTGTGGAGCTTCCGCAGTCTTGCTGATAGCTGCCTGTCTGACGAAAGAAGTGTGCAAGCGATTGCTCGAAATGGCTCATCAACTGGGGTTGGAGGTTCTCTTGGAGATGCACAACGACCGGGACTTTGAGTACGCCGAACTGGAGCCAGACATGTATGGCATCAACAATCGCAACCTCGGAACCTTCGTCACGGATGTAGAGAACAGTTTCCGATTGGCAGAGCAACTTCCCAAGGATGTCTGCCGAGTCAGTGAGAGTGGCATCTCGAATCCGGAGGTGGTGAAGCGCTTGCGAGAAGAAGCTGGCTTCCGAGGCTTCCTGATGGGAGAACAATTCATGAAGCAAGAGAACCCAGGAGCGGCATTGAAGGATTTCATCGCTGCATTGCAGTAATTCTTAACTATAAATTCTTAAAGATAAATAGAATGATTGTCAAGGTTTGTGGTATGCGTGATGCCGATAACATTCGCGCGGTGAGTCAACTGGGGGTTGACATGATAGGCTTCATCTTCTATCCCAAGTCACCCCGATATGTTCAGATGTTGAGCAGTCAGGCGGGTATCATTCCCGACTATTCTGAGGAGAGGTTCAAAAGTCTTAAGCCTCAAATGGGAGAAGGAATATCTGGAGAAAAGCAACCAGCAAGAGTAGGAGTCTTCGTAGATGATATGCCTCAGAACATCGTGACGAGGGTGTATAACTACAATCTTGACTACATCCAGTTGCATGGCAATGAGACAAGGGAGACGATAGAAAACCTCCGTGCCACGCTCGACCCCGATATCAAGCCGGGCATCAAGATCATCAAGGCGATCAGTGTGAGCACAGCCGAGGACATTCAGAAATATAAGGAGTATGTAGGCGCTGTTGACCTCTTCCTTTTCGACACCAAGTGTAAGACAGTCGGTGGAAGTGGTGAGCAGTTTGATTGGCAAGTCTTGGAGCAATATGATGGCGAAACACCCTTCCTCCTAAGTGGTGGCATCGGTCCCGATGACACCGAGCGAGTCAAGTCCTTCCATCATCCCCAGTGCATCGGCATCGACCTCAACTCGAAGTTCGAGATAGAACCCGCCTTGAAGGACGTGGAGAAACTCAAGGATTTTCTAGAAAAGCTAAGAGAATGAAATCAAGCTCTCATCAAGGCGGTGTAACACCGCACAAAAATCGCAATTCTATTGCGTAAGAAAAACTGGCGAGACCTTTGATGGTCCGCCAACCTTAGAGCGAAGCGGTTAAGAGCGACGAGTAGGAGCGGTTACATCCTTCCCCCTTTTTGGAAAGGGGAAGGCTTGGTTAGGGATTAAGGACCCCCTCTTCGTAAGAGGGGGACAGGGAAGTCGAAAATAAGAATAAAAAACAAAAGAAACAATGAATAAGATAAACAAACTTTTTTCAGAAAACAAAGAGAGAAAGTTACTGTCTCTCTACTTCTGTGCAGGTTGCCCAACCCTCGACGGCACCGGCACTGTCATCAAGGCGATGGAACGCCACGGCATCGACATGATAGAAGTCGGCATCCCATTCAGCGACCCATTGGCAGATGGACCAGTCATCCAGAGCGCAGGCACAAAAGCCTTGAAGAACGGCATGACCGTGAAGACCCTCTTCGGTCAGTTGAAAGCCATCAAGGACGAGGTGAACATCCCATTGGTACTGATGGGTTATCTCAACCCTATCATGCATTATGGCATCGAGGCATTCTTCCAAAGTTGTGTGGAGAGTGGCGTGAGCGGAACTATCATCCCAGACCTTCCATTCGATGACTACTTGAAGGTGGTGAAGCCTATCGCCGACAAGTATGACATCCGTGTCATCATGATGATTACCCCAGAGACCAGCGAGGAGCGCATCCGCTTCATCGACGAGCATACCGATGGCTTCATCTATATGGTTAGCTCAGCCAGCATCACAGGAGCACAGAGCAATTTCGGTGATGCCAAGTTGGCTTACTTCAACCATATCAATGGCATGAACCTCCGCAATCCTCGCATGATAGGTTTTGGAATCAGCAACAAGCAGACCTTGACCAGTGCGCAAGACAATGCCGCAGGTGCCATTATCGGAAGTAAGTTTGTGACACTGCTCAATGAGACTGGCGACCCAGATAAGGCACTGGATGAACTTTTTGAGGCACTCAAAAAGTAAATGATAAATAATAAGTAATAAATGATAAATGCCCTACGGATATGGCGTAAGCCCATTTATTATTTATACATTATAATTTAATATTTAGCATATTATGTATCAAGTTGACGATAAAGGATTTTTCGGAAAATTCGGAGGAGCTTATGTTCCTGAGATATTATATAAGTGTGTGACAGAACTCCAGCAGGCTTACAAGCCTATCATCGAGAGCGAGGAGTTCAAGAAAGAGTATCATGCTCTCTTGAAAGACTATGTGGGTCGCCCTTCACCTCTCTATTATGCCAAGCGCATGAGCGAGAAGTACGGATGCCAGTTGTATCTGAAGCGTGAGGACTTGAACCATACCGGTGCGCACAAGATCAATAATACCATCGGTCAGATTCTGATGGCGAAGAAGATGGGCAAGACTCGCATCATCGCTGAGACGGGCGCCGGTCAGCATGGTGTGGCAACTGCTACGGTCTGTGCCTTGATGGACATGGAGTGTGAGATTTTCATGGGTGCTACCGATGTGGAGCGTCAGCATACCAATGTGGAGCGCATGAAGATGTTGGGAGCTAAGGTGCATCCAGTTCGTACGGGTAACATGACTTTGAGCGATGCTTGTTCCGAGGCTATCCGCGACTGGTGCTGCCATCCACAAGATACTTTTTATATTGTAGGTAGCACGATGGGACCTCATCCTTATCCTGACATCGTGGCAAAGATGCAGAGTGTTATCTCCGAGGAAATCAAATGGCAATTGCAGGAGAAGATAGGTCGTGATTATCCAGATTATCTCGTCGCTTGTGTGGGTGGTGGAAGTAATGCCGCTGGTACCATCTACCATTATATTGATGATGAGCGGGTGCAGATTTACCTCGCCGAGGCTGCTGGTCATGGCATCGACACTGACTATACCGCTGCTACCATGCACTGCGGTACCGAGGGTATCATCCACGGAGCACGCACCCTCGTGATGCAGACCGATGATGGTCAGATCAAGGAAGCCTTCACCATCAGTGCCGGTCTCGACTATCCTGGTATCGGTCCGATGCACGCCGACTTGGCAACCCGTGGTCGCAGCCATGTACTTGCCATCAAGGACGATGAGGCAATCTATGCCGGATATGAGTTGACACGTATGGAGGGTATCATCCCTGCCATCGAGAGTGCCCATGCCGTGGCAGCCTTGAAGAAGATGAAGTTCAAGAAGGACGATGTCGTGGTCTTGACCGTCAGTGGTCGTGGTGATAAGGACGTGGAAACTTATCTCAGCAACAAGGCGATGGCTAAGGAGTTTGGTAACTTCTAATGTATAATTTATAATGAATAATTTATAATTATGGCACAATATAATTATAAGACTGTAACTCGCAAGATTCTCGCCGACCTCTATACGCCGGTGGGAGTCTATATGCGACTGCGAGATATTTATCCCCAGTCGGCTTTGATGGAGAGTAGCGACTATCATGGTTCCGACAACTCTCGTTCTTTCATCGGTGTGCATCCGATTGCCAGCATTGCCGTAGGTCATGGCATCGTGACTGCCACTTATCCTGATGGCAAGGTGGAGAAGCAGGAACTGCCTGCCTTCGGTGAGGGCAAGGGCGAGGAGTGCAAGCTCGCCATCTCGAAAGCCATCAACGACTTCATTCAGTCGTTCCATGTAGAGGGGGAAGGCAAGGACTTCTGTGGTCTCTATGGTTTCACCACCTTCAATGCGGTGAGATATTTTGAAAACATCCCTGTCAAGGATACCACAATGGAGAAGAACGATGCCCCTGACATCTATTATATCATGTATAAGGACATCATCGTCTTCGACCATTTCAATAATACGATGGAGCTGATTGTCCTTAATGAGGCAAATGAAGAGGAAAAGTCAGAAGAGGCAAAGCAAGAGAATTCCTCACTCTCCACTCTTCACTCTTCACTCGAGATCGACGCCTTACTGAAGGCTGTCAACAAGGCGAATGTGAAGCCATACGACTTCCACCCTGTAGGCGAAACCACCTCTACCTTGACCGATGAGGAACACAAGGCGAACATTCGTCGCTGCATCCAGCACTGCTTGCGTGGCGATGTCTTCCAGATTGTGGTGAGCCGCCGCTTCGTACAGAAGTATGAGGGCGATGACTTCAAACTCTATCGTGCTTTGAGAAGCATCAACCCAAGTCCTTATCTCTTCTATTTCGACTTCGGAGGTTTCCGTATCTTCGGTTCTTCTCCTGAGACCCACAACCGCATCGTGGGCAACAAGGCGTTTATCGACCCTATCGCTGGAACTACCAAACGTACTGGCGATATGGAACAAGACCGCAAGGCGGCTGAGTTCTTGCGCAACGACCCAAAGGAGAATGCCGAGCACGTGATGTTGGTGGATTTGGCTCGTAACGACTTGAGCCGCAACTGCCATGGTGTGAAGGTGGATTTCTATAAGGACATGCAGTTCTATAGCCATGTCATCCACTTGGTGAGCCGTGTTAGTGGTACGCTCGATGAGGGTGCCGACCATATCAAGGAGTTTATCGATACCTTCCCAGCTGGTACTTTGAGTGGTGCGCCTAAGGTGCGTGCCATGCAGATTATCTCAGAGTTGGAGCCACACAACCGTGGTGCATACGGTGGTTGCATCGGTTTCATCGGTCTCAATGGCGACCTCAACCAGGCGATTGTCATCCGTACCTTTATCAGTCGTAATGGAGAACTCTGGTTCCAGGCTGGTAGTGGCGTGGTGGCAAAGAGCAACGACCAGTATGAGTTGGAGGAGTGTAATAACAAGTTGGGTGCCTTGACCAAGGCGATTCATATAGCAGAAAAGTTGTAAGATGAAAGTAGTAATCATAGATAATTACGATTCCTTTACCTATAATTTAGCTCACTTGGTGAAGGAACTCGGTGTCGAGGTGACGGTATATCGCAATGACCAGTTTCAGTTGCGTGAGCTAGACCGATTCGACAAGATTATATTGAGTCCGGGTCCTGGCATCCCATCGGAGGCAGGACTCTTGATGGATGTCATCAAGACATACGCTGGCAGAAAACCAATGCTAGGCGTTTGCTTGGGGCATCAAGCGATAGGAGAGGCGTTCGGTGCCAAGTTGACCAACCTCTCTGAGGTGTATCATGGAGTGGCTACTCCTTGTACGCAGTTTGGCAATGACCCGATATTCGCCGGTATGCCTAAGCGTATTGAGATAGGTCGTTATCATTCTTGGGTGGTTGATAGGGCTGGTTTCCCAGAGTGCTTGGATGTGACGGCAGTGAGCGATGATGGTTGCATCATGGGCTTGCGCCACAAGCATTATGACATCCATGGCATCCAGTTCCATCCTGAGAGTGTCTTGACTCCAGAGGGCAAGACGATTGTCAAAAACTGGCTGTTTGGGGAGAATGCTCCACAAGGTCAACCTGCTAACTATCATGTTTAGATGATTAGCTAACTATCATAGTTATAATAGCTAAGTATCATAGTTAGGATTGCTGAGTATGATACTTATGATAGCTAAGTATGATACCTATTATAGGTTAGTATCATAAACATAAAAAACGGAAGTCAAGCGATTTGCTCGACTTCCGTTTTTGTATGTTGGTATCTGTTTCTGATTACTTGATAATCTTCTTAGTAGTACCATCGCTCATCTTTACGATGTTGATACCCTTGGTGAGGTTGTTCTGGCGAACGCCATTTACATCGTAGATAGTTTCTGCCTTAGCTTTGCCTGTTGTTGGCTTGATAGTCTCAATACCGGTTGGAGTGTTCAAGAAGTTCTTGATCTCTTCAAGGATGCCGGTGAGTTTTACCTTGTCTCCATCTTCTCCAGCATAGGTGGAGAAAGAGTGACCAACGTTAGAAACTGTAGTCAAAACTTCCTTGATCTTGGCGAGCAAGCTTTCTTCCTTTTCTACCTTCTCATTTGTTAGGTAGCTATCTACCTCATTGAATGAGTTTTTGTATTCCACATAAGCATCCTTCTGTTTTTGAGAGATGAAAAGCCAGTCGTTGTAAGTACTTTGTTTTTTTGCGGGAGAGTATATGTTACCATCAATGTTAAAGTAACGTGTATTTATTCCTTCCTTGTTTGCTAAACGATAAGCAAAGCCTTTGTTTGTGCTTGTGCCGTTTTCTAAGCTGAATGATGTGGCATCATCGTTTGAGATACTTGCAGTCCATGTAACACCCAAGCTCCAAACAGAATGCAAATGCAAAACATTTCCAGTCTCTTTGTTTGTGAAGGTATTTCCGCTACCAATAGTCCAAAGATTTGCATTTTTGATGTCTGTCTCAGATGGAGTGTTGTTTGTAGCAAAAATTTGAGCACCTACATTGTAGAGGTAAGCCTCTTTTAATTTGCTAACATCCTCGCCCATCCACCAGTCGTTAGCGTCAGCTGGAGTGTAGGTTGCTGATTGTTCCTGAGCGTTAACTGTTGTTGTGCCGACTGCCATGAAAGCAGCGAGCATCAAACCTTTAGCAATATTTGCCATCATTTTCATTGTCTTCATTTTTACTTTTACTTAAAAGTTATTGAATATAGTTGATATGTTACTTATTCGTAAATATCGTAGTATATGTATTATTGTTTAATGTATTTCCTTACTTTAGTTCTTGATGATTTTCTTCACAGAGCCATCACTCATCTTGATGATGTTCAAGCCTTTCACCATTTGTGTGAGTTGTCTGCTTGATGCATCATAGATGCCACTACTCTTGTTTGCTGATGTTTTTTTATCCAAGAGAGATGAGGTGTTGGCATTCTCAATGCCAGTAGTGGTGAACTTGCTCATTACCTCCATCGTGACGATAACTGGACGGTGGTCGCTGACTGTAAACTCAGAATCAACATTGAAGTTAAGTGCCTTGATGTGACAGTCTCCATCCGTAGGATTGAGGTAGAGTACCTTATCGACGATCTCGCCTTCTTTGTAACCAAGTTGATCTACCATGAGCGCATCGCTTCCGAGGGTAGGGTAGATGCCATTCTTGCAGTGCTCTATCCAAGCATCCTTCACTTCATATTTCCCTGCTTGGTTGATAGGATCGATGAAAAGTCCTCTGAGGTCATCACGGGTGTAACGACAGTTGGTGTCGCCCATCACGATGATAGGTCGCCCATTGGTATTAGTAACGATGGCATTATAGAGTTGTTTCCATTGGTCGGCACGTGCTTCATTATCTTTGTCATCCGTATCTGCATCCATGTGCATGATGTAGAAGTCTATCTCAATGTCATCACCGAGGTTGGCAAGATAATGGCGATAGCCTTTTCTGATCATTTCATCGTTACCATGGTTTGCCCATCCGTTGCACTTGTTCCACTTTACCCATGACTCATCAGAAAAAGAGTAGGGAGTTTTGCTGAGGAAGTTCAAACCGTCGGTATCGAATTGCATATTCAGTTTGAATTGATTCAAATTGATGCCGCCACGATAGGTGCCTATCTGATACTTACCATCGGTGATTTCATTAGCCAAGTCATTGTGGTAGTTGAAGTCCTCACTCAATCCCCAAAAGTCTATGTCACTTTGGTTGATGTATTGTCCGATAGCTTTGGCACTATCAGCTCCTTTTCCATCAGGGTTGACATTGATGAGACCAAACTTCTTAGGCAATCCATCCACATTGAAGGGACAAACCTTGAAGGTCTTGGATATATAACGACCAGCCTCAGGCTGTGTGCCTTGGGCTGAGATGGTGATGCTGAAGGCAAGGCAAGCTATGGATGATAGCAGGATGCGCTTCGCCATCGACAACAAGTTCTTGATGGTTGTCATCTTAATACACTTTTTATCTTAAACTAAATCTAATATAACTCGATAGATACACATCTTTTATAAAGTCGGGTGCAAAATTACGAAAAAAACTAGAAAGGCGCAAATAGTTTCGACAAAAAGTGCAGTTTTGATACGAAAAAGGCTCTCGATGGGAAATCGAGAGCCTTAAATGTGTAAGATATAAATCATTATATGAGTACTCATATAGCAATTTTAAATGAAATGTTTCCTCCAGAAATTACAAGTCCCAACCTACGGCACTAGCACCGAGAACGGCTGCGGAACTTCCGTCGAGGGTAGAAACCAAGAACTTAGCCTTGCCCTTGAATATCTTGAGCACGCTCTTGTCGTAAGCCTCCTTGACAGGTTTCATCAAGAGATCGCCAGCCTTGGTCAGACCACCGAAGAAGACGAATGCTTCTGGAGAAGAGAATGCTGCGAAGTCGGCGCAAGCCTCACCGAGCATCTTGCCAGTGAAGTCATATACACGCTTAGCCAAGGCGTCGCCCTTGCCAGCTGCCACACTTACATCGTAAGAAGTGATGTCCTCAGGCTTCATGTCACGGAGGAGAGATGGCTCCTCGCTCTTCTCCAAGAATTCGCGAGCTGTGCGAGCTACACCTGTAGCAGAGCAGTATGCCTCCAAACACCCCTTGCGACCGCAACCGCATGGACGACCTTCCTCGCCACGTACCATGATGACGTGACCCAACTCGCCTGCGAAACCATCGCAACCATAAACCATCTGACCATTGATGACGATACCAGAACCTACGCCAGTACCCAAGGTCACGTCGATGAAGTTTTTCATACCACGAGCCACGCCGTAGGTCATCTCACCGAGGGCAGCAGCGTTGGCATCATTGGTCAAAGCTACAGGCAGACCACCCAAAGCATCAGAGAACATCTTTGCCAATGGCACTACGCCATCATGAGCCCAAGCCAAGTTAGGAGCAAACTCAATCGTTCCGTTATAGTAATTGCCGTTAGGAGCACCGATACCCATAGCCTTGATCTTACTGATGCCACCTACGGTATCAACGATAGGCTGAAGTGCCTCAACGGAAGCCTTTACATAGTCATTTACATTCTCATAACCACCAGTTTTGATTGCAGTAGTAGCCTTGATCTCACCCCGTGAGTCAACGATGCCGAAAACGGAGTTGGTACCACCGAGGTCCAAACCGATTACATACGGCTTCAATTCATTTTCTGTCATGTCTTGCTATTTATTTAGTTAGAAATTTGTTAGATTTTGGCACAAAGATAGGAAAAACTTCGGAAATGGCAAAGTTTTATGGTTAAAAAATACCTAAAACAAAGTTTTAAGCCAAAAAATTACTCGATATGGGTAAAAAGTTGTATCTTTGCGCTCTGTATGAGTATAACATTTCCAATTGAGATAAATATTCTTGATTTTATATTCAAGGGAATTATCATAGGTATTATCGCCTCTGCCCCTATGGGACCTGTAGGCATCTTGTGTATCCAGCGCACTTTGAACAAGGGGCGTTGGTATGGTTTCGTGACAGGTATCGGTGCCGCTTGCAGCGACATCGTATATGCTCTCTTTACGGGTTTGGGAATGAGCTTTGTGATGGATTTTGTCAACAATGCTCAGAACAAGTTCTATCTTCAGATCTTTGGTGGCTTGCTCTTGCTTGCCTTTGGCATTTATTGTTTCAAGAGCAATCCTACCAAGAATATGCACCAGAGCAGCAACAAGCAAGGGTCGCTGACGCACAATGCCATCACGGCATTCTTCGTCACCCTTTCCAATCCTCTTATCGTCTTCCTCTTCATGGCAACCTTCGCACAGTTTGCATTTGTTGTGCCCGACATGCCGTTGGAGATGGGAGTGGGCTATCTGAGTATCGTGTTCGGAGCCTTGCTTTGGTGGTTCGGACTTACTTGGTTGGTTGATAAAATCAGAGGCAAGTTTGATACCAATGGCATCCTTATTATTAATAAGGTTATAGGAAGCGTGGTTATCATCTTCTCGGTCATCGCCTTGATAGGTACGATTTTCAATCTTTATCATCTCCCAGAGTTCTAGAGAAATTATTAATTATTAATTCTTAATTATCAATGTTTGTAGCGCAAGAATTAAAGAAGAAGAGTATCGCAGAATACTTGTTGTATATGTGGCAGGTGGAAGACATCATCCGTGCTTATGGTTGCTCACTCCCTGTCATCAAGAAGCAATATATCGATCGTTTCAACTTCACTGACGAACAGAAGGACGAGGAAATCGACTGGTTTGGCAATCTCATTCGCATGATGAACGAGGAGGGAAAGCGTGAGTCGGGTCACCTGAATATTAATAAGGTGTTGCTCAAGGATGTCATCGACCTCCACGGAATGCTTTTGCAGAGCACCAAGTTCCCTATCTACAATGCCGAGTACTATAAGGTGTTGCCTTTTATCGTGGAATTGAGAAACCGTGGCGATAAAACCGTGAACGAGATAGAAACTTGCCTTGATGCACTCTATGGCGTGATGATGCTCAGATTGCAGAAGAAGCCTATCACCCCAGAGACAGAACGTGCCATCAAGGAAATCACCACCTTCGTCGGTTTGCTGAGCGACTATTATATCAAGGATCGCACGGAAGGATTGGACTTTGAAGAGAATTAATAATGTATAATTAAGAATTAATAATTATGGCTCGCGCATAGTAATTCTCGCAAGCATATATATATAATGTATCAATATTTAAATAGGTATTATATTAAGGTATGAAAGAAATAGAAAGAAGAAGAACATTTGCCATCATTTCTCACCCTGATGCTGGTAAGACAACATTGACCGAGAAGTTCCTGCTCTTCGGTGGACAGATTCAGGTGGCAGGTGCCGTCAAGAATAATAAGATTCGCAAGACAGCCACTTCCGACTGGATGGACATTGAGAAGCAGCGTGGTATCTCTGTCTCTACATCCGTGATGGAGTTTGATTATCTTCCAGACGGACAGACTGGTGACCCATATAAGGTGAATATTCTCGATACTCCTGGACACCAGGACTTCGCCGAGGATACCTATCGTACGCTCACCGCCGTTGACTCAGCCATCATCGTGGTCGATTCTGCCAAGGGTGTGGAGGCACAGACCCGTAAGTTGATGGAGGTGTGCCGTATGCGTAATACTCCTGTTATCATCTTCATCAATAAGATGGACCGTGAGGGTCGTGACCCATTCGACGTGCTCGATGAATTGGAGGAAGAATTGAAAATCAAGGTGCGCCCATTGTCTTGGCCAATTGGTCAGGGCGCTAGATTCAAGGGCGTCTATAATATCTATGAACATCAGTTGAACCTCTTCACACCTAACAAACAGCGTGTGACAGAGAAAGTGGAGGTGGACATCAACTCCGAGGAGCTCGACCAGCATGTGGGAGAGCGTGAGGCTTCTCAACTTCGTGAGGAACTCGAACTCGTGGATGGTGTCTATCCGGAGTTTGACGTGGAGACCTATCGTTCAGCCGAGGTGGCTCCGGTGTTCTTTGGTTCAGCCTTGAACAACTTCGGTGTGCAGGAACTCTTGGATTGCTTCGTTCAGATAGCACCTTCTCCAAAGCCTACCCAGGCAGAGGAGCGTGAGGTGGAGCCAGAGGAGCCTAAGTTTACGGGCTTCATCTTCAAGATTACCGCCAACATCGACCCTAACCACCGCTCTTGTATCGCATTCTGCAAGATTTGCTCTGGTAAGTTCGTGCGCAACCAGCCATATTATCATGTACGTCTCGACAAGACCGTGCGTTTCTCTTCACCAACCCAGTTTATGGCGCAGCGCAAGAGTACCATCGATGAGGCTTATCCAGGCGACATCGTAGGTTTGCCAGACAATGGCATCTTCAAGATTGGCGATACCTTGACCGAGGGTGAGAAGATTCACTTCCGTGGTTTACCAAGCTTCTCTCCATTGTTGTTCAAGTACATCGAGAACGACGACCCAATGAAGAGCAAGCAGTTCCAGAAGGGTTTGGAGCAGTTGATGAACGAAGGTGTGGCACAGTTGTTTGTCAATCAGTTCAATGGTCGCCGCATCGTGGGTACCGTAGGACAGTTGCAGTTCGAGGTTATCCAGTATCGCTTGGAGAACGAGTACAATGCCAAGTGTCGTTGGGAGCCTGTTCACTTGCACAAGGCTTGTTGGATTGAGGCTGACGACGAGAAGGAGTTGGAGAACTTCAAGAAGCGCAAGTATCAGTATATGGCAAAGGACATCGAGGGAAGAGATGTGTTCCTCGCCGACTCTGGCTATGTATTGAGCATGGCGCAGCAAGACTTCGAGCATATCAAGTTCCACTTCACCTCTGAGTTTTGATGTAGTGAGAATGGGGAGGACAATTCCTCCTGTAGAAAAGGAGGAGTAACTCTCTTGTAGAAAAGGAGGACAGCCTTCTTGTAGAAATAGAAGAACCGATAAAGAAAAGAGGAAAGAAAAATGATAGATGAAATGGCGGAGAAACCTGGTGTGATGGTGCGGGTAGTCGATTGGCAGAAGGAGCATATCTCCGATCGCCAGATGACGCTGGTCCTGGCTTTTGTCATCGGTGTGCTTGCCTCAGTGGCAGGTTATTTTCTGCATAGTATTGTGCATGAGATACAAGTCTTGCTTACGTCGGGATTTGAGAAGAACACTTACAACTTGTTGTTCCTTCTCTTTCCTATCGTGGGTATCTATCTCACGTCGCTCTTTATCAAATATGTGGTGAGAGACAATATCTCGCATGGTATCACGAGGGTGCTCTATGCCATCTCCACCAAGCAGTCGAAGCTGAAGAGCCACAACTGCTGGTCATCGGTGGTGGCATCTGGTATCACCATCGGTTTTGGTGGATCTGTGGGTGCCGAGGCTCCTATCGTACTGACCGGTTCTGCCATCGGCAGTAACTTGGGACAGATATTTAGGATGAACAAGAAGACGATGATTATGTTGGTGGGTTGTGGTGCCAGTGCAGCCATTGCAGGCATCTTCAAGGCACCGATTGCCGGACTCGTCTTCACCCTGGAGGTGCTAATGGTCGATTTGTCCATGGCATCCCTTTTGCCTATCTTGATTTCATGCGTCACGGCTACTTGTTTCTCTTACATCTTGATGGGAGAGAAGTCGCTTTTCGACTTCACGCTGACCAATCCTTGGGAGTTGGACCGATTGCCAGCTTGTATCTTGCTGGGAGTTTTCTGTGGTTTCGTGAGTCTATATTTCATGCGAACCATGTCGGCTTGTGAGGGTTTCTTTGCCAAGTTGGGCAAGCATCCTTATCTCAAACTTTTGGTGGGAGGTCTCGTGTTGAGTAGCCTCATCTTCCTGTTTCCGTCTCTCTATGGTGAGGGTTATTCTGCTGTCAATATCCTTTTGAAGGGTAGGACGGAAGCCGATTGGAACCAGGTGATGGGCAATTCCTTGTTTTATGGGCACAGCCAACTGTTGATTCTCTATATCGGACTGGTTACCTTTACCAAGGTCTTTGCTACTTCTGCTACCAATGGTAGTGGTGGATGCGGAGGTACGTTTGCGCCATCCCTCTTTATTGGAGGTTTCGCAGGTTTCTTCTTCTCACGCCTTTGGAATATGAACCAAATCGGAGTGTATGTGCCAGAGCAGAACTTCACCTTGATGGGTATGGCGGGTGTGATGACGGGAGTGATGCACGCCCCATTGACGGGTATCTTCTTGATAGCTGAGTTGACGGGTGGTTATCAGTTGTTTATGCCATTGATGATTGTCTGCATCAGTTCCTTCCTGACCATCAGCATCTTCGAGAGTCATAGTATCTATGCGCTTCGATTGGCACGAGAAGGAAAGTTGCTGACCCACCATATCGACAAGGCAGCCCTCACGTTGATGGGTATGCAGAGTTTGGTGGCTAAGGATTATCACCCAGTGAGTCCAGACCTTCCGATGTCTAAGTTGGTGTCTGAGATAAGTCGAAGCAACAACAACTTCTTGCCTGTGGTGGATAAAGGTGGCGTGCTCTTGGGTATCATCGATATTACAAAGATTCGACATATCATCTTCCGTACCGAACTCTATAATCGCTTTACGGTTCGCCAGCTGATGCTTCAACCCTCAGCGGTGGTCAGCGACCATGAACCGATGGATGAGGTGATGAGGAAGTTTGACGAGACCGATGCCGCCCAGTTGCCTGTGGTCGATATGAGTGGTGTCTTGGTGGGCTATCTGAGTCGTACCACGGTCTATTCCACTTATCGCCAGATTGTGGCGGATATGTCGGCAGAATAAATTAAATGAAATGAAGAAAGAAGATTTAAGAATCATATTTATGGGAACCCCAGAGTTTGCGGTGGAGTCCCTCAAGAGCCTTGTAGAAGGCGGATATAACGTGGTGGCTGTGGTGACTCAGCCTGATAAACCTGTGGGTCGCCATCAAGATACCTTGCAACCATCACAGGTGAAGCAGTATGCCTTGTCGCAAGGCTTGCCTGTGTTGCAACCAGTCAAGATGAAGGACCCGGTGTTTGTGGAGCAGTTGCGTAGCTATCAAGCCGACTTGCAAGTGGTGGTAGCGTTCCGCATGTTGCCAGAGGTGGTATGGGATATGCCTCGCTTTGGCACATTCAATGTTCATGCAGCGTTGCTTCCTCAGTATCGTGGTGCAGCTCCTATCAACTGGGCGGTCATCAATGGTGAGACGGAGACGGGTGTCACTACCTTCTTCCTCGACCATGACATAGACACCGGTCGCATCATCATGCAGAAGCCTTTCGCCATCCCGGATGATGCCGATGTGGAGTATGTCTATGACGGATTGATGCACTTGGGTGCTGAGATTGCGGTAGAGACGATTGATAAGTTGATTGCCGCTGACGGCAACATCGAGTCAATGCCTCAGGAGGAAATGATTGCCACAGATACCGTTCTCCATGTTGCGCCAAAGATATTCAAGGATACCTGCCGTATCCATCTCCATCAACCTGCCAAGAAGGTATATGACTTCATCCGTGGTCTCTCGCCATATCCTGGTGCATGGACTGAGATTCAGAAGGAAGGTGGCAAGGCTCAGGTGTTGAAAGTCTTCAAGACGAGCAAGACCGGTAAGGCGATAGCTGCTGATGTAGCTGTGGGTAGTCTGAAGGTGGAAGGCAAGCAGTTGCTCATCGCCTGTGAGGATGAGTGGCTACAGTTGGAGACCATCCAAATCTGTGGCAAGAAACGTATGGAGGCACGTGACTTCCTCAATGGAATGCGTGACATCGAACTATACAAGAGCATCTAAGACAATTTAAAATCAAATTATATTGGAGGAATCAAACAATGACTCAAGAAGAAGATATTAAGAACGCAGTGGAGTGTATGCGCAAGGGTGGAGTGATTCTCTATCCTACGGATACTGTTTGGGGTATCGGTTGTGATGCAACCAATCCAGAGGCAGTGGCAAAGGTTTATCAGATTAAGCAGCGTGATGACAGCAAGGCGCTCATCTGTTTGGTGGATAGTGCCGACCGCATGGCTCGCTATTTCCGCAATGTACCAGAGGTGGCATGGCAGTTTATCGACGTGGCTATGCCTGTAAAGCCAACTACCGTGATTTTGGATGATGCCACTGGTGTTGCCAACAATCTCGTGGCAGAGGATGGCACTTTGGCGATGCGTGTCACTTACGAACCATTCAGCAAGCAACTCTGCTATCGTTTTCAGAAGCCTGTGGTGAGCACCAGTGCGAACATCAGTGGTGAGCCAGCTGCACAGAACTATTGTGACATCGACCCTAAGTTGTTGGAGCAAGTAGATTACGTATGTTGGTCACGTCGTCAGGAGCACAAGCCTCACACCCCATCTAGCATCGTCAAGCTTTCGAAGAATGGCGAGGTGAAAGTTATCAGATAGAGCGTAAACCCTCGGCCTTATTGGTGATTACCCTCGTTTTTTGTAGTGGAAGAGCCTAGGCTTGTAGATACTCAAGAAATGCCACGCAATCGCACGACATATGTCGTTTGATTGCGTGGCATTTGTCGTTTGATTGCACGACATATGTCACGCAATCGCTAAGATGCAGTTCTTTCGGTGTAAAGACCGTGGTTTGGCATCGAAAGCCCCCACGTTGATGAGTTTTATTCCTCTGGTTCGTCATCCTCTTCATCGATAACCTCTTCCTTCTTTCCGAAGTTAGGATCTATCTTGAGGAAGGCGGTGACGAGGAAGGTGATGGCGCAACATGCCATGACCACGATGAAGAAGTGGCGATACCCCAACATATCCTTCATATAGCCGGAAATCATGCCTGGTAACATCAAACCTAGATAGGAGATACCGGTGCAGATGGAGTAGTGGGAGGTCTTGAACTTGCCTTGGCTGTAGTATAACATATATAAGGTAAGAACGGTGAAACCTAAGCCATAGCCAAACTGCTCGATGAAGAGACAGGTGCTCACCATCACAATATCAGAGTTGAGCGAATAGCTCAGGTAGATATACACCACGTCTGGCAAGGTGATGGCGCAAACCAATGGCCACAACCACTTCTTCATGCCATCTCGACTCACCAAGATGCCACCGATGATGCCACCCAGCAAGAGACCAATCAGTCCCACGGTACCATTGGCAAGTCCATATTCCTGTGGCGACAAGCCCAGTCCGCCCTGTGAGTTAGGACGAAGGATGAACGTCTTGGTCATCGTGTTGAGCAATGCCTCTGGGAAGCGATAGAGCAAGAGGAAAAGCATCACGCAGATAGTCTCCTTCACGCCAAACTTGACGAAGAAGGTGCGGAACATATTCTTCAGTTCGTGTGCCACCTCGCCAATCGTTCTGTCGGTCTGCACGTCTTCCTTTGGAGTCGGCATGAAACGGCTGTGGTAGAGCCACAAACCGATGAAGATACCTGCCAATCCATAGAATATCAAAGCCCAAGAGAAGCGAATCTGGTTGCGGAACATCACCTGTAAGACTCCTGCCAACATCACCAAGAAACCATTCACGAAGATGATGGCGAGGCGATAGAAGGTGTTGCGCAAACCAACAAACTTGGTCTGGTTGTGCTCGTCTAGCTCTATCATGTAGAAGCCATCGGCTGAAATGTCGTGGGTGGCACTGCAAAAGGCAATGAGGAAGAAGAAACACATGGTGGCTTGAAACCAAAAGGCGGTAGGGAGCGAAAAAGCGATGCCTGCCAAGGAGGCTCCGATGAGCGCTTGCATCGTGAGCACCCACCAACGCTTGGTCTTCAAGAGGTCGATGAAAGGACTCCACAAGGGTTTGATGACCCAAGGCAGGGCAAGCCATCCTGTGAAGAGACCTACCTCGGCATCGGTGAGTCCCATCTGCATGTACATGACCACCGAAAGGGCTGTCACGATGACATTAGGCAGTCCTTCCGCAAAATATAGGGTAGGAATCCAAGCCCATGGATTCCTTTTGTTTCTCGTTGTTCCCATCAATAATTATTAATTCTTAATTGTTAATTATTAATTACTTATAGAGTTGTTTGATTTCTGCTCCCTGGTAGTAGTGGAGGAGGATGTCGTTGTAGGCATACCCTTGCTCACCCATCACGGCAGCACCGATCTGGCAGAGACCTACACCATGTCCCCAACCGGCTCCGATGATTTCGAATCGTTGTGGCACGCCTTGCTCATCCTTGTCATATTTATCTACCACGAAGGCTGAACTGTAAAGATGAGTGTCGCTCAGGGCACGGCGAATCTCCAGTTCCTTTCCAATAGTAAAAGTCTTCTCTGTGCCGATGATTTGGAGCTTGCTGATGCGACCACTCTTGCCACGTTCCACTGCTTTCATGTCGAGGATGGCTCCGAAGTTCATCTTCAGTTTCTCCTCGAAGAGTTGTTGGAGTTTCTCTTGGCTGTAGGTTACCTTCCAGCGATAGAAGTCGGCAGTCTCCTGGTCGTAGTCGTTGAGTACCTGGGAGAGAATCTTCTTGTCTGTCGTATTGCAGAAGGCAGGAGGGTTGGAACGAATCCATCGCTCGGCAGTTGCCTCGTCTTGAAGTGAAGAGTATTCTTCGTTCTTCACTCCCAAAACTAAGTCTCTCACGGCAGTGAGGTAACTCTTTGGGGTGTCTTCCCAACAATATTGGAATTCCTCGGTCTCACCTCCGCAGCACTTGGAGAAGCGGGCATCGCAGATGTCTTCGCCATCGAGCAAGACTTGTCCGAGCGTCTGGCGAATCGCCTCTGCCACGTGAGGAGAGGTCTCCTTGGTGATGCCTTGGTATCGCTGGCAGTGGTCGTCGGCACATACATCGAAGATGGTATGGTCCTCACGGTCGTACCAACGAATCAGCATGTCGTCTTTCTTGACAAACGAGAAGAAGTTGTTGCCGCTGGCAGCTACCTCACGACGTTTCTTCATCTGTGCCAAGAGCCAAGAACGGGAAATGACTGCGTGTGCCTTCAGTAGCTCTAGACTGGAGGTGGCACTCATCTCGCTGGAGATAACACTCTCCAAGTATTTCTCCACTGGCAACTCGTTGATGGCGCATATCTTGTCAGCCTCGACCACGAAACGGAGTGTGCCAAGGAAGGTCTGTGTCTCCTTGCGCTCCCAATGGAAGTTGACACCGATGGTGACATCACTCAGTGAGAATGAGGCATCGGCACTCTGTGGATGGAAAGTCAACTTGCTGTACTGATTGCCATTCCAAAGCACGCCGCCCTCGGAGAACTCTACGACTTGCTCACCCATCACGGTCTCGCCCTTGGCAAGATAAGGCTTGTTGAGCGAGAAGTGAATCTTCTGACCGCTGACAATGCCCACGGTGACGTTCGGTTGCTTACCATTATTATATAAGGTGGCAGTCTCAGCCCCAGTCTCAGCCTCCTTGGAGGTCTTGAGCTTGGTCACGATACTGTTCATCTTCTCTGTCGAGATGCCGCACTCCTGCAAGATGGTGGTGGCACTTTCCTCGGTCAACTTATGGAAGTCTTCCTCACGAGGGGTGATGATGAGTCCCGACATATCCAAGGCTCCAGGGGAAACCATCACTTGGGCATCGCCCTCAGCGAAGTAAGCTTCCGGACGATGCTTCTCTCTAGGGATGACCACGCTGATATACTCGTCTCCCTTGCGCCAAGCGATGATGTTCATCATAGGTTCCGTCTCGTCGCCACGCATCGGCATCGACTTATAGAGGCGGTGGAAGAGAGTCTCGTCGCTCTCCTCACTCTTGGAGATGATGACGAAAGCCGGTACGATGAAATCTCTCACCACGGCAATCTTTTCCTCATCGTTGAGGCTGATGACGTCGGTGAGGTTGCGAGAGAGGCGTTGCCAGTTGGTTTGTAAAGGCAGAATGCCACTTGTACCAGCCTGGAAGTGAAGATGGTCGGGAGCAGAGGCTCCGCATTTCGGACCATTGTAGAATACCATCAATTCGCTGTGCAAGGATAGGAAGCGATGCATCTCGCCATAGTTTTTGTAGATGGCTTGTGGCTGATGCTTGCGAGCTGGGATGGTGAAGTGGACAGGCAGAATAGGGAATGGGTTGACCAAGAGGTGGAAACGCTCGTCTATCTGCTGTGACATCTGCTCCTTCGGACGATTCTTTTCGCAGAGGAAGCAAGGGCGTTCGCCCAAGGTCTTCTTGTCTATCTTGGCTCCGGTGCTCACGATGCGAGCCGGATTGAACTGGAGTCGCACTTCTTCGGATAACTTCTTGGTCTCCACGTGCTTGAGGTCACGGAAACGATGGCGTGCGTCATCCCACTTCTCCAACTGGCGGTTGAAGAATCTAGAGATGCTGCTGTCTTCCATGATGTCTGCCTTGCCCTGGAGCATCTGTCGGCGAGCCTTCAGCTCCATGGTGCGCAAGCGGTCTTTGTAGAGATTGTTGGCGTTTACTCGGTCGATACTTAAGGCGGCGTCGCTGTTGCCACCCCAACGACGGCAAAGGTATAATTCATCGTAGATTCTGCCGATACGATAGCGGCGAGAGAAAGCCAAGCCCAGTGCATAATCCTCGCCATACGAGGTGTTAGGGAACTGAATCTGTCTCACCAATGGAGTGAAGAAAGCACGTGGTGCTCCCAATCCATTGATGCGCAAGGCGTTGTTGCATCCATTGTCTTCCGTCCATTCCTTGTGGTCGATGAGTCCAGGAGGCAAGGTGTTGAGGTCGAAGTCGCACATGCGGTAGGAGCCAATCATCATCGCCGCCTTCTGTTTGTAGAAAGCATCTACTATCTTTTGGAGTGTCTTTGGCGAAGAATAGAGGTCGTCGCTATCCAACTGTACTGCAAACTTGCCGCAATGGTCGCTGTTGATGGCTACATTCCAGCAACCACCGATGCCGAGGTCTCTGCGCTCTGGCACGATTTGGATGAGGCGACCAGCCTGTTTGTCGTTCTTCTCTTCCATCTCGTGAGCGATGCGACTGAGTATCTCGCCCGTCTTGTCGGTGGAGTGGTTGTTGACCACGATTACGTTAAACTTGAAGTTGGCTTTCTGGCTGAGGGCGCTCTTCACGGCATCGGCGATGGTCTTCTCTCGATTGAAGACTGGGATGACCACGGAAGCCTCGTACTCAAAGTCTTGCTCGTTGAAGTCGGGTAAGCGATAATAACTAGTATCTATCAGTGCTCCCACCTTCTCCAGGTGCTGGGTACAAGCACGCTCCATCTCTACCTGAACCTCACGGTTGCGAGGGTTTACGTAGTCGAACTGCTTCTCGCCACTCTTTCTCGTGTCGAGTTCATTCTCCGTATAAAGATATTCGTTGAGGTGGAAGATTTCGCCCACACGGCTCAAGTAGAGGCGAAGGTCGTAGAGACCCGCATAGAGATAATCTACTCGATCTGTCTGGGCGGCATAGTCACGAAGGCATTGTGACTTGATGAGCCAGAGACTTCCGAAGTCGAAGTCGTCGCGGAGCGAACCTTCTTGGTAGTCGATGACGGGATGCTTTTCGAGTTTACCCACGGCGGAAGTGCCGTCTTGCGAAAGGCGCTCGTCCTTAACCATTGAATAATGGTCGCTGTAAATCATCACGGCTCCCGTGTCGTCGGCAGTGCGGAGAAAGCGTTCCAAGGCATAGAGTCCCCACTTGATAGGGGTGGTCTTGGTGCAGATGATGACGTAATCGGCATCTGTGTTCTCGGCGATGCTCGTGATGGTGTTGGAACTCTCTAGTCGGTCGATGACCACGAAGGTGCATCCGTCGGGTACTTGGTGCTGGGCGGCAAAGTCGCTACTTACCAAGAGATTGATATGTTGAACAGTCTTGTTGTCGTGAAGTTCTGTCAAGGCTTTTTGTGCCACCATAAGGTCTTCACAAGGCAAGAAAAGGTCTATTTTTTCTCTCATTTTAGCTCTGAATATTAAACATTTTAGCTTATTATATTAAAATATGTGGCAAAGATAACACTTTTTCGCCAAAAAAGCGTATCTTTGCAGTATGAATAACGAAAAAAAATATCTTTTGGGTCTTACCCTTGCTGAATTGAAGCAGGTGGCGAAGGACTTGGGAATGCCTGCTTTCACCGGTGGGCAGATTGCCAAGTGGCTCTATGTGCAGCATGTGAAGAGCATCGATGAGATGACCAATCTCTCGAAAGCCAACCGTGCCAAACTGGCTGCCGAATACGAAATAGGATGCGCAGGATATACCGATGCACAGCACTCTGTGGATGGTACCATCAAGTACCTCTTCCCAACTCGAAGCGGCAAGTTTGTGGAGACCGTCTATATTCCTGATAAGGACCGTGCCACCCTCTGCGTTTCCTCGCAGGTGGGATGCAAGATGAACTGTCTCTTCTGTCAAACGGGCAAGCAGGGATTTGAGGGGAGTTTGCCTGCGGGCGACATCCTCAACCAGATATACTCTCTGCCTGAGGTGGAGAACTTGACCAACATCGTGTTTATGGGACAGGGCGAGCCGATGGACAACCTCGACAATGTGCTTCGTGCCACGGAGATATTGACTGCCGATTATGGTTGGGCATGGAGTCCGAAGCGTATCACGGTCAGCTCGGTGGGCATCAAGAACAAGTTGAAACGATTCCTGGAGGAGAGTGAGTGTCATGTAGCCATCAGTCTCCATGACCCGATACCATCCGAGAGAGCGGAGTTGATGCCAGCCGAGAAGGGAATGGGCATCGAGCAGGTAGTGGAGTTGTTGCGCAACTATGACTTCTCTCACCAGCGTCGTCTCTCTTTCGAGTATATCGTCTTCAAGGGTGTGAACGACAGTATGCAGCATGCCAAGGCGATCATCAAGCTCTTGAAGGGGCTCGACTGCCGTATCAACCTCATCCGTTTCCACCAGATTCCAGACATCCCACTGCATGGGGTGGATGATGAGAAGATGGAGCAGTTCCGTGACTTCTTGACCTCTCATGGAGTTTTCACTACGATTCGTGCCAGCCGTGGACAAGACATCTATGCCGCTTGCGGATTGCTGAGTACCTCGAAGAAGATTGGGGAAATCAGACATATCGAAGAATCGTAAAAGTATGAACGATGAATAGTTATATGGAAGTGTATCTTTTTACAATGGTACTGTGTTTTGCCATTGTTTTCGGCTTTTGGCTCTGGCTTTACACAAAACCAGGAAAGAAGTGGTTGGAAAATATGTAATAACGATGACTAGAAGATTGCTTTTGGCTTTTAGCCTCCTTGTTACGGCTTGCCTTTTCTTCGCTAGTTGCTCACTGGGCGGCAAGCGAGGGAATAAGAAGAAACTGCCTGCTAGCATAGGACAGCCTTATGAGGTGTTGTTGGAGGGAGATACGTTGGATATCGTGAAGACGATGCTGACGGAAGACGTGGACATCCTGCCGCAACCTGAGCCGATGTGCAATGTTATCTCGGTGAAGCGAGGCAAGGTGAGTGGGAGCTATCTGTTGATGAGAACCCGAGTAGTGCTCTATATCGGTACAGAGAGAGCCTCCACCGATAAGGAGAAAGAAAACTCAGATGAGAGAAAGACTTTCTCCATCAAGGTAAGCCACGATGAGAATGCCACACCGCAAAACATCATCCGCATCCACGCAGCCTCCGTGCAGGAGCTAAGAGACAGCCTTCAGTCAAGGGCAAGACTGCTCCAAGGTGCCATCTACGATGTGGAGCAGAAGCACCTGTCTGCTGCGATCCAGCAAAACCCAGAGGAACAGAAGCTGGTGAAGCGACTCTTCGGAATCGACATCAAGATACCAGCCCAGCTAGATGCCAGCAAGGAGGCTAAGGACTTCCTCTGGCTATCCAACAATGCGGCCCGAGGAATGCAGAACCTCATCTTCCTGAGGGTAAATGCCCGATATGAGAAGAAAGCTATCGACAGCTTGCTGCGCAAAAATATGGTGGGGGAAATGGACGACATGTATATGCAGCTTAGCTACCCCAAGATGCTATACAACAACCTGACCCAGGGACTCTGGGAGATGAAGGGAGATGCCATGGGCGGACCCTACAGGATGGGGCGAGTGCCACTAGACGAGGACGTGATCTATATCATCGCCTTCGTATATGCCCCGGAAATGAAAAAGAGAAATCTCATGAAGCAGCTTGAAGCGGTGATGACAACTGCCAAGAGAGCCGCTGGCAACTAACATAGCGGGTCATTCTTTTTATCAATAAAGGAAGCCCGCACATTTAAATGATTTGCAAACAAAACTTTATTAAAAAACAAACAATGGACAATCAGAACGTAAGGGTGGCAATCACCCATGGCGATACCAATGGTATCGGATATGAACTCATCTTTAAGGCATTTGCAGAGCCAGAAATGTTGGAACTCTGTACACCTATTATATATGGTTCCCCTAAGGTGGCAGCTTACTATCGTAAGGCGATGAATCTGCCAGGACAGTTCTCTATCATCCAGAAAGCAGAGGATGCACAGGATGGAAGGATCAATCTCCTCGCTGCCGTAGAGGAAGAGGTGAAGGTAGATATGGGTATGCCTACACCAGAGTCTGGACAAGCAGCCGTAAAAGCTCTCGACCGTGCAATGACCGATTATCGCAATGGATTGTATGATGTCTTGGTGACCGCGCCTATCAACAATGGTAACGCTCAGATAGAAAACTATCCTTTCCAAGGTCATAAGAAATATATTGAGACTTGCCTCGGTGAGGGCAAGAAAGGCTTGTCTATCTTGGTGGGTGGTAACTTGCGTATCGCTTCCGTTACGGAGAAGACTCCGTTGAAGGAGGTTGCCGCTGGCATCACTACAGATGCTATCGTAGAGAAGGTGACGCTGATGCAGCAAACCTTGAAGCGTGACTTTATGATTACCAATCCTCGTATCGCAGTACTTTCGCTCAATCCAAAGAGCAATGAGGATACCAGTTGTGGAATTGAGGAGCGTGAAGTCATCATCCCAGCCATCGATGCCTTGGCAGAAAAAGGTGTGCAGGCTTTCGGTCCATACGCATCAGATGAGTTCTTCGGACAAGGTTACTTCGCCGACTTTGATGGTGTCATGGCGATGTATCATGACCAAGCTACCATACCGTTCCATTCTCTCTATACCGAGGATGGTGTGATCTATACGGCAGGTCTCCCAATCATCCGTACCACAGCCGATGTGACACCAAGCTTTAGTATCGCAGGAACGGGTCATGCCGATGAGACATCTTTCCGTCATGCCATCTATCTCGCTATCGATGCATTCCGTCATCGCAACGACTATGATGAGGCTTCATCGAATCCACTTCCTAAGCTTTATCATGAGAAACGTGATGAGAGTGAGAAAGTGCGCTTTTCTATCCCAAAGAAGCATTCAAATGCGCCTTTCAACCCAAATGCAGAGGTGAAAAGTTAAAAAAGTGACTATTTTATGCCATTTTTGCAGTTTATTCAAAAAAAATGCGTAATTTTGTCAGCTAAATGGACGTAAGTGAACTACAGAAGGTAAAGCAAAGGTACAACATCGTTGGAAATAGCGATGGTTTGAACCATGCACTCGATGTCGCCTTGCAGGTGGCACCGACCGATCTTTCTGTGCTGATCATCGGTGAATCGGGTGTCGGAAAAGAGATCATTCCACGTGTCATCCATGACAATTCTCCTCGCCGTCGAGAGAAATATTTCGCCATCAACTGCGGTAGTATTCCTGAGGGTACTATAGACAGTGAACTTTTTGGTCATGAGAAGGGTTCCTTCACAGGTGCCATCGGCGAGAGTGAGGGTTATTTCGGTATCGCCAACAAGGGTACCATCTTCTTGGATGAAGTGGGTGAGTTGCCTATTCAGACTCAGGCTCGACTGCTTCGTGTGTTGGAGACAGGCGAATATATCAGGGTAGGCGGACAGGAAGTGAGAAAGACAGATGTGAGAATCGTTGCTGCCACTAACGTCAATATGCGCAAGGCAGTAAGCGAGGGACGTTTCCGTGAGGACTTATATTATCGTCTGAACACCATTCCTATCCAGATGCCACCTTTGAGAGAGCGAGGCAATGACATACTTTTGTTGTTCCGTCTCTTCGCCATGCAGATGGCAGAGAAGTATCGCTTGCCAAAGATTTCTCTGAGTGATGACGCCAAGGTTATCATGCTGAAATATAAGTGGCCGGGAAATGTGAGACAACTCAAGAATATCACCGAACAGATGTCTGTACTCAGTGAACAAAGAGAAATCTCTGCCGATGTGCTGCTTAAGTATATACCGCAAGATGAGGAATCTACCCAATTGGCGACGATTCCTAGTCAGTCGGGCGGCAATCATAGTTATGAGAGCGAGAGGGAGTTGCTCTACAAAATACTCTATGAGTTGAGAGGCAACGTGAGTGACCTGAGAAGGGATGTGACTTCCTTGAGGAAGCAACTCGATGAGGCACGACAGTTGAGTGGTGCAAGTGGTTTCTCCGCTCCGCAATCCATCTCATCCATTGAGCCGAATTATCCTACCACTATGCGCCCTGCCCAGGTGATTCATCCGCATGAGGCAGAGGATGCTGTGGCTGAGGAAATCAATGAGCCGGAGACACTCAACTTGAACGACATCGGACGACAGATGATTGAGAAAGCCTTGGAGCGTAACAATGGTAATCGCAAGAAGGCGGCACAAGAGTTGGGCATTTCCGACAGAACGCTCTATCGCCGTATCAAGCAATATGGACTCGGCAACAATGATGAGGATTCGGAAGAAGATAACGAGAAAAAGTAAGAATGAAGATATGAAGCGTTTTCGCAAACATATATATATAATAGGTGTCATCTTGATGATGGGCATTTTGGCGGCTTGCTCCGTGAGCTATAAGTTCAACGGTGCAAGTATCGACTATACGAAGACCAAGACTATTCAGATAGCCGAGTTCCCTATCAGAAGCTCGTATGTTTGGGGGCCGATGGGTCCGATGTTCAACAATGCCTTGAAGGATGAGTTTGCCAACCATACTCGTTTGCAACAGGTGAAACGCAACGGCGACCTAAAGATTGAGGGTGAGATAACCCAGTACAGCCAGCGCAACAAGAGTGTGTCGAGTGAGGGATATTCAGCGCAGACAGAGCTCTCCATCACGGTCAATGTGAGATTCACCAACAATGTAAACCATACCGAGGACTTTGAACGCCAATTTACTTCCTCCAAGAGTTACGAGACCACTAAGAGCTTAGCCTCTGTGCAAGAAGAACTCGTCAACCAGATGGTAAAAGACTTGGTGGAGCAGATATTCAACGCCACAGTTGCCAACTGGTAATGGGGTAGATAATAAATGATAAATTATAAATAATAAATATTCGTTTGTGGAACTATTAAGATTGATACAACATCCAGAGGAGATGAATAAAGAAACCCTTTATGACCTCCGAGAGCTGCTAGCACTCTATCCGTACTATCAGACGGCTCGCCTATTGATGTTGCAGAATCTATACTTGCTCCACGATGCCAGCTTTGATGAGGAATTGCGTAGGGCAGCCATTTACATCACTGACAGGAAGGTTATCTTCCAAATGGTGGAGGCAGCTCATTACCAACTCAAAAAGATGGAGAAACCAGTCGAAAAGAAGGATGATAATGCCGATCGTACTTCCGACTTGATAGACAACTTCTTGGAATCAATTCCTGCTGATGAGGAAGAAGAGAAAAAGAAGAAAGAGAAGAGGAAGCCAACACCTGCAGATGCAGCTGTTGACTATGTGGCTTATCTCTTGGAGACGGAAGGCGAGGAAGAAGAAGAGAAACCTTCCCGTACTATCTCACTGATTGATGACTTCATGGAAGATGGAGGATTCAAGTTGCCGAAGATAGACTCTGCTGCCGATTACCAACCAGAGTTCAAGCCTCAGATAGAGGAAGAGAAGGATGATCAGACAGAGAATGGCGGCGTCTTTACGGAGACCTTGGCGAGAATCTACATCAAGCAAGGCAAATATGAGCGTGCGCTCGACATCATCAGTCGTCTTCATGCCAAGCATCCTGGCAAGAGTGCCTACTATGGCGACCAGATGCGCTTCTTGGAGAAACTGATCAGAAACAGCAAGAAATAGAGAAAAATAATAATAAATAAAACTAGTTTTAAAAATGTACACATTATTTGTAGTATTAATCGTCTTGATAGCATTGTTGATGATTTTCATCGTGCTCATCCAGGAATCAAAGGGAGGTGGTCTTGCATCCAACTTCTCTTCATCTAACGCCATCATGGGTGTTCGTAAGACCACCGATGTTGTCGAGAAATTAACATGGGGCCTTGCTGCAGCAATGGTCATCATCAGTGTAGCTTGCGCTTACGTAGCTCCTACAGCAGTAGGCGAAAGCAGTGTTATGGAGAATTCTGCTACAACAGAGCAGACTGCTCTTCCTGCTATGCCAGGTGCTAGCAATGCAGCTGGTGCTCAGAAAGCTCCTGCAACTCAGGGCGCAGATGCTCAGAAGGCAGCTCCTGCTGCGCCAAAGGCACCAGCTTCTCCAGCTAAGTAATTGAAGAAACTACGAACCATTTTTATAAAAGGTTTGTACATAGGTTATGGCTATTTCTCGCGAGAGAAGTAGCCATTTTTCTTGATTTTTGGATAAAATGCGCTTCTTTTTGAAAAAAATAGAAGAAAAATTTGGTGGAATCAAAAAATATTGCTACCTTTGCACTCGCTTAAAAGAAATAACGATTAAGCTAGCTAACATGGTGGACGTAGTTCAGTTGGTTAGAGCGTCAGATTGTGGTTCTGAATGTCGTGGGTTCGAGTCCCACCTTCCACCCATAAAAAATCCTGCAAGTCTTTTGACTAGCAGGATTTTTTAGTTTCTGTTATCTTTATCTTATTTCAGTCCATCGGTATCACTGGTTGTTTTCAATCCATTGCTCTTGCTTCTTTCTTGAATGTTGACATTCTTAACGATGGTGTTCTCTATGAGTTTGCTATCGAATGCCATCTTTTTGTCTGTGCAAGTGATGTTCTCGAAGGTGAAATCTCTTAGGCGATACTTATCGCTTGTGCCTACATCGAAGAAGTTGTCGCAATTCATGCTGATGTTCTTGATGGAGATGTTGTTGCACTGACTGAGTGGCATATCCTTGCGATCACCAGGCTTGAAGAACTGTGTCCAAGGACGGATGACGAGGAAACTGCCGGTGTTGCCTGTGATGTTATCAACAGTGACATACTCGTAATGCTGAGGGGTGTCAGGGCGCATCTTGAGCCAAAGTACTCGTTGAGCGTTGCCCACCTTGATATTTCTCAGTACGATGTTGCGGTCGTTCACGCTCTCGCTGCCAAGGGTGAGGCAACCATGAACTCTACCATAGTTGCAGTTTTGAATCAGTACATTATATACAGGACCATTCTCTGGGGCTTGGTCAGCCCAAGTGCCCTTGCCACCCTTGATGGCGATGGCATCATCATTGACGTGCATATTGCAACCATCTACCAACACATCATGGCATACATCAATATCGATGGCATCGCTGCTAGGGGCTTTTACTCCTTCTGTCGGTGCGAAGATGGTACAATCCAAGAAACGGACGTGGTCGCAGCGGTAGATATGATTGGTCCAGAATGGGCTGTTTTGGATATGAGCATCTTGGATTGTCACGTTGCTGGAATTGGAAATGTAGATGAGGCGAGGGCGCTGTGCATCCTTATTGGTGCATTGGCGATTCCAGGTGCGGCGAATCCAAAATTCTTCCCAATAGTGATAACCATTGCCATCGATGATACCAGGACCAGCAATCGTAAAGCCATCGCAATGGTCTGCATTGATGAAGGCAGAGAAGTATTTACATGTCTCGCCCTCGATACGAGTCTCGATGACAGGGAAGTGGGCGATACGGTCGCTCCCCTTTAGCTTGCCGCCTTCCTCCACGTAGAGGTGGGTCTTAGGACGGAAGAAGAGTGCACCGCTCTGGTAGGTTCCGGCAGGGATGACGATGACGCCACCACCGTTGTTGGCGGCTTGGTCGATGACGGCTTGGATAGCTTTTGTCTGAATGAGGTTGCTGTCGTTTTTCACGCCATAATCCGTGATGACATACTTCTTTCCGAGCGTGTCAACATTCACCTTTTGGGTGTGGCAGAACCAAGCATCCATCTTAGTGCCATCGGGCCAAAGTTCAGTTTGGGCCTTCTTGACTTTCTTTTGTTTCTTTGCGGCTTCAGAGCTTGCTGGCATCAGAGCCAGCAAGCATGCCATCAGAAAAATATATTTTCTCATGATTCGTTTTGTTTCTTGATGAAGGGATAATTACTTTCTAGTTCTTTTCTTTGCGGCGACCTTCTTTGCAGCAACTTTTGGGGTTGTGGCTGTGAGGGTCGCATTTTGAAGTTTATAATACTCAGCAGCTCCTAGCAAGAGACATCCTGTACCATAGTCCTCGAAGTCTGGGACGGAAGTGAAGGTGACAGGCTGACCAGCTGCAGGGTCTTTGCCTGTACCTTGGTTATAACCGATAAAGCCATCCTCATGGACGGAGGCTGCCAAGGCTTTCCAGGCTTTGTTCATCGCTTTTTGATACTTTGCTTGTGGCAGGATGCCTTGGCGTACGCCCCATGCCATGCCATAGAGGAAGAGACCGGTACCTGTCATCTCAGGACCACCGTAGTTGGCTGGGCAGAGAAGACTGACGTTCCAATATCCATCTTCACGTTGACATTTCAAGAAGGCTTGACTCATAGCGATGAAGTCTTTCTTGAGGAAAGCATAGTACTTGTCGTTTTTAGGCAGGGTTTCCATGACACGTACCAAGGCGGCATATACCCAACCGTTTCCACGGCTCCAGTAGCAGTTGCTGCCATCTTTCTCCTTGTAAGGTGGTACGTAGTCCTTGTCACGCCACCACAGACCTTCTTCTTTATTGAAAAGACCGCCTGCAAGTGTGTCACGGCTCCACTTATAGGAGTTCATGGCATAGTCGAGATACTTGCGTTCGCCTGTGAGTTTGGCGTATTTGGCATAGACAGGCATTGCCATTTGGATGGCATCGATCCATGTCCAGTAAGACACTCTATTGGTGCTCATCTGATGGTCAAGATTGGCTTTTACTTGGCGCAAGTCCTTCTTGCCACCTGTTTGTACATAACGGTCGATGTAGGTTTGCTGACAGCATTGGTTGTCGGCATCAGTATCGTTCACACTGTGGCGAGCTGTCCATTTGTGATAGTCAGCCCATCGGTCGGTGTAGTCGAGGTAACGTTGTTGTGGGTCAATCTCATAGAGTGCCATCAAGCCCTCGTAATATACGGCACGAGTCCAGAGGTTGCTGGTACGTACTTTCTTCACATAGGTGTCGATGGTCGGATCGCTGTACTTCGTCATAAAGTAGTTGTTGGTGCGATGTGCCACCTCCAAGATTTCGTTTTGCAATGCGTTTTGGGCAGACAGGCTAGTCAAGCCGCAAACCGCGCATAAGGCTGAAAGAATTAGTTTCTTCATATTGCTTTTTGGTATGTTATGGTTATACATTGTTTGATGATTGTCTATTGGAATCAGAGAACGATTGTTCGTTCGATTCTGATGATGCTCGTCGATAGGGGAGAATCATGGTCGAACCAACTTAACGTAACTGTTGAGACCGCTAGGCACAGGCTCCCAGTTCTCGTAGGTGGTTTTCTTGTAGTTGATGTCAACCACGTTGATTTCTTTCATCTTGCGCCATTTCACTCCCTGTCTATCCAGTTCGGCGATACGATTGGCAGGTAGGTTGGTCACCTCGATGCGTAGGTTATTCTTGCCTTTCACGAGTGCGTCCTTGCAGTCGAGAATATAAGGTACAGCCCATGCGCAGCCGATGTATTTGCCGTTGATATAGACTCTGGCGCTCTCACGAACATCTCCCAAGTCGATGCTCCAAGCAGCCTTAGCTTCCTCTTTCGATAGTTTGAAGGTGGTCTCGTAAACGCCCGTTCCCATTGTCACCTTGGTCTTGTCGTTGAGTCCTTCCCAAGTCTTCAGACCTTGCAATTGGAATTTCTGTTCCACCTGCGGTTGTTCTTCGGTGAAGGAGAGAGCCCACTTATTGGTAGTGAGGTCGATTTCTTGTTTCCCTTCCATTGTGGAGCCTTGTTTCTTGTTGTAAGACTGAGTCTCCTTGATATGGGAGAGGATGTCGCTGCTGATGCTCCAACTGTCGATAGGTTTGTTGGAGGTGATAAGGATGCGACTCTCGCCACTCTTCAATAGCACTCGAACTCCCTTGCTGTCGATATGGGCAGCTTGATATTCGTCAGTCATAGGATTGTACCAGATGCCTTGTTTCTCACCTGTTGCAAGGTTTACGCTAGTGTCGATGTCTTGTGGTGAGAGGTTGGCGATGAAGTAGTGGTGTCCTATCGGATTGCTGCGTCTGATCATCTTCAATCCCAACTGCTTCTTCATCAGTTCGGGTTGTGCCGCTTCAGCCATCGCCTTCGTGTTGTCGCCCTTGATAATCTTGGCACCTTGCGCCTTCAGGTCAGAGAGGTGCTCGATGACATCCTTTGGCATGATGTTGTTGCCTGGGATGATGATACCCTTGTAGCGAGTACCGGCGGCAGTCTCGATCATACCATTCTTGAAACGGCATGTGCGAAGGTATTTGTCGCTGATGTAATCACAATCGAATCCTGCCTTGTCGATGTCGAGGATGACCTTGATGAACTCAGGTGCCTTCTTCGCCATACTGTGGATGTCGAACTGCATCAACCAGTTCTTGGTGTCGTTGCGCCACATGTCTCTCACAGGCAGATATACCAAGAAGTCGTTGTCGGGCTGTCCCCATTGCAGGTAGGTTTGGCTGCGAGTGATGTACTTCATCAGTTCAGGTGCGTCACGCCAAATGCTGTTGGTAGGACTCATGTCGATAGAGGCATAGAACTTCCAACCTGGCCATGGATCGTTCTTCGGTGAGTAGGCGGTGCCATGGAAGAACATGTGGTTGACACCAGCGCAGAACATCAAGTCCATGTCTGGCTTCATCTGGCTCAGGGAGGTTCTGAAGTGCTCGGTGAGCCAAGTGAAGGTCTCGCTCGATGTATATTTCTTGCCAGTGATGTGTGCGGCAGAAGGAGCATATTTCAACATACTGAGGTCGCTGAAGTTAGGACGAGTCTTGCCTGGGTCTTTTCGCAACCCCTTAATGCCGAAGTCGGTGAGACCGAATCCCTCAATCTCAGGGATGTCAACGGCAGCATAGCAGTCGATGAGGTTGGCAGGAGAACCATGTGCTTGGTTGCGAGTGATGGCACCACGCTCATGCGCCCATTTCGTCCATTGTTCCGTGAAGTTGTGCAACAGCATATCGCCGAGAGTCTCACGGTAGTCGCTTACCACCTCTGCAGCTCCAGCCAAGAACTCTGGGAATTTGTCTTGCAACTGATAGCCGTGCATCTTCTCAAACTCGGTTAGCAGGGTAGGAGTCCAGTTGGCACCATAGACCTCATAACTGTCGTTGAAGAAAGTATGAGGATAGGGTGTCTTGGATGCCACGAAGGCACTGTCGATATGGGCGAGATAGTGAGCCACGGCAGTGGAGTCGAAATGGTCGATGACATATCCCTCTCCTCCAGGGGCGGCACGCTTCACTTTCTGTCGGGTACGACTTTCGTATAGGGCGATGACACGTTTCTTTCTCTTGTCACCCTCCACAGGATAAGCCTTGATCAACTTCAGCTTGGCGAAGGCACGTTCCTTGGCAGGCACTTGGAAGTCGATGTCCATCAGTTTCTGCTTGACATCCACAATAGTATCCACGAATATAGCCTTGCAGGCAGCTTCGTTGATAGGCACCCACGGACCGCCGAATGGCCATCCCGTGCCCGTAGCCATGTCAGTCTCTATGCCTACTTGTTGGTTTTCCTTTTCCACGAACTGTAGCATATCCATCCATTTTGGGGAAAGGTAGGGAATATCATTCTTGTCATTGCCTTGCACGCCATAGAGAGGAGTGATTTCAACGGCACCGATGCCAGCCTTGGCATATTCGTCAAGATTCCACTTGAGGTTTCCCTTATCCACTGCAGATCCCATCCACCACCATCTCACTCCCGGCTTTGATTCCTGGGTAGGGGTAGGTAGCATCTGAGCATAACTGGCAGATGTCGCCATCCATGCGAAGGCGAAAGAAAATCCCATGATTTTTGTCTTTTGTAGTTTGTTCATTTATGCTGGTTTTAAGTTGACTATATATAATAATGTAATTGCACGGGCAAAGATAGGTAAAAAGTTTGATATGTTCAAACTAAGATTTACAAAAAAGCCTAATAGTACAAAAATGAGGGTTGATTTGTCAAAAAATAGGGAATGGCATAGGATATATTGACTAACTTTGCAAGCGAAATCAAAACAAACTAAAAACAAAAAAAATCATGAGTAGCATATTGGAAGGTCGTCCTGCCTTGAAGAAGGAGGTCGATAAGATTGCTGAGGTAGCAGGTTATCTCTGGCAGAATGGATGGGCAGAGCGTAATGGCGGCAACATCACCGTCAACATCACCGATTTGGTGGATGATGAAATCAAGTCTTTGCCAGCTATCAGCGAGGTGAAGCAGATTGGTACAGCATTGCCAGCATTGAAAGGTTGCTATTTCTTCTGCAAGGGTACTGGCAAGAGAATGCGTGATTTGGCTCGTTGGCCTATGGACAATGGTTCCATCATTCGCATCTTGGATGATTGCGCTAGCTATGTCATCATCGCTGACAATCCTGTGATGCCAACCTCCGAGCTTCCTAGTCACTTGAGTGTTCATGCTCGTCTCATCGAGAAGGGTTCCAACTATAAGGCAACTGTTCATACTCATCCTATCGAGTTGATTGCTATGAGCCACAACAAGAAGTTCATGGGCAAGGATGTGCTCAGCAATCTCCTTTGGAGTATGATTCCAGAGACCAAGGCTTTCTGTCCACTCGGTTTGGGTATCGTCCCTTATCAGTTGCCAGGCAGCTTGAAGTTGGCTGAGGAAACTTTGAAGGAATTGGAAGATTATGACGTGGTAATGTGGGAGAAGCACGGAGTCTTCGCCAAGGGCTTGGACGTGATGGATGCCTTCGACCAGATTGACGTGCTCTCCAAGAGCGCCAAGATTTACATCGATGCCAAGTGTATGGGCTTTGAGCCAGACGGCATGAGCCAGGAGGAAATGGCAGAGATGAGTAAGGCATTTAATTTACCAAGATAAAGAAATAGGTTGCATACGTTTTAGAGTAAAGAATAAGCCCCCGGACATTGTGAAATGCTCGGGGGCTTCCTTTATATGTATGTTTGCTGTTTATCCCAAACATACGTTTCTTTCTAGTCCATGTGGAAGAGTTCTTCCAGTGGGATGGTGACAGGCGAGTTGTCTGGATTCACCTCCATGATGTCAGCCATCATGTCCCACCATTTCTGGGTGATTGGGTCCACATTGGTGGTGTCCTGGCTGTTGGTGTCGCTGTCACATTTCTGAACGGCGAAGAGGAGGTTGGTCTCCTTGTCCCAGAAAATGCTGTAGTCGCTCACTCCCTGTTCCTTGATCATTTGTTTCAACTCAGGCCAAATCGCAGCGTGGCGCTTGGCGTATTCTTTCTCGCATCCCTTCTTGAGATACATCTTAAATGCAAATCTTTTCATGGTCTTTTCTTTTTTAAATTAACTGTGGCAAGAAACTTGAGATAATCAAGACGATGATGCCAACGATGAGTACTGCGATGGTTTTCGGTGAACATCCCTTCCATTCCTTCAGGATGATGCCCCAAACATTGGAGAATACCACGTTGAGTGCCATCAAGATGCAGAAGGAGAGCGTCAGGAGGGTAGGCGACTCAGTGAGGAATCCCTTGCCGAGTGACAAGCCGAAGAACTGGCTGTACCACAAGGCTCCAGCCAATGCGCAGAACACGAGGTTGTTGCCCCATACCTCCGTCTTCTGATAATCGCCCCAAGTATGATTCTTGCTATTCTGGTAGAAACAGTAGATGGCATTGGTGACGAAACCGCCCAATGTCACCAAGAAGGTGGCTGGTAAGGTTTTGTACATGTCAGGAGTGAGCGAACCGAAGTTGATGTCAGCTCCGAAGGCAAGACCTACGTTGAAGCAACCGCTCATGAAACCAGCCAACAGTGCGATGGCGAGACCCTTAGGGAAGTTGAAGTCCTTGACTGCCGCCTTTTTCTCTTCTTCAGAGAGAGAAGCAGCCTTCATGCTGCCAGCCACACCGATGATGGCGATGCCCACCAAGGTAACGACCACGCCGAGGATAACGCTGAAAGTCAAAGCTGCCAAAGCGTTCATCTCAGGGAAGAAGATGTTGAGCAAGACAGGCCCCATGATGGTGCCCAAGCCAGCGCAGGTTCCCAAGGCAATGCTCTGTCCGAGGGCTACACCGAGGTAGCGCATGGAGAGACCGAAGGTCAATCCGCCCACGCCCCATAGCACACCGAAGAGCATGGTCATTGCCACATTGAATCCGTATCCATCAAATAGTTCGAAGAAACTGTGTCCTTCCGGTACTGCCAACAAGGCACCGAAGAATGGCAAGATGAGCCAAGCGAAGACACCTTGTATGATCCAGTAGGATTCCCAGCTCCAATCCTTGATCTTGTTGATGGGAACATAGCAGCTGGACTGGCAAAATGCTCCAACTGCTATGATGATTAATCCGATGATGATGTCCATAGGCTTAGTTTCTCTTTGAGAGGACCTCAGCCTCATATTTCTCTACGTCTGCGATATACTCCTCGCCTACAGGGATGTTGTTCTTCAAGTTGAAGTAGTCATAGACAGCACCCATAGGCAATGTCTTAGCTTCCTCAAGAAGGGCGAGACGCTCGAAGAGCTTGCCTTCGTCCTCGTACTTGCGAAGAATATCGAGTGGCTCCAAGAATGCCTGCAACAATGACTTCTGGGCTGCACGTACACCTACGATGTATGCACCGATACGGTTGATGGAAGCATCGAAGTAGTCGAGACCGATGTGAGCACGGTCGAGTGCATTGGCACGAACCAACTCAGAGAAGAGGTTGCGAGTATTGTCGTCGAAGAGTGTTACGTGGTCTGAATCCCAGTGCATAGGGCGAGATACGTGGAGCATCAACTCTGGTACGTAGAGCAAGAGTGCTGATACAGCGTCAGAAACGTTCTCTGTTGGCTCGTAGTGACCGGTATCGAGTGTGTAGATGACATTGTTCTTGGCACAATAGCCAGTATAGAAGTAGTTGGAACCTACTGTGTAAGCCTCCAAGCCGATACCAAAGAGCTTAGCCTCCAAGCAAGACTTCATGTTTGGCAATTCCTCTGCCAATATCTCGTCCAAGCTATCCTTCAAGATCTGACGATAGCGAGCCTTTTCTACAGTGATGTCCTTAGAACCATCATGTACCCAAATGTTCATGATACATGGGTCGTTCTGATACTTACCCATGGCATCTGCGATACGACGACAACGCTTGGTATGCTCAATCCAGAAATCACGGATTTCCTTGTCTGGGTTTGCCAATGTGAGGTTGCCACTCTTAGGGTGAGAGAAAGAGGTGGAGTTGAAGTCGAGCTTCAAGTCATGCTCCTTAGCCCACTGCATCCAACCTTGGAAGTGCTCTACGCCAACTTGATCACGGTCAACAAACTTGCCGCCGAACTCACCGTAGGTCTCGTGGAGATTCAAACGATAGGTACCAGCCAAGAGAGACTTCACTTTCTCGATGTCTTGGCGCAACTCGTCGATGTTGCGTGCCTTGCCAGGATAGTTGCCTGTTGTCTGGATACCACCAGAGGCAGCTACGTTGCGCTCGAAGCCTACTACGTCGTCAGCCTGCCAGCAGTGCAAGGAGATAGGAGTCTTCTCCAAGGTCTCGATGGCCTTATCTGTGTCCACACCAAGAGCGGCATAGCGCTCCTTAGCAATCTCGTAATTCTTTGTGATTAAATCTGCGTTCATTGTTTTTAAGTTTTATGTTGTTATTGTTTATTTTGTTTTTATGTTGTTATTGTTTATTTTGTGATTTCCAAGAAATGCTCGTAAGCCTTGTCCCACGCTTCCTTGTCTTGTGGTTCGAAACGCTTCAGCTCCAGTGAGTTAGCGATGATCTGTCGCATCTCCCAGATGTCCTTGACAGCGCCCGAAGCCTTGGCTTGCAACATGATGTTACCGATGGCGGTGCCTTCCTGTGGACCAGCCAGTACGGTGACGCCGCAACTGTTGGCTGTGAATTGATTGAGGTAAGCATTGAGCGAACCGCCGCCGATGATATGCAGTACGTGGATGTCGAAGTTGGCAAACTCCTTGAGCCATGTGAAGATCTGACGATAGCGAAGAGCTAGGCTCTCGAAGATACAACGGCAAATCTCGCCATAGGTCTTCGGTACATACTGCCCGGTCTTCTCACAGTAACCTTGGATGGCATCTACCATTGAGGAAGGATTGGCGAAGACGGCATCGTCTGGGTTGATGATGCTCTGGAAGGCTGGCTGCTTCATCGCCTCTGCTATCAGGGCGGAGTGGGAGAGTGCCTCCATGTCACTGTTGTTGGCTGCGGCGGCATCTTTCCATTCCTTGCGGCAACGCTCGTAAATCCACATACCACAGATGTTCTTGAGGAATCGGGTCGTACCGTCGATACCTCCCTCGTTGGTGAAGTTGAGGTCGAAACTTCTGTCGTTGATGATGGCTTCCTTCGTCTCGATGCCCATCAGGCTCCATGTGCCAGAGCTGAGGTAAGCGAACTCCTCGTTCTTGGCTGGTACGGCTGCTACGGCACTGGCGGTGTCGTGACCTGCTACTGCTATCACAGGAATGGCAGACAGTCCGGTCATCTTCTGCACCTCTTTGGTCAGTGTGCCGATGATGGTGGCAGGGGAGGTCATCTCGCCAAACTGAGAGCGTTTCAGTCCTAGACTTTCCACGAGTTCTACGTCCAAGTCCTTGGTCATCGGGTTGAGTATCTGTGAGGTGGAGGCTACTGTGTATTCGCAGATAGCCTTGCCAGTGAGCATATAGCTCAAGGCATCAGGGATAAACAATACCTTGTCAGCGTTTTCCAAGGCTACGTTGCCAGCCTTGCGCATGGCGTAGATTTGGAAAAGTGAGTTGAAGTTCATGAATTGGATACCTGTCTTCTCATAGACTTTCTCCTTGCTCACCTTCTCGTCGAAGTATTTTTCCATCATGCCGAAGGTGTGAGGGTCGCGATATGCCATCGGGTTGCGAAGGATAGCTCCGTCCTTGCCCACATATACGAAGTCGCATCCCCAAGTGTCGATGCCGATACTTTGGATAGGGATGTTGCGCTGTGCAACGAGTTTCAAACCCTTGATGATTTCGTAGTAGAGAGCATAGATGTCCCAATAGAAGTGACCGCCTGTCTCGATGAGGTTGTTGTCGAAACGTGTCAACTCCTCCAGGTTAAACTTTCCATCCGACAGACTGCCGATGATGGTTCGTCCACTCGTAGCTCCCAAGTCAACTGCGAAGAAATATTTTTTTTGTTCCATTATAATAATGTAGGTTTTAAGTTGTTACATTTTTCGCTTGCAAAATTAGGGCGAAATACTGATAGGCGACAAGAGATTTTGATTTTCGTGCATTAATATTTGTCAATTGTTTTTGAGTGGAAAAGGAAGAAAGTAGGGAGTGGGGAGTACAAAAACACCCATACAGTCCCGCGGCTGTATGGGTGGATGTTATCGTGTCATGGTTCTGAAATCGGATGGTTTCATACCTGTCTGACTCTTGAACTTGGAGGAGAAATAGTCGGGCGACTCGAAGTTGAGGCGATAGGCTATTTCCTTGATGCTTTCTTCTGTGGTGGAGAGAAGCTCCTTGGCTCTTTGCAGTTTTAGGTTCTGCTGATAGAGGGCAGGGGCAAATCCCGTGTGCTCCTTGAATAGCTTTCTGAAAGAGGAGTAGCTCATGCCGAGTTCCACTGCTAGTTCTTGTATGGTCAGATTCTCTTCAAGCGATTCACGGATGCGAAGTCTAGCCTTGTTGATGATATCGACATGCTTGGTGTCCTTGTTCAGTTCGATGTTTCTTTCCAGGGAGTACATGAGTCCGATGAGGTGGTTGACGATACCAGCCAGGCTCTGTTGCGAGAAGGCAGCCTCCTCGATGGCGGTGCGATATGCCTCTTCGTATAGGTTGATGATCTCATTACTGAATCCCACGTGGTAGATAGGTTTCTCGACAGAGAGAAAACCATGTTTTACCCTGTCGTCAATGTTCTTGCCCTTGAAGCCAATCCAAAAGCTTTTCCATCCTTTCTCATGGTTGGGATGGTAGGTATGCCATTCGCCAGGAAAGAGCATGAAGATGTCGCCAGCCTTGATGGTAGTCTCCGGACAATGCTCAGATTGGAAGACACCTTCGCCTTCCGACTGGTAGAGCAGTTGGTATTCATCCAGCGTCCTACCTTTCTTGATGTCGAAGTAATATCCATCGGCATGTCCCTTGGTAGGGTAGTCTTCACCTGGCTCGATATTTTCTTTCCCCACAGTGCTGACGATGAGACCCCATTGGGCATCCCTGTCTGTAGCTAGGAGGTATTTACTTGTTTGCATTGCTTATATATAAAATGTTCATGAATGTTATTTGTAGTATTTCTGATGTTGTCGGCAAAGTTAATAAAAAAATGTGGTACTCCGTCATGTTTAGTGTGAAAAAGCCTAAAATGTCGGGAGATGCTTGGAAATGCATTGGGAGGTGTTCGAAAATTCATTGTGGGGCTTTTGGAAAAACCTCGGGAGGATTTTTGAAAAACCTCGGGAGGATTTTTGAAAAACCTCGGGACTTTTTTATTTTCGCATACTGTACGAAAATATAAATAAATGGACGATTTTCTATTGTTGAATCCCCTTTGAAACGTAGCGTTCTAGACGTAATATCAAAAAAAAAAGGTGAAAAGCCAAAAATTAAAGTGTAAAAATACCCTAATTACCTACTTTTGCAGCCGAAATGTTTGAAAGAATGTTATATTCATAAAACCTAAAGTTTACCTAATTGATATAATCTTGCATTATGTTTTCATAGGGAAACGAGTTGAACGAATAAACCTAAAAATAAATATGAGCAAACAAATCAAAATGATTAAGAAGTCTGTATTGCCATTTGCGTTGGTATGCTCAGCTTTGGTGATGTCTCCTTGTATGGGGGGGCAAATCTATGCTGATGTACTCAATGTTCAGCAAACGAAGGCAGTCAAGGGTACGGTAGTCGATGAGACTGGCGAGCCTGTAATCGGTGCAACCGTATTAGTCGTTGGTGGAGGTGCTGCTCAAGGTACTGTCACTGATATGGACGGTAACTTCAGCATCCACGTCAAGCCAGGTGCAAAACTCAAGATAACCTATATTGGTTATGATGAGACCGTCATTGCAGCCAAAGAAGGCATGAAGGTTCAATTGAAGACTTCAGGTGCCGTCTCTTTGAACGCCGTGGAAGTTGTCGCTTATGGCGTGCAGAAGAAAGTAACTGTTACAGGTGCCTTGTCGTCAGTAAAGAGCGAGGATTTGGTTCGTACACCAGTGTCTTCTGTCAACAATATCTTGGCTGGTCAACTTTCAGGTGTGACAACCGTACAGTATTCTGGTGAGCCTGGTTCTGATGCAGCTTCAATCTTCGTGCGTGGTAAGGGTACATTCGGTAACTCCAATCCATTGATTCAGGTCGATGGAGTAGAGCGTGATATGTATGATATCGACCCTAATGAAATTGAGAGTATCACCGTTTTGAAGGATGCTTCTGCTACAGCTGTATTTGGCGTGCGTGGTGCTAATGGTGTAGTCCTCATTACAACCAAGAGAGGTCAGGAGGGTAAGGCAAAGATTTCTGTCTCAACTTCTTTCTCAGCTTTGACTCCTTCTAGAATGGTTGAGCAGACTTCTTCTTATGAGTATGCAAATTTTTATAATCAGATGTGTGAGAATGATGGCGTAGGTCATGTGTTCTCAGATGCTGTCATTAAGAAATTTCAAGATGGTTCTGATCCATATCGTTTTCCAAGTACCAATTGGGTAGATTATGTAATGAAGGATGTTACTCTTCAGACGCAACATAATGTAAGTATCTCTGGTGGTACGAAATCTGTACGTTATTTCATTAGTGCAGGTATGTTTACTCAAGGTGGCTTGTTCAAGCAGTTTGACCAAGCTTATACCAATGATTATAGTTATAATCGTTTTAACTATCGTTCTAACTTGGATATCGACTTGACAAAGACAACTACTTTGAGTGTCAATTTGTCTGGTGTGGTTGATGAGGCAAAGAAACCTTATACAGGTCAAGGTTCTTCTGGTCTTATCAAACAGATGTATTATGCTACGCCTTTCTCAAGCCCTGGCTTTATAGATGGTCAGCTAATCGCTGGCTCTGCTTTGAAGACAGATAATGCTGATGGTAACGTTTTGCCTTTTATTGGTGGAACAGGTATGGGCTACTATGGTTCTGGCTTCATGAATACCAATAACAATAAGTTGAGCATGGACCTCCAGTTGAACCAGAAGTTGGACTTTTTGACAAAGGGATTGTCTTGGAGAATCAAGGGATCTTACAACAGTAACTTTACTGTATATAAAAGAGGTAGCGCAACTGTTGCTTCTTATACTCCTGTATGGCAGGGCGTTGATGAAGAAACCCAGAAAGATATCTTCGCATTCAGAAAGAACAACGATACTACAACTCCGGCTTATTCTGAGGCTCGTGGCAAAGGCCGTAACTGGTACTTTGAAACTGCGTTCAATTACAACAGAACCTTCGGCTTGCATACTATAGGTGGATTGTTGCTTTACAACCAGAGTAAGACTTACTATCCAAGTGAGTATTCTGATATTCCTTCTGGATATGTAGGCTTAGTTGGGCGTGTTACTTACGACTGGAACAACCGTTATATGGCTGAGTTCAATGTCGGCTACAATGGTTCAGAGAATTTCTCAAAGGACAATCGTTTCGGTTTCTTCCCTGCAGGTTCTGTAGGCTGGGTTATGAGCGATGAGCCATTCTTCAAGCCATTGAAGAAGGTTGTTTCATTTTTGAAACTCCGTGCTTCTTGGGGTTTGGTAGGTAATGATAAGTTTGCTTCTTCTACAGGTTGGCGTTTCTTGTATACTCCAGACCCTTATAGCGTAAACCAGAACTCTTTGTTCAATCGTAATGGTATTAACGGAACATTAGATGCTTATGGTTATAACTTCGGTGTGGAGAATGGTACCACCAAGATGGGATCGGTTGAGGCAGCAAAGCACAACAAGGATGTGACTTGGGAGAAGGCTTTCAAGCAAGATTATGGTGTGGATATCAACTTCTTGGACGATCGCTTGCGTGGTACGTTTGATTACTATAAGGAGCATCGTACGGATATTTTGGTAACTGATTATACAGCACCTACATTGCTTGGCTTCTCTTTGCCTGCTTCTAACTTAGGTGAGGTAAACTCATGGGGTTATGAGGTAAGCTTGAACTGGAATGATAAGATTGGTAAGAATTTCCGTTATTGGGTAAAGGCTAACTTGTCTTATAACCAGAATGAAATTGTGGAAAAGAAAGAGGCTCCACAAGAATATACTTACCAATATGTGAAAGGACATCGTATAGGTTCTAGAAAAATGTTGAAGTTCTGGAAATTCTATTACGAAGGTGCCGAGGTTGATTACAAAAACCAGTTTGGTGTAGACTTGGATGGCCAATTCGTTGAAAAGTTGGAGCCAGGAGATTGTGTATATGTAGACTTAAATGGTGATGGTACTGTAAGTTCAAAGGATGAGTGCTATGGTTATGGTTATACCGATGACCCTCAGTATATTGCTGGTTTGAATATTGGATTCCAATGGAAGGGACTTTCATTTAATGCTCAGCTGACAGGTTCTTGGAATGTTACACGTATGTTGAGTGACGTATTCCGTCAACCATTCTACAGTGCTTCTAATTCAAAGGAGGGTGGTCTTTTGAAATATCACCTTACAAATACTTGGACTAAGGAGAATCCTTCACAGAGTGCAGAATATCCACGTGCAACATGGAACCATTCCAAGCAGAACTATGATGTGTCGTCAACTCTTTACGAAAAGGATGCTAAGTATCTCCGTTTGAAAACTTTGATGATTGCTTACGACTTCAAATTCCCATTCATGAAGAAGTTGGGGTTGAATCAATTGCAACTCTCATTGAGTGGTTACAATCTCTTTACGCTTACTCCATATAAGTGGGGTGATCCTGAGACACGTGCATCTAATGCACCATCTTACCCACTTCAGAGAACATATACTGCCAGTCTTAAGTTAGGATTCTAAAAAATAGAATAAGTTATGAAATTATTAAATAAAACAATATTGGGGTTTGTAGGAATGTTCCTGATGATGTCATTTTTTTCAGCTTGTACTGATAAGATTGCATTTGGAAATTCTTTCTTGGAAAAAGCTCCAGGTGGAAGTGTAACGAAAGATACTGTTTTCAACAGTGCTGTCTATACGGAACAGTTCTTGAACAGTATTTATGCTTTGCAATATTATGGATTGCCTTATACCGTGAAGAATGGTACAAGTGCAAGCCCTTATACGGGTAAGCTGGACCAAGTTACCGACTGTTGGTTGATGCACTGGAACTCTACTACAGCATATAATGCTTATTATACCGGTACATTGGACTCAGGTCAGGATCCATTGATATCATTTAGTAATGATAATGTGTGGAGAGCAGTTCGCGCAGCCTATCTGTTGATAGAGAACGTTGACAATGTACCAGACTTGTCTGATGATAAGAAAGCTTCTTTCAAGGCACAGGCTAAGTGCTTGATAGCAGCTCGCTACTTCGATTTGTTTGCTGAGTATGGCGGCTTACCTTTGGTTAAGCAATCATACTCTGGTACTGAGGGCTCTTATAACCTTCCACGCGCTTCTGTTGACTCAACTGTTGTGTTTATGACAGGCTTGTTGGATGATGCCATCAATTCTAATGCTTTGCGTTGGGCTTATGATGGCAATACCACGGAGACTGACTCTACCAATAATATTGGTCGATGGACCAAAGCTGGTGCTATGGCTTTAAAGGCAAAGATCTTGACTTACGCTGCTTCACCATTGTTTAATGACAATGAGCCTTATTATCAAGGTATGTCTGAGGAACAGAAACCATTGGTATGGTATGGTGACTATAGCGAAGAGCGTTGGCAGAAGGCATTGAAGGCTTGTCAGGATTTCTTCAATGCTTGCAACTCCAATGGATGGTATCATCTTACAACATGTGCCTCACTTGGTTTGAGTAAGTCTCATGATCATTATCGTCAAGCATATCGTAAGGGATATGCGGCTCAGGGTAGTCATGAAATTATACATTCTACTCGTGTGTTGACAACAGATGCTTATAAGGCAGCTGCTTATACTTGGCACTATTGGCAGACAACTCCTCCTCGTTCAAACTGTTTACCTACAGAGGAGTACATAGAAATGTTCCCTTGGAGCGATGGTACGCCTTTCAACTGGAAGAAAGATAGTCTTGCAGGTAAAATCGTTGGTGCAAATGGTCGTTTGTTCTATCGTGTCACAACTGGTCGATTTGGAAAGAAAACAGCTTCTCGTGACCCACGTCTTTATGAGGAATGTATCGTCAATGGCCAGCAAAAGTCACTTGACTGGACCACAGGTAAGTCAAATGGTGATATCTACGAGTTATGGGTAGGTGGTCAAGATGCTTCTAACTATGTGGCTTCTTATGATGAGGAGGCAAAAAAGATTGTTGTCAATGAATCTTTGGTAAAGCGTTTTGCATCAGGTTACGACAACAATAAATATTTTATGGAGAATGACTACTTGCGTCAGTATACTCAGTGGGTATATTTGAGCTTGGATGAAATGTATCTCTTGTATGCAGAGTGCTTGGCACAGACAGGTAACCTCAAAGATGCTATCGCACAGGTGGATGTTGTCCGTAGTCGTGTCGGCTTGAATAGCTTGGGTAAGGCAGTTCCTGCAGTAAAGACAGACAAGGATACTTTTATGGAAGAGTTGTTTAGAGAACGTGCTTGTGAACTTGGTTTGACTAATGCACGTTATCACGACATGGTTCGCTACAAGCGTGGTGATTGGATGGTAAAGCCTTTGCATGGTATCATCACTTATCGTTTGGAGAAAAATGTTCAAGGTGAGTGGACCCGTGCTTATCGTCCTTGGATTGGTAATGATAAGAACAATGGTATGGCAGAACCAAGCCGTTTTGATTATGATAAGTTTGAAATCAAAAACATGAAACGTTATTGGTGGGGCAAGGATCCTAAGTCAAACGAAATCACTAAATGGTTCTTGTGGCCATTCCCTCAGACTGAGATTAACAAGGGATACGGCTTGATTCAGAACCCTGGATGGTAAAAGTTAAAACTCATTGAGTACAATCATTAGTTAGTTAATTTAGATTCTGTTATGGACAAGAAAAATATATATGCGCTTTCGTTATTGGTAGGCTGTGTCCTACCAGTATCAGCGCAAAGAGATAGTATTGCAGCATCTTTTGCAAATCAAAAGATGGAGGTGGGTGCGAATAAGGATTTTACTCGTGCTCAGTCTACAGCTGCTATTACTATTATAGAAAACAAGGATGTTAATCAGCGTTCTTCCAAGAATATCAGTAATTCCATCTTGGGACAGGGCGGTAACGGCTTGTCTTCTATGAGTGGAACGGGCACTTATTTCTATTCAAACCCTACCTTTTATATTAGAGGACTACAGAGCTTGAGTACAAGTAGTCCATTGGTATTGGTTGATGGCATTGAGCGTGATATGAATTTGGTCGATGCTTCTGAGGTTGACCACGTGTCTATCTTGAAGGATGCAGCAGCTGTAGCGCTCTATGGTAACAAAGCTGCCAATGGTGTCATTGAAATCACAACAAAGAGAGGTAAATATCACTCTCGTGAGATTAAGGTTAATTACGATCATTTGTTTAATTACCAAATCAATCGCCCAAAGTTTATCAATGCGCAGACCTATGCTTCTGCGATGAATGAGGCTTTAGGATATGAGGGAGCAGCTCCAAAATATTCTGCTGATGAAATCAAGGCTTTTGGTAGTGGTCAGTATCCAGACCTTTATCCTAATGTAAATTGGGTTGATGAAACATTCCGTCATCATGGAGTTACCAATAAAATTGGGGCTGAGGTGACTGGTGGTGGTCAGAAATTCCGTTATTATACCAATATCTCATTGTTGTCCGACAAGGGATTCATTAAAAATAACATCGATGACAATGGTAACAATACCCAGGACAAGTTTGTTCGTGGTAACTTGAGAGTTAACTTGGATATCGACTTGACTCCAACCACTCTCTTGAAGGTAAATACCTTGGGTATGTTGAGCGAGATGTCAGAGCCAGGCAATGCATTCAACTTATGGAGTACTATCTATAGCTTGCCATCAGCAGCATTTCCTATCAAGTTCCAAAATGGTGATTGGGGTGGTAGTACCACATGGGCTGGTACCAATAACCCTGTTGCCAACACTGCTGGTGCTGCTTACTACAAGATTCACGAACGTTCACTTTATTCTGATATGACCCTCAATCAAGACTTGAGTTTTTTCTGGAAGGGTTTGAGTGCAACAGCTCGTCTTGGATACGATACCTATTCTACCATTTATGAGAATCATAGCAAGACCTTCCTTTATGGTTACTATGCTCCAACAAGTTGGAATGATGGAGTTCCTACACCTGGTGCTTATTCACAAGGTGGTGAGAAGGGTACGCAGAGTTCTGATGCCAATACTAATGCTTACTCACGTAGATTGCATTTTGACGCAGGCTTGAACTTCGAGCGCAACATTACTCCTATGGATTACTATTATTCTTCATTGCGTTGGACTTATGAGTATGAGAATACCACAGGCTTGAATACCACTGTTTATCGCCAAAATGCCACTTGGTTGAACCATTATGCATATAAAAATCGTTACATTGGTGAAATTGCAATGGTAGTCACAGGCTCAAGTCGTCTTGCTCCTGGACATAAGTGGGCTTTTGCTCCAACATTGAGTGCAGCTTGGGTTGTCAGCAATGAAAATTGGATGAAGGACATTAAGTGGGTGAATTTCTTGAAACTCCGTGCATCTTATGGTCAAGTGAATACCGATTATTTGCCAGGTGATAATGTTTGGACCTACTATACTCAGTCTTACAGCACCAATGGTGTGACTTATCCATTCAACTCTGGTTATGACTCAGCTTTCGGTTCTACTGTCTTGGGACAGATGGCAACAGAGAATCCTTCTCATGAGAAAGCTTATAAGTATAACCTCGGTTTGGATGCAACCTTGTTTGAAGGATTGAATGTTCAGATGGATGCTTATTATCAGCGCCGTTCTGATATATGGCGTTCTGGTTCAGGTGCTTATGGCTCAGTGATTGGCTTTGCTGCTCCTTATGTGAATGCCGGAATTGTTAATTCTTGGGGCTTTGAGGGTTCCCTCGACTATACCAAGCAATTGGGTGATGTACAACTCAATATCGGTGGTACGTTTTCTTTGAATAAGAATAAAATCAAAAATCAGGCTGAGGAGCCACGTGCTTTCCAAAACTTGGTAACAACAGGCACTCCTTTGAACTCAATCTATGGATTGGTAGCTGATGGTTACTTGACACAGCAGGATATTGACAATATGAGTCTTCCACAGACTGATCCAAACTATGTGCCAAAGCAGTCTTTCTCTACCGTACATCCTGGTGACATTAAATATGTAGATGTCAATGGTGATGGTGTCATCGATGCTAATGACCAGAAGAAAATAGGTCATGCTGCATGGCCTGAGCTTTATTATACGGTGCACCTTGGTGCTGAGTGGAAAGGGCTTGGATTTGATGCTATGTTCCAGGGCATCGGTCGTAGTTCTTGTATGTTGAATACTCCTGGCTATTATTGGGGATTGGTTAGCAACCGCTCCTTGTCACAGTATGTTTATGACAATCGATGGACTCCAGAAAACCCAAATGCAGAGTTCCCTCGTTTGAGCTCAAGTTCAAATGCCAACAATTATCAAAACAGTACGTTCTGGTTGCGAGATCGCTCTTTCTTCAAGTTGCGTAACGTGGAGGTTTACTATAACTTCCCTAAGAATTTGATGGCTAAGACTGGATTTATCAATGCTGCTAAGTTGTATGTCCGTGGTATCGACCTCTTCACATTGGATCATCTCGCAACAGTTGATGCGGAGTCTTTCGGAGCACTAAGTCCATTGACTCGTAGTATTGTCGTTGGTGCATCTGTAACATTCTAATTTTAAAATGAAAATTATGAAACTGAAAAATATAATATTAGCAACAGCCCTTGGTGCTACCGTCTTGAGCTCGTGCTCCGACAAGATGAACTATAAGGAATATGTCGTTAATGACGAGGAGTATGTCAAGGAGATGTTTGGTAGAGTAGGTGGCTTCATGACTCAGATCTACAACGACCTTGACGCTGATTTCGGTTACACTTCAGCTACTGGTTATTGCAACTTGTCTGGTGCTATGTTGAGTTCTGCTACCGACGAGTCTGTCTATTCTCATCCAGGTAACCATGTAGAAGACTTCTACAATGGTAGCTGGAGTTCTACCAATACCAACCTCAATTCCAATATTTGGGGAAAATGCTGGGATGGTATCAGCTATTGTAATTTATTGCTCGACAACTTTGCCAACTTGGAGTTCCCTCATTATAAGTTGGATACTCATTATAAAGAGGAGATGGACCAGTATAAAAACTACTTCTATGAGGCTCGTTGGGCAAGAGCATACTTCTATTTCTTATTGGTTCGCCAATATAAGAATGTGCCATTGAAAATCCATCATATGGGTGCTGATGAGGCGAACGCTCTCCCTCAGGTTTCTTCTGATTCCATCTTTAAGTTCATCGACTCCGAGTGCGAGGCCATCAAGGATAGCATCTTCAAGGACTATGGTGCTGTTGGTTATCCTACTCCAGCAGAGAATGCACGTGCCAATAAGTTGACAGTTATGGCACTCCGAGCTCGTGCAGCTCTATATCATGCAAGTCCATTGTTTAATGAAAACAATGATAAGCACCTTTGGTACGAGGCAGCCAAGAGATGTCAGGAGTTGTTGACTGAGGCAGCTGTCGAAACCAAGGGACTGGCTGGAAATTACTCTAAGTTGTTTGGTAGTGATAGTTGGAGTGACTCAAATGCTCAGCGCGAGTATATCTTTGGTAAGCGTTTGGCGGCAAGCAATGCCTTTGAGAAGTACAATTTCCCTATTGGAATGGAGAATGCCGGTGGAGGAAACTGTCCTACACAAAACTTGGTAGATGCCTTCGAGATGACCAATGGTAAGGCAATCACAGATGAGGATAGTGGCTATGACCCACAGAATCCTTATGAAAACCGTGACAGCCGTTTGGCTGCTATTGTTGCAAGAAATGGTGAGCAGTGGCCTAACTCAGGTGGTGTTTTGGAAACTTATGCTAATGGTGCCAACTCATCTTCTGTTACTTATGGTACTCCAACAGGTTACTATTTGAAAAAGTACTGTAATGCTTCTACAATCATTAAGAATACAGGTGCCAACTCTGATAAGCATATTTGGGTAATCTTCCGTTTGGGTGAGTTCTACTTGGATTATGCAGAGGCAGCTTTGAATTACAATTATCTCAATGGTCAAGGTGATAATTCCGGTTATGTAGGTCCTGATGAGGGCAATGGATTGCCTATGACTCCAGCTGAGGCTATCAATAGAATTCGTTCTCGTGCTAAGCAACCAGATATTCAGACAGGTTTGTCATACGAGGAATTCTTGAAACATTATGAAAATGAACGTTTTGTAGAGCTTGCTTTTGAGGGACATCGTTTCTTTGATTTGCGTCGTTGGAAGAAAGCAGACAAGTACATGGGTACCATTTACAAGATGTCTATAACTCGTGACAAAGATGGTAACCTTACTTATATAAAGGAACCATATACTACACATAAATGGGAAGATAAGTGGAATTTATTCCCTATTCCAAATGCTGATGTCATGAAGTGTGGTTACAAGCAAAATCCTGGATGGTAAAAACAACGCCAGCGAATAGCTGAAAGGGTGTTCGCTGGCAACTAAGATTTTTAATATAACCCTTTTTTAATTCATTAAAAACTGTTTTTTATGAAAAAAATTTATCTTTTATTGTTGACACTTGTAGCGTTTGTTACAAGTAGCAATGCAGCGATTAAGGTAATCTACAACCAAGACTTTGAGTCGGCTGTAGATGCTACAGCTGCTGGTTGGGCTTCTCCAAGTGCTGCCGCAGGTCTGAGTATTACTTCAGATGGTGAGAGTAAGGTACTTTCTTTTGCGCCATCAGGAAACGATCGTTCTGCCCACACTCTTTGGGGTGCAGATCTCATTAAGAATGCTGGTGTTTCTACTTATACAGTATCTTTTGAGTTTTATGCCAAAGCTTGGGGTAGCAACCACGTTACAACAGAGTACACATTGATGGCTGATGAAACTACATGTACAAAAAGTCAAAATGCTAGCTTCATTTCAAAAAGTGATAATTGGTTGTTTGATTTGAGCCAACAGACTACTAATACAGCTGCTGCTTCTGGTAGTATGTCATTCACTATCAACAAAGACGAGAACTCTGTTATTTCTTTGGCTTCTGGTACATGGTATCATGTAGATTTGACTGTTAATGTTGATGCAAGAACAGTTGACTATAATATTCAAGCTGGTGGAAGCGATCCTGTTGAGGGTACTTATACTGTTCCTGAAGGTGTAGAAATGTATGCAACAGGTCTCTACTTCTTGGGTGCTCGTTATTTCCCTGTTCAGTATTTTGATAATATTTCTGTTACATCAGTAGTTGATGGTGATTTTGCCAATACACCAACAACAACTTTGTCAAGCATCAATAATCAACAGCGTGTTTATTCTCTTGGCTTCAAGGAAGGTGAAACATTGCATGTAATGTGGAATGGAGTAGCTAAGGAATATGAATTCAGTGATGCAGAACCAAATGTAGTAGATCCAACAAGTGGTACCATTGCATGGTCAAATAACCCTAAATATGATCCATCTAACGAGGGCTTGGTTAATGATGCTTGCCAAAGCGGTAGTCTTGAAGTATGGACAACTGCTGGAGATACAGAGTCAGAACATGTAACTTTGGAGGTATCTAATGAATTGGTGCCAGTAAGTGCAGCTACAGCAGCTATCTCTGCCGTTTCTGCAGGTTATGGTAAAACATATGTTTTGACAGCTGATAACAGCACAGTAGAATTGGCACCAACATTGTACATTGATGCAAAATTCACAGGCAAGGATGCTTCTCAATCTTTTACCAAGTCTGATTTGACATCTGGTGCTACTATCGAACTTCCTGGTGAAGGTACTCTTACTTTGACTACTAAGGCTTTTGGTTATAAGTCAGTTAATTCAACAGTTGTTAATGACATTGAGTATCAGCAGAAGGCTGACTATAACTTCGCTCATTGGACAGACAAGGAAATTGCAGCTGCAGGCTTTACTGCAGATGGTACTGTAACTGGTAACTATGCTACTTATGGTCGCCTCTATTGGTATAATTCAGCAACATACGATGCATCAGCAGAGAATAATGAAAAGACAGCCTATAGCACAATTCCTCAGTTTACAAAGAAGAGTTCAGAATGGACTGATGGCGTTCTTTCTGGTGATATTGAATTTACAGCTGCTCCAACAGTAAATGTTCATGTTTTCCAAGGCGTAGGTCTCAATCTTGAAGGAAGAAAGGGTGATGCTCAAGATGGCAACTGGATTAGTTCTCTTAATTTGAAGATTAACAATTTGAATGCTACTGACTTCATCATGGTTAGTGGTTACAATAATTATGGCTCAAATGCATTGCACCCTGTCGTAGCAAGTGAAGAGGAATTCTTGGCAAAAGACAATGCTCCTGTTATTTTAGTAGTGTCAGGTACAACAGAAATTAGTCTCTATCGTATTTCTGATGTTATCGCACGTCTTCAGGTATTTAGCCCTGTTGGTGAAACAGATGGTATTGCAAATGTAAATGCAGCAGATAAGACTAATGCCGATGCTCCAATTTATAACCTCAGCGGTATGCGTGTTAACAAGAACAATCTCCAAAAGGGTATCTATATCCAGAATGGTAAGAAATTCGTTGTAAACAAGTAATTTGTTACTTTAATAGCTTAGGCTATTAAAATAGATATAAGGAAGAGGATGCTTGCATTCTCTTCCTTTTTGTCTTTATAGGTTCACATTATTATTAAATCATTTACATTTCTCAAAAAATATAGTAAAAAATCAAATTTTTAGGCTTCAAGTTTTTATTTTATATGTAATTTTGCAAAGTCAATTTTGAATATAAATTAAAACCTAAATATTCATGAATAAAAAACTGATCTTAATGGCCGTGTCTTCTATGTTCACGTTCCTTCAGGCTCCTGCTCAACGCATGATGGAGAAGTTAGACAGAGGATTGGTCGCAGTAAAAACTACAAATGGAGTTTATCTCAGCTGGCGTGTGTTAGGTGAGGAGTATTATGGTGTTACATACAACGTATATCGTGATGGCAAGAAAGTCAACGATGCGCCGCTTTATGTGTCAAACTTCACTGATGCCAATGGTTCTGCCCAAAGCAACTATACCATCAAGCCTGTTGTGCGTGGCATAGAGCAAGCTACTGCGAGCAAGGTAGCCGTGCCATTGAGTAAAAACTACAAGGAAATCAAGATTGCTAAAGTACCATCAAATATAGATGGTAGTGACATCTCTAACTATTATGAGCCTAATGATGCTATTGTGGCTGACCTTGATGGTGATGGTGAGATGGAAATCTTGTTAAAACTCCGTAACACCAAAGATGCTGCTAATAGTTATCCTATAGATGGCAAGGACTTTGATATTATCCAAGTATATAAGTTGGATGGTACTTTGCTTTGGTGGATTGACTGTGGACCAAACATGGTAGATTTCCAAAGTAATGAAATCAACATTGCTGCTTACGACTGGGATCAAGATGGCAAGGCAGAGTGCGTTCTTCGTGGTGCGGATGGTATGGTAATCCACATGGCTGATGGAACCACTAAAACTATTGGTGATGCTTCTGTCAATACTCGTGGCGATTTGGTTCGCAGTTCCGCAATGACCTTTACGCATACAGGTGCTGAGTATCTTATCTATATGAATGGTGAGACAGGTAATCCATATTATGTGGGGGAATATCCTTTGAAACGCCTGGAGGCAGGAGAGACTAACTTGGAAAAGGCTTGGGGTGATAGTTATGGTCATCGTAGTAGCAAGAACTTCTTTGGTGCTCCTTACTTGGATGGGCGCCATCCAAGCATCTTCCTTGCTCGTGGTATCTATACCCGCCATAAAATGGTGGCTTTTGATGTAGATCCAAAAACACATCAACTTACAGAGCGTTGGAGATGGGTGAATAATACTCCTGGTAGCCCTTGGTATGGTCAAGGTTATCATAACTATACCATTGCTGATGTTGACTGGGATGGTCGTGACGAAATCGTATTTGGTTCTATGGTCATTGATGACAATGGACATGGCTTGAGTACCACAGGCTTGGGACATGGTGATGCTCATCATGTGGGTGACTTCAATCCATACGTACACGGTCAGGAAGTGGCTGCTTGCAATGAGGATTTGCCATCTAATAATTATCGTGATGCAACAACAAGTAAGATTTATTATCGTTTGGCTGGTGGCTCTGACGATGGTCGCTCTATTGCAGGTAAGTTTACTGACGACTTGATTGGAAGCCAGTTCTTCTCAGGTCATGAGAGTAATTTGATTAGCTGCGTATCAAACAAACAGACAAATCTCAATACTTCTGGCATCTCTTTGAACTTTAGAATCTTCTGGGATGGTGACTTGTTGGATGAGACTTTTAATGGTTCTGCTGTAAGAAATTCTAATGGTACTATCTATAAATACCAAAAAGGTTCAATTGAGACATTTAGCGGTACTTTGACGAATAACGATACTAAATCAACCCCTTGTTTCCAAGGAGATGTCTTTGGTGACTGGCGTGAGGAGGTGATCATGCGCTCACAAGACAACAAGAGTATTCGTATCTATACAACAACAATCCCAACGGAGCATCGTATTCCTACATTGCTGTCAGATCCACAGTATCGCAATGCGATGATTACTCAGATGAATGGTTATAACCAGCCACCTCATGTAAGTTATTTCTTGGGCGAAAAAGAAGGTGTATCTACTCCAGCTCCTGCTCCTACAATGAATGGAAAGGTAGAAGTGAACAATGGAGGTACTATATCTTCAAGCACAAATGATAAGGAAGTTATTCTTGCCGAAACCAATGATGCTACAGTCAACGTGGCTGATGGGGCTTCACCATATATCTTCTTTGATAATGCGCCTACTTGGGTGCAAGGTCATGATGACAATGATAACATCACAACGACTACATATACTCACACATTGACAGGCGGTGCCTTCGGTGGAGAGATGAGATTGGTGAAGTTGGGTGATGGTAACTTGATCTTGCCAAAAGTAGAGCAAAAGCATTCTGGTAAGACAGAGGTGTGGGCTGGTACTCTCAACTTTGATGGAACCATGGCGAATAGTAAGGTCTGGTTGAATCGTTTTGCTGTCCTCAACTCTGATGGTGGTAAGTTCTTGAAGGGCATAGAGGCTGATTATGGTGCAACAGTTCGTCCTGGTGGTGCAGAGAAGGTTGGTACTATCGAGGCAGATTCTTTAACATTGAACTTTGGTTCTATTGTAGAATTTGACATTGATGGTAATGGCAACTCTGACTTACTGAAGGTGAATACTTTGAAGGTAGAGAAGAAGGACTGGGAAAATGGTCCAGAGTATCTTGTGCCACGTTTCAACTTTGTTATTCCTGTGAATTTGAAGGCAGGAACGTATAAAATTGCAGAAATAGGCAAGGTTGAAGGTGATGTAAAGAATATTGTGTTGACTGGCTTGAAAGGTCATAAGGCAAGTTTGCAATATGAGAATGGTGTTCTTTCTTTAAATGTTGTTGATTTGCGTAGCGCAACTTCTGTCGTTTGGACTGGTGAGGAAGATAACCAATGGAACTTGGCAGATAAGAGCAACTTCAAGAATGAGGCTGAATCTAAGGCTGATGTCTTTGTCTCAGGTGATGATGTTACCTTCAATGACGATGCTAAGAAAACCAATGTCGTATTGGCAGAAGATGTTACTCCTGGCTCTGTTACTTTCGATAACAATGCCTTGGAATATACTGTAAGTGGTGACAAGGCTATTGCTGGTAGCACTTCTATTATAAAGAATGGTGAGGGTAATGTCAACATTAATAACGTAAATACCTTTACTGGTCTTGTTAATGTCAATGCTGGTTCTTTGACTGTAGATAATCTCGGTCAAGTTGATGGTGTTAACAATGGTGCTTTAGGTCATTATAGTAATGTTATTACCTTGAATGGTGGTACGTTGGCAGTTAATAAGTCTTTAACAGCTTCTCATCCAATTGCAATGGGTGTAAAGGGTGGTTCTGTCAATGTCGGTAAGGATGCAACTCTGACGTTGACTGATAAAGTCGTTGGTACAGGCAACACTTTGACAAAGGTTGGTGCTGGTACTTTGACTTTGGCACCGGTAGCAGATTACGCAAAGTTGATTGTTGAAGAAGGTATAGTAAGAGGTCAAGAATCAAATTCAAAGCATGGCTATCCAAAGACTATAGAGTTGCACAATGCAACTTTGCGTGATGCTGATGACATGTATTCGTATTCTTCAAACTCTTCTAACGTTGTTGTACCAGATGGTTATAAGGCTTCTTGGTATTTGGATTCTCGCTGTACATATACAGGAACTTTGACGGGTAAGGGAACTTTGTCTCTCTATGCTACCAATACGCGCAACCAACTGAATGGTAACTGGTCAAACTTTGAAGGTAACGTAAGTATCTTTCCAAGTAAGACTGGTCAGTATGCTCCTGAATTGCTGCTTGGTAATAGCAATGGTATGAAGAAAGCATCTGTTACAGTTTCTTGCCCTATCAATAATAAAGGTAAGAATTTTGCATTTGGTAATCTTGCGGGTTCTGGCCAGTTGAATGGTAGTGGAACTTGGACGATAGGTGCTTTAGGCAAGCCTATTACCTATTCAGGTACTATCAAAGGTGGTAAGATCGTAAAGACTGGTAGTGGTTTATGGACCTTGACGAAAGCTCAAAGTAGTTTAGGTGGTCAAACTACAGTTAATGAAGGTGTTATGAATCTATATATGCCATCTTCAACAACGCCATGCTTGGGCAAATATCCAATAGCAATCACTGGCAGTGGTATTTTAACAGGTATAGCTACAGTTTATTCCATCAATGTAAATGATGGTGGTGTCTTGCGCCCTGGTTATTATTCAACTTCTGCTAATTATGCTTTTGGAGCATTGAAGGCAACCCATGGTATCTTCGCTTATGCAGGTTCTACTGTGAAATTCTGGCTTAGGAATGCACAAGGAACAGATACAAGTCGTTCCTTCTTGAGTACGGAAAGCAGCTTAGTTCTCGAAGGTGACGTTGTTGTTGAAAAGGTTCCTTCACTAAACCTTAAGGCTGGAGACTCCTTTACTTTGTGGAAAGCCAAGAGTTTCAGTGGCACTCCTTCTTCTTTGACTTTGCCAGAATTGCCTGCAGGTCTTGAGTGGGATACTTCTAAATTGTATCAACCAACAGGTATCTTGAAGGTAGTTGTTTCAACTGGTATTTCCAAAATTTCTGCAAATGAAGAATTCGAGGGCACTGTTTATACACTTTCAGGTACAAAGGTTGGCACATTGCGAACAACCAAGGCTAATATGAAGGCTGATTTGAAGGCATTGGGCATCGCGGATGGTGTATATATTGTCAGAGTTGCTGGTGAATCAATTAAAGTTGCTATTCAATAGTGTTAGTGTATGAGTATAAAATATAATAAAATGTATGCAATCCTTACCGTCATATTGATGGCGGTAGGAGTTGCCTCTTGTTCTGATGATAGTAATGTCTATAATATAGGAAATCAACAAGAATATATAAAACAGACTTTCGAAGGAATGAAAGGCACTTATGCTGGTAACTTGACAATGCCTGATAATAGTGTTTACACGACGAAGTTTGTGATAGATGATATGGCAAGCCTCAAAATATCTTCTTTCCCAATGGACAGAATCTTGAATGAAGTCTATAAGGGTGATTATTTGAATGTAAAGATGAGTGGCGATGCTGTTTCTTTTTCTTGTCCAATAGATAGTGTTGGATTTTCAGGAGGCTATATGACGTTTGTTACGAAGAATGATTATGTGTCTAACAAGATTCGTTTTTCTTTCACTAAAGATGAAACACAGCATTCTGGCTATGCCTTTGTGACGGTAAAAGGTTATTATGATCCTACAAGAAAATGGGTGAACGTAAATTACATAGTTACTGATTTAATTGTTGATGAGCGTGATTATTCATCTGAGGCTTGTCCTTTGAATCATAACTTCGAAGCAAATCGCCAATAATATGTTTATAGAAAAGGCACATTCCAAAATGGAATGTGCCTTTTCTGTTCTTAATTCGTTTTCTGTTTATCTTTATTTTCTTCTTATATCTCTTCGCAAGCAATCATCTCCGTACCTCGGTATATGACACCCAACTTGTGAAGTTGGGTGGTTTTTCCCAATCAATAGTTGTCATACCATGGTTTGATGGTCTTGATCAGTTCATCTCTCATGGGTGGCTTTCAAGCGGTGGCAGTTCTCAAATTCTGATGTTCTTTTACCAAATGTTGCAGTGATAACTCCTTGTTTTCGCTTAATTTTGCACATCGAATAACTAAAACAAAACTTTTATCATACTATTTATGAGAAGAAAACTACTGTATGTGGCATTGTTGATGTTAGGCATGTCATGTATGTCGGTACATCCTATCGTAGCTCAAAATGCCTCATCTTCCTATATGGAGCATTTGGATCGAGGTGTCGTGGCTTTGCCAGCGCAAGGCAAGGGAGTTTTTGTGAGTTGGCGTATGCTGGGTACGGATAGTAAGAATGTTTGCTTTGATGTGGTGAGAGACGGCAAGGTCATCGCTTCGCATATCAAAGCCACCAACTATACCGATCAAGATGGCACGGCAGCTCATACGTATCAAATCGTCACTTATCAGGAGATGCCGAAGGCGGATGGCATAGCCCATCGTGAGGTGTCGCAGAAAGTGAAACCATGGGCTGACCTCTATCAGTCGATGCCTATCAGCCGACCTAAGGGAGGAACGACTCCCGATGGTCGCTCCTATACCTATACGCCCAACGACTGTAGTGTGGGGGATGTGGATGGCGATGGCGAGTATGAAATCATCCTGAAATGGGATCCTTCCAACTCGCACGACAACTCGCACAACGGCTATACGGGTGATGTCATCTTCGATTGTTACAAACTCAGTGGCAAGAAACTCTGGCGCATCAACTTGGGGAAGAACATCCGTGCCGGTGCCCACTATACCCAGTTCCTCGTCTATGACTTCGATGGCGATGGCAAGGCAGAGATGATTTGCAAGACATCGGCAGGAAGCAAGGATGGCAAGGAGAAGTTTGTGAACGAGGTTGCCACCGATGAGGATATTCGTTGTCTAGACAATAAGGCTGACTACCGCAATGGGGCAGGACGAGTCCAGACAGGACCAGAACTGCTCACGGTCTTCAATGGCAAGACGGGGCAGGCGATACATACGATATGGTACAATCCCAACCGTGCTTTCGGAGTGGGCAGGCAAGTGGCTGAAGGCGAATCCTTGAAAGATGGATTCCCGGCTTATTCCTCTGTTTGGGGTGACAAGGGCAACTATGGCAACCGTGGTGAGCGATACCTGGCAGGCGTGGCTTTCCTCGATGGCAAAGACCATTTGCCGAGTGCCGTAATGTGCCGTGGCTACTATACTCGCTCATATCTCTGGGCAGTCGATTTCGATGGAAAACAGTTGAAGACCAAGTGGCTCCATGCCTCCACGACTCCAGGCACGGCTTATGCCCAGGGAGCGCATAGCTTGGCTGTTGGCGATGTGGATGGTGATGGATGTGACGAAATCACATACGGCTCGGCTGCCATCAACAATGATGGAACCTTGCTCTATTCCACTGGCTTGGGACATGGCGACGCGCAACATCTAGGCGACCTCGATCCCGACCGACCGGGCTTGGAATACTTCATGGTACATGAGGAATATCCATACGGATCAGATTTGCGTGATGCCAAGACGGGCGAAATCCTCTATCGTACGCTCGATAGGGATGATACGGGCAGAGGACTTGCCGCCGACATCGATGCCAACCATCGTGGTTATGAGATGTGGAGTTCGGATAAGCCAGAGGTGAGAGACTGCAAAGGCAACGTCGTCATAGAAGCCAAGGACGCTTGGAAGAAACGCTCTGGCGAAAAGAAAAAGAAGCAAGCTCCTCAACAGGGCGATTGGAATAGCAATGAGAAGACGACCTTCCGTGCTGTTTCTCCGATGCCAGCGATGAACTTCCGTATCTATTGGGATGGTGACTTGCAAGACGAACTCTTGGCAAACGGTCGTGCCCCTCATTTCCCTCCCTACATCCAGAAATGGAATGGAAAGGAGGCGGTGGCGCTGCCTTTGAGCAATGGCAAGCAACTTTTTGAGATGGGACACTCCGTGAGTTGCAACTGGACGAAGGCAACGCCTAATCTGCAAGCCGACCTCTTCGGCGATTGGCGTGAGGAGGTCATCTACTGGGATGAGAGCGATGCCTCCCATCTGAACATCTTCACCACCAATATCCCGACAGATTATCGTGTACCTACCTTGATGCACGACCATATCTATCGCATGGGGGTGGCTTGGCAGAATGTGGGCTACAATCAGCCTCCGCATCTCGGATATTATCTCCCAGACAAGGCGGAGAAAGTAAGTGGAGAGTGAAGAATCTTCTGTGAAAAATGAAGAATGTTTCCCTCTTATATATAATTTAAGGTGTAAATGAATGAAACAATGAAACGAATATTATTTGGAATAGCTTTGATGGCTGCTGCGACAACAACTTTCGCACAGTCTAACGATAAGACAAAACAAGTGGCTGGTCCTATGGAGGATGTCAACCATGTGATAGACAACACTGTGGATAGTCTCAACAAGGCGATGACTGCACGTATCACCCCTGGAACGAGCCGCAAGGGCAACAACCCTGTGCTTTTCTTGATAGGCAACTCTACCATGCGCAATGGTACCCTCGGCAATGGCAACAATGGTCAGTGGGGTTGGGGATACTATGAGCATGAGTTCTTCGATGAGAACAAGATAACCGTAGAGAACCAAGCCCTCGGTGGCATGAGCAGCCGTACCTTCTATAATCGTCTTTGGCCTGATGTGCGCAAGGGCATCAAGAAGGGCGACTGGGTCATCATCTCTATCGGTCATAACGACAATGGTCCTTACGATAGTGGTCGTGCCCGTGCCAGCATCCCTGGCATTGGCAAGGATTCCCTCAACGTCACTATCAAGGAGACGGGTGTGAAGGAGACTGTCTATACCTACGGTGAGTACATGCGTAAGTATATCAACGATTGTAAGGCGCTCGGCGCACATCCTATCTTGATGTCGTTGACCCCTCGTGATGCTTACGATGAGAACGATAAGATCGTGAGAGTTAACAAGACTTTCGGCTTGTGGGCAAAGCAGGTGGCTGAGCAAGAGGGCGTGCCATTCGTTGACCTAAATGAGATTTCCGCAGCCAAGCTCGATAGCTATGGTCACTGGAAGGAGAAGTATCACTTCTTCACCGACCATATCCATACCTCTCGCTTCGGTGCGATGATGAATGCTCGTTCGGCAGCAGAGGGTATCGCTGAGAGCAAAGACCCTAATCTCGCTCCACTTAAGGCGATGATGATCAATGTGGCTTTGCCTGTGGAGAACTTCAAGCGTGAGCCTGGCAAGCCTGTTGTCTTCTTGACCGGTGACAGCACGGTGAAGAATGCCGACAAAGACAAGGATGGTATGTGGGGCTGGGGCTCTCAGGCTTATACCGTCTTCGACCAGAAGAAGATAACTTGTGTGAATGCTGCCAAGGCAGGTCGCAGTTCTCGTTCTTACCTCAACGAGGGCAGATGGGAGAAGGTGTATAACAGTCTTCAGCCGGGCGACTATGTGCTCATCGAGTTTGGTCATAACGACATCTGTTCTCTGACCGACAAGAAGATGCGTGGCTCCATTCCTTGTGCCAAGGACACCTGCCACGTCTATCAGATGGAGGAGAACAAGCAGTATGAGGTGGTATATTCTTTCGGATGGTATCTGAAGAAGTTCATCCAGGATGTTCGTGAGAAGGGTGCCACTCCTATCCTCGTTTCCCTCACTCCTCGCAACGAGTGGCCTAATGGCAAGATAGAGCGCAGAAATGACACCTACGGCAAGTGGTATCGTGAGGTGGTGGCAGAGACGGGCGTTGCCTTCCTCGACCTTCACAACATCTCTGGTGATGCGCTCGACAAGATAGGTCAGAAGAAAGCCAAGGCTTACTATAACCACGACCATACTCACACTTCACTCAAGGGTGCGCAACTCAATGCTAAGAGCGTGGCTAAGGGCTTGAAGAAGATGAAGAGTCCTTTGGCTAAGTATTTGAAGTAAAAGTTGATAAAGATGAAACACAAGTATCTTTTGATGGCAAGTTGGCTACTGATGTCGCTGCCTATATCGGCTCAAACCATCCAGTTGGATTTGAGCAAGGCTCAGAACGTGAAGTCGAATGCACCTTTCACTCGCAACATCGAGGTGCCGGATGGCAACTATAAGGTGACCGTGGTATTAGGCTCTAAGAAGAAAGCGGGCAAGACCGTGGTGCGTGCCGAGAACCGCCGACTGATGGTGGACGAGGTGGCTACGCAGAAAGGACAGTTTAAGACCGTCGAGTTCGTGGTCAACAAGCGTACGCCTGAAATCGAAAAAGGCAAGAGAGTGAAAGTAAAGGATCGTGAGAAAAACTATAATACCTGGGACAACGCCATCAACCTGGAGTTTACGGGGGCAGCTCCTGCCGTGAAGGAGGTGAAGATAGAGCGTGACACGACCGCTACTACCATCTTCCTCTGTGGAAACTCCACCGTAGTCGATCAACCCTACGAGCCTTGGGCTAGTTGGGGACAGATGATACCTCGCTGGTTTGGTCCTGAGGTCGCCATCTCCAACAACGCAGAGAGCGGTTTGACGGCTGGCTCTTTCTTGGGTTCCTATCGCTTGGACAAGATTCTGACGATGATGAAGAAGGGCGACTATGTCATCTGCGAGTTCGGTCATAACGACCAGAAGGAGAAGATGGCAGGTGCTGGTGCTTGGTACAACTTCTCTTACTATCTCAAAATCTTTATAGATAAGGTACGTGCGAAGGGAGGCAACATCATCTTTGTGACTCCTACCCAGCGCCGTCGCTTCGATGATGCTACCCATAGCAAGATACTGGAGACACATGGCGATTATCCTGATGCCATGCGTGCCGTGGCTAAGCGAGAGGGAGTACCCGTCATCGAGTTGCATGACATGACCCGCACTTTCTTCGAGACCTTGGGATATGAGAACAGCAAGAAGGCTTTGGTGCATTATCCTGCCAACACCTTCCCAGGACAAGACAAGCCGCTCGCCGACAATACCCACTTCAATCCATACGGCGCCTACGAAATCGCCAAGATGGTGGTGATGGGGATGAAGCAACTTAACTTGCCTATCGTGAAATACTTGCGCTCCGACTGGAAGGACTTCAATCCAGCGCAGCCTGATGACTATAACAAGTTTGTTTGGTACAATTCTGTTCAGCAGGATGTGACGAAGCCAGACGGAAACTAAATATAAATGATAAATTATAAATGATAAATTATAAATTATTTGCAACGCTCTTGTTGGCAGCGACTTCGACGTCTCTGTCGGCAACAGAGCGTGATACCATTTGTATCGACAAGGGATGGATGTTCCATCGTGGTGACATCTCGGAGGTATCTCAGTTGAAGTCTGCGATGCAGGCTCAGGGTGAGGCGGTCAATCTGCCTCACGACTTCCAAATCTCTCAAGACTGGGTGGCTCCTGATGCCAGCGAGCGACCCGACAACAGTGATGCGGGCAGCAATGTGCGCAGCCGTTTGAGTCCTCGTGGATTCAAGGAGATGGGCATCGGTTGGTATCGCTATGAACTGACTCCGAAGGAGGAATGGAAGGGCAAGCGCATCGTGCTCGACTTCCAAGGCATTATGCTGGTGGGAGATGTCTATCTCAATGGACAGCGCATCGGGGGCACCGACTATGGCTACCTCGGAATGGATGCCGATATTTCCAAACTCTTGAAGTATGGACGGGTGAACGAGATTGCGGTGAAGGCGGATACTCGCAACCCCAACAACTCTCGTTGGTACACGGGTGCCGGTCTCTATCGTGATGTCAACCTCATCATCACCGACTCCAAGTTGTACTTCCCTCGTCATCCTCTCTTCATCCGTACCGTCAACAACCAACAGGTGAATATCCGTGCGGAGATTGTCAATCAACTGAAAATCGACAAGGCGGCATCGGCTGCTATCGGGAAGGATGGTAATCATTCCGTGATTCCTGTGGAGGTTCGCATCCTTGATGCGGATGGCAAGGTGGTGGCTCAACAGAAGAGCGACCTTGCCTTCAATGCCCAGTGGCGTGACCGTGAATATGAGTTGCCTAGCATCTCGCTTCCGAATGCTCATCTCTGGTCGTGCGATACACCTTATTTATATACGGCAGAGGTGACGCTCTATGATCATCAAGGCAATGTGGCTGACCAAATCAAGGAGCAGTTTGGTGTGCGCACCATCGAATATACGCCAAGCCAGGGCTTGCTCGTCAATGGCAAGAAGGTATTGCTGAAGGGCTATGCCAACCATCATACCTTGGGAGCACTCGGTGCTGCGGCTTATCCGCGTGCCATCGAGAAACGATTGAAGTTGATGAAGGAGTTCGGTATGAACCATGTGCGTACTTCTCATAACCCTTATAGCGAGGACTTCCTCAAGCTCTGCGACCGTCTTGGTATCTTGGTGGTCGATGAACTTTATGACAAGTGGCTCACCCAGTATGCCGGTGGAAAGGTGGAGTGGGAAAGCCTTTGGCAGAAGAACATCCCAGAGTGGGTGACTCGTGACCGCAACCATCCTTCTGTCGTGCTCTGGAGCTTGGGCAATGAGTTGCAGCAGTATGCCAACTTGCCTTTCAACGACTGGGGCGTGACGGCATACAAACTTCAGAAGGAACTGCTTCATCGTTATGATGATACTCGTCTCACGACCGTGGCGATGCACCCTCGCTATCGCAATCTGGAGACCAACGACATTCCTTCCGACTTGGCGGTGGCTACGGAGGTCAACTCCTACAACTATCGCTATATGTATTTCCCTGGCGATATGCAGCGTTATCCAGAGAAGACCTTCTATCAGAGTGAGGCAAGTACGGCTGCGATGGGACCTAACTTCTATGAGATGGATAGGGACAAGGTGATCGGTTTGGCTTATTGGGGTGCCATCGACTATCTCGGCGAGAGTATGGGATGGCCTGTGAAGGGCTGGAACCAAGGTGTGTTCGACATCTCCTTGCAGCCAAAGCCGGATGCTTACTTCGTGAAGAGCATGTTCTCGGAGGTGCCTACCGTGCATATCGGTGTCATCGAGAAGGGTGGCGGCAATGTGCAGTGGAATGGTATCAATGTCGGTGTAGGCAAACTGTCGGAGAACTGGAATCGTGAGCAGGGCGAGAAGGTATCGCTCTATACTTATACCAATGGTGACGAGGTGGAGCTGTTCTTGAATGGCAAGAGTCTCGGCGTGAAGAAGAATTCCGAAGACCCTAAGCAGCGTGCTCGCATCAAGTGGGATGGCATCGAATATGCACCTGGCACCTTGGTGGCTGTGGCTAAGAAGAATGGCAAGGTGGTGGCTCGCCATCAGATAGAGACCACGGGCGAGGCAGTCGCTCTCAAACTCGTTCCTGATGCTGAGACATGGCATGCCGATGGACAAGACTTGATGCACGTTCGTGTCTATGCCGTCGATAAGAAGGGCAGGAGAGTGGTGAATCCGAAAGACCAGAATGCCTTCGCCAAGTTGCAGTTCTCTGTGAAGGGAGGTGCCGACATCGTGGCTGTTGACAACGGTGATATGGCTTCGGGTGAGTTGGCTACTTCTGGCAAGCAACTCTCGAAGACAGCCGAGCGTAGTCTCTTCATGGGTTCTGCCTTGGTCATCTTGCGTTCGCAGACCGATGCTTCCAAGGTGGAACTGACGGTGACGAATGGCAAGGCGAAGAAGACAGTGAAGTTGGAAACGAAATAAAAAGAGTGCAAGGCAGCAGATTGATTTCTGCTCGTCTTGCACTCTTGCTTTACTTGATGACCTTGTCAGTGATGATCTTCCCGTTGGCTAAGGTAGTCTTTACGCTCGGATAATACTCGTCGATTGATTCGATGGCATCCTTGTTCTCTTCCTTCATGATGTTCTCCACCAGAGAGTTGGCATACACCTCGATGTTGGTGTAATAGCCCTTGGCATCTAGCGAGTAGGTAAGGGCATCGCTGGCATCGTTAGGGTTCAGACCATTGGCTTTCTCCCATTCGTCAGGGATTCCATCTTTGTCGGAGTCGAAACCTGAAGGACGGCTGCCCTTGCCAAAGTTACATTTATTCTTTCGTATCACCAAATGTTTCTTAGTGAAATCATATCATTGTTTCGTTATTTTAAACTTTTTATGGAGAAATGTTTGGTGGATTAAGAAAAAGTTGCTACCTTTGCACTCGATAAAACATCAAGAGTTGCCCAGTTGTGGCACACCAACCGAGTTTCGCATAGAGATAACCACGGTGGTAAAAGAATGTGTAAGTGTTTAACAACTTAAAATAATTATCTTTATGAATCCAAATTCAAACAATTCAAAGAGTGTGAATGATGCTGTCAATGCACAGCGTGTAGGTAATGCTGTCAATTCACAGCGTGTAGGTAACGAGCATAACAATTATGCTCAGGTAAGAATCGCTCATTATGCCGCTCGCTTTGCCGAGTATGATGATGAGGAGTTGCAGGCGACTGTTGCCCATGAGCGTAAGGTGCGTGGCTGGTGCTCAGAGCGCAGCTACTTCTTGGCGGCGTTGAGAGAGGAGTGCGAGAAGCGCCACCTTGATTATTGCTGGTAAGGGTTAAGTCTTCGACGAATGATGCAGTTTGCTTCTGAATTTACTGAAGAAAAGATTGTCGCACAACTTGCGCGACAATTGAGCTGGTCGCATTTTGTAGAGGTATTGCCCATTAAAGATTCTCTAGCACGCTCGAAAGTCCATGGAGATAGCCAAAGGTTTGGGCAAGTCTTAAACTTTGTCATTTTGCATCAAAATTATTTCGCAGTCTCAATTATTTTTCGTACTTTTGCCCTCGAAAGGGAGGCGAGCCTTGCGCCTTTGCCGCCCGATAAACTGAATGTATAACAATTAAAATATAAAATAAGAAACAGAAAGAACAATTTTTAGGCTTTTAAAGCCTTGATATATAAAGCGTTTACGAAATTCGGAATACTCTCGAAATTTGGCGATAGACAGAAGTACAGCCGAGATATAGTGAACGCCTGCGCAATAGCGTGGGCGGAACTTATCGGTTGTACGGGCCACGCCAAATGCCTGAGAGTATGATAAGTGAAGCTCACGCTTCTTTTGTATCATACTCTCAGGTATTTTGGTTTCTTTTGTGCTGTAGGTTTCCTCATAAATGGAGGAATGTGGCTCGTTCCCGAATCAAGTTCCAACGCTCCTCGTTATAGCGGCAAAGAATCGGCATTTTATTCCCTTTGTCTCTTTCTTATCATGAGCAAGTTACATGGTGGATAAGGTCTTTCCTTGTCTCTATCGTCATTTGCTCTTAGGTATGCTCCCCATGGAGTATGCCATGTTTTCGTATAGGAATAAAATGCAAACCCATGACAGACTTAGAACTCAAGAATCTCAAAGACAATCTTTGGCACTCGGCGGATATGCTGCGTGCTGGTGCCCACTTGGCGGCTAACAAATATGGTCAACCTATTCTCGGTCTCATCTTCCTCCGCTATGCTGATGTGCTCTTCAAGCAGCATAAGGCTGAGATTGATGCAGAGTATAACAAGTATAAAGGCTCTCGTATGGAGCGAGAATACAAGGATGTAGCCGTGGAGAAGTGTGGCTTCTTCCTCCCCGAATGTGCTTTTTTCGATTATATCAACGATGCGCCCGATGATGCCAACAAGGCTTTGTTGGTGAAGCGTGCCATGGAGGCTATCGAACAAGAGAATCCTCGTATGCAGGGCGTTTTGCCTAAGGAGGTGTATGGCCAGTTGGTGCCAGAAGAAGAACCCGAGTTGTTGAGTCGCATTGTCAGAGTGTTCAAGGATATTCCTGAGGACATCAGCATCGACATCTTCGGTCAGATATACGAATACTTCCTTGGCAACTTTGCTTTGGCGGAAGGTCAGGGTGGAGGAGCCTTCTATACGCCAGCCTCCGTGGTGCAGTATATGGTAGAGGTGCTTCGCCCAGTTACGGGAGATAAGAAGTTCTTGGACCCAGCTTGTGGTTCGGGCGGTATGTTTGTGCAAGCGGCTCGCTATATGCATCGCCACAATGCCAGCAACCAAGACTTGATGAGCTTCCGCTGTTATGGTGTGGAGAAAGAGCCTGATACCGTGAAGCTTGCCAAGATGAACCTCTTGCTCAACAATGTGCGAGGCGAGATAACCGAGGCTAATTCTTTCTATAGCGACCCTTACAATGCCTTTGGGAGTTTCGACTATGTGATGGCAAATCCTCCTTTCAATGTGGATGAAGTGGTGTTTGAGAAGGTGGCAGATGATGCCCGCTTCAATACCTATGGTGTGCCACGCAACAAGACCAAATCTACCAAGAAGGCTTCGGATAAGAAGGAAACCGTGCCTAATGCCAACTATCTGTGGATAGGTTACTTTGCCACGGCTCTGAACGAGAATGGCAAGGCAGCTCTCGTCATGGCTAATTCGGCGAGTGATGCAGGTGGCTCGGAGTTGGAAATCCGCAAGAAGATGATACAGGATGGCATTATCAGTCAGATGGTTACCTTGCCAAGTAATATGTTCTCTACGGTTACGTTGCCAGCTACCCTTTGGTTCTTCAATAAGCAGCGCACCCACAAGGATGAGATTCTCTTCATAGATGCTCGTAATATCTTTACGCAAGTGGATAGGGCGCACCGCAAGTTCTCGGACGAGCAAATCAAGAACCTCGGCATCATCACTCGTCTCTATGAGGGTGATAGCGATGCTTTCTGGGCATTGGTCAACGAATACAAGGCAGAAGGTAAGCAAGAAGAGGTGGATTGGCTGCTCGAAAAATGGCCTGATGGTACCTATCGCGATGTCATCGGCTTGTGCAAAGTAGCGAAGATAGCAGGGGAGGATGGCATTGAGGACAATGACTGGAGTCTCAATGCTGGTCGCTATGTCGGTGTCGTGATTGAGGATGACGGAATGACTGAAAATGAGTTCTGCCAGGAAATGCTGACCCTGAATGGTGAGTTATCTCAGCTCAGTGCTGAGGCTGAGGATTTACAGAAGGAGATAGAGAAGAATATGAAGGACTTGTTTGGGGAGGAGTAGAGTATGGAAAAAATATGTCGAAGAATTTCTGAAATAGGAACTGTTGTTGGTGGAGGAACTCCTTCAACAAAAAATCCTGATTATTGGGGTGGTGATATACCTTGGATTTCTCCTAAGGACTTAACTGATTATAAGTCTGTGTATATTTCAAAAGGAGAGAACTTCTTGACAGAAAAAGGCTTGAAGTCTGGTACTCGACTATTACCAAAGAATACTTTGTTGTTTTCTTCAAGAGCTCCTATTGGCTATGTTGCTTTAGCTGCCAATCCGATTTGTACAAATCAAGGTTTTAAAAGTATAGTTTGTGATGAGAAGCAAGTAGTTCCATTATACCTATATTATTATATAAAGGCAAATCTTGATTATATAAAACTATTTGGTACGGGAGCTACTTTTCCAGAAATATCTGGAAAGACGATGGGAAAGATTAAAGTTGAAATATTTAAGAGCTTGGATGTTCAGCATCGCATTGCCTCCATCCTCTCCACATACGATTCTCTCATAGAGAACAATACCAAGCGTATTCGTCTTTTGGAGAAAATGGCAGAGAACCTATATAAAGAATGGTTCGTCCGCTTCCGCTTCCCTGGACATGAGAATGTGGAAATGGAGAATTCAAAATATGGCAAACTGCCAAAGACTTTTGAAATCGTAAAGATGAATGAAGTCTTTGATTACTACATTGGTGGTGGATGGGGAGAAGAAGAACGATCTGAAGGTTTCCCAGAAGAAGCAAGTGTTATAAGAGGGGCTGATTTTCCAAATATTTGGTATTATGATGTAAGTTCTTGTCCAAAACGTTATCATAAAGCTAAAAACTATAAGGCTCGTCAGTTGGAAGATGGAGATATAATCATGGAGATTTCTGGAGGAACTTCTGAGCAACCTGTTGGGCGTACAGTACTCGTTACAGAAGATTTGCTTGAAAGATTTCCAAATAAAAGATTAATCTGTGCTAGTTTCTGCAAACTCATAAGATTGAAGAAAGATGTCGTGTCTCCCTATTATTTCTATTATTGGATGAAGTTCTTGTATGATACGAGAATCATTGATAGATTTCAGTTGCAATCGACTGGTATTATCAATTTCAAGTTTGAGCCATTTCTGCGAAGAGGTGATGTTGTGTTACCTCCCAAAGAAGTAATGCTTGCTTTTGAGAAACAAGTAAGTCTATGCCATAAGGAAATGAATCAATTGGCTAAGCAGAACTCCCTCCTTGCTCGCCAGCGAGACCTTCTTCTCCCTCGCCTCATGTCTGGCAAGTTGGAAGTGAAGGAAGAGTTGTTGGAGTAAGTGAATAGGTGAGTTTGTGCCACTTGTGCCACTGTGCCATCGTGCCAAAGGGAAAATAAACAATGCCACGTGGCACAATGGCACTATTGGCACAAAAACATTGAAGCATATAGGATAGGTCTTTGAAACATATAGGAAAAGTCCTTTGAAGATATAGGTTATGTCGTTGAAAGATATAGCTTTGTCAGTCGCACAACAGCTGTTGTGCGCTCGTACATCAGCTGTTGTGCACATGTCCAACACGTGTTGTGCACACGTCACCCAGCTGATGGGCGCAAACTTTACACTATAGCAACAGGCAAGTATAGATAACAACTAGCGTAATAATCATATAGAAACCAAGAATAAGCGTATGAAGTCATTTATCAGTGAAGACCATATAGAGCAAGCCATCTGTAATCGACTTTCGCAGCCGGAATACGGATGGAAGCGAATAGAGTGCAGTCCCGACTTGGAAGACCAAGACGAGGTGGCATCCACTGGACGTGCCAACCCTTCGGAGTGCATTCTGCCCGAAGTGTTCCTCTCTGCCTTGCGCCGTCTGAATCCGCAGATAGACGATGAAATCTTGAAGAACATCCTCCAAGACTTCCGCAAGGACTATTCGGGTACCGATATGGTGGATACCAACTACAAGTTTTATAACCAGATAAGAAATGGCATCAAGGTGAAGACCCGCAACCAGCATCGTGAGGACTTCGACATCGTGAAGCTCATCGACTTTGATCATCCTGAGCGCAATGAGTTTCATTGTGTCAACCAGATGTGGATCAAAGGTCACTTCCGCTATCGCCGTCCCGATGTGCTCCTCTTCGTGAATGGACTGCCCGTGGTGTTTATCGAACTGAAAAACTCTACCGTCAAGATAGAGGAATCTTACAACAAGAACCTCGTATCTTATCGCAAGGACATCCCGAACATCTTTGCCATGAACCAAATCTGCGTGTTGAGCAATGGTTTGCAAACCAAGCTCGGTGCATGGAATGCAGGCTATGAGTTCTTACCTCAGTTCGGGATAAAGGAAAAGGGTTAGAAATTTGGTA